>ENA-OREN01000030-OREN01000030.1-marine-metagenome-genome-assembly--contig:-NODE-30-length-182400-cov-4.783352_pt1 | contig 182400 bp, 167 predicted proteins | sample MGYA00248624_ERZ508555 | MGnify/ENA primary metagenome ERZ508555 (study PRJEB26222, sample SAMN06267773) | marine metagenome | isolation source: Saanich Inlet, British Columbia, Canada | place... | reverse complement strand
TTCAACCGAGGCATAAAACGCATCCATATCGGCATGCATGATGATTCGAGGAGGATCAGGCAGGGTATTCATTGAGAATATCCATCAACAATAATGTTTAATCGAACTTAGATAATAGCCTAGGCTAGATTGCTCAGTAACGGGCGTAAAACCGTTAGTGGTAATAAAGCTGCTATTTAACCGGTATTGCGAAGACCAGCCGCAATGCCATTAATCGACAGGAGTAGCGCGCGCTGCATTTGATCGTCTCGATCTTTCTTTTTTTCTTGACGGCAGCGAGTGAGTAGCTCGACCTGCAGCACGCTAATAGGATCGAGGTAAGCATCCCGCACCTCAAGGGTTCGACGCAACATAGGCTTGTCGGATAACAGTTCGGTTCCGGTAATTGATGTGATCATCTTAACGGTGAGTGTGTGCTCTTCTACGACTTGATCATAAAGGTGATGAAGCGTCGGATTTACCAGGCGCTCAACATAGTGCCGTGCGATTGCGAGATCTGTTTTGGCGAGGGTCATTTCGACGTTTGAGACAAAGGTGGAGAAGAAGTGCCACTCGGCATACATCCGTCTCAGGTCATCGCTATATCCGGCTGCCATGACCGCCTGGAGACCGGTGCCGGCACCAAACCAACCGGGAATGATTTGACGCGATTGTGTCCAACCGAAAACCCATGGAATTGCACGAAGATCTGTAATGCCTGCGAGCGCGGTCCCGCGCCGTGAAGGTCGAGATCCAATATTCATTGACCCGAGTTCTTCGACCGGGGTTGATGAGGCAAAGTATTCGGGAAGTCCCGGATTCTCGACAAAATCTCGATAGGCGAGAAAGGCAGCATCCGAGACTTGATCCATGATGGCGTACCACGCGGTGATCGAGTGGTTATCGTGCCGCGGTGCTTTGTGGGCGAGCGATCCTTCGAGCATTGCGCTGACGGCGAGATTAAGATTTCGTCGCGCGATAGCAGGTAAACCATATTTATCTGCAATGACCTCGCCCTGTTCCGTGAGTTTGATTTCGCCGTCGATCACGCCGTTGGGCTGGCTTAGAATTGAGCCGTGAGTCGGTCCGCCACCCCGTCCAATCGTCCCCCCCCGTCCGTGAAATACTCGAATTCGGATACCGGTATCCGCAGCGACTTCTCTAATGACGCGCAGTGCTTTATGAATTTCCCATTGAGACGTTGTGATGCCGCCATCTTTATTTGAGTCGGAATAACCCACCATGACTTCTTGACAGTCGCCACGCAAGGCCAGAAGCTGGCGATAAGCCTGTCCGCCGAAAAGCGTTCGAAGGGTGGGCCCAATGGCGCGTAGATCGTCGATGGTTTCGAAAAGCGGAACGAAGTCTAACCGTGCAATACCGTGTCCAATATCAACGAGACCCACTTCGCGGGCGAGCAGCACGGGTGCCAGGATATCGTCGACACCCCGCGTCATGGATACGATATAGGCTCCAATAACATGATCACCCTCGCGGTCCATAATTGATCGAAGTGTTCTGAATAAAGTGAGATTGTCGTGCTCATTTTGACCATGAGGCGGCGCAAGCGGCCTACGACTATTTAATTCCTGAATGAGATGACTGAGTCGTTGTTCCGGATTCATGACGCTGTACGCAACATCGAGCGGGTCAAACAATTGACTCAAAGCTTCGTGGTGACGACTTGCATGTTCGCGAATATCCAGACTGGCAAAGTGAAAACCAATCACACCGACAATTCGCCGAACTCGCGCTAATCGGCCATTGGCTACCAATGCGCCGCCGTGTGCCCGCAGCGAGCGGTCCATGACGGCGAGTTCTTCGGAAAGTTCGCCGGGTGATTGATACCTGCCATCACCTCGCGCACGTGTCGCCTCTAACCGTTTACTCATGACCGCACAGCGCAGTCGGTATGGTTCGATGAGTCGCGCTGGCGTCAGCAGCTCGGGGTGATTCGTCTTGTCATGCTCAATAGCCGCTGCTATCTCCTCAGAGATTTTATACAACCGACCACTCATTGAAGCATCGCTATAAAGGTCGCGAAGCTCGGCGATTAATAGTGTGATGGCGCGATCACGCTGTAGATTAAGAACTGCCGTCGTCGTTTCAGGAGAGACATTTGGATTGCCATCTCGATCGCCGCCGACCCAGGATCCGAACCGGATCGGAACCTGTTCGGGATTTAATTGTTGGCCAATGTCTCCGAGAGTCGCCGCGATCGTGTCAAAAAGATCGGGCAACGCCTCGCTAACGGTTTGCGAGAGGTAGTAAAGGACAAATTTAGCCTCATCAAAAGGGTCCGGCTTTTCATGGCGAATCTCGTCTGTTTGCCAGATCGCCTCAATCATTTCATCAATTCGGCGATCAATACGATCACGTTCAATCTCCGTAGAGCGCGCATCGCCACGCGCCTTTAGAAGATCGGCAATGGTTGCCAATTTATTGAGAATTGAACGTCTGGACGCTTCCGTTGGATGAGCGGTGAATACCGGCCGGAAGTCCGCACGGTTAACAAGATTACCGATTTCCGATGCTGTGACGCCGGCTTCAAGTAGATTGCTTACCGTCTTGCCAAAAAGACTGCCCGAGCGAGTACCTCCCACATTAAGATCTTCAATGCGATGCTCCTGTTCAGCAATATTGGCCAGATGAAAGTAGACCGTAAAGGCTCGGACAAGGTGAATGGCGCGGTCGCCATCGAGACCCGCTAGCAGATCAGTGAGTTCGGTAATGACTCCGGCCGGAGCGGCGTTTTGACGCAGTCTCTGGGCTAGATGTCGCACCTCTTCGACGGTATCCAGAAGGTCCTTGCCATGCTGGCGGATAAGGGTATCACCTAATTGGTGGCCCAGCCGTCGGATGTCCGCGCGCAGAGCCGCATCGGCGGTTTCAGCTCGTGTCGGGACAGCGTCACTAAGAGACGGGGTATTTTTCATCGGTGCGACAGTACGAGTATTGTTGGAGCGATACAAGCAGAAAATTTTCCATCGCTGCAGGAGTGTTGCATTGGACTTAGCTCCGGTTTTCTTCTTTTCCCTAAGTTCTCAGGTTGCGCTTGGGCTCTCCCGGTCTATATGACATAAGCCTTTCGTGATGCGCCTAATCAATAATCGCACTCATTACGAGAGTGAACTCGTCGTATTCTTTCAACAGAAGAACTGAAAATTTGAGATGTTAAAACTGAGCGCATGGTAGATCCAAGCTCTCTTCATGTCACCGTCGGCTTTTTTCCGCCGACGGTAATATCAACTTTCGTACACCATATTAACTAATCGGAAAATTATGAGCCACACCCGTACTCCTGAGCGCACCCGCCGTCTACAGCGCAGCGAATTGGCTGTTCCTGGATCTAACCCCGGAATGTTTGAGAAAGCTGCAGCCAGTAATGTTGATTACGTCTTTCTAGATCTTGAGGACGCGGTTGCACCTGACGATAAAATTGCCGCTCGATCGAACATTATCCAAGCCCTAAATGACATTGACTGGCGAGGGGCAGGTAAGACAATCTCAATCCGAATCAATGGCCTCGATACTCACTATATGTACCGCGACGTCGTCGAGATTGTTGAGCAGGCCGGTGAATCCCTTGACACCATTCTGATTCCCAAGGCGGGTGTTCCTGGCGATATCTACATGGTCGATGCTATGGTCTCCCAGATTGAGACGGCGGTCGGCCTCAAACACCGTATTGGCCTCGAAGCCCTGATCGAGACCACTCTAGGTATGGCCAATGTTGAAGCGATCGCTACTTCCAGTGATCGCCTCGAGGCCATGCACTTCGGCGTGGCGGATTACGCCGCCAGTTGTCGGGCCAGAACCACTAACATAGGCGGCCTTAACCCTCACTATCCTGGCGATCAATGGCATGACGGTCTTTCCCGGATGCTTGTTGCTTGCCGAGCGTACGGTCTTCGACCCGTAGACGGCCCATTTGGCGATTTCAATGATCCAGAAGGTTTTCGACTGGCAGCGGGTCGTGCTGCCGCACTCGGTTATGAGGGAAAGTGGGCAATTCATCCTTCCCAAATTGACTTGGCGAATGATGTTTTCTCGCCCCCAGCCGCTGAAGTTGAAAAGGCTAAGCGTATCCTCGCTGCCCTTGCGGAGGCCGCTACCAAAGGTTTGGGTGCCGCTCAGTTGGATGGCCGGATGATTGACGCTGCGTCGGCCCGCATGGCTGAGAACGTGGTGGCGATGGACGATGTGATCCAAACCAAGTCGTTGATTTAAGCGCGGGGTTAAGCACAAATAAAAATCCACTCATATTCGATACACCGGGCAATCAATAAATAAAGAGAGGGGAACGATGGATATCCATGAGTACCAAGCTAAGAAACTGCTCGCTGATTTTGGAGTGCCGATTCCCCTAGGGGGTCTCGCCTACAGTCCGGAGCAGGCGCAGTACCGTGCGTCCGAGATTGGGGGAAACCGGTGGGTGGTCAAGGCCCAGGTACATACGGGTGGCCGCGGCAAGGCCGGCGGAATACGAGTGTGCAGCAGTGAGCAGGAAGTCTGGACCGCTGCGGATGAAATGCTGGGAAGCCGGTTAGTGACTAGCCAGACGGGCCCTCGTGGCCGCGGCGTTTACCGTCTCTATATTGAATCAGTTGCAGAAATTGATCGGGAGATCTATCTCGGTTTTGTCCTCGATCGGGAGACCGAGCGGGTCATGATGATGGTTTCTGCAGCGGGCGGTATGGAGATCGAGCAAGTAGCTGAGAATGACCCGGACTCGCTAATCAGGATCGTCATCGAACCGGCAGTCGGGTTGCAGAGCTTTCAGTCTCGGGAGGTGGCTTTTGCCCTTGGACTGGATGCCTCTATCGTAACTGAGGTGGCAAATACCTTAAAGGCGTGTTACCGGTCATTCCGCGATCTAGATGCCACGATGGTCGAGATTAATCCTCTGGTTGTCACGGTGGACGGTCGAGTCTTAGCGCTGGATGCCAAGATGGCCTTCGACGATAACGCCCTCTTTAAGCGCGATCAGATCTCTGAGTTGCGGGATAAGTCCCAAGAGGACCCCCGCGAGATGAAAGCCAAGGATCGTGGCTTGAGCTACGTCGGGCTTGACGGTGATATTGGGTGCATTATCAATGGCGCGGGTCTCGCGATGGCTACGATGGATATGATAAAAATCGCGGGCGGCGAGCCTGCTAACTTCCTCGATATTGGCGGCGGAGCCTCGCCCGAGCGGGTCGCTAAGGCGTTTAATCTGGTGCTTTCAGATGAAAATGTGAAGGGCGTGTTGGTTAACATTTTCGCCGGAATTAATCGCTGCGACTGGGTCGCACAGGGGGTGGTTAAAGCCATGCAGGATTTGGATATTGAGGTGCCCGTTGTGGTGAGGCTGTCGGGCACCAATGTAGAGGAGGGTCGACGCATCCTTGAAGAAAGTTCTGTATCGTTGATTACCGCCGACACGCTCGCCGAGGCAGCCGAGAAATCAGTGGTCGCAGTGATGGAGGGAGCTAGGATATGAGCATTGTCATCGACAATCAAACACCTGTTCTGGTTCAAGGTTTCACGGGCCGGATCGGCAGTTTTCATAGCAAGGAGATGATGGAGTACGGCACTCACGTGGTCGGCGGGGTTACGCCCGGCCGTGGGGGGACGGTCCACCATGGACTGCCCGTTTTTGATACGGTGAAGGCCGCGGTAGCCGCTACCGGCGCTGAGGCGAGTATCGTGTTCGTCCCGCCACCGTTTGCAGCCGACGCGATTATGGAGGCCGCCGATGGAGGTCTTTCCACTTGCGTGTGTATTACCGATGGAATTCCGGCTCAGGATATGATGCGGGTTAAACGCTATATGCGTCGCTATAAGGCTGAAAACCGCATGCAGTTGATAGGGCCCAACTGCGCGGGTGTGATCAGTCCGGGAAAGGCTTTGCTCGGTATTATGCCCGGGCACATTTACAAACAGGGTGAGGTAGGCATTATCGGCCGGTCTGGGACGCTGGGGTATGAGGCCGCATCACAACTTAAGGCGTTGGGGATTGGCGTATCCACTAGCGTCGGGATCGGTGGAGACCCGATCAACGGCAGTTCGTTCAAGGATCACCTGGCCACCTTTGAGCAAGACCTTCAAACCCGGATCGTACTGATGATTGGGGAAATTGGCGGTCCCCAGGAGGCGGCCGCGGCAGAATTTGCCCGTGATCATATGAAAAAGCCAGTAGTGGGATATATCGCCGGGCTCACGGCGCCTAAGGGCCGCACGATGGGCCACGCTGGCGCCATTGTTTCAGCCGTTGGCGAGTCCGCCAAGGAGAAGGTGGACATCCTGCGCGAATGCGGGGTCACCGTCGTTGAGCGACCTTCTGAGTTTGGCTCGACGGTTGGACAGGCCTTGTCTGCCTCCCCATGAGGCGGATACCCCTTGGTTGCGATTAGCGCTTAATCATAAGTTCCGTGATTGACGGGACTGCTCTCATTCGCTGGGTCGAGCTGCTGGCTGTAGGCAAAGAGCCCAGGGGTGCCACCGGTATGCAGAAAAAGCGTCGATTGGTTCTTTTGCGTGCCACGGACATGATTAAGGCATGCAGCCATCGCTTTGCCGGTATAGACAGGATCAAGAAGCAAGCCCTCGCGTCGTGCACAAAGTTTAATGGCCGAGAGTGTCTGATCGTTTAATTTCCCGTAACCCGGAGAGAAGGTCTCGTCGGTAATCTCGACATCACTTGAATCAACTGGATTATTAATATCAAGCAGTCTCGAAATATCGTGACATCGTTTTTCAATGCGGTTTATCTGTTGCTCGCGACGACGTCTCACGCAGACTCCAGTAATCCGGATAGGCCATTTGAGCGATCGACACCCAAATAGCAGACCTGCGTGTGTGCTGCCGCTGCCGGAAGCGACGAAGATTTGATCAATTTCAAAATTAGATTTTTCTAATTGAGATTTCAATTCAATCGCAGCCTGAATGTATCCTAAAGCGCCAAGTGGCGGATGCCCCATTGCGAGTGGAATAATATACGGACGCTTCCCGGCTGAACGTAACTCGTTCGCAATTGACTGGAGATTGGCATCGGCGCCTGCTTCATCTTCACCGTCAGGATAAGTATGTATGGTTGCACCCAGAATGTGATCCAAAAGCACATTTCCCGAGTCACGGTAGTTAGCGCCGGCGTCGCTTACGCGTTCTTCCAGTTGGATATGGCATGCTAAGTCCAGTTTTGCAGCAGCTGCGGCCGCCATCCGGACAAAGTTTGACTGCACGGCCCCGGTGATCAAAATAGTATCCGCGTCTTGTTGAACCGCCTCGCCAAAATAGTATTCGAGTTGACGAGCTTTATTGCCACCCATTGCCAGCCCTGTACAGTCGTCTCGTTTGACATAAAGATGTCCACCATCTAGCGCTTTACTGAGGTTATCGAGTCGTTCGATCGGTGTGGGGGTATGCGCAAGAGAGACCCGTGGTAGTAAGTCTAATTTTCCGAACACAGACATTAAGATAATTCGATCACGTTGAGGGCCGGGTTAGGAATATATAGTATCGACGTCCTAAGGTCTCGTACCCTTCATGCCGTTAGTGACGCGCCGCCGGCCCTTTCACGTTTTTCGATAAACCTATCAATCTCCTCACGTTTCGCTTCATCAAGGGGAGGGGGTATGAAATCACTCAGCGCTTTTCTCGCAATATGATTTGCTCGCTGGGTGGCGTCGATGGAACCCCTTTCGGTCCAAGTTTCAAAATTTGACCAGTCTGAGAGAAGCGGAGTGTAAAAAGCAGTTTCGTATCGCTCGAGGGTATGTTGTGTGCCAAAAAAATGTCCGCCTGGCTCGATTTCATCAAAGGCCGATACCGCCAAAGTATCTTGATCACAGACAACAGGCTGCATTAGGCTTGCAAACATTTGTAGCATTTCAATGTCGATTACAAATTTTTCCAAAGAGGCGGTCAACCCACCTTCCAGCCAGCCAGCCCCGTGCAACAGAATGTTGCATCCTCCCATGATGGCACCCCAGCAGGACATTTGTGACTCGTAGGCGGATTGGGCGTCCGGCGCATTGGATGCGTTTACATTTGAGGTTCGATAGGGTAATTGGTACCGTCGGGCAAGTTGCCCTGAGGCAAAGGCCGCTTTTACATACTCGGGCGTCCCGAAAGCGGGTGCCCCGGTTTTCATGTCGACGTTGCTGGTAAATCCGCCGTAGACCACGGGCGCCCCGGGTCGAACAATTTGTGCCAGTGCAATACCAGCGAGCGCCTCGGCATTTTGCTGTGCTAAAGCGCCTGGAATGGTGACCGGCGCCATGGCGCCTGCGAGCGTAAAAGGGGTAAGGATCATGGCTTGTCGCGCTTTTGCGAAGTCAATGATGCCGGCGCACATTAATTCGTCGAGCTGCAGTGGAGAATTAGCATTCACCACGGTATAACAGTGCACTCGCTCTTCAAAAGCTTGCTGATCAACGCCTTGAGCAATTCTTAGAATTTCCAGCGAATCTGCAACCGCTTCACGACCGCGTGAATAGATAAACGTAGGTTTATCAGTTAGCGATACTACTGATCGTGTCATATGCAGGTGCCGCACCGGAATGGGTAAATCCTGCGGTTCGACCATCGGTGTCGTGAGATGGATCACGTCGTAGTTTTGCGCCATACGTAATAGGTCGCAGAAGGTCTCGTGGGTGCCGGCACGCCGCCCATTCTCGAGGTCAGAATAATGCGGTGGACCGCCAACGGTTGCAAAAACCAGGTTGTTGTCTCCAACCTCAAACCATCTTTCAGGCGCTCGTCCATGCATTGTGAATGTTGAAGGCGCGTGGCGTATCGTTTCGAGCAGCATGTCGGAATCGAATTGCACCATCAGCGTGTCTTCGCTAGTTTGCGCCCCGGCTTTTCGGTAGTAATTACGAGCCTCCGCACTTAACACTTTGATGCCTTTATCGCGGAGAAGATTGAGTGACGTTAGATGGATAGCTTCAAGTTCGTCTTCGCTGAATTGTGCGATCGGGGGATAAGGATTTTTGATGCGCAGCCATGACTTACTGGATTGATGGGTCGAGCGTGATGCGGTCCTGTCTGATCTTCTGCGTTCTCGGGTCATTCTTATTTATCTCTGAGTATGGACTGTCAGGTTAACAGCGCTTTACTGCCGCATCCGGACGCCTTTGGGATCCCAGACGGCCTCGGGTAGTACGTGGGCTTTACGCCGTTTTCCGACCACATCGATCATGAGTGGACTGTTTTTCTCGTCAAGTTCCAAATCCAGTAAACCCATGGCAAGACTCTTGGCGGTGTGATGCCCATAACCACCGGACGTGACAAAGCCAACTCGTTTATCGTTTTGCCAGATAGGCTCGTACCCAGACGCATCTGCATCGTCAGCATCAATCTCAAGTAGGACCAGTTGTTGAGAAGCGCTGTCAATAGAGCGCTCTTTGGCCGCTGCGTCGTGACCGATAAAATCGTCTCGAGACCAGTCAATCCAACGGTCCATACCTGTCATTCCTGGCGTACGGTCCTGGGTAAATTCAGCACTCCAAACACCAAAGCTTTTTTCAAGACGTAGAGAATTCATCGCATAAAAGCCGAACTCTCTTATATTATGTTCGGCACCAGCTGCAAGCAGGAGTTCCCGCAACGCAATATGCTCAGCGGCACTGCAGTTGATTTCATAGCCCAGTTCCCCGCAAACCGAAAGACGGGCAACTCGCGCCCGGATGAGTCCGACGTCAAGGGTGGCGCATCCCATAAAGGGTAAAGCGGCATCGATATCTTGATGCATAAGTGCCGAGAGCAGATTTCGGGATTGAGGTCCCGTAATGCCAAAACCAACCATCGCATCGGAGAGATCACGAACCTCAACACCTGTTGCGCGATGATCATGGAACCAGCGCATATGCCAGTTGCGAAGATAGTAAGAGCCCATAATCCACCAGGTTTGATCGCCCCAGTTCAACACCGTTAAGTCACCCTTTAGACGACCGCTGGGTGCAAGCATCGGAGCCAAGCGTGCTCTCCCGGGAGGCGGTAGGCGACCGGCGAGGACGCGACCGAGCCATGTTTCTGCATTGGGACCTGTTACTTCATATCTTGAAAAACCGCTGATATCGAGCAGGCCCACGCGCTCACGGACAGCAGCGCATTCCTCAGCAACCACATCGAATGCGTTTGAGCGTTTGAGCGTTGGTGTTTCTAAGAAGTTCGTCCCTGCAAACATGAGCGGTATTTCAAGACCCCAACTGCAGCCCCACTGAGCACCTGCATGATCCATTGCAGACCATGCGGGTGATTTCTTGACGGGGCGGCCGGCCGGAAGCTGCTCATTGGGATAGGTCATGACGAATCGGCGAGAATAAAACTGTCCGGTTGTTTGGCGGATGTACTCACGATTTGAAGTAAATTCTCCATAGCGCGCGATATCCATTGGCCACGCATCAGCTTCCGTCTCGCCATGGATCATCCATTCAGCAAGTGTTTTTCCAACACCTCCGCCTTGCAAGAAGCCCGCCATGACGCCGCAGGCAAGCCAATAGTTCGGGACCGCTGCCACGGGACCGACGAGTGGGTTTCCATCTGGCGAAAACGTAAATGCGCCGTTAACCCAATTTTTGATGCCAACCTCTGTTAACACCGGGTAGCGGTTGAAGGCCATTTCCAGTTCATCAGAAATCCGGTCAATGTCTTCTTGTATCAGTTCAATTCCGTAGTCCCATGGCGCGCCGTCCATATTCCAGTGCTTATGATTAACCTCGTAAATCCCCACCAAGATGCCTTTTTGATACTGGCGCATATAGGTGAATCCCTCGAGGTCTACGGTCATTGGGAGTTCAGTGTGGAGAGCGGCGACTTCAGGGATGGTCTCTGTCAGTAAATAGTGATGCTCAAGGGGTGAGAGCGGGAGATCGAGACCGACCATGCGACCGACCTGTTTGGCCCACAACCCACCGGCATTGACGACGTGTTCAGCATGGAATTCACCCTTATCAGTAATGACATCCCAGCTGCCATCGTTTCGTTGGCGCAGTTCTTCTACTTTTGTATGTTCAATGACCGTCGCACCTCGTTTCTTCGCAGCGCCGGCGTAGGCGTGCACAGTCCCGGTGGTATCCACATATCCTTCGCGGTCACACCAAAGGCCACCGAGCACCCCGCTGATATCCATGATGGGACATTTGTCTTTGATGTCTTGCGGCGTCATTAAGTGGCAGTCTTCGATCCCAATGGTTTGAAATATTCGGTAAGCTGACTGCAACCATTCCCAGCGGGCAGGCGCCGATGCAACCGTGATTCCACCAGTCATGCTGAGTCCAATATCTTGACCCGATTCAGTTTGGATCTCCGAGAGCAGATCGATGGTATAGGCCTGAAGGGAGGCCATATTGGGGTCCGCATTAAGCGCATGGATGCCGCCGGCCGCATGCCAAGAAGAACCTGCCGTCAACACTGATCTTTCTAATAAGCAGACATCGGTCCATCCCAGCTTTGCCAGATGGTAGAGGACCGAACTCCCCACGACTCCACCGCCGATCACAATCACCCGATAGGTATGGCTCATTTCTGTTTTTGCCTCACTGAGAATTTAATTTTCTGAAAACCGCTAGTTCGCCTGTATCGCGGTAATTTCAGCATCCATCGTTTCGATGACTTTCGCTAACGCTAATTTCTCCGAATCGTCTAGCGGGGCTAGTGGGCTTCTAGGGGGTCCTGCAGGCATCCCGCGCAGAGCGGTTGCGTGTTTGATGCATTGACCGAATTTGCCACCCTGTTCGAGAAGTGACATCAGCGGAAGCATGGCCGCCATTATTTTCCTGCCCAGTTCAAAATCTTGATTGACAACGCAAGCCTCATACAGTGCAATGTGAGCTTCTGGCGCAAAGTTGCCACCTGCACATACCCAGCTTCTCGCCCCCCAGACGAAAAATTCAAGCGCCTGATCATCGGCGCCACAGGAGAGCTGAATTTGTGGAAAATCATTTGCGAGTAGATGGAGCCGATTAATATCGCCCGAGCTTTCCTTGATCGCACAAAAATTTTTGGACGCACTCACAAGATTTAAATACGCTTCGTCCATCCCGACGCCTGTGCGCCCGGGATAGTTGTAAAGCATGATCGGCAGCTGTGCGGCGCGGTCAATGGCGAGGGCGTGGGCTGCGTTTTCCGCTTCCGTGGGTAAGACGTAAGGCGGCGAATTAACGAGAAGCGCATCGATGCCAATCTGCGCTGCCGTTTGTGCCAGCTCAATGGAGTCCTCAGTCCTGATCGCACCGACACCCGCCATCAATGTCGCTCGCCCGTTGATTACTTGGTGAGCGATTTGCAATAGGTGAACGCGCTCTTCGAGCGTTTGGGCGTAGTATTCGCCGGTCGTGCCACCCACAATAATGCCATGAGAACCAGAGTCAATTAGAAATTCAATGACCTGAGAAAAGCCTTCTTCGTTGATTGAGCCATCGTCATGAAACGGCGTAATGATAGGGGTATAGATGCCTTCAAACTGCATTTTGAAACTCCTTGGTTTTAATTAAATTCCGCTACTGATTCGAGCGCGCTCACAATGGGTTCAACCCCAAGACCCGGTGCGTCTGATGCCACCATGGCGCCATCCTGAACCGATGGCGCACCCGTTGCAATTTGAGTCGTTGAGTATTCATGGAACGCTGAGGACTGAAATTGAAAAGCAGGTGGTGTGGAGTGGGCCAGATGTGCGATTGCCGCAGTTGTAATTTCTCCACCCCAACTGTCCTCCACGTTCATTGGAAGTCCTAATGAAACGCATAAGTCGCGTACTTGTCGTGCTCGCGTGATTCCCCCGAATCGACTAATTTTCAAATTAATCATATCCATTGCATGATCGTGCTGCGCCTGCAATAACGCACTGATGCTATCCATGCATTCATCCAGCACAAAGGGCAGGTTTGTGTGCTGTCTGACCGCAAGACATTCGTGATAGGAAAGACAGGGTTGCTCGAATGTGAGTCGAATACCGGTTTGCCTCCCAATATCAGCAATTGCGTGGGCAACCTGCAGGGCTTCATGCTGTTTCCACCCGGTGTTGGCGTCTGCGTTTAGCACTTCTCCAGCTTTCATCTCCTCGGCCACTCGATGGATGCGAATAATATCGGTTGAAGGATCCTCACCAACTTTCACTTGAAACTGGCGAAAGCCCTGATTGCGATATTCGGGAATCCGTTCGGCCATTGCGTTGGGATCGGCTCGAGAGACGACTTTATAAAGTGTCACTTTCTCTTGAAGCTTTCCGCCCAGTAAAACGTAGACGGGCAAGCCTGTAACTTTGCCCAAAATATCCCAGCAGGCCATATCAATGGCTGACTTTACATAGGGATGCCCTTTCAATTGAGCATCCATTAAGCTGTTTATTCGATCCAGTTGAGTGGGATCCTCATCAATCAGATGAGGCCCGAGTTGGGCGATGCCCGCACGGACGCCATGTGCATAAGCAGGCAAATAAGTAGGTCCAAGCGGGCAGCATTCACCAACGCCTGTGAGACCCTCATCGGTATCCACTAGGACGACTGTCGTGTCAAAGCCGGCATGCGATTGGGTTGACCAACTGTAACTTCCTTCGATCATCGGGAGATCTGCTCGGAAAATACGTATTCGGCTTATTTTCATTAAGACGGGCCTGATGAGATCGGTAATTCGGAAGCGTTAAGTCTATAAGTCCTGAGTGTTAAGGTCTTGGTTAATTGCGCCGTTAAAATAGCGGTTACAGAATATGTTCTCAAAACCACGCTAAATTCCTTAGGCCATGTCGGATTCTCATCAAAAACTGTCGTCCATTGCGCTGCTGGGGGTACTGTCAGTGGCACAGTTGCTCGCGATGTCCAGTTTTGCAAACTTCGCAGTTCTGCTAAATGAGTTCACTGTGGAGTGGTCGCTGAGCAGCACTCAGGCAGGCTGGATTGGGGGCATTTACTTTGCCGGTTATGTCGCTGCCGTTCCTTTTTTAGTGGGATTAACCGATGTCCTTGATGCGCGGCGGATTTATTTGTTTGGATTGTTCTGCGGGATCTTAGGCTCAGTCGGTTTTGCTCTTTTCGCAGATGGATTTTTCAGCGCAATGATTTTTCGGTTCGTAGCCGGCGTTTCCCTCGCGGGTACCTACATGCCGGGCCTGCAGATTCTGAACGATCGACTCAATGAAGTTGACCGGCAAAAGGTTTTACCGTGGTACCTGAGCGCATTCAGTATTGGTACGGCGGGGTCTTATTTCTTCACCGGCGTTGCAAGCGCAATGATGCCGTGGAGCTCTGTTTTTTTGTTAGCCGGCATGTGTCAGCTGGGGTGCGTCTTTCTGATTTATTTCGCAATTCCCGGAAAACAGCCGAAGTGGCTCAATCCATCGGATCGTCATCCGTTCGATTTCCGGCCCGTTCTAAGAAATAAAACTGCACTTGCCTATATATGGGGGTATACCGGTCATTCGTATGAACTATTTGCCTATCGAGCCTGGATTGTGGCTTTTTTGATTTTTGCTGCAAGTGCATCAGGGGCAACGATGAGTCGTGAAGCGGTGGCGGGTTTCGCTGCGCTATTCAGTCTCTTGGGTGCGCCTGCTAGTGTGATGGGCGCCCATTTGTGCTTAAAGAGGGATCGCGGGAAAACAATATCTCTTGCAATGATGCTCTCGGTAATGGTTGGGACGGTGCTTGGTTTTATTGGCGCACTTCCTTTTGTTGTAGTGCTTGCCGTTGCCGGACTTTACTCTGTCTTTATCATGAGCGATTCCGCAGCGCTCACAAGTGGCGTCGTGGTAGCGGCGCGAGAAGGGGAGCGGGGCGCAACGCTAGCCACGCACTCGGTAATGGGATTTTCCGGAGGGTTTTTAGGGCCGCTCGTCGTGGGACTGGTGCTCGATGTCGGTGCGGGTGCTCACTCTATCGAGGGATGGACTTTTGCGTTCGCGGCGACTGCCGCGGGGTCACTGTTCGCTCTAGTTGGACTTCGTTACCTGTTGCGCCGCTAGCGTGATTAGCTCATGACAAAAAAATACTTCGATGTTGCAGTAATTGGTGGTGGACTTCTCGGGTCATCTTTTGCTTATGGCTTTGGTCAGGCGGGTTTGAGCGTCGCTTTAATCGATGAGGGGGATAACGCAATTCGAACGGCTCGCGGCAACTTTGGCTTGGTTTGGGTTCAGGGTAAGGGCGAAGGCATGCGTGAATATGCGCGGTGGTCACGCAAGTCGGCAGACGACTGGGGGAACTTTAGCGCTCAGCTTTCGGAGCTTACGGATCACGATTTGGGTTATCACCAGTCGGGCGGTTTTAACATTTCGCTTGATGAGGCTGAATTGCAGCAGTATCTCCGCATGCTAGAAGGTTTGAAAGCGGATGCGGGTGAGGAAGGATATGAGTATGAGCTCGTACAAGGACGAACCTTGGCCAAGTATCTTCCCGGGATTGGGGAAGATGTTGCGGGCGCCACGTATTGCCCCCATGATGGTCATGTTAATCCGTTGTATCTATTGCGGGCTTTGCAGGAGGGTTTCAGAAAGCACGGGGGATGTTATCTGCCTTTATCAAGTATTGATCAAATCCAGCCGCTGAAATCAAGCGGGTTTGAACTCTCCAGCGAGGGGCGGCAAGTTGCAAGTTGCGAGCGCTTGGTCATTGCCGCAGGGCATGGATCTGTCGGTTTGGGTCAACAGGTGAGCATCAGGATACCGATTTATCCTGAGCAGGGACAAATTATTGTGACGGAGCGCAGTACAGAGCAGCTTGCTTACCCGACGAACATGATCCGTCAAACGGACGAGGGTACCTTTATGCTGGGCGCATCAGCGCGAGACGTGGGTTTCAATTCCGAAACGACGACCGATACCCTGCAAGATATCGTTCGTCGTTGCGCGAGCGCTTTCCCTCATCTTCGAAGCTTGCGCATTCAGCGTAACTGGGCTGCGCTGCGGATTATGACGCCGGATGGTTTCCCGGTTTACAGCCAGTCTGAGGAATTTCCTGGCGCGTTTGCTTTCTCTTGCCATAGTGGCGTCACGCTTGCTGCAGTTCATGCTCAGGATGTGTGCCGCTGGGTTGTCGATGGCAAGATACCCACTGATTACCGCTGTTTCGGGCCGGAGCGTTTCGATGTTTCGACTGCGAACTAACCTGACTGATCCAGTAACGTTTAGTTTCGAAGGTCGCCGACTGACCGCAAGTCGCGGAGATACGCTCGCGGCAGCGTTGTTAGCCTCAGGCGTATTTATATTTCGAAACTCACCGGTGAGTAGTGCACCGCGTGCGCCATTTTGCATGATCGGTAATTGCTATGAATGTTTCGTTCAAGTTGAGGCGATGGGTGTCGTGCAGGCCTGCCTCACCGAAGTTACCGAAGGGATGCAAATTACAAAGGTATCCAATCAAATAGATGAGCTTGGGATGGACATTAAGGAGGTCTCGAAAGAATGACCACGCAACTCCCGTTATGTGATGTTGCGGTGATCGGAGCAGGACCCGCCGGCTTGACAGCCGCTTGCGAGTTGGCTGAAAGCGGTAGAGATGTGGTTGTTCTCGATGAGCAGGGCGCGCCCGGAGGGCAAATTTATAAAGGGGTTGAGAAAGTATTTGCAGATCGACCTCAAGATATACGACCTCTTGGCAGAGAATACGCAGAGGGTAAGACGCTCACGCGACGGTTTCGCCAAAGCGGGGCTCGCTATCAACCCGGTGTTTCAGTCTGGCAAATCACATCGGATCAGGAGCCTGACCTGGCCCTTGGTCTCATTGAGAATGGGTCGGCGCGGATGCTCCACCCAAAACACGTCATCCTGGCAACGGGCGCAATGGAGCGACCAACACCGTTTGAAGGTTGGACATTACCCGGCGTGATGACTGTGGGCGCTGCACAAACCCTTTTGAAGTCCTCCCGTCTTTTGCCAGAGGATGATGTTGTTCTCGCTGGCACTGGACCCTTGCTTTATCTGTACGTGATGCAGCTCAAGAAATTTGGCATTCGGCCGCAGGCCATCTTGGATACCGGCCCCCCACTATCTTTGCGCACAAGCCTATTGGGACTGCGGGCTTTAATTACCTGCCCCCAAGCAATGTTTCAGGGCATGAGATGGTTATGGGGCGCAGGAGTGAAAACGAATATGACGCGAGGCGTGGATTCACTAAAAGCGCAAGGCGGGGATCACTTGTCTTCTGTCAGTTATGAAGCGCGAGGACGTCGCCATGAATTATCAACATCATTGTTGTTGGTGCATGACGGGGTTATTCCTAATACCTGGCTCTCAATGTCAGCCGGAATTAAGCATCATTTCAATGAGACCCAGAACTGTTGGGTGCCGGAGATTCAGGGAGCCGGTTTGACTTCTCGAGATGGCATTTCAATAGTGGGTGACGCTGCCGGTATTGGTGGCGCTGAAGTTGCCATGTTGCAAGGTGAGAGAGTTGCCCGTGAAGTAGATGCATACCTTGAGGATCATCAACACCCACAGACCTCGATTGAATCCGGGGTATTAAGACGCCAGCGCTGGATGCGAAGTTTTATTGATGAAGCCTTTCCTTCGACGGCGCAGTTTCAGTCGCCGGAGAACGACATCGTTGTTTGTCGTTGCGAGGAGGTGACGGCAGGAGAGATTCGACAGGTTACTGAACGCGGTTGCATGGGTCCAAATCAAGGTAAAGCGTTTACTCGCTGTGGCATGGGTCCATGTATGGGTCGAAAATGTGGATTGACCGTAAGTCGATTGATGGCGCAAGTGCGTGGCGTTTCAGTTCAGGAAGTGGGTCATTATCGAATTCGGTCTCCCATTCGGCCGATTACAGTAGGCCAACTAGCTGATATGGAATCGATTCTGAAGGGAGATAACCAGAGCGTTTTAAGCGCCAACAGTTCTTAAAATAACTTGCGCCCTGTTTTGGCTTGACTGTACTCCTCCCGAAATATCGGATCCTGATCTCGTCAACGACCCTGGTGTCAATTCCGAAATAGTCGTAAATAGATGATAAAAATGTTTGTTTCCTTCAATTAATAGAGAGAATCAATCATGTAATCCACCTAAAGACCTTTACAAATCAATCGGGGTGCGGTGAACTGGACCCTCGCTATAGATACATGCCGCTATCCAAATTAGATAGTTGGTTTAGCGAAATTAATAAAGGAATTAACTAAACGGGAGGAGTTATGCGTAAGTTTAAAAAGCCGATCTTGGCGGCGGGAATAGGCGCGTCCATGCTGGCTGCGGGGGCGATTCAACCTGCGGTAGCAGAAGTCGGGTTCGGAAAGCCGGGAGAGGCTGTTAATCTTGTTGTGGGTTATCAGCCGTACTATACAGAGTCATGGTCTGGAGTTGTCATTAACGGGCAGCAGTCGTGGAAGGAGCATCTCCCAGCGGGTTCTGACGTAAAGTTCGAAATTGGTCTGCAGGGATCCGTGATTGTTGGAAAAATGCTGGGCGAAAAGAATCACCTCGGTTATATGGGTGATATGCCAGCGATCGTGTCAACCACGAAAACCGACACGGTTGATATTCGGATGATCGCAGTGCTCGGCACATCTCGCCAACAATGTAACGTTTTTCTGGTTAAGAATGATGCGCCAGAATTTGCGAATGGCATGGAAGCTGTCAAGTGGATGGACGGCAAACTTGTCGCTGCACCTCATGGCGCCTGTACTGACCGTTTCGCACGCTGGGCGTTTGAGCAAGCTGGCATTCAGCCAAAGAAATACTTGAACATGAATATTGAGGTTATTACTTCAAGTTTTAAAAATAACAAGCTAGACGCGGCAGTTATTTGGGAACCGACAGCTTCGAAGATTCAGTTGTCGGGCCTCGCTCGACGCGCTGCATCTGGCGAGAGTTTTGACGGTGTTGAAGGTGGCGATGCTGGATTCCTCGCGATGCTGTATGAGATTATTCGTGATCGACCAGACGTGCATCGCGGCTGGCTTGAAGCAGAGCTTAATGCCCAGTTATTTATGAAGGATTTAGGTAACGCAACTGCAATATCTCAGATGGCGGACGACCAAACTGAAGGGATGGATCGTCGCGTACTCTGGGCGTCTTTGTATGGCCAGAATCCGGCTTCAATCGGTGGCGGCGAAGAGAAGTTGACGCTTCGATTTGTGTTTGATGACACTGCGAAGCAGTTAGTCGCTGCAGCTACAAAGTTCCTCCATGGTCGAAAAGTAGTCCCTAATGAGACGTTGCGTCCAGAGGCAATGATGGATGGGGTTGCTCAAGAAGTGCTTAAAGCCCGCGGCCTCAGCGCCCCGATTGGCTTTGTGGGTGAGCAGCCAGATTCGGCTTACCAATAAAAAACGAGTGAATAGCTCGCTTTAAAACGTTGTAACTTTGGAAGCGGGCGCGAAGGCGAGTCCTCCGCGCCCGCTTTTGACTTGATGGGAGTCGATTCAGTACGAGAGTCGGCGCGTTGCTCGTAGGAAGAAATCAATAGCGCCTGTGATTGGGGTCGAGACCTTCCGACAATGTTTGCGAGTAAGTATGATGACTATTAGTATCGAGGAGAGAGGGAGTCAATGAGTAATCAAAACGTCAGTAGTCGCCCAACTGGCTTGCAGTACTTTCTTTATAAAAGTGCAAAAGCGCTGAAAACCCCGACGCCGTATCTTGCCTTTCTAGGCATTACGCTATGGCTCGTGACCTACTATTTATTATGTGAGCAGTGGAGAATTTTTCCTTTTTATAAGGTTCCCGGTCCTCTTGAGGTCATTACAGAATGGATCAATAAAGATCCAATCTGGGGGACTTCTCTGTTCACCGAAGATTACTACATCAATATTTGGGTGAGTTGTAGGCGAATTTTTATTGCTTTTGCGCTCGCTACCGGCCTCGGGGTGCCTCTGGGGCTCTTTATGGGCTGGTCACAAAAATTTAAGGACTATGCATTTCCAATTCTTGAATTGCTTAGGCCGATTCCGATTTTGGCCTGGGTGCCACTGGCGATTGTCATGTTTGCCGGATTTGAGACGCCGATTATTTATCTCGCCACACTGGCATCATTTTTTGTCACTGCTCTCAACACCATGCTCGGCGTTGAATCTATTGACGAGTCCTATTTCCGGGCAGCAGGCTGCTTGGGGTCAAAAAAACACCATATATTTTTAAACGTTGTAGCGCCTGGTGCACTGCCGTATATCTTCACTGGACTTCAGATCAGCATTGGGGTGGCTTGGTTTTCTTTAGTCGCCGCCGAGATGATATCGGGTGATTACGGGCTCGGCTACATGATCATGGATTCATACATGGTGAACAAGTACACCACGATGGTCATGGCAATGCTTACTCTAGGATTTGTCGGTTGGATCACATCTGCAATGGTGCGATCGGCGGGCGACCGTATGATGCAGTGGCGCGAGCGCGCCCTTGGGCAGGGAGGAGCTTAGATATGAGCGTAGGAAATAATATTGTGCCCAGTAAAGGCGCAATCAGTATTCGAAACGTAACCAAAGTCTATGATCCGGGCGGGGCAGATGTTATGGCCGTCGATGATTGCTCGCTCGAAATCGCCGCCGGTGAAGTGTGCATGATCGTAGGTCCTTCTGGATGCGGCAAGACGACATTGTTAAACGCGATTGCTGGTTTCCATTCAATCACTGAGGGTCAAATTGACCTTGATGGTGAGATGCTTTGTGGTCCTGGAAAACAGCTGGCAACTCAGGGAGCAGATCGTGTGGTGGTGTTCCAGAATGGCGCCCTGTTTCCTTGGAAAACGCTGGCGGATAATGTCGCCTATGGACCCGTTGTGCAAGGCCTAATGTCCAAAGCAGACGCGCGAGAGAAAGCAATGACGATGCTCTCAGAAGCAGGATTAGATGGTGTTGCAGACAAGTTTCCAGGCGAGGTGTCATCTGGGATGGCGCGCCGGGCAGAGATTGTCAGGGCGCTAATCAATGACCCTAAAGTTTTGCTCTTGGATGAACCCTATCGAGCAATGGATGCGTTAACAAAATCCATAATGCATGAGTCTTTATTAGAAGTCTATGATCGAACAAAAGTCACAATATTTTTTATCACTCATGATCTCGAAGAAGCGATTTTTCTTGGAGATCGAGTGGTCGTGATGACAACGCGACCTGCAAAGACAAAAAAGATCGTCGATGTAAAGATTAACAGGCCGCGAGATTATCGGTTACTTTCTTCTGAAGAGTTCCGACTGCTCGTTCAGGAGACCAAAGAGGCCGTGCATGAAGAGGCGGTAAAGGCGTTTGAAGCAGGTGAGCGTGAGCTCGCGTAATCAACGCAAAAAAACGAAAGAAATGGAGAAGTAGGATGACTCAGTCATCAAAAAAAGAAAACGGTGGGATTCTCAAAAGGATCTTTTCAGATCTAACGCTCAGGCGTGGCGTCGCGTCAATTTTGATCTTTCTAACCCTTTGGGAGATAGGATTTCGCTTCCATGAATGGTTCGGAGTGATGGTGCCGTTTGTTGGAAAGATTGACGCACCCACGTTGGTCGTGGCTCGATGGAGAGAGGTTGTCCTGCAACCTGGCTATTGGGAAAGTTGGTATTTGAGTTTTGGACGGGTGTTTTTTGGTTTTCTCGTTGCTCAGGTGATCGGGATTCCTTTCGGCCTCGCAATGGCAGTAAACAAAAATTTCAGAGGTTTGTTTTTTCCACCGTTTGAAATCTTGAGGCCTATTCCTCCATTGGCATGGGTTCCCGCGTCGATTATTTTCTGGCCGACAACCGAACTTTCAATTATGTTCGTTACCTTTCTCGGGGCTTTTTATACTGTTGTGATCAACGTGTTAGGGGGTGCAAGATCGATTGATATCCAATACCTACGCGCGGCGCAGTCGATGGGCGCTACGCGTTGGGATCTATTTAGAAAAATTATTCTCCCTGGTACGATGCCATCAATATTTATCGGCGCAGCAGTCGGTATGGGGATCACCTGGGAAGTTGTTTTGGCGGCAGAGATGATTTCTGGCGGTGGTCAGCAAAGTGGTGGTGGACTCGGCTTCTTCATCTGGAGCTCTTACATGGGCGGTGTTATGGATCAGGTTATTGTTGGAATGATCAGCATCGGTCTCGCGGGCTATATCTCGAGCAGTCTCATTCGTTACCTAGGGCACATTTCGATGCCATGGCGAAGAATGTTTTGAGGGTCTTAGTTGATCTGACTACCGAAAATAGACAATTAAAGGTTTTGGGAAGAAAGAAAGGAGATGGAAGAAGTGAATCAATCTGACGTAATGATTTTGGAGAATGTCTCGAAATCCTTTGGAGAGGACTGGGCCCGGGAGAGTGTTGTAGAAAATCTTAGTCTGACCGTAAAACGCGATCAACTGACTGCCATTGTGGGTCCCTCAGGATGTGGAAAGTCGACGATTGTTAACTTATTGGCAGGATTTGAGTTGCCAGATGAAGGGCGAATTACCTTGGAGGGAAAGCCAGTTTCGGGGCCCAGCAAAGATTCTCTGGTGGTGTTCCAAGAGACAGCCCTGATGCCTTGGTTGACGACCTATCAGAACGTGGTCTTTGGCCCTCAGTTGAGAGGAGACATGCCGAAGAATGAATTGAAAAGCGCGGCAGAAAGTATCATCGACACGGTCGGCTTGAGAGAGTTCCGTGACAAATATCCGCTTCAGCTTTCCGGCGGTATGCAAAGACGTGCTGAACTTGCTCGAGCGCTGATTAATCAACCGCTGGTGATGATTATGGATGAGCCTTTTCGCGGTCTTGATGCGATGACGCGCCAGTTGATGCAGGAGTTCTACCTTCGACTTTGCGAACAAGAAGCGCGGACCAACGTCTTTGTGACTTCTGAACTGGAAGAGGCAATTATTCTCGCAGACAGCATTGTCGTGCTTTCGAATAAGCCAGCTTCAGTTAGAGAAATGTTGCAGATCGATCTACCGCGACCTCGAAACCTCGATATGCTGAACTCCACAGAAGCGTATGAATACAAGCGGCACGCAATGGAAATTTTGCACGAAGAGGCGATGAAGAGCTTTAAGGGAACGGATACGAATTCTGACTTTTTGGAGGCTTACTCCCGTAGGGCCTAGTTTGTGCTGTGATGCTTCTGCAACGTAATGAACATGGATGACCTTCAGTTGATCGCCAGTCGTCCGGTTGTTATTGGCGGAGCCGTATTGGGAGCCTTAATTTCAATGCTGGGACCTATGGCTTTAAAGAAGTGTGGAGTGGAAAACGCTCGTGTGTTGTCCACTGTTACCAGGCTGGGATATGCAATTTCATGGATGAGCGTTGGCCTTTTTATTGCTGCAGGCTTTCTCTCTAGTTACTAGCTAGTTCAGAATTAGGATACGTTGGTTAAACTGTACCAACCGATCTTTCGAGGCAAGTGTCAGCGTGCTTAAGATTACAAATCTATCTAAATCGTTTGGCCATGTTAAAGCAGTTAATAACCTTTCCTTAGAGCTTCAATCCGACTCCGTTGTTGGATTCCTAGGGCCTAACGGAGCGGGGAAGACCACAACAATGCGCATGATTTGTGGCTACTTGATTCCTGACCAGGGAGTCATCAGGATCTGCGGACATGACGTGCGCCGGGAGAGTCAGAAAGCGCGATCAAAGCTTGGTTATTTACCGGAGGCGCCAAACGGATTTGGACACCTCCGAGTCGTGGAGTTTTTGCGTTTTTGTGGACAAGCGCGTGGTCTTTTTGGCGAGGGTTTGAATAGCGCCATTGATCATGTCAGTCAGCGTCTTGATCTCTCTTCGGTATTGCGCCGACCTCTAAACCAGTTATCAAAGGGCTGGCGCCAAAGAGCCTGGGTTGCCCAAGCGATTATTCATGATCCTCACGTGCTTGTGCTCGATGAGCCGACGGATGGACTAGATCCTAACCAGAAGGATTTAGTCCGCGACCTTGTGAGGGAGCTCAGTCGAGATCGAACGATACTTCTTTCGACCCATATCCTTGAAGAGGCAGAAGAGTTGTGTGACCGTGTGATTGTTTTAGATAAGGGCATCGGTATCGAGGATGCACCCCTTGCTGATTTGACTGACAGTAACGGCCGCTTATCAGCCTGCTTCCGGCGACTCACTAAAGATGCAGTCGGTAGGGTTCGCCCTGAAAATCACTGAAGGCGCCCTTATGAGTAACAGTCAAACGATTACGCAAGGCGGGTTTACCGCGATTTTTCTTCATGAGTTGCGGATGCTGTTTTTTGCGCCATTGACCTACCTTTTTCAAGGTGCATTCCTATTGGCTTTGGGCGCGTGTATTTTTCTGATTTCCAGCTTTTATACGACGGACGAAGCAACGGTGAGACTGCTGCTGGTGTTTATTCCGTGGGTCTCGCTTGTTTTGGTGCCTGCGCTGGCCATGTCCGCTTGGTCAGATGGCCACTCTAACCGAGAGCTGGAGTTAGTTTTTGCACTTCCGATAAGACCAATTTATGTTGTGTTAGGCAAGTTTGCTGCGGGATATTTCCTGCTGCTCCTTACCCTGGCAATGACCTTCCCGTTCTGCCTGACGGTTGCTTATCTGGGTGAGCCTGATCTCGGGCTTGTTTTTTCCAGTTACCTTGGGTGTGCTTTGTTCCTGGGGACTTGTTTTGCGGTGACATTATTGTCGGCAGCGTTCCTGCGAGAGCCTGTTGGCGCCTTTATTGCAGGTTTAGCGTCTTTATTTATTTTGACGTTGTTTGGGTGGGACGTGTTTGGGCGTTTTCTTGGATCGTTCGTGCCACAGGCGGCTTGGGAGGCCATTACGGTATACAGCCCCGTGACTTGGCTCAATGTTTTGGGTGAGGGTTTGATACCAACCCAAGGTCTGGTTTATTTCATATCGTCCACCGTGACTGCGCTTGTTTTAACGCATTGGGTAATAGCGGCAAGACGCCAGGGTTCAATAGCCAGATTGGTTTCCGGTTTTTATTTCTTTGCCCTTATTCTTTTAATGCTGGCTTGGGCCTCTGCTATCTTTTTAGCAGGTCAGTTGACGACCCAGTTTGATTTAACTGCCGAAAAAGAATTCACATTGCATTCTGGCAGTAGAGAGATTCTTCAGCAGATGCCCGACGGGGCAACGGTTACGCTTTACTGGAGCAGCTCTGAAGAGTCAGTGCCCGCATCTATCAAATCCCACGCCCGGCGCATTGATCGATTGATTGCGCAGATGGCAAAAATCTCAAGCCTTAAGTTGGTTACCGTCGATCCCAAGCCTGATACAGAAGCTGAGCTAAAAGCGTTGGTGCGGCGAATTCACCGAGTTCCGATGTCTTCTGGTGATCATTTTTTCCTTGGTTTGACGGTTGAGGCGAATGACCGCATCGGCCATATCTCCTATTTGGATGTCCGTCGAGCAAGCTTCTTGGAATACGATATCGTACAGGCATTAAACGGCCTGAATCAGGAGCGAACGCCCCGCGTTGCAGTGATAAGCCCCTTACTTCCTTCTAGCGCTGCGTTAGCAGAGAAAGAAGGACTCTCGTTTATGGCAGAGTTAAAAAGAGCATACGATATTGCGGTCATCCCGTTTTTCAAGAAAAGTCTTCCTGAAGGGATTGATACTCTCATTTTATTGGGCGCCGACGTTTTGCATGAAGAGATGCTCTACTCGATTGATCAGTTCGTGATGCGCGGGGGTAGTTTGATTGTAATGATAGATCCATTCACGCGGGTTAAGCCCGCTAACAATGCGATTAATCCGTCGCCGTCCAAGAGCATAAATGACATATCAGATTTACTTGCACGGTATGGCGTCAGTTATGTGGGAGATCAGATCGTGGGTGACGCTCAGTTCGCATCGGTTGTCGGCGACGGTGGAGAAGGGCGCCTCAACTATCCGTATTGGTTGCGCGTTGGGCAAACAGGTTTATCGACGGAACATCCAACGACAGCGAACCTTAATGAATTGCTTATGGTGGAGCCGGGCTCGTTTACTTTTTCGCCCGACGTAGAAGTGATTACTTTAATAAGGACTACTGATCAGGCCAATACTTTCCCTACAGAAAATTTTGAGCAGCAGTCGCCGAGTCAGCTGGCGCTTGGTTTTAAAGCAGGCGAAACCGCGAAAGTAATTTCCGCCGCCGTGCATGGACCGCTTAAAAGTGCTTATAGCGAGAGTTTGACCGAAGCTGCTGAATCTCACATTAGCTCATCTGAGGGCTCGCCGATCATTTTCGTGGTCGCAGATATTGATTGGTTGTTCGATCCCTTTTCGCTTCAGAAAACAACGCTGGGCGACGAAATAGCGGTTCGCCCGCTCAATGACAATATATCGTTTCTATTGAATATGATTGAGTATGCAACGGGCGCGGACGCTCTTTTAGAGATTCGATCAAGGGGTCAATTACAACGCCCATTCACACGTGTCGCCGACCTGTTTCGGAATGCTCAACAAAAACTTCAGGAACAAGAGGCTACGTTATCCTCTAAGGTTACCGCGCTCGAACAGCAGTTAGGCGCAATAAATCAACAAACGCAAGATCTTGAGTTCGCTGATCTGCCCGAGTCGATTAAATTGAAGCTTCAGGAATTTCAGGACGAGCTATTGTCAGCCAGAAGAGATTTAAGGGCGGTCCGTCATGAGATTCGATCAGAAGTAGAGGCGCTCGGGCGTCGCTTAACCCTAATTAATCTAGCAGCAGGCCCCGCGCAAATTCTATTCTTAGCGCTCATTGTAATGATGTGGCGTACCTACAGAAGTCGAGCGCGCGTGCGGCCGTAATCAATTCAAGTCTGACGTCGTTTTACCAATGTTACGCCACGTTTTTCTGCCTTGAGATTTTTGGGCTCTCAGATTTTCCAACTGTGGCAAAGATTTCTTCTCGTGACTCAATGAGTAAATCGGCCATTGCCTGGGCCATTGGAAGAGGGGGGGTAACTTTTTCCCATATCAGACCGACTGGCTTACTTAGAACAGGACTCGTCAAGGAAATTTCGCGAGTACCGGGGAATGCATCATTAGTTTTGCTGAAGCCTTTTGGAACGATGGTTGCGATATCTCCTTGCATAACGTGAAATGCAAGTTGGAAGATTGAATTGCATTCAAGCTGTGGGCTAGGGTCCTGCCCCACATTTTGGAACGCCTCATCCATCACTTCGCGTTCGCGCATGTTTGGCGACAAAAGTCCGAGTCTTAATTCAGCAGCTTGCGCCCAAGTAATACTTTCTTGTTTCATGGGAAGCATCTTTTCAGGAATCATTAGATTCAGCTGTTCTTCGTAAAGCGTGATCGTATTGAGTTTATTTAAAGAAGATCCCTCCAGGTAGGTGATACCAACGTCCAATTCGAAATTACGCAGCTCATTAATAAGTTTGTCAGATCCGAGAAACTGAATATCGACATCAACAGAGGGATATAGCTTTGAGAACAGTTGATTAATTTTTGGTAGGACGGGTGAACTGGTTGGCATCGCTCCGATTCGCAGATGTCCATTGAGGTTGCTGCGCATGATGGCGAGCTCTTCCACCATACTTTTTTTGTCCGCCAAAAGACGTTTTGCCCAGCTAACGACTCGCTCACCTTCTGGCGTGAAACCTTGGTAGCGCTGATGCCGAAGAATGATGGGCACATCCAATTCCGCTTCCAGTTGCTGGAGCGCACTTGATAGACTCGGCTGAGAGACGTGACAGCGCTCTGCGGCGCGTCCGAAGTGACCTTCTTTCTCCAGTGCGATTAAGTATTCAAACTGCCTTAAAAACATGCCAAGCTCCCCTTGAGTTTTTTTGGTTACTGAGTCAAAAATACGATAGATAAAAACAATTAGATAAATATAGTGATAGGTTTATAACCACTCCCTATTAAAACTACAACCTTTAAAAAATAAAGGTAAATGACACTGGACAGCTTCCATGTATGCTTGATCTACAGGCTGTCTTTGTATTTCGTCGGCCCACCGCGGTAATCGGTATGAAATACGAACTGCCGAAGATTTATTTTTGATCTCTACCCCAAAATTGAGAATTTCGTTATGAGTTTTTTCCCAATGCTGTTGGTGGCCTTGATAGTGGTGTTTGTGGGAGCCTTAATTGGCGCTATTGGAATTGGCGGAGTTCTTCTCGTTCCACTCTTGACGCTGGCCCTTGGGATCGGGGTTCACGTCGCAATTGCAACGGCGTCATTTACTTATTTATTTACCGGTATTGTTGGCGTGGTCGAATACGCGCGTCGCGGCACCATTCAGTGGTCGACAGTGATTTGGCTTTGCGTCGGAGGAATGCCGGGAGCCTACCTTGGCGCGATGACTGCTTGGCATATGCCTGGACCCATCCTCGAAGGAATTATTGGGTTTCTAGTTTTACTCTCGGGATTTCAATCGTTACGATCAAAGCGCGAAACAACCGTTGAGCAGAAGCGACTCATTCCATCCGCTTTGCTTGGGATTGGAATTATCACGGGTTTTGCTTCAGCAATTACGGGTACTGGAGGGCCTTTGGTTTTGGTGCCGATCCTTTTGTGGCTGAAGGTGCCGGCTCTGACTGCAGTGGGATTGAGTCAGGTCATACAAATCCCAATTGCGTTGCTTGCGACCGGGGGAAACTTAACCTTCGGCTACATTGATTTTAAGTTGGGCTCAATTTTGGCGATTATGTTGATGTGCGGGGTAATAGTCGGTGCGAGAATTGCTCATCAGGTCTCGAAGGAATTGCTGAAAAAGCTGATCGCTGTCGCTCTCCTGGTTGCGGGTGGCGCGATGTTGGCTAAAGTCGCCGGAATTCTCGCATAAGGTAAAGGCGGATCATTAGTGATTGGCAAGAACCCCTGTGTTTAAGCGAGGGATCGTAAGCCTAAAATCAACCAATTCTTGTCGATTCGATGGTATTTAAGGCTTAGAGCAAGCCGACCCCTATCGTCCGATAAGATATTACTTTTGACGCCCTCTCGACGGCTGTCTACTATCGCTTTAACTTAACAGTTTTCATCAACCACGCAGGTCGAGTTTCAATGCGGAGCCACAGGCCATCGCGTGATTGATTACTGCACTTTTTTATCATAGGAGATAGTTCATGTCTGACGAAAAACCCCGCCGAAAAGTCACCCTCAATCAACTTCGTAAAAAGATGCGCGAAGGTGAGCAGATCGTCCAGATGGCAATTTATGACTATCGAAGTGCTGTAATTGCGGACCGACTCGGGATCGATATTCTGTGCGTTTCCGATACGGGCGGAATGATTCTATTTGGTCACAAAAGTACTGTCACGGTAACGTTTGATGAAGTGATGATGATGTCAAAGGCGATTGATCGTGGGAGCGACTATGGTCTGAGAATGGTGGATATGCCTTACTGGAGTTTTCATGTTTCGCCCGAGCAGGCAGTTGAAAACGCCGGTCGATTTGTGCATGAGGCAAATGCTGAAGTCATGAAGTGCGAAGGCAACCAGTATCACGCTCGAAATATCGAAGCGATTAATAGAGCGGGTATTCCGGTGCAAGGACATATCGGCATCACACCAATGCGCATGCCGCAACTCGGTGGATTTTTTGCGCAAGGTAAGACGGCAGACAGGGCAGCCGAATTGGTGGATGATGCTTGGGCGATGGTTGATGCAGGCTGTTTCTCTTTAATGTGTGAGGTCACCACTCAGGAAGTGAATGAGTATCTTGCGCAGGTGTTACCGGTGCCCGTGATTAGCCTTGGCGCAGGACTTGGTGCTCATGGCGTTCATATTATTACTTCAGATCTTTTCGCGCTGTACGAGGAGCATACGCCGAGACACTCCAAGGTTTATACCGACCTGATTCCAATCATGGAGAACGTGTTCACTCAATATCGAGATGAGGTCAAAGATCAGATTTATCCCGGACCTGAGCATACGGTCTTTATGAATGATGATGAGGCGATCAAGTTTGCGAAAAAGATGAAATGGGATTGGAAACTTGAGCAGCTGGACGTCAAGGCAAGTCGGGCCGGTCGGCGAAAAACTGCGAAGAAGACATCTTTGCCAGCAAAAAAGAAGGTAGCAAAAAAGAAAGTGGCAAAAAAGACAGCGAAAAAAGTGACCAAGAAAAAAGCATCGCGATCTCGTTAAGCTTTTGTGAAGGATTAATATAAATACATATAGACTATCAAATTATTGATTTGAATCATTTTACAAATCAAATTGATAGGTTTTAAATCACCCTAAGGTAGAGAGGAAGGGTCAGCCAATTTTGCCGGCCCAGTTTTGAGAAATTTAAAAGGAGCACAGCGCGATGCCAGCCAGAAACGCTAAACAGTGGGACAAGATACCCGGAAAGATCGAAAGCGGCGAATACGTGGATAGCCGAATCTACTCAGACCGAAATATTTTTGAAGAGGAAATTAGCAAAATTTTCAAAAAGGTCTGGACACCCGTATGCCATGAGTCCGAATTGTCCGAGCCTTATTCGTTCCGGACGATGACCGTAGCCCGTGAGCCGGTGATGGTTGTCCGTGGAGCCGATAATCAGATTCGGGCGTTTTTAAATGTATGCCCGCATCGCGGCAATATGATCGAGAATCGGCCATCCGGATCGTTCGAACAAGGCTCCCCTTCGGGCGCTCCCAAGCATATGACCTGTATGTTTCATGCATGGCAGTTCGACATGAAAGGTAATTGTGTTCATATCTCTCGCGGATCTGAGGGTTATCAGGACCGCCTAGAGTGCTCAGATGTCGGCTTGCGACGCCTGCGCTGTGAAGTGAAATATGGCGGATTTGTTTGGGTTACTCTCAATGACGCGATAGATCAAACGGTTGAAGAGTGGGCTGGCGGTGCGTTTGACTGCATGGAAAAATCTTTGAATGCAGAGCCACTGGAAGTGTTCCACTACCATAAGGCGATTATTCCTTGTAATTACAAGTTATGGCACGACACCAACTCCGAGTTTTATCACGACTATCTGCACTACCATAACCGGATAACCGGGTTTAACGATTCCTACTTTGCCCGGAAAAATATTGGCTTTGATAACGGTCATGTCAATGTCGGCTCTTTTGAAGTGCAGTACGATCAATATGAAGGGTTTGAATCGAGAGAGGAATTATCCTTCCCACATCTTCTCAACAACCACTGGGAAATGATCGATTTCTTTCCCGGCGTTAATTTCAACCTGCGTGGATCTGCATTACGTTGCGACATCATGACTCCGCTCGGTCCGGATAAAGTCATGATTGAGTTTCGTGGGCTCGGTCTGAAAAGTGATACCCCCGAAGAGCGATTGATTCGCCAGCGGCATCATAATTCGATCTGGGGTCCGTTTGGTCGCAACCTCCATGAGGATCTGTTAGCCGTATCGACCCAGCAGGCGACGATGAGTGAGTTTGCAGACAAGCGTCGAATTCTTCATGGTCGTCATGAGGTGGATGCGGATGGCGATCCAACGATCCATGATGAAGAAGGGATGCGTCATTTTTATGACGCGTGGGGTCGATGGATGGATCGTTGGCCGGGTGACCCTGAACTGTCTTTTGAAGAAGGTCAGAAGCGCGAGGCAGCCTAACAAGCCGCAAGCTACCGTACAGAGCGAGCAGACGTTTCCGCTCGCTCTGTTTACTAATTCGGACCCTCTATCTGAGGGTTTAATTTATCGTCAACGCAAGGAACATGACTCATGTCGGAAAGCATGAATAAACAGAACGCTGTCAGTAATGTGATTTATAAAGCAAGCCTCTTTTTAGATGAGCATCGGTGGGACGACTGGCTCAACTTGTGCCACGAAGATTTTTACTATGCGATTAAAGCTTTCAGTCCAGAGATTAACTACGATATGATTTATATGGATGGTAATCGGGAGGAGATGCGAACGATTACTGATATGCTTCCCAAGCATAATTCGGATAACTCACCTTTGGCGCGACATACCGTTGTGTATACCGTGGAGATGGATGAATCACAAGATACCGCCACTGCTGTGTCCTCTTTTGCGGTCTACAAAACAGAACTTGATGGCATCAACTCCCACGCGCTAGCGGGTGAATCCAATATTTTTCTAGTCGGAAAATATCGCGATAAGTTTGGTTTCGAAAACGGTGAGCCCTTTTTTATGGAGCGTATCGTTCAGTTAGATACGCGACGATTGGATAAGGGATCTCATTTTCCCATTTAGCGCTGCTCCCCCGTTGCGGAATGGTCACTCGCGCCTCTGGTTATGTGTTTCGGGCTGGCTACAAACAAAATACCTAAAAGAAGATGAGTGATTCAAAAAATCCGGATTGGTCATGTGTGTGCGCGGTCGCTGATTTGCCTGATCAGGGGCTTGCCAAATTTGAAGTGGCTGGCTTAACCGTGTTGGCAGCGCGAGTTGAGGACGACGTTAGAGTAATCCCTCCGTTTTGCCCTCACATGTCAGAACCCTTGGTCGAATCAGGGTTATGTCATGGTCTTACACTGACCTGCTCGAAGCACCTTTGGCAGTGGAATTTGAAAAGCGGTGAAATCCAGGGCCCTGCCGAGAAGCCATTGAAGTTTTATCCAAGTGAAATTCGAGATGGCAGTGTCTGGATTGATGCTTCTAGCGAGTTAGTTTATGATTTTGACGAGGATGAGGATGATGACTTCGAGTGGTAGGCAAGCGCTGATTAACTCGTTCCATTAGCGACATGTCGACATGACCGAAGTTACATTTATCAATAAAGGCGGTCGCCTCACGGTTGAGTGTAAAGATGGGGAGAGCCTGCTTCAGGCCGGTTTACGTCAAGGTGCGCCTCTTCCCTATGCGTGTGGAGCGGGAGTATGCGCAACCTGTGTTGCGAGAGCAAAGCCGGGGACGACCCGCGACCTCTGGCCTGAAGCGCCTGCGGCTGGCGAGTTAAAAGTTGATAAGGGCGAGGTATTACTGTGCCAGACGTCAGCGGCGAAAGATTGCGAAATCCTGGTGTCGAGCAAGATAGATTTATCTAGCCTTTCATCACTTAGACCGAAACGGTTCAAAGCGAAGCTGATTGATATTTGCAATGAGACTTCTGATGTTGCGACTTTTCGAGTGCAACTCCCTGAAACGGTTTCACCTATTGCCGGTCAGTACTTTTTGCTGCGCTCACCCGATATGCAGGGGTTCCGGGCGTATTCAATGACAAATTATGAGTCTTCAACAGACGCTCTTGATTTTGTAATGAAAAAAGTGCCGGGTGGCATTTTTTCAAGCCACATTTTTTCGGAGCCTTCGGAAGATATGAACGTCGAAGCGTTTGGGCCGATGGGTTTTGCGACGTTCAGCCCGTCTGAGGCGAGAGATTTGGTGTGTTTGGTGGGCGGTTCTGGAATCGCGGGCATTATGTCGGTGCTTAAACAGGCCGAAGCGGTTAATCACTTCAAACGCCACAAGCTTTTCATGGTCTTTGGGGCTCGACGCATTGAAGATTTATTCTTCTTGTCGGAACTCGCGTCTTTGCGGGCCACTGCGCCAGATAACATCAGTATTCACATTGCGCTGTCGGATCAGATTGACGGACATGAACTGCCCGACATAATTCATGATTTGCCGGCACATCAGGGCTTTGTTCATGATGTCGCTCAAACGGTGGGTGGCGACGAGTTCATGAGCGGCCGGTTAGCTTTTATAGGCGGTCCGCCTCAAATGCTAAACAGTTGTATCGCATCACTGCTGAGTTCGGGTCTGCCCGTCAGTGATATTCGTTACGACAGATTTGCCTAGGGATAACGTTAAACAAAAGACGTTACGCTGTTTTCTTGATTCGCCTGTCTCAGCGTTTTCTGTGGATGGAGTCGTGTCTAGCCAGAAGATTTCTGCTCGATGCGTCGAAGGTGAAGCGGTGGCTCAGTGTAGCCATTACACACATCCCGTCCGTTGAAAATTAAATCGCAAGCTGCATTAAACGCAACACCATCGCAACTTGGCGTCATAGGTTTATAAACGGGGTCGTTCGCGTTTTGACGATCAACCACTTCGGCCATTCGATGTAGCGAATCCATCACCAAGTCCTTGTCGACAATGTCATGATGTAACCAATTGGCAATGTGCTGACTCGATATTCTAAGGGTTGCTCGATCCTCCATGAGACCGGTGTCATGAATGTCGGGCACCTTTGAGCAGCCAACGCCTTGATCGATCCATCGAACAACGTATCCAAGAATGCCCTGACAATTATTGTCGACCTCTTCAAGAATGTCCTGGGTCGACCAGTCAGGGGATTCGCTGACGGGAATCTTAAGGATATCGTCGAGCATTGCTGGCGCTCGATTTGCAATTGTCTTTTGATGAGCGAGAACGTCGGTCTCGTGATAGTGAATTGCATGGAGGGTGGCAGCAGTTGGCGAGGGAACCCACGCGGTATTCGCACCCGCTTTGGGATGATCACCTTTTGCCTTCATCATCGCGGCCATCTCGTCTGGCATTGCCCACATGCCTTTACCAATTTGGGCATGTCCCGGCAAGCCGCAGCGTAGTCCAATATCCACATTCCAGTCTTCATACGCAGTAATCCATGGCTGCGCTTTCATTTCTGATTTTCGAATCATCGGCCCTGCTTCCATTGACGTATGAATTTCATCTCCGGTTCGGTCTAAAAATCCCGTGTTGATAAAGATGACCCGGTCCGCAGCGGCACGAATACATTCCTTGAGATTGATGCTGGTTCGTCGCTCCTCATCCATGATGCCGACTTTCATGGTTCCGGGCGTCATATTCAGTAGTGCCTCGGTCCGCTCAAACAATTCGACCGTAAATTGGACTTCCTCAGGACCGTGCATTTTTGGCTTTACAATATACATGGCGCCCGTCCTTGAGTTCCGATTGGCAGAGTCATTGAGATCGTGCAGCGCAATTAAGGCAGTGACAACAGAGTCAATAATTCCCTCAAATACCTCTTTGCCGTTGTCGTCAAGAATTGCTGGGTTTGTCATTAAGTGCCCTACGTTTCTGACCAGCATTAACGCTCGGCCGGGCAATGAAAATGAGGTGCCGTCTGGTGCAAAGTAGTATCGGTCGGCGTTTAATCGGCGTTGAAAGCTGACGGCTCCTTTTTTGATCGTTGTGGCAAGCGTGCCTTTCATGAGGCCTAGCCAGTTTCGATAAACTTCAGTCTTGTCTGGGCCATCAACAGCCGCGACTGAGTCTTCACAGTCTTGAATAACGGTAATAGCGGATTCAAGCACAATATCGCAAACCCCTGAACGGCTCGATGCGCCGATTTGATTTGCTCGATCAATAACGATCTCGATATGAAGGTGATTATTTTTAAGTAAAACAACGGAAGGGGATTCCGGTTGTCCCTGAAATCCACGTAACTGGCTTGGGGTGCTCAGCTGATGATCTTGATTGTTGTCAGTGTGCGCGATCAATGAGCCGTTTTGGATTGAGTAAGCCGTCACACTGCTGTGGGAGATGCTGTCAAGAGGGACGAATTGATCCAGGAAATCATTTGCATACGCAACGACTTTTGCGCCTCGGGATGGATCATAACCGTCTACCGATACAGCAGTCTTTTCCGCAATGACGTCGGTACCATAGAGCGCGTCGTAGAGGGATCCCCATCGGGCGTTTGCAGCGTTAATCGCATATCGGGCATTATTTACAGGAACGACAAGTTGGGGTCCTGGAATAGAGGTAATTTCGTCATCAACATTTTCTGTGGTCGCTTTGAAATCTGCACCTTCAGGCGCGAGATAGCCGATTTCCAAGAGAAATTCACGATACGCATTCGAATCATGAGGACTACCCTTTCGCTCGATGTGCCACTTGTTGATTGATTTCTCGAGTAATTTTCGGCGCTCAAGCAGGCCCTCGTTCTTGGGCGAAAGATCCTCGATAATTTTGGCGAATCCTTCCCAAAATTTTTCAGCGTCGATTCCAGTCGCGGGAATTGCCTCGTCATTGATAAGAGCGTGAAGCCCTTTATCCACTTGAAGTCCGTGTAGGTTGATGCGTTCGTTCACAGGTAAATACCAATATTGCCTAAAAAATAGCTACAAGATGCGAAAAAGTAGGGATCAGGATTCTATCATCATCTCTATCAGAAAAAATTATGCAAAAAAAGATATTCTTCTGTGTTCTGAGCTTGCTGAGTTACCCGAAATTCTGGAGTTAACGTCTAGTGGATTTTCTACCTTTATTGCTTTTTGCTATTGTGATGGTCGGCACTCCGGGGCCCGCCAATATGCTTCTGATGACATCGGGTGCAAATTTTGGTTTTTGGCGAAGCGTGCCTTTTGTGTCCGGCGTTGCACTGGGCAAGCTGTTAATTAACGCGCTTTTAGGTTTAGGTCTTTGGGAAATTCTATCGACTTATTCAGAAGTCCTTTTTGCGTTAAAGATGGTGAGTGTCGCGTATTTAGCTTGGTTAGCCCTTCGTATGTCTGGATTTTTACTAACGAAGCGCGAGCTAAAGCAGGCTGAATCCTTTTGGAAAGGTCTTGCGGTGCATCCGCTCAACCCGAAGGCATGGGCGATGCTGGTGTTTGCCTACGGCCACTTTCCCGTGCCGTCTCAGTCACTACTAGAGCAGACACTGATCATCAGCGGTACATTCCTGGGCGTGCAGATTGTGTTTCACAGTTTGTGGTGCGCAGGCGGAGCGCTTGTCGTTCGTCTTCTTGCGGGCAAGCCGGCTGAACGCTGGCTGATGAGGGGTTTAAGTTTATGCACAGTTTTAATCGTGATCTGGGCTGTTGCACTGGATAGTTCGATCTAAGACCATGCCGATTAGCATGCAGGTTAGTTAATGGATTTATCTACCCAATTTGCCGTCGCAAATGACAGCTTTTTTAATGCCACTATCGAATCACGTAGCGGCGGTGTTTTATCTATTGACCGGTCAGGTTTGTCAGGTGCGCCAGCGATTGCACTCGGGGTGCATATCTTCGGGTGTGAGGCGTATCGGAAATTTGCTTCGGATTAATTGATCTGCCAGAGGGCTGAAGTAATTGGGATAGTGGGTCGACAGTATTTCGCGACTTACTTTTTTGCTGCGTTCGAACAGGTCTAAAGCGCCTTCAGCTTCCCATTGGTCCGCCGGCCCGCGATCCATGATTTTGGGGTAGACGTACTCACTTTCCATGACGCTTAAGGTTTGTTCGCTACCCAAAAAGTGACCGGGATCAATGGCGCACTGATGGATAGTGTCTACGGCGAGCGTATCGTCAGATATTTCAATTCCGCGAATGGTTCGTTGAATCATTCCTACCGCTTCGTTATCGATGACCATTGATTCAAAACTACAGCCCATCAGGCTTCCCATCATGCCGCCCACTTCGCAAACCCGATTTGCTCCGGATAAAGCCGCTAGCGCGATGGTTAAGCCTTTTTCATAGCCATACTGGGCGTCCGGAATTTTAGAGTCGGTCATGCCCGCCCCGACACTATTAGGGAGTCCATAGTAATTGCCCACTTGAATCGCCGCCGCCGCAAGAAGCGCCTGCTCTCCGCTGCCGCCGGTGAAAGAGCCTGTTCTAAGATCTGTTACGAACGGCCAGGTGGCGAAAGTGACAGGGCAGCCGGGTCGAATTAAGTTAACGATCATCAGGCAGGAGAGGGTTTCGGCAACGACCTGGGCCAGGATTCCGGCAAGTGTTGCGGGCGCTGTTGCACCAGATTGGGGTGCGACTGCAATATCACTCACGAGGCCAAGTCGGGTCGCATCCATCATGACTTCAAGATTCTCTCTGCCGAACCGGAGAGGCGAAACAATCGGACAGCCGCCAAAAATAACCGAAGGCTTTTTCATGAATGTACCGTCGCCACCGGATGCCAGATCGAAAATTTTTAATGCGGGAGGAATGTTTTCTCGTTTTCGAAAAGATAAACACAGCGGCTTCTCTGTGCCCGCCATTAACGCATAGACCATGGTCATATCGTGTTCGAAATCATCTGGGACATCAGTCCCGATTACGGTATCTCCCGACATGTGAATGTTGTCGAGTTGGTCGACCAGGCGGGTAAAATCGTACATATCGAGCATCGTCGAAGGGCGATATTTCAGATTGCTGCTGTCTAGGGTGGTGACCGCGCTCCCTGAATTTGAGAAGTAGACTCGGTTGCCGTCGCAGTGAATATCGTCTTTACCAGCCCGAGAGCCTCGTGCAAAAACGGTGTATTCGCGAGCGGCTCCCGAGATGATGTCTTCAACAAGACTTCTGGGGAAGCATAGCCGACCGTGGCGATTGAGTTCGGCACCCAGAGGTAGAACAATATCCAGCAGTTCCGTGAGGGGATTGCCAATGCCGGTATGTTCTAAAATAGTAAGAGCCGCTTCATGAATTTTTTTGAGATCGTTGTCCGTGAGCGGTTGGTATTGCCCCCCCTGCATTCCAGGTTGGATGGCAGGGCTTTTCCCCCCGAGTAGACGCGCCTGAGCTTTTGCCTGGCGATCGGCAGCAGTACGGCGTTTTTGGCGTTTATCCTGTGCTTTCATAGATTTTGATTTTAATTATCGCGGAGGTGTTAATTTGTCGAAGCGAACTTGTTTGATAAGATTTTAGATCTTAAGCATACCAATTTTCCGCGAAAACGGTTTAGATTCTGGGTCGGTTGACACGATAAAATTCACAGTGTCGTCATCGTCCGGGAATCCGAGTGGTAAGGATTCGTGACTAACGAACGAATAAGGCCGTCTTTTTAAGCGGGGATGTAAAGATTTTGGATTCAACTAATTTGGATGATTGATATGGCAGAAAACTTTTTTAATCTGGACAACCTGTCACAGGGAATAATGCGTGAGCTAGGCCCAGGGGTGACCACCCGAATATTTGCAGGGGATCATGCAATGCTTTCTGTTGTTCGATTAAACCCTGGCGCTGAAAGTGAGATTCATTCACATGAGCAGGAGCAATGGGGCGTCCTTTTGAATGGCGATGGGGTGCGCATACAGGGTAATGACAGCATCGATGTTTCAGCCGGAGATTTTTGGCGGACCCCTTCAAATGTTTTCCATGCTTTCAGGGCGGGCAGCGAAGGTGCCACAATACTTGATGTATTTAGCCCACCAAGGGAAGAGTATCGAATCAAAGGTAGTGGTGTCGGCACCCAAACAAAAAGCGAATAATGAAATACCCATTAAGCAATCCAGCCGAGTCGGGCTTTTTTATGCCCGCTGAATGGACTCTTCATGACCGTTGTTGGATGGCGTGGCCGTGTCGAGAAGGTTTTGTGAGTGAGGCAATTTGCCAAAATTATGTCGAGGTGGCGCAGGCGATTTCAAGATTCGAGCCAGTATCGATGGCGGTTCATCCACGCGATCGAGCTATTGCCGAGGCTGCACTCGGTCACAAAATTGAATGCGTGGAGATCCCGATCGATGATGGTTGGTTTCGTGATAACGGACCCAATTTTTTGATCAATGATCAGGGTGATGTAGCCGCGACATGTTTTGGATTCAACGCTTGGGGTGGCAACTATGAACCTTTTGCTGATGACGCGCAGGCAGGATCACGATTGCTTTCCCATCTCGGGCTGCGCTCATTTCAATCCGAGATGGTCGCAGAAGGAGGCGGCATTACAGTTGACGGGCAGGGGACGCTGATTACCACTGAGACCTGTTTTTTGAATCCAAACCGGAATCCTGGCTGGAGCAAAAGCGAGGTCGAGAGGGAGCTTTCTCGTATGCTGGGCGTGACTAAGATCATTTGGATTCCCGGCGACCCGCTGGAGGATGAAACCAATGGTCATGTAGATGGATTAGCCGCTTTTGTAGGACCGGGACGTGTATTGGTCGAGGCCGCATTCGATCGTGATCATCCGCGCTATGAAATCTTAATGGAGAATCGAAAAGCACTCGAAGGTCAGACTGACGCAAAGGGGCGTCCGTTGGATTTAATTTTTATAGAAGACGCGTGGCAATGTGATGGTGGAGAACGCTTTTGCACGTCATATATCAATAGTTATATGGCCAACGGTGCTATCATTATGCCGTCGTATGGTCTTTCAGGGGATGATCGTGCGAAAGCCGTTTATCAGCGTATTTTTCCCGAGCGTGAAGTGGTCTCATTAAGAATCGATCATATTGCGCCTGGCGGCGGGGGTATTCACTGTATTACCCAGCAGCAACCAGCGACAGGCCCACGTTAAACCTACCGTAAAAGATTAATGAAAGATATCAATTCACCCAAGAATCTTTATTTTGATGTTCACGTCTTCTGCTGTATCAATGAACGAACGGCAGGGCATCCGCGGGGCTCTTGCAGTCTTCGTGGCTCGATAGCGCTTCAAGAATACATGAAAGCACGAGCTAAAGATCTGAAATCAAATATCCGATTAAGAATCAATAAAAGTGGTTGTTTAGATCGATGTGAGTTAGGGCCAGTGATGGTTATTTATCCTGAGGGCGTTTGGTATCACTATGATGACGAGAATGATATTGATGAAATTCTGGAATCCCATATTGCAAAGGGTGTACTAGTGGATCGACTGCTTATCGATTCTAAACAGCGAACCCTCCCGCCTAAAAAAAGCGAGCGCCATCGTCTAAAAGTAAGTGCGGTTGAGGAATTTGCCCATGATATCTGTCGATATGAATTGACGAGTGCGGATGGAGCAGATCTGCCGCTCTTCGAGCCTGGCGCTCACATCGACTTATTCACAGGTCAGGGCTTACGCCGCAGTTATTCGTTAGCGGGCGACTCTCGTGATCGCAAAAAGTATGTACTGGGTGTTCGCCGGGAAAAACCAAGTCGAGGGGGATCGGATTGGTTGATTGATCAATTGTCTGTTGGTGACTCGGTTGAGGCGAGCAGTCCCGCCAATAATTTTCCGGTTGATTGGTCAGCTTCTCATCATCTATTAATCGCTGGGGGCATCGGTATCACGCCGATGATGGCGATGGGTCATGAAATGCGTCAACGAGGCGCTTCTTTTCATCTGTATTTTTGCGCGCCGGATGAGGCGCATGCGCCGTTTCTGGACGAAATTAAATCTATATTTGATGATCGCCATACGATTCATTTTGATAACGGAGATCCGACGCAAGGCATTCCATTAACTTCCTTGCTGTCGCAACAAGAGGGAAATGCGCACGTCTATGTTTGTGGACCTCCCGGTCTTGTTTCCGCTGTTCGGGAGTCTTCAGCTCATTGGACAGAAGGTGCGACACATTGGGAACAGTTTGTACCGGCCCTTGAGGCAGTTGCGAAGAAGAATGACGCCTTTGAGATTGTCTTATCTCGTCAGAATCTCACATTAACGGTCGGCGAGGATGAAACGATTCTTCAGGCAATTCGAAAGGCAGGCGTTGAGATCGAGTCATCGTGTGAAGATGGTTTGTGCGGATGTTGTCGAGTCAATATTCTTGGCGGCGTTCCTGAACACCGGGATCTTGTGCTCACCGATCTTGAGAAGTCGGATAACCAGGAAATCATGATCTGCATCTCACGAGCAAAAGCGGGCGAAACCCTCATTCTCGACCTCTGAAGCTGTTCTGATTGAAAAATTAATTGTCCTCTTTGGAGCTTTAACCGGTTGTCCAGACTTTGGAATTTGAAGCTTCCCGTTTGTCGTCAAAATACGCGCCATTAACCCATCTCGGTGAGGTTAATTCGTTCGTGATAATGGGTTGCGAAGATTCCAATGTTTTGATCGTTTGCTTATCAGAGCTTCTGACGCATGGGCGATTGCATCTAGAGTAAGATTGTGACAAAGCTGAATGGGCAACGTTATATTCGATTTGATTAAGCGGGGATGCCGCTATCCTGAGAGAACAGGCTATTATTATTTTGTGAGTGCCAAGGTCACAGGGTAAAGGACAATTGACGGTATGAGAGGTAAAGAAGTTAATCTGGTCAATACGCCGGGTAAAAATGCACGGCTCTTGTTTGTTCCGCCAGGCAAACTTGGCGACAGTTTAATTTCATTGGTGATCGCGAATAATCTTGTGAGAGAGGGGTTTGACGTGACGGTGCGTGGTGAGTTTCCGCATCAGCTGGATCAATGGCTCCCAGGTTTTAAAACCGGGCCGAATATTGATCATGATGACTACGAAAAGATTACGCGGAAATACGATCTATCGATTATTGATTCCCAGGCGCCAAATCTTCAGCAGGGCGGAGTCGATTTAAGGCCAAATTTAGCGAGGCATAGCGCATTTTTTAGTCTGGCACATTACGAGACTTCACTCGATGGTCAATTCGATCCACAAACATTGCCAGCCGAATTTCAGCGAACGCTTCAACCGTTGGTGCCTCATCATGGATTGGTGAGAAATCATCAAGATTTGAGCGCAAGCATGGTGAGTCACACCGTTCAATTTTGTCGCAGGGAAATGAATCTTTTGAATGCAGATTCTGTCAATGGCATCAAATTACCGTCTGAAATCCAAAAAAATGAGGGTCTCGCTAAAAAATTAATTGTGATCTCGCCGACCAGTGGAAAACTGAAAAAGAACTGGTTGCCGGATCGATTTATTGCGCTGGCGGATCATTTGCATCAGAAAGGGTACTTCTGTGTTTTCACGGTTGCTCCATCGGAAACAGCATCATGGAAACGACGGCTTGCCGGTCGATTTTCAGTTGCCGATACCGCTCGCGTTTCAGCATTAGCAACGTTGCTCTCGAAGGCATCTGCGGTTGTTTGTAATGACTCAGGAACAGCTCATCTTGCAAGCGCTGTGGGGGCATCGACAATTTGCTTAATCTCCAGCAGGGATCGATTTTTTGAGTGGCGTCCCGGATGGGGTAATTCAACCCTCATAATGCCATCAATACCTGTAAAGTCGATTTTTAATATCTGGCCGTACTTTATCAGCGTGCGGCGGGTGTTAGATCAAGTCATGCGGACACCAACTGAGGAAACTTTAAGAAAATCATGACGGGACCCCTTAAAGGATTTCGCGTTGTCGAGATGGCAGGTCTAGGGCCAGCACCTTTTTGCGCTATGCTGCTATCCGACATGGGCGCTGATGTCATCCGTATCGACCGCGTCAATGGCTCCAACCCTCTTGATTTAGAGATTGATCTTTTGAATCGTGGCCGTCGCTCGGTTGCGCTAGATCTCAAGACAGAGGAAGGTGTTCGAATATGTCTTGAATTGATATCTAAAGCTGACGCCCTCATTGAAGGATTTAGGCCTGGCGTGATGGAGCGTTTAGGGCTAGCACCGGATCGCTGTTTTGAAAAGAATTCAAAGCTGGTTTATGGGAGGATGACAGGTTGGGGCCAAGAGGGTCCTTTGGCAAATTCTGCCGGCCATGACATCAACTATATTGCGCTTGCGGGCGTCCTCCACTCCATGGGAACAGGCGAGCAGATATCGCCACCGCTTAATTTAGTAGGGGACTTTGGCGGTGGCGCGCTTTACCTTGCCTTTGGAATTGTGTGTGCACTCATTGAAGCCCGCCAGTCCGGTCAGGGACAAGTTGTTGATTCGGCAATGATAGATGGCGCTTCGCACCTGATGACAATGATGTATGGGCTTCATCATGCCGGGAAGTGGACAGAGAATCGTGGCGATAACCTCCTCGATGGTGGCGCTCATTTTTATGGCGCATTTGAATGTGCGGATGGGAAATGGATCTCAATTGGGGCGATTGAGCCTCAGTTTTACGCTCTTTTGCTAAAAACACTTGGGCTAGAGAATGTGCCTGAAGCCTACGATCAGCAGCGACCCAATTGGGGCGTCATGAAAACTCGATTCAAAAAGATTTTCTTGTCGGAGTCCCGCGCGCATTGGCGCTCGCTCATGGAAGGGACTGACATTTGTTTTGCGCCGGTTCTGACGTTGAGTGAGGCACCTGAGCATCCGCACAATCGCGCCCGAAATGTTTTTGTGAATGCGTTTGGTGTTACTCAGCCTGCGCCGAGCCCCCGTTTTAGTCGAACGCCCGGTGACATAACACGGGCGCCACCCGCGCCAGGTGCTCATACCGAGGAAGTACTCAAAGAGTGGGACGTGAGGTAGTTACTGACTCACATACGGTCAGGGAAGCCAGGCGCTTTGATCTGACATCCAAAAATAATAAAATTTTTCTAGGGAGAAAAAATGACATTACCATCGAACAAACGTGTGATTATTTCAGGAGGGAGTCGAGGGATTGGATTAGCGATTGCAAAGCGTCTAGCTTCTGAAGGTGCAAAAGTGGCGATCCTGGCCAAAACAGCAGAGCCACATCCGAAGCTTCCGGGCACTATTTACACTGCAGCGGAAGAAATTGAGGCAGCCGGTGGAGAGGCACTACCCATCCTTACGGATGTGAGAGACGAGGCCCAAGTGAAGGCGGCAGTCGCCCAAACTGCGGACAAATTTGGTGGCGTTGACATCTGTATCAACAATGCAAGCGCGATATCACTGACAAGAACAGCAAAAACTGAAATGAAGCGGTTCGATTTGATGTTTGCGGTTAATGTTCGAGCCACATTTATGTTGTCCAAAGAATGTTTACCGCATCTGGTTCAGAGTGATAATCCCCATATTCTAAATATTTCTCCACCGCTTGATATGCAGGCAAAGTGGTTCTCCCCATCAGTAGCGTATACCATTTCAAAATTTGGTATGAGTCAGTGTGTGCTTGGGATGGCGGCGGAATTTAAAAGTAAAGGAGTCGCAGTTAATGCGCTATGGCCGCACTCGGTTATTGCAACCGCTGCAATTAGTAATGTGGTTGCTGGCGACCTTGCATTTCCACATTGTCGGAAACCAGAAATAATGGCGGACGCAGCAGCCGCAATTTTTTCAAAAAATGCGCGCGAATTCACCGGACAATTTTGCATCGATGATGTTTTTTTGGCGGAAGAAGGCGAGACGAATTTTGCACAGTATCGGGTTGATCCTGAACAGACGTTATGGAGTGATTTTTTCTTACCTGACGACACACCAGAAATTGAACCTGTTGTGGTGATGAAAGGTCCGGGGATGTAGGCGGTTTCGTGAATTACCAGGAAAGGTTCAACAGAGAATGTCATTTTTAATAAAAAACGTCACAGTCGTTACGCTGAATAATCATCGTGAGGTGATTGAAGATGGAGCGGTCTTTATCAAAAAAGACAGGATTGAGGCGGTTGGGGATTCCTCAACACTTTCTGCCCAGTACGGGGACGAGGCTGAAGTCATTAACGGTCACGGTCAGGTGGTACTGCCAGGATTTGTCAGCGCGCATAATCACTTGGGCTATGCCGTCTTTCGCGGTCGAGCTGAGGATGTGGGTCATGCACCCACGCATCGCCTCTATCTGCCCATGAGTGGCGTCATTAGTAATGAAGAGCGCCAGGTCATAGGTTCCCTTGCAGTTGTGGAGCTTCTTCGTGGCGGTGTGACGACTGTTCTCGAGATGGAAGAGGATGCTGAGCTATTTGCACCGTTTATTGAAAAGAGTGGTATTCGGGCGCTGATCGGCGTGATGGTAAATGATGTGAATTTGGACGCGCTTGCCCGTGGAGAGACTGTCTTTGACCCTTCGGAGCGTGACTTACAGCTCGAAAAAGCGGTGGGGTTGGCACAACGTTGGCATGGGAAAAGCGATCATCGGATTCAGGCAATTCTGGCCGCAACAGGGTTATCGACTTCCTCTCCGGAGTTGCTCGATAGTTTGAGGGCATTTGCAGATGAGCTTCGCTTATGTATCTCAATTCATTTGGGATTCGGAGAACGCGATCTTGTCAGACGGGTACATAAAGCCAAGCAATTTGAGTTTGCCCGAGATCATGGGGTGCTTGGTTCTGACGTTGTGGCGGTTCATTGTTTTGAGGTTGATGAAACTGAGATTGATATTCTGGCGGAAACCGGGACACGACTTGCGCATTGTCCTCATATGAACCAGTTTCGAGGCGAGGTGGCGCCTGTACACAGGATGCGCGAGAAAGGGATTCAGATAGGGCTTGGAATTGACAATTATTTTTCTGACTATTTCGAGGTCTTGAGATCGTGTCTTGCAAGTGCGCGCATTCATGCGCACGATCCAGAGGTTTTCTCAGCGTACGATGCGCTCGCTTTCGGAACAATCGATGCGGCGCGAGTACTTGGCCTTGACGATGAAATTGGGTCAATTGAAAAAGGGAAAAAAGCAGATCTCCAGATGATTGACATGGCGACACTTGGACTCACACCGGTGAATGATCCGGTAACGACTTTGGTGTATCACGGTCACGCAAAAGATGTAAAAACGGTCTTTGTGGATGGAAATCTGGTCGTGAGCGAGGGGATCGTGCAAACGGCAGACCAGGAGGATCTGATTCACCGCGCAGGGGATGCGGCTAATAACGCCTGGCAAAAATTTCGGGAGCGACATGGCGCCTATGCAGCTCCACCCCCTAATTAGCGATACGAATTTAAGGTTTCGATGTCGACGTCGGTGTTAAAGTCGCCTGAGACACCATCTGCTGTGATCTGCCAGGCGGGATATTCTTTCTGGTAGGTGCTTAGTATCTGATCAACAGGAGGCTCATGATATTCACCCCTGTTTCTCAGATATTCCATATGACGACGCCCTTCGAGATCAAGCGGATGATAGATCGAATCCTTCTCTCCATCGAAATCGAGCGGCCGAATTTGGAACTTATGGCAGAGTTCGAGGTTAAAAGCAGGCGTTGCTTTTAACCATTTTCCATTGAGGTGGATAGAGGTATATCCATGCCAGTAAAAGACGTCTGTCCCCATTTTTTCTCTTAGTTTTTGAGTCGAAAGATGGTTTTGGACATCAGAATAACCCAATCGTGCGGGCACCCCAATAGATCGACAGCAGGCGGCGAGCAGCACCGCTTTTGATATGCACCATCCGATTCCCGTTTCAAGGTTACGCCGGGCACTTAAGCCTTCAATTGAGATTTCAATGTCGTAGGGATCGTATCGGATTTGATCGCGAACCGCGTAGTAGAGGCGGATCACCTGTTCCCTTGCTTGCGTCTCGATACCAATCGCACGTCGAGTAAAGCCTACCACCGCATCATCCGTGCTTTGAACCATTTGCCCTGGCCTGAGGAACAGAGCGAGATCTTCTTTCATAAAATATTCAGCCGCAGGCCAATGACCATCTTTCTTTATTTTCTGGATAAAGAACCGGTCGCCCATTAACGGGGCATTAGTTAATAAAAAGCATATTTTTAAACTAGTATCTGTTGCTCAATTTAACCATACTTACAAATTCTAAAAAATTTGGGTAATGCCAAATGGCTTGCATTGCGTATTTAAATAAATTTTCCGCACCAAACGCGCTTGAAATTCTTTCCGCTCATGGTGAGCATGAGGTCGTCAGGGTCGATAGTGATGCGTCACTTGAGAAAAGCTTTGATATTGTCTCGCGCGCTCATGCTTATCAGTGTGTGGGTGCCAGAGATGAGGTTCCGGCTTCTTTGCGGGTGTCCACGGAATTTCTGTCTCGCGCACCTAATCTATTAGTGGCATCAGCCAGCGGGTCGGGTGTCGACGTATTTGATCTGGAGGCTTGTACAGCAGCAGGGGTTTTGGTGGTTAACCAAGCAGGGGCAAACGCTCAGTCTGTTGCAGAGCACGCGCTGAGCATGATCATATCGTTGTATCGCTATATTGGAAAATCAGATCTTGCACTGCGAAAAGGGTGGTCAGGTTCTCGATGGGACTTTATGGGAACGGATCTTGCGGAAAAAAAGATTGGCATTGTTGGAATCGGAAATATTGGCACCCGTCTGGCTCAGATTTGCAAAAACGGGTTTGATTGCGAGGTCTTCGCAACGGATCCGAATGTGAATGAAGAGGAGATTGCGCGGCGCGGCGCAAAATCGGTCTCGTTTGAGAAGTTGCTTAGGCATTCGGACGTGATTTCAGTCCATACGCCGCTCACGGATCTCACACGTAATCTGTTTGACGCCGATGCGTTTAGCCAGATGAAAGAAGGCGCAGTTTTTATCAATGCTGCGCGAGGCTCAATTCATAGCGAAGAAGCACTGGCTGATGCCCTTGACACCGGCCATCTCGCTGGCGCGGGGTTGGATGTATGGGATGTTGAGCCGCCGCCCGCTTCACATCGTCTACTCGAGGGGTTGAATGTTGTTGCGACGCCTCATATTGCAGGATGCACGTCGCATAGCCTTGAAAATATGGCGGAGTGTGCCGCGACGCAACTGATTACAATTTTCTCAGGTCAACTCGCCCCCCGCCCTGTAAATCCAGAAGTGCTACCGAGATTTCGAGAGCGCTATCTTGGATTTTTTGGTGGCGATGGGTTGGACGAGCTATCCACTCCCAGGTTGTGATAGGCGTCAGCAGAAAATACTGGTAGCCTTGCGCATATATTGTTGACTCTGGTGGATCTAATTTGTTGGGTAAAAAGCTTTTCTGCGCGGAAGATAGACGGCGTCAAGCCGTGCGCAGTATGCCGCGCCTTGTCTACGATGCGCTTGATGGTGCGGCAGGACGAGAGACATCGAGTCAAGAGAATATGTCAGCGCTGCAGGCCATTAAGCTGCAAAGTCGCGTATTGGTTAATGTGGCAGAACGCTCCCTGAAAACAAGCTTTCTAGGGCGTCGGTGGCATCTTCCTTTTGGTGTGGCACCGATGGGAATGTGTGATCTTTTCTGGCCGGGGGCGGATCGCGCACTAGCCAAGGCTGCAAAAACCTATGGATTCCCTTTGGGCGTATCGACAATGGCTTCAAGCCCGATGGAGCAGATTATTGAAGAAGCAGAGGGTAATGCTTGGTTTCAATTGTACGCGGGACAGTCCGATGACGAGACCTATGCCCTGGTCGAGCGTGCTCAGAATTCGGGATATCAAACCTTGATTTTGACTGCAGATGTTCCCGCACTGCCGGCACGACCTCGTGATTATCGAAATGGCTTTGCGGTCCCATTCAGTATGCGGCCAAATCATTTTGTCGATTTTGCCTTTCATCCGAAATGGTCGTTGCAGACGCTAATAAATGGTATTCCGAGTCCCAAGAATGTCGCGATTCAGAAAAATAAAGATCATTCTGGATTCCGTCGCGAATCGGGAAGAGATAGGATTGACTGGGACTTTCTTTCTGAGCTGCGCACCCGTTGGAAAGGCAACCTTATTTTGAAAGGCGTAATGAGTTGTGAGGATGCAAAAAGAGCAATGGCGACAAGTGTCGATGCGGTTTATGTTTCCAACCATGGTGGTCGCCAACTCGAGAGCGCCCCGTCTGCAATCAGTAGACTTTCAAAGATAAGAACAGTACTCGGAGATGACACCTCTGTTGTGTTTGATAGTGGTGTTCGCAACGGGGACGATGTCGCCAGAGCGCTCGCAACAGGAGCAGACTTTGTGATGTTAGGTCGTCCAATACTCTATGCCCTAGCAGGGAGGGGCGAAAGGGGACTGGATGAGTTTCTACGATTGCTGATTGATGAGTTTAGTATTGTGATGGCGCAGTTGGGATGCACTGAGCCGGCTCAGATTAATCATGAATGTATTGCTTCTGAAGATTAACCACAGTGTCGGCGACAACCATTATTTTTTTCTATGACAGATAAACAACAAATCCGGGGCGGCGCACTGCTTGCGCTCGCGCTGCATGAGAAAGGAATTGAGCAGGTTTTTACCCTCAGCGGCGGTTTTTGTAACCCTGCTCTGGAGGGATTTGCAGATCTGGGGATAAACGTCATCAATTGCCCTCACGAACAGATCGCAGGACACCTTGCGGATGGATATACACGAATCAGCCGAAAGCCGGCGGTCTGTCTCGTCGGGCCTGAGGGATTTGCGAATGCAATTCCGGCAATGATGGAAGCATGGGGTGAGCGGAGTCCTGTGATTTTTGTGACGGGTTCAAGCACGCTAAAGCGCCAGGGAAGTGGTGGTTTTAAAGAGATCGATGACGTTGCCATTGCGGCACCATTGACCAAATACAGTGCGAGCGTGACGGACGGGTTACGTATTCGTGAGTTCGTCGATCGAGCCTATAAGACAGCGCTCAGTGGATATCCGGGTCCTGTGCATCTTAGTGTACCGGTCGACATCATGTTTTCGTCGTATGAACGGACCGCTCAATTGGAGGAGCGGCCATTTAATCATGCTGCGACTCCACCCCCAAGAGCATGGCCTTGCCCCGAGGACTTGACGCGGGTAATGACGGTTCTCAGTCGCAGTGAACGACCGATGCTGATTGGCGGTCACGGCGTGTGGTGGGCGGGTGCAGAAGCGCTATTGGAGACCGTAGGTCGCGACCTCAGCATCCCTATTTTTAATGTGCCGTATCACCAGAAATTACTGCCGGAGGGAAGTCCAGCTTACATGGGCCTTGCCGATATTCATCAATACGGGCCATCAAAAGAAGCACTGGAATCTGCAGACGTCGTTGTTCTGCTGGGCGGTCGACTGGATAACCAGATGAACTTTGGGAATCCACCTCTGTTCCCGACCACATGCCGATTGATTTGCGTCAATGGATCAGCAGAGGAGATTGAGCAGAATCGAGCTGCAGACGATGTGCTGTTGAGTGATCCCGGCGCCTTTTTGGAGGCGCTTTTAGCGTTAAATCATTCTGGCCAATGGCAGGCGCCCAAGGATTGGTTATCGAGTCAAAGAGAAAATCGTGAAAAATGGGTGCAGAAAATGCTTCGCGATATAGACGAGGATTCCACACCGGGTCGTGGCGCGCATCCATTACAGCTTGCGCTGGATGTGCAAAGCACGATGGGCGACAACGATTGGCTTGTGATTGACGGCGGAAACACTCACTTTTGGTCTGAGATTGCCGTGAACATCGCAGGCTGGCAAGGCAAGAACCTGGGAGGCATTCTTCATCCCGGCTCCTTTAGCATGTTGGGTGTTGGCGTATCTTTTGCATTGGCTTCTAAATTACGATTCCCGGATGCCAATGCGGTTGTGATTAGCGGTGACGGGGCATTTCTCTCGGGCGGCCTCAGCATCGAGACAGCGTTTCAGGAGAACGTGCCCATCACGGTTGTGATCGACAACAATGGGGGCCTGACAACCATCTCTCAGCAGCAAGAACATCTTTTTAAAAATGGCCAACACGTGGCTACAGATTTCAGGGATATTCCGTTTCATACGCTGTTTGAGGGGCTCGGTGGATACGGTGAGTTGGTCGAACAGCCTGAGGAAGTCGCACCCGCAGTCCGACGCGCGATTGCCAGCGGTAAAACGGCGTGTATTAACGTGAGGACTCGAGGGGTAATTAGCCCGATTGTTGCGGCCGTAACGAGTCGACGTGACAAAGCATCGATTGAATAAACTGTGATACCTGAATTTTCCCCATCCCTTCTTCGCGGGAATCGTCCATGAAGAGTATTTCGTCCCATGTGCTTGATGGCGTGCGCGGATCAGATGCGATCGACCTTCGTGTGAGCGCCTACTGTTTTGCGGCCACGGGTGAGAGAAGAAAAATTGCAGAGGTCCGGACCGATACGACTGGTCGATTGACGATTGAAGTTGATACTTATGACGATGATTCTGAGACTCGCTATGAGTTGATTTTTCACGGTGGGGAATATTTCGCCGAACACGCCTTGCATGAACTGAAATCTCCCATACATGAGACTGTCATTAGACTTGATCTCTCCGAAGTTGAGGCCTGCTGCCACGTGCCAATTATTATGTCGCCGCATACTTACTCCACCTGGTGGTCCAGTTCCGACCGGTAGCCGATAATGTCTTCAGGCCTCGTGACTTCTCGCCGAAATCGGCGAACACCTTATACCGACAGTGTTGAAAAACTCGGCGTGACTGGTTACTCGATTGTTAACCATACGCTTCTTCCAAAATCGTTTCAGAGAACGGTTCAAGAGGACTACTGGCATCTCAAAGCGCACGTGCAGTTGTGGGATGTCGGTTGCCAGCGACAGGTTGAGCTTCGTGGGCCTGATGCGGCTCGACTTGCCCAGTGGATGACACCGCGGGATCTTCGTGAAATGCGCGTTGGGCAGTGCTTTTATGCGCCACTGATTGACGAAAAAGCCGGATTACTGAATGATCCGGTTGTGATCAAACGAGCTGAGGACTGGTTCTGGTTTTCAATCGCAGATTCGGATGTTTTGCTTTGGGCGAAAGGGCTTGCGCTTGGCATGAACCTCAATGTCGAGGTGTCTGAGCCTGACGTGTGGCCGCTGGCTGTTCAGGGTCCCAAAGCAGAGACGTTGGTCGCTCGTGTATTTGGAGATGAAATTCGTGAGGCTCGTTATTTCGAATTTCAGGAGCGCCCATTCTGTGATCGCACATTGGTTGTTGCTCGATCCGGCTACAGCAAGCAGGGCGGATTTGAGATTTATTTAGATGACGGGACACGGGGTGATGAGCTTTGGGAGACGTTGTGGAATGCTGGCCATGATCTGGAAGTGTCGCCGGGGTGCCCCAACCTGATTGAAAGAATCGAGGGGGGTTTGCTGTCCTATGGCAATGAGATGACGCGGGAGAATAATCCGTTGGAGATTAATCTTGATCGGTTCTGCCATTTTGGAAATGAAATTGAGTTTATTGGTCAATCTGCGCTTGCAGATATCGCCGCGCTCGGCCCCTTGCAGCGCATGCGTGGACTGCTGATTGAGGGTGATTCCTGTCCGCCCTGTGGTAAGCCCTGGCCCGTAGTTTGTGATGACGTGCAGATCGGTCAAGTGACTAGCGCGATATGGTCACCTGGGCTAAAACAGAACGTAGGACTATCATTGATTGATAAAAATTTCTGGAGCCCGGACGTGCAAGTGCAGGTTGCACTCCCCGATGGATCAATTCGTGAAGCGGTGGTGACGCCCCTGCCTTTTACCAGTGTCGAGTAAGCGGCAAACCGGAAAGGTCGATTTTTATGCAAAATAACATGACGTCATGACAAAGCCAGTGTGTGCAATTATCGGTGCAGGGGAGGGGCTAGGTCGAGCCTTAGCTCTCAAGTTTGCCAGCAACGGTTTTGATCTTGGCCTGGTCTCACGGACGAGGGATGGCTGTGATGCAGCGATTCAGGCGGCAGCGGAAGGATCAGGTCATGCCTGTTTTTTTTCGGCAGATGTGGCTCAGCCGGACAGTGTTGAATCAGCGATTGCGGATATTAGAACGACTTTGGGCGAGATAAGGATTCTAATTTACAACGTGCGGGGTAGTTTTGTGTCTTGTGAGCCTCTGGATATGACTTACGAAGCGCTTGAGCAGGTATATCGGGAAGAGGTCATTGGGGCGTTTGCCGCTGCAAAGTCGGTACTTCCTTCAATGATCGATCAAAACGCAGGGAGTATTTTTTTCTCGAGTGCGACAGCCGCCTTTCGTGGTTCGGCTGATTTTCCCCTGTACGCGATTGGAAAGTTTGGATTGCGTGCACTTTCACAGAGTCTCGCAAAAGCGTACGCTCATCATGGCATTCATATTGCGCATTTCAGATTGGACTGTAATCTTGATGTGCCGGTGATGGAAAAGCTTTATGGCGCACAATATGATTCAGAAAAACTGGCGGATCCTGAGGGGGTTGCTGAATCCTATTGGCTTACGTTTAAACAACCTAAATCGGCGTGGAGTAATGAAATAGAGTTAAGACCCCATACCGAACGCTGGACCTATTGAATGTAACAGTACGAGTCTTGAAGACCTGTCTGAGGAGAAATAATTTAAATGCCTTATCAACTGTTTTATGCACCGGGTAGCGCGGCAATGGGAGTCCGGGTCTTGCTGGAAGAGGTCGGCGCAAGTTATGAGTTACTGGACACGACCATTGATATGGATAAGCCGCGCACACCCGAACATCTCGCCTACAATCCAAATGGATGGGTTCCGGTTTTAGTCTGGGGCGATCAGGCAATGTACGAATGCGCCGCAATCACAATATTTTTGTGTGATCGTTATCCTGAGACAGAGCTAGCACCGTCGCTGAGCGCCCCTGAGAGAGGGTTATATTTGCAGACCCTGATTTACTTTTCAAATTCGGTTCAAAATGCTTTCCAGTTGAATTATTATCCAGACCGGTTTGCCGATACGCCAGATGGGGAGCCGAGTGCCCAGCGTCGAGGTATTCGTCGCCTTAGGGAGACATGGAAAGTTATTGACGATCAGATCGGGGCGGGGACTTGGGTCTTAGGCGAACGTTTTAGCGCGGTCGACATATATTTGTTCATGTTGACCACCTGGCTTCGTCCATCGAGAGGTCACCCTGCTGTGGATGAGTTTCCGAACGTAAAACGAATTGCAGACGCGGTGCGCTTGCGTAAAAGTGTTCAGGTCGTTTACGCGGATTGGATAGCAAGACATCCGTAAGGTAACCGATCTTGATCAGGTCGTCCCGAAATTCAATCGGGTTTTAAGATGGAAGCGTGTATCGAGCATGCCAGAAATAATCGTTAATCAATAAAATAAGGGAACAAATGATGAAGCAGTTTTACAAGGTTTTTTTGGCACTTACTTTTCTAACCGTTAGTATTTTCATAAAGCCTGCCTTGGCGGCCGGTCCTGTGGAGCGTGCGATTGTTGCGTGTGAGTATGAGCTTACTCATTTCTGTGCAACCGTAACACCAGGAGAGGGTCGTCTGATGATGTGTCTTGGTGCCCATGAGGACAAGATCTCGCTGGGTTGTGGAATAGCCGTTTACGAAGCCGCTGTTGCTATTGATGTACTGGCCAGTGTGATTGCCGCAGTTGGCACCGCGTGCGGGCAGGAGATTGTTGATCACTGTGCGACAGCGATTGGCGACAATGACTTCGTTGTGGAAGCAGGCCAAGGTCAAGTGGTCCAGTGTTTGGCATCGAACCAGTCGAGTCTTGGTGAAAGTTGCAACGCCGTGCTTGCTAAATTAATGACCAATTAGAGAATTTGATTGACGGTGAAACTGGCTTGCGCACGTTTGACTGTCACCAGATCATTCTAGCGTTTGAGACCTGTGCACCTGCAGCCTCTCAGAGACGCGCCCTTTGGCGCTGTGGCGTCCGGCTTGGATTGTGCTTCGATCGATGCAGCGTCGATCGAAGCTGTCCGGGACGCGTTACACCGTGATCAGATTGTTGTTGTGCCCGATCAGGGACACCTGACACCCCAGCAGGAAGTCACTTTTTATCGTACGGTTTATCCAGAGGGCACTTCAGTATGGCGTGACCAGCGTGCCAATCCGTGGGAACGATTCAAAGTTGAGCAGGGTAATCAGGCGGGTACTTATCAGATCCCCTCGGAGCCTGGTGTTTTGGTTTTGGGCAAAGGTCAGATCGATCACTATGGTCTTAACGTCATGCTCGGTGGCGATCGTGCGGCGTATGGCGCAGCATCAGGTTCGCAGGTGTTGGGCGGCGGGGTCATGCAATGGCATATCGATGGCGCGTTCTATGGGCATGCTCCTGGCTGTTATACTCAAATGCGATGTATCGAGGCGCCTGAAGGTGAAGGTCACTGGTTGGATTATGTTGGAGATGGCAATCCGCTTTGGTGTCCGCCAGGCGCGACTGCTTTCGCAAGTGGCAGGGTCGCGTACAAATCAATGAATGATCAGCAGCGTGAGCAATGCCTGAATTCCCTTGTGCATTATTTACCGAAACCTTTTGAGACCACTTACCAACTCAAGAACTCAGAGAATGGCTTACGCGTTGTTGATGCTAAATCCGAGACGCTCTACAAAATGGGTCGTGAGGCGCCGGGGGCGCCGTTTAGTGATCCAGATACGCAACGCTATCCTCTGGTTTGGACATGTCCCGATACGGGGTGTCAGGCATTAATGCCTCAACCACGGTGCCTCGCGTTTCTTGAAATAGAACAGCAGGGTCGGCGCGATAGGCTTGGAATTACCAAATCCCGAATGCTTATTGAATCGCTAATGTTGCCCGGCGTGTCATCGAATCAAGTTTACGTTCATGACTGGAAAGAAGGCGATCTTGTGATTTGGAATAATCGATCTGTTTGGCATTCCGCAACGGGGCGCCTTGCGTCTGAAAGTCGACGTGTGATGCACTTGACTGCCTTTAATGCGAACGAACCACCAAAATGTTCTTCCTAACTTGGTCTATCCAATATCGCGTGACAAGAGATGACTAAGGGTGCGATGTTAGATTTTGATCTCGGTGATCATGTTTTTCCGGTCAGCACCTCGTCAACCCAAGCGCAGCGCTTTTTTAATCTCGGCCTAAACTGGTGTTTCGGATTCAATCAGGAGGAAGGCCTTGCTTGCTTTAAGGTGGCCGCAGCGATTGACCCTGAGTGCGCAATGCTACATTGGGGGATCGCCTATGCTGCCGGACCGTTTTATAACATGCCCTGGCGTGATTTCAGCAAGGTTGAGGCAGTCGAGTGTACTTTGTTTTGCCGCAGTCACATTGACAGGGCGCTAGCGCTTTCGGCGAATATATCGGGTCTCGAAGCCGCGTTGATTGACGCGCTCGATAAGCGGGTTCAAAAGCCACATGTTGTCAGTCCAAGCGAATTCGAAAGCTGGGATACCGCCTACGCGAATGCAATGCGACAGGTGAATATTCGGTTCCCTGGTCAGCTTGATGTGATGGCGCTTTTTGTTGAAGCGATGATGACGCGATCGCCATGGAATCTTTGGAATGTCGAGAAAGGGCGTCCCACCGAGGGGGCTGATACGATCGAGGCAATCGCGATCTGTCAGGAAGCCATCAGATTAGCTGACCAGTTGGATATGACTCAGCATCCGGCGATTTTGCATCTGCATATCCATCTGCTCGAAATGTCACCTGAACCGGAACAAGCGATGGATTCTGCTGACCGACTCGGTCAACTCGGCCGTGATGCAGGCCATATTCATCATATGCCGGGCCATATCTATGTTTTATGTGGTGAGTACCAGAGAGCCAAAGCGGCAAGCGAAAAAGCGATCACTGCGGACCAAAAATATCTTGAATATGCCGGTCCGTATAATTATTACACGACATCACGCTGTCATAACTTGCATCTGATGATGTATACCTGCATGCATCTAGCTCAGTTTGAATCCGCTCTGTCGGCGGCGGAAGAGATCTGCAGGAATCTTATGCCCGACATTATTAAACTCAAAAACAAGCCATTCATCATGCACACGATGGAGGGTTACTTTTCCATGAAGATGCATGTGTTGATTCGTTTCGGTAAGTGGCAGGAGATTATCAATGCCGCTATGCCGGATAACGCTGAGCTATATTGTGTCTCCACTAGCATGCATCACTATGCAAAGACGGTAGCCTACGCCGCCACCAAGCAGTTTATCGAAGCCGATCAAGAAAAAACGTTGTTCTATGAGTCATTGCATTTAATCGATCAAAACCGTCGGTTTTTTAATAACCCGGCACTTCAAACTCTTGGGGTTGGGGAAAAGATGTTTTTGGGAGAGCTTGAGTACCACAAACAAAACTATGAAGTTGCTTTTGAGCATTTGAGGAATGCGGTCAAACGATGTGATGCGCTCCATTATTCAGAGCCTTGGCCGTGGATGCATCCGCCACGCCATGCTCTTGGTGCACTTCTGATTGAGCAGGGTTACTATGACGAGGCAGAGCAGGTCTACCGGGACGATTTAGGCCTGTCCCAAAGAGTCCCCCGTTGCGCTCAACACCCTAATAACGTTTGGGCCCTGCATGGGCTGGTGGAATGTCTTAAGTTTCGAAATGCGAAAGATGAGATTGTCCGCTATCAAGCCCATTTGGATCGAGCGATGTCATATGCTGATGTCAAAATTGATTCATCATGTAACTGCCGAGGCATGATGAATCACTAATCATTGCGCCAATTGTGCACGTTTGAGGTAGTAGTCAATTGCGTAGGCAGTGGAGGCATCAATCGCCACACTTTGCTTGCGTAATTTCCGCAGCACATCGGCAAAACGCCAGTCACTCCATGCCGTCAGGTCACGCGCCACCCAGCCGGCCAGAGCGGGATGAGATTCAATAAGGGCGTTGTAGCTTTTTGCGATTCGTAAACGTAAAGTTGAGTCGATTTTTGCACCTTGTACGGACAGTGCTTTTAAAACGTCAAGGACCTGGTCGTTAGGACGATTGGGCTTCATTAGATAATGTTGCTCAAGCCAGTCGATTCCAGTTTCTCCATCGATCTCGATAAGGGCAGTTGCCCAAGCGGACAAGTTCAGGGATTGATTGAATCTTGCATGATTATCGATCGCGTCTCGAATGATTTCCGCCTCAGCGGGCGTCGCGTCAACACCAAGCAAAAGAATATAGAGGCCCCACCATTCCATATATTTAGGCTCTGCAAGAAAATCGTGAACCTGTTGACGGGGAATAAAACGATCCGCTTCCCGAATAAGACTATACGAAGCCTGTCCAACTTCCAGTGAGGCAAGCTCACGAATCGTGGGGTCTTCATCGGCAAGGTACGGCAAGAAAAACCGTGGCCGGCGTTCTTTTCCAAATGGAGGATTCCACGAGGCCTCGCGTATTAGCATTTCGCGGACGATGAATCCATAAGCCGGCGTTGCGTAACCTGCGCTCTGCCAGTTTTTGGTTTTTATGTCATAAGTCAGCACAACACTATCTTCAGGATTTTCTGCAAGTTGTCTTCGAGTACGACTGGCCAGAAAAAGATCAATTTCAGGATGATTAATATTACCTTTCAGGATAGTTTCTACCTGATAGGAGAAGGCTTTTTCCGGATTTTCACGAGCGAGAACGACGATTTGCGCTTTAAGAATCTGATCCGCAAGAGTTTCTTTCGGAAAGGGGATGCAAACCATGCATGCCCAAGTTGTCTCAATCGAAAAACCGAGCACGATTGTCGTCAGGATTCGACAAAATGTAGTTTTAACGTGATTCAAACCAACTACCCTCGAAAGAGTATTACTCTCTCTTTTCAATTAAATCAGATAATGGGAATTCACGCGACCCGCTCAGCGCTGGACTGACATGCCATCTGCCAAGGAGTGGCGATACGCGCGAAATGCCGGGATGATGCCGACGGCACAGGCAGTTAGAAAAATCGCACACAATGACTTTAGCTCATAGAGTGATGGTCTTGATATCATTAAATACAACCCATAGCTCTGTTCAATCCACGGGTGGATAAAAAACAGCAGAGCGTAGAGAAGCCCAACGCCGAGCAGAATACCACTTGCTGAGAGGAGAGCGGCTTCAGAAATCAGCAGTAGGAATATAGTGGTTTTGTGCGCTCCAACCGATCGGAGTATTGCAAGCTCTTGGCGGCGCTCGTTGAGCGTACTGAGAGTCATTGTTACCATGCCAAGGAGTGCGGTAAGTACGACCATCGCTGAAACAGCGCTGAGCGCGGTTTCAACAACGCCAATAATTGTCCAGAGTTCTTGTAGTGCAACGCCAGGCAGAACCGCGGTCAGCGGCTCTTGCTTGAATTGGTTTATAAACCGCTGGGTTTTGAAAATCCCAAATCGGCTCTTGGTACCTACTAGCGCAGCGGTGACTGAATCTGGTTTCAAGTCTAGGGTTCTTGCAAGATCTGCACTGACTTCGGTGATTGGGATCGGATTATTACTGTCCCATCCAATGTGAATCGCTTCTAGCGCTTCAAGACTGATGTGCACTGTGCGGTCAACAGGCGTACCTGTTCGCTGCAAAATGCCCGAGACCTTAAATGGCATGTTGTCATGCGCTGCGCCATCAATGGCTCCAATGCCGTGGGAAACAATGATTTCGGTTCCCATTTCGTAACCCAGTTTTTCCGCAATTTCTGCTCCCACGACGACGTCAAACAGATCATAAAAATCCTGTCCCTCGGTAAATTTCAGGGGTTGTTTGTTTCGGTAACGGTAGTATTTAAAGTAGTCACTCGTGGTTCCCATTACCCGGTATCCACGATGACTATCGCCGAGTGAAATGGGTACGACCCATGCAACATCAGATTGAGCTTTAACAGCTTCAAGGCTGTTCATAGAGATATTACTGGTCGCATTGCCGATGCGGAAAACCGAGTACAGCAATAATTGAACATTGCCAGCCCGAGCCCCAACAATTAGATCTGTGCCGGATATCGTGCTTGTAAAACTGGACTTTGCGCCAATCCGAATGCGTTCAACACCGACGAATAAACTGATGCTGACAGCAATAGCAATTATCGAGAGAAGCGCAGTCGTGCGCCGGCTTGCCAGAGACCGCCATGCGAGTATCAATGTCGTCATAGGGTATTTCTTGAAGAAGTACGAACAATTTCACGAATATCCAATTGGCGATCAAAGTCTGAGGCAAGCGATCGATCGTGACTGACCAGAATCAGCCCGGCATTGACCCGAGCGGTCTCTTCGAAAAGTAATGTTAAGAATTGATCGCGACTATCATGATCAAGCGCAGAGGTCGGCTCATCGGCAATAATGAGTTGTGGATCGCCAATGATTGCCCGACCCACTGCTACCCGCTGTTGTTGACCGATACTGAGCTGAGCGACTTTCTGTTCATGCAGATCGGTCGAAATGCCAAGGCGCTGTAAGAGTCGTCGAGCTTCTTCTCTTGGTGTTCCGGAGGCGCTGGCTTGTTTCCGCCGCCGTTGAGAGAATTGCAAAGGCAGTAAGACATTTTGAATGACACTTCCATAAGGCAGTAAATTGAACTGCTGAAAAATAACGCCAAGCTTGTCAGCCCTTAATCGATCAACCTGACCCGCACCAAGTTTGACAATATCGATGCCATCGATACAAATGCTCCCCCGATCTGGACGGATAATTCCACAGATCAGACTCAGGAGAGTCGACTTTCCGCTACCGGACGGACCCTCCAGGAACACCTTCTCCCCAACACCCAGCCGGAGTGAATCGAGAGACAGGTTAAAGCTTGCGTTTTTTGACCAACAGAATTGAATCTTTTCAAGTGTCAGTAAAAAGCTGCTTTGATTGTGTTGAGCGAACTTGATCTCCGACATATCGCCAGTTTATTTCATTTTTCTAGAAACAGGATAGGGATATCGCGATTGATCTCATGTCGATGCTGACCGTTCTTGTCAATTAAAACAACCATGAGTGACTGGGCATTACGAAAGTGACCAAAATAAACGAATGTGATGAAATCAATGACGGCAATATTCGCGCACGCTAACTGATATTCCGCAATAAATGAGCCGTGCGCTTCACTCTCATGATCTTCATGGTCGGCGTGGCCTTCATCTCCATTTTCGCTTGCAACTTCAGAGCTGGCTTGGATAACCTTACAACTTGCGCTTTCTGGGAGTTGGATGACGAACATCGGATCGGAAAGCTGCTTAAGCGCTTCTCTTACGGCAGCTTTTTCTTCAGCTGTTCGAGCTTCATGCTCGAAACCGATGATATCTGCACCGGGCGACTCTAAAGTCATCGAAAGTAGGTTTTGGTCAATTGCCATGCTGACCTGACCCTGGCCATGAACGTGAGTGGACTGTGCCGTCGCTGACGCTCCCAAACTGCAGGTCATGAGGATAAGGATTAAAATAACGTTTCTTTTGGTCATTGTTTCTGCCGAATAAACCGAGATTAAGAAGAGCTCAGATGGGTTACAAATGAAATGTTATAATATTACAAAACCAAATTCCACTTCTTTACGCATCATGATCGTGGGAGGCGGTGGTCAACCCGCTGACCGTATGGCATCAGGCCTGATTTGAAATTCGGGACGTTGTCCAAATCTTGAAATCAAAATCTCAATCTCTCCTTCATTTTGGGTTTCGCAGGCTGGCCTATCGAGCAAGTTCAGGACACGAGGGTCCGGATCTATGAAAATTAGAGCGGTTGGTTGGGTCGGAATGTTGTTGTGCCTATTTTTCGTCGCAAGACCCGCATTTGCGCTGGAAATCATAGACTGGGAGCAACTGGTACCCCCTCTTGATGAGTTGCAAAATCCATATCTTCGTCTGTCTGATGCCCATCAACAAAGTCTTTATGATCTGTGGTTAGCTCGAGAGACGGAAGCAGCGGGTTACGGAGATGAGGATCTGGAATCGCTTCGTGATGCCGCTGTTGCACATTTAGCGGAAGGCGGATTGGACGCAGATCAAGTACTGGAGGAGCTTGATAATTTTGTCGCTGCTGCAAATGCGAATAATTCAAAACTCGTTGAAGCATTCAATAACAAAAACGTCAAAATTGCGGGTTATGTCTTGCCGACAGAGTTTTCTGGGGATCTTGTTATCGAGTTCTTGCTAGTGCCCTACGTGGGAGCCTGTATTCATACGCCACCTCCACCTGCGAATCAGATGGTCCACGTCGAGGTTGAGGAAGGCTTTATTACCGAGGGTATGTTTGCTCCGGTTTGGGTGATGGGAAAAATAACAACAGAGCTATCGACTCAGTCCATTTATCTTGTGGACGGATCTGCTGATGTGGAAGCGGGATACCAAATTAAAGCGAGCGATATTGAGTCGTATGAATAGGTTCGCTGCTTATTGATTATCGACTGGCTCGGATTGATTCTGGGTCATTAATCGATCAACTTCCATCCACTGCTGGACGTATTCGGGAAGCACCATTGAAGCACCGTCATAATTCATAGCGTCGAGCAACTGTTGCGAGCTTATGGATTGGCCGCGGGACCTAAATAACCCCCTTGTGGTTGCCCGGGCTGCCCGGTGGGCTCCCGAGAAAAGGTCGTGACTAAAGAACAGCCATTTTTCATCCCCTCCAATGATTTGACTTCTGAGCTTAATCTTCTCAAACAGATGAAGAGGTCTTTCAAAGCGGACCATGACGCCGCCCGCCACGGGAAACCATCTATTTTTCGTAACGATACGGATCAGTCCGCACTGAGTCATCAAGTCAAATCGCCCGAGATCCATTAGGGTCAGATAACGTCCGTTGTTCAAGTGCGCGTTGGTATCAAGGTCATTAGGCCAAATACGCATGGTGATTTCGGACGCGCGTATACCGGGAGAGCGATGTGTTTTGATCGCCCTACTTAATACTCGACCCGCGCGTAAAAATGGATACATGATGCTATTTCGCAGGAACAATCTGCGGACTGTTGTTAAAACGCATCGTCCGAAAAATTCATCAGGGTTGAGCCACCAGCCATGATTGACGAGAGCAGTGCGCCTGTCTGTGGCAGCACTCGCTCCATAAAAAATTGCGCGGTTTTAATTTTTGCTTCGTAAAATTCAGGTTCGCTTGAGTCTTTTTGGCGCATTGCCGTTTGGGCCATGCGAGCCCACAGAAATGCCAACGCAACAAGGGCAAACAGCTTGAGATACTCACTGGAAGCGGCGGCGGCCTCATTGGGATCTTTTAGGCCCGCTTTTGCAATTTGTCCCGTTGCCACTTGAAGTCTGCCGAACGCTTTTGCCAGTGGCAGGACAAAGGGTTGTAGCTCGGGGTCCGCGGTATGCGCACCGATCCAGTCTTGTATCGGATGAAAGAATCGTCGAAGATATCGACCCATGTGGGCAGGCATTTTTCGACCGACGAGATCCAACGCCTGAATCCCATTAGCGCCTTCGTAGATCATTGCAATCCGGGCATCTCGGGCATATTGCTCAACGCCATTTTCGCGGATATAGCCGTGTCCACCGTAAATCTGAATGGCCATTTGAGCATTGTCGTGTCCCGCCTCAGATAGGTATGATTTCACAATAGGGGTTAATAGCTGAACGATATCGTCCGCCTGTTTTTTGGCTTCGGCGTCGTCGCTATGATCGCGAATATCAATGTTGCGACCAATCCAAACCGCAAGCGCCCGAGCCCCTTCTGTGAACGCGCGCATGGTCAGCAACGTGCGCCGGATATCGGGATGAACGAGTAGCGAATCTGCCGGGGAGTCAGGCGTCTTTGCGCCAGTGAGTGCCCGACCTTGTTGACGATCGCGGGCGTAGGTGGCGGCCGCTTGATAAGCGCTCTCACCAATACCTAAGCCCTGAATACCTACGCCAAGTCTCGCATCATTCATCATGGTAAACATGGCCCGCATCCCTTTGTGGGGTTCTCCGATTAACCATCCTGTTGCGCCGTCGAGATTCATTTCACAGGTTGCCGATGCTTTGATGCCCATTTTGTTTTCAATTCGGGCGCAAAAAATCGGGTTGCGGGTGCTTGGATTGCCCTCAGTATCCGGTAAAAATTTAGGGACCAGGAAAAGACTGATTCCTTTTATGCCTTTGGGCGCATCAGGCAAGCGACCCAGAACCAGATGGATAATATTCTGGGTGAGGTCATGCTCTCCTGCTGTGATAAAAATCTTTGTGCCGCTGAGTGTGTATGTGCCGTCGCTTTGAAGCGTTGCTTTTGTTTTGATCAGTCCTAGGTCTGTTCCACATTGCGGCTCGGTCAGGCACATCGTGCCTGACCATTCGCCGCTGACCATTTTAGGTAAAAACTGATTCTTTAAATCATCATTGGCAAATGTGTTAACGGCCCGATAGGCGCCACGGGTAAGACCCACGTAAGTGGCAAACGACACATTTGCCGAGCAAGCCATTTCTTCCATGAGCACATTGATTGCCGCGGGTATACCTTGTCCACCGTACTTGGGATCACACGGCAAACCGACCCAGCCACCCTCGGCGTATTGCCTGTAGGCGTCAATGAAGCCTTGCGGTGTTGTGACATGACCATTATCAAATTGACAACCCTCGAGATCACCACTGGTATTCAGCGGAAACAGTTCGTTTTCAGCGAGTCGGGCCGCTTCTTCAAGAATTGGATTGATGAGGTCCTCGGTCGCGTCCTCAAAACTGGGCAGCGCCGAGATTTCAGTGGGATCAAAAAGTTCGTTGTATACAAACTTCATATCTCGAAGGGGTACAGAGTAACTGGGCATAAATATGTCTCGCTAATTTAGTTGCGCAATGGTTTTCCGGTTTCAAGCATATGTTCGATTCGATCGAGAGTCTGGGGCGTGCGAAGCAGGCTCACAATTGCACTGCGCTCGAGATTCAGTAGCTTGTCTTCAGTTATGGGATCTGTCGGATCCGTTTTTCCTCCCGCAAGAACGTAGGCAAGCTTTTTACCTACCGTGACATCGTGCTGCGTTGCCTTCCCTGCTTTATGAAAATCTTCGAGCACCATGTTCATGGCTGTTTCACCGGAAGGGCCAGGTAACCGAAGTTCTTGAGGTTCAGGCGGAGAGTAATCTTCTGCCAGTGCCAAGGCTCTTGTCTTGGCCTCCATCAGAAGGCGATCCCGATTCATCACGATGCCGTCACTCGGTCGCAAGAACATCAAGGCGCGACTTTCTTCAGCTGATTTTGCAACAGTGGCGGTGGCTACGGTCTCGAAAACTTTAGTGACAGCGGGCATCGGCCCTTTGGCGTGTTTGGGATTATTGCTCCATCTCAGCAGCATCTCCTTGCAACCTCCCCAGGCAGGCACAAGGCCGACGCCAACCTCAACTAGGCCCATATAGGTTTCAGCGTGCGCCTCAATCGCATCACAGTGCAAAAGCACCTCACATCCACCTCCCAGCGCCATTCCGGATGGGGCACCGACGACCGGAAAAGGTGCAAACTTAAGTTTCTTGTAAACCTCTTGCCCCTGCTTTACCGATTCGGTGATGTTGGGCCAAGCTGCGATATTTGCGGCGAACAAGCCGAGACCCACATTTGCGCCCACTGAGAAGTTCGTCCCCTCATTGTGGATGACGAGCGCCTTATAACCTTTGGTGGAAGCGAGTTTGGTGGCCTCGACTGCCATTTGCATAATGCCTTCATCAATTGCGTTCATTTTTGAATGGAACTCAAGGCACATCACGTGATTACCAATATCCCAAATACTGGCTGAGCGGTTGCCGGCGATTTTTTCGGTTGCGCGTTTGAGATCGGATAACAAAAGCACACCTGCCGGCCGGCGGACATTGCGATAACTGCCATCGGTATCAAAGTGTTGTAACGCGCCGTTGTGTGTGCGATAAAAAGATCCATCTCCCACCTGCTCTAGTAGGGCGGGCACTGCCATTCCGTCAGCCTTCAGTTTTTCAGCAAACCAACGTGGACCTAGTTTATCGATTAGCTCGAATGGCCCCCATCTCCAGGCGTAGCCAGATTTCATAGCCTCATCAATTGCTTGTACATCATCGGCTATTTCAGGAATCAGGGATGCTGAATAGCTTAGGGTATGTGACAAGACACGCCACGCATATTGACCCCCGCGATCGGGGTGTTCGACTAATTGGCGTAACCCGGCACGCCCGGCCTCAATACTTTCAAGATCAGCTTTGATCACGGGGTGATATTCAGCGGTTTTGAGATCAAGCGCTTCTTTGACTTTGGCGCCACCCGATCGATTTAGACGATAAAACCCGCCTTTGCCTTTTCTTCCGGTATAGCCGTCGGCAATCATTTTCTCGATGAACGCGCTGGGTCGATGAATGTCCCGGTACATATCTGATTGCGGGAGCATTGATAGCATCGATCGTTCAACATGAGGCTGCAAGTCAATACCCACCAGATCAAGCAGGCCAAAGACACCGGTCTTGGGGATGCCCATGGGTTTGCCAATAATGGCGTCTACCTCTTCTACTGCCATTTCGTGTTCAAAAGCGAAACGCACAGCGACGCCCATCCATAAGATACCAATGCGATTAGCAATAAAGCCTGGCGTGTCCTTGCAGTCGACAACTGATTTGCCGAGCTGGCGATCGCCGAAGTTTCGGAGTGTCTCAATGACCTCGGGTTTGGTATCAGGTCCTGCAACGATCTCAAGGAGCCGCATGTAGCGGGGTGGGTTAAAAAAGTGCGTGATCGCAAAGTGCTGACGAAAATCCTCCGGCATTTTATCAACCAGGTTGTGGAGCGGAATGGTGGAGGTATTCGAGGTGACGATGCTGCCCGGCTTTCGGTGTTTCAATAAGCTTTGATAGAGCGACTGTTTGATTTCAAGGTTCTCGAGAACAACCTCAATAATGAGATCGCAGTCACTTACCAAGGAAAGATCATCTTCGATATTGCCTGGCGTAATCTGTTTAGCATTCCGTGGATGCATGAGAGGCGCCGGGACCGTTTTCAACATTCGCGCGATCGCGCTTTGCGCTAACGAGCTACGATCGGGATTATCGCTGTCAATGATATCGAGCAGGACAACACTCATTCCGGCATTGGCGGCTTGCGCCGCAATGCCAGATCCCATTACACCTGATCCAATGACCGCAACTTTTTGAATGTTCGACATTTAGACGGCCTCTAGAACAGTAGCGATTCCCTGACCTCCACCGATACATTGGGTCGAAAGTGCGTACCGACCACCGTCTCTTTGCAGAATTTGCGCCGCTTTGCCCGTGATCCGTGCCCCCGTTGCGCCAAGCGGGTGGCCAATCGCGATTGCGCCCCCATCCACATTGACAGTCGCCGGGTCAAGATCAAGATCTCGCAGCGAGGCAATTGACTGCGTCGCAAACGCTTCATTGACTTCAATCACCGATAGATCCTGGGAAGTAATTCCAGCTCGGGAAAGGGCTTTGCGAGATGAAAAAATAGGCCCTAGTCCCATGGTTTCAGGCTTACATCCCGAGACTGCAAAACTAGCAATACGAGCCATTGGCTTGAGGCCATTTTTTGCTGCGTAGTCGGCAGAGCAGACCAGCGTAGCCGCGGCACCGTCAGTTAAAGGCGAGGAGGTTCCAGCCGTTACGGTACCGTTTTCATCGAAAGCAAGTTTGAGTCCTGAAAGTCCGTCGAGATCAGTGCTGGGACGAAGGCATCCGTCTTGATCAATGGTTGTGCCGTTCACTTCAATGGGGACAATTTCGTCAGCAAACCGCCCCTGACTTTGCGCTGCACCTGCTTTTTGTTGGCTATTGACGGCAAATATTTCCTGCTCTTCTCGCGAAATTTGATATTCGCGACCCACGTTTTCCGCTGTTTCTCCCATCGACATATAAGCAGCGGGCATGGTGTCAAACAACGCAGGATTAGGCATAGGGTTAAATCCTGGCATCGGAACTCGCGTCATTGATTCAACGCCAGCACAAATATAAACATCGCCTGCGCCCATTTGAATAGCGCCCGCCGCCATATGGATGGCCTGCATTGATGATCCACAAAAGCGATTGATCGTCGCGCCTGCAACCGAAATGGGAAGTCCAGCCATTAGTCCGACAAGTCGTGCCATATTGAAGCCTTGCTCTCCTTCGGGAAAGGCGCAACCTAAGATGAGGTCTTCAATGTCCTCCGGGTTAACACCCGAGCGGTCGACCAGACCTTTTACAATATGGGCGGCAAGGTCGTCGGGTCTGATCTTGGTTAGGGCCCCTTTATTCGCAAAGTGAAAGGGAGACCGGGCATAACCGGCAATTACAATATCTTTCATGATGTCTTTCCTTAAAAAATGTGAATCAGAAAATGATTTCGGGTATCAACCGTTGGCGACACGTTTTGTGTTGTTTCTTAAAGCGAGCAAAGCTTGATCTTTAACAGCAGACAATTCAGTCAGGGAGGCTTCTAGATCAATTTTTTGCGATTCCAGTTCTTTGATGCGGGTATCGACTTTTGCAAGCAAAAGCATAATTTGATCCTGTTGGGTTGGATCTGCATCGTAGAGATTCAAATAATCGCCGATATCGGTCAGACTAAATCCCAGGCGCTTGCCGCGCAGGATGAGTTGGAGTCTGCCGCGTTCCCGATGGGTATAGATCCGGGTCGTGCCGGCCCGCTGGGGATTCAGGAGCCCCTTGCTCTCATAAAATCGGATGGCTCTTGCGGTGACGCCCGTTTCGCGGGCGAGTTCCGTCACCGTCATCACTTCATTAAAGCGGTTGGTCATTCAGCCAAAGACCGTTGTTTTTCTGATTCTTCAGCAACGAGTTCTTTTTTCGAAAGTTTGCCAATTATGGTTTTGGGCAGTTCTGGGCGAAATTCGATTTGACTGGGCATCTCGATTTTTGAAAGTTTATCCTGAAGAAAAGCATTCATTTCGCTTTCATCTATGACTTGTCCTTCTTTGAGTCTGACGAAGGCTTTTGGGCTTTGACCGCGGTATTCGTCATCAATCCCGATGACCGTGACTTCGGCCACGCTAGGATGTAGGTAGATTGCTTCTTCCACCATTCGCGGATAGACGTTATAGCCACTGCAGAGTATTAAATCTTTAAGACGGTCGACGAGAAAAAAATGCCCCTCGCTATCAACATAGCCGACATCTCCAGTCCGGAACCAGCCATTTCGAAGGCTGTCAGCATTGTCTTCAGGCCGGTTCAGATAGCCGATCATAACTTGAGGCCCTTTAATCCAGACTTCACCGCGCTCACCCATTGGCATGGGATCGTGTGGCGGTTCGATGTGATGAATCGAAATCTCAGTTTGAGGCATTACCTGGCCAATTGATCCGGGTTTGTTCAGATCTCGCATGGCGTTGCAAGTCGCAACCGGGGCTGTTTCGCTGAGGCCATAACCCTCGACCAGTCGGCAGCCGGTGAGTCGCTCAAAAGTTTCTTTGACTTCAAGTGGGAGTGGCGCTCCGCCCGATATGCAGAATCGGATCGTAGAGAGATCAAATTTTGAAAGATTGGTGGCCTGATTAATGGACGCATAAATAGTGGGTACAGCGGGAAAAATTGTGGGTTTTTTCTTGTGAATGGTGTTTAGCGTTTGTTTGAGCTCATAGCGCGGTAACAGGATCATTTGGGCGCCGCTTGCGATTGCAAAGTTCATGACGGCTGTCATTGCAAATACATGAAAAAACGGCAAGATCCCGAGGACCTTTTCTTGAGTCTGGTCCAGTTCGCCGTACCAAAGTTGCATCTGAGACACATTTGCCGAGAGATTGCCCTGGGTCAACATTGCCCCCTTGGGTTGACCGGTGGTGCCGCCCGTGTATTGAAGAACCGCAATATCCTTATCAAGGTCAATATCGACAGGATCTGGCGTGCCAGCATGACTAACAAGCGTCTGGAATGGGATGATTCTGGAATCCGTTGGAATTGTAGCGAGTTCTTTTTTCTTCAGTAGTCGAAACAGAACGCTTTTGATCTTGGGTAAGATATCAGCCATTGGGCATACAACAATTTTTTGCAGGCTAGGTGTTTGGCTCAGCATGACCTCGACTTTGGAGTACAGAATCTTTAGATCCATTGTGATCATAATTTCTGTTTTGCTGTCCTCGATCTGGAAGGCCAGTTCACGCTCGACGTATAGAGGGTTGTAATTGACTACGGTGCCACCTGCCCGAAGAACGCCGTAGTAACAAATCACAGAGTAGGGTGTGTTAGGTAGACAAAGACCGACCCGACTTCCCTTTTTGACACCCATCGCCTGCAAGCCTTTAGCCGTCCGGTTAACTTGTTCAAGTAGTTCTCCGTAGGTCAGACAATAGTCAAGGAAATCGATTGCAACATGATCACGACGACGTGCTGCGGTCTGGGCAAGCGTTTCATAAAGGGGTTGGCGTTTAATGTCAGTATCCCAATCGAGGCCGGCGGGATAGTGGTTTAGCCACGGCTTGATGTCTTCATTCATAAAAAACCATCCTTGTGGTGAATCAGTAGCAACGCTGTGTTTTGCTGCGGAGGTGGGTCGCCCCAAGTAACGTTAACGTTAAGTATTTTACGCATACGTTATTTCGAGTGGCAATGCGCCTTTTTGACCCGCGGTGTGTGCCGGAAAGATGCACAATGATGCGATGGGCGATTGGATCGGGGGGGGTTGTTTTTTTACTGCTTTTATAATGCTTTAGGATCAATTTGCTACAAAATTTATACCTGCAAAAGTTCTGTGAATGGCAATTGTCGACAAATTGTTTGTATCGGTCTAATTGAGCGTGCGATGATTTGAATTATGAGAAGCAACCCGTCGCGTTCAGCGACGGAATACAAAATAAAAGGAACACCATGCCAGGCTTAAGAGCGGATGTAGACCCAGAGGGTCTCCTAGAGTACTCGGTCGTTTACACGGATCGCGCCCTCAATCACATGTCGCAGTCTTTTCAGGGAGTGATGAAAGATATCGCCTCCACGCTTCAAGAAGCTTACAACGCGGATGCTGCGATTGTCATTCCAGGGAGCGGAACGTTTGGGATGGAAGCCGTGGCACGTCAGTTCGCAACAGGCAAGAAATGTCTGGTGGTTCGGAATGGTTGGTTCAGTTTTCGTTGGACTCAAATTTTCGAAGCGGGAAATATTCCGGAAAGCCATTCGATTTTTAAGGCGCGGCCTATTGAATCAGGCGCCCAACCGGCGTATGCGCCCGCGCCCATTGAAGAAGTGACAGCCGCGATTCGATCAGAAAAGCCCGATCTTGTGTTTGCGCCTCACGTCGAAACATCGGCCGGCATGATTTTGCCTGATGATTATATTCGGTCATTAGCCGACGCAGTGCACGAGCATGGCGGCATGATGGTACTTGATTGCATCGCATCGGGCACGCTCTGGATAGACATGCAAGCCTGTGGGGTCGATGCATTAGTCAGCGCGCCGCAGAAGGGTTGGAGTGGGTCTCCGTGTGCAGGCCTTGTAATGTTAAGTGCGCTTGGGGTCGAGCGGCTTGCCGAAACGACGAGCAGCAGTTTTGCGTGCGATCTCAAGAAATGGCACGAGATTATGATGACTTATCAAAACGGGGGGCACGCCTATCACGCGACGATGCCTACCGACAGTCTTCGCGCTTTTGTCGCTGTCATGCAAGAAACCAAAGAAATGGGTTTTGGCGCCGTCAAAAACGCCCAAGAAGAACTCGGACGCAAAATGAGGGCGGTGCTAGAGGCCCATGGATTTAAAAGTCTTGCAGCGCCCGGTTTTCAAGCCGGAAGCGTCGTTGTGAGTTACACCGACGATACTGATATTCAAACCGGCAAAAAATTTATGGAGCAGGGTATGCAGATTGCGGCTGGCGTGCCGCTTCAGTGCGATGAGGGGCCCGATTTCAAGACATTCCGCATTGGACTTTTTGGCCTTGATAAACTGAAGAACATTGATCGCACGGTCGAGTTGTTTTCTGAAACCCTCGCTAGCGTATCGGGCTAGTTCAAGCCCTAGAAGTCCTCAAGTCGGGCGATTCCAATATTGGCTTCGCCCGCACCGCTGTACAGAAGATAGGTGTCTTTCGAGTCGATAAAAATGCCGGGGTCCCGAAGTTCGCGAAGACGGGTATCGGCGGCACCGATTATTGAAGTTGTTACGGGTAGATCAGCGCCTTCCCAATCTTTCTCCGGGGTGAGCACAATCTCTGGTTTGGAAAATTGCCACGCGTTCCAGTCTCCGCTGACGTTGCCAGCACAGTGATAAATTTTCTCCGGTCGATCACCGAGACAGGAGAAGAAAAGATGGAGAGTGTCCCCTCTTAGACAGGCTGTTGGGTGACGCAATTCGAGTTTACTGTCTGATCCAAAAAGCACCATTGCCGGACCTGGATCTTGTTGCGTTTCAAAGGGGCCTTTCCAGTGATTGGCCCGCAAAAATCGTCCTCGCCAAGTGATGGCATACCACCATTTCCGGAATTGAAAAACTCGAAAATAGGGGGGGCCCAGCAGCGGCGTCTCGGGCGTGAAACACAAACCATCGCTTGAATGTGCAACGCGAGTTTGCTGATCCCCGTTTTCGAGCAGGCCGTGGTAATACATCCATATTTGTTGTTGGCGCTCATCGATATGAACGTCGGGCGAGGCGATATGGGCGTAAAGATAGCCTCCGGGTAGCGTGTCTGCCCATATTGGACGTTTGTGAGGCGGAGGCTCGGGCGGATCGACGTCAGGAAATAAAGAGTCCGTGAGGTTCAGAGCGCCAGGGGTATGGATGGTCCAAGGGCCTTCAACCTGATCAGCGTACGCTAGCCTTATGCTTTTGCCCTTGTGATGGGCGAAATAAAGATAGAACTTGCCGAGTGGCGATGGCACCCAATCGGGCACGCGAATCAAGCTGGGTCCATTGATATTTGTCCCAATCGATTTGTGTAACCCGGGATAAATAATGGGGCCTGAATGATGTCTGGTTGCCTTCACGCAAACAGTATACATTCCGCCTCACAGCTCGATAAAGTGTGTCGTTTAAGAACGGCGTGCTCACTCAATTTATGAAGGAAAAAATGGACGCTAAAGAACTCATTCATATGGTGTACCGAGGAGCCCATGCGGGCAATTCATCAACGGTCAGCATCTTCAGGCGAGGGGTCGAGCAGTCACCGTATGCAGATAAATGGATGACTGATGGAATGATGTATTCGGTTTATGCTGGGCGGTTGTCCGCGGTAGGAACAGATACTGATGATCCCCTTGAGAGCTATTGGAAACTTCGTAAAAATCTAATGCTTTACGATATTCCAGAGAGACCGATTGAGATCTCGGGTAGGGACGCGGTCCATTTACTTGAGAAAACGTTCACGCGAAGAATTAGTAATCTACCTGTTTTGCGAGCGTGTTACGGCATCATCTGTGCTCCCGATGGTGGTCTTGTCATGGACGGCGTGCTGATTCGACTGGCTGAAGATCGATTTTGGTATGTTGAAGCAAATGGCGATACCGCCAAGTGGTTTCTTGCCCTCTCGGACGGAATGGAGGTCACTATTCGGGATCCGAAGTCCCGCGTGCTTCAGGTTCAGGGGCCAAACGCTTTAAGGTTTCTCGAGGCTGCTGCGCCCGGACAGATTCCCGAGCGTTTTCGTTACTTCGATGCGGGGATGTTTGATTTTGGCGGTCAAAAAGTCCTGGTCTCGCGGACGGGCTGGACGAACGAAATGGGGATCGAAATCTACGGCAATGAAAACCTTGATCACTCGGCCTTATGGGATTACCTGTTTTCGGTTGGAGAGGCATTTAATTTAGAGCGTTCTGGCAGTGCGTCGCTCGGTCTTCGTCGAGTAGAAGCAGGAATTCTTGATTATCATTCCGATATTGATCTGACGATGACGCCATTTGATGCAGGGCTGGGCACATTTGTGGATCTCACAAAGGACAATTTCGTGGGCAAAGCGGCACTTGAAAAAGCGTCTAAGGCGTGTCGTCTGTTTGGGTATGTCAGTAAGGCGGCGAAGGTGAATGCGGGTCTTACGATTTTGGAAAGTGGCCAACCGGTTGGCGTTACCAAAAGCAGTTGCTGGTCACCGACGCTGGAATGCGGTGTCGGATATGTTGTTTTTGATCATGGATTGTCGGATGGCGAGACGTGGGTGGGCAAAACATTGACCATAGAAGATGCTGAAGGGGATGAGCATGACTGCGAAATCGTCACGTTACCCTTCTTTGATAAGGAAAAGAAAATTCCACGAGGCCTGTCGCCCGAGCTGGGTTAGGGGAAGATCCGACATCTTTAAAGGGTCTGAGATTAGAATAGTCATATCGGAGGGATTGTGACTCACTAAACAGTAGGCGCAGTAGACGAGCGGCAGATGACAAAAAACGGTACAACGCGTTCTCTTTTTGAGCTGACCGGTAAAGTGGCATTGGTGACCGGTGCGAGCAAAGGGATCGGCGAGACGATTGCTCATGCACTCGCCGAATATGGTGCAAGTGTCGTGGTGAGCAGTCGGAAGCAGGAGGCTGTCGATAGTGTCGCGCAGCACATTCAAAGCAGGGGTTTTGAGGCCGCTGCGATCGCAGCCAACATGGGCCGCATGGAACAAGTCGAGGCCTTGGTCGATAGCGCGGTATCACAATACGGAGCGCTCGACATCATCGTCAACAATGCGGCGACCAATCCGGTCTATGGATCGATAGATCAGACGGACAGCGGCGCTTTTGACAAAATAATCGATGTCAATCTTAAAGGTCCGCTGATGCTTTGCAATAAAGCCTATCCGATACTCAAGGCTCGAGGCGGCGGGTCGATTATCCATCTCAGCTCAATCGGCGGGCTTACGCCTGAGAAAGGGATTGGTATGTACAGCGTCAGCAAGGCAGCGCTGATTAATCTGACGAAAGCCATGGCCCAGGATTGGGGCAAGGACAACATTCGAATCAATGCTATTTGTCCTGGCTTGATCAAGACCAAATTCAGCGAGGCGTTATGGCGTGATGATCAAAACCGGGAGCGTTTTCTGAGCAAAATCCCGATGGGTAGGCTTGGAGAGACCCAAGATCTTGCTGGATTGGCTGTTTTTTTAGCGTCAGAAGCGTCAGCCTATTGCACAGGCGGGTTTTACATGGTCGATGGCGGATACGCTGCCGCCTAACAACTTTATTGGTGGAGATACTATGCCTTCTTTTGATGTCGTGAGTGAAGTTGATGAACATGAACTCGCAAATGCTATTGATCAAGTAAATCGAGAGGTCACGAATCGATTTGATTTTAAAGGCTCGGATGCGCGCGTTGAGTACGCAGAGCCTTTGATGACGATTTACGCTGATGACGAGTTCAAGGTGACACAGGTACGGGATATTCTCGATATCAAACTGGTTAAGCGCGGTATCGATATCGCCTGTCTTGAGGCGGGGGAAGTTGAGGAACGTGGCGGTGGAAAAGCTCAGCAACAGGTTACCGTCCGAAGCGGTATTGAGGGGGCGTTAGCTAAAACCATTGTGAAGAAAATCAAAAGCAGCAAGCTTAAGGTCCAGACTGCAATTCAAGGAGATCAGTTGCGGGTAACGGGCAAGAAACGTGATGATCTTCAGGCGGCGATTGCGTTCCTTAAAGAGGAGGATGTTGATCTACCGTTGCAGTTTACAAATTTCAGGGACTAACGGTCTTTATTTATAGAGTTTTACTTTTGGTCTGCTGTATCTGTGGCCACTTTGTGGCCACTTTCACCCATGATTCCGTTCAGATTGGTTAGTTGAAAATTTAGAATAACATATCTGATAATCCTCTAGCGTTTCGGTAGGGAGTTAAAACCCCGCCTTTGAGAGGAAAACATCATGCTCAAATTCTTCCTCATTGCTACGGCTGTAGCAGTTCTCTTTGGCTTATTCCTGAGCCTTGCGATTCAATATTCTTGGTAGTGATAGCCCTTTGGCGGGTGGAGATTACGACCTGACATTGCCCTAGTTCGACACTAGAACCTCTACATCTCTGGAGGTTTTATGAATATTAGAAATCAGCGCAAAATTGTAGTGGGTAGCAAAATCTTGATGAATCGTGAAGTATTCACAGTCAAAGAAATCGATAAGCCGTGGGTCTTAATTTCCTCCGCTAAAAAATCAGGTGGATGGGGTGTTGTGTATTTGTCTGACATTGAAAAAAAGGTAGCGTAATGATTTTAATTTGGAGCGTTGTAGTTCTTTTAGTCATCTTGGGTGGTTGGGTTTTGTGGGAGGGGCTTAAGGCGCAAACTTTCCATAGTGTGCATATGGACTCATTGCCAGAACTCAGGGAGCGCTTGGGACAACCTCATGTCGACGATAAGGGTAGGTCTTGGACGAATGTAGCCACCTTTGAAATTTGGGAGGCTTTCGTTATGGGTTGGGAGGGGACTACTGATGAACTTATAGATTGGTTAAGTGAAGGCGAATCTAGTAAGGGTCAAATCTTCACAGTCAAAGAATTTGAGAAACTGTTCTCAGTCGATGAACTTCGTAGTTCAGAGTTAGAGCATTTTCTCCATTTTAATAATGAAGATAGGACTTGGGATTTAGGCGAAAGTACCTACGACCTTAAGATTTATCGTGACTTGTGGGATTACGATCAATTGTCAGAGCGATTTGTGGAGTGGTTTGAAGATGAATACCCTGAGGGAATTGAAGCCTGCGAACCTGAATGAAAAATTTACCCCCCCCAAAATTTAGGCCGACAACAGTCGGCTTTTTTATTGCTTACTAATCAACAAACAATTGTTAGATTTACTTCAGCATTAACCGTATGATTCACCTATGAAACACATTCTTATTCTGTTGGTTAGTCTGTTGGTGGTAAATACTGACTCCTACCTAACCTCTTATGTGATCCCCATCACACTCACAAGTTGAGTCACCGCTAAGACAGGCGTATTCTTGGGTCATAACCCAAGGAGAACTGAATGACTGACTTTAATTCCTTCCGTAACGCCGTCCTTGAAGATGATGACCTTCAGGAAGCAGTAGTGTCCATCATCAATACCGCAACAGCCAATGGGTCAGGTATGGGAGATGGCATAGCAACCCTTGCTAAGACACATGGCTTTACCATCACTTCAGATGAGGTCTATGCTCATCAGGACTTCTTGGGACAAGATGGTGACCTCACTGACTTTGAACTGGAGTTAATTAGTGGGGGTCAGGGAACTGATCAAGGTTGTTAACCCCATTCATCCCAACCGCTTAACCCAATCCTCCACCTGAAGATGCAGATAACGCCTCTCAGACAACCGCATGACATTTATCAATGCCTCTCTAAAGCATGGCCAACCACAACGAACTCATTGAAAAAACCAATACCATCGTTGATGGTGTGAGCAGACTAAGGCAATAGATAATGAATTTTTTAGAGGTTTCACTAATCTGCTCCATCTTATCGTGCACTTTGGTTACCGGATTTACCCTTTTATATGCAGTTGTCATCATGCCGGGTCTGTCCAAGCTTGATGATAAAGAGTTTATAAAAGCATTTCAGGTGACGGATGGGGTCATTCAGGATAATCAACCGCTTTTTATTTTGATTTGGTTAGGTTCTGTCATCTCGGTTGTTGGCGCAATCTTAAGCTCAATAATAAGTGTTGGATTACCAGAGGCTTGGCTAATCGTTTTTGTTGGCGTTGTTTATTTGCTTGGCGTGCAAGGGATCACGCTCTCAGTTCACTTACCCTTAAATAATCGCATTAAAAAAATAAATATCGAAAAGACAGATCACCAAATGTTAAGCGTAGAGCGTGGAAAATTTGAGACAAGATGGAATTTTTTTAACACCATTCGTACCGGCATCTCTTTTTTGGTTAGTTTGACACTGCTTTTAGTCATAGCCTTGCGATAATGTAAAACTTCAAAAAATCAAGTACTTAAAAAATATTTCAAGTGCTGGCTTTGGATCTGCAAATAACGACACATACTTATAAAATTTTCTTTAACACTTAACCTATCATTCATCGATAAAAGCACGACTATTATGATTCTCTCAGTCCTCCTTATTGCCCTCCTTTTGCTTCTCTGGTGTTTCTTTTATACCTAGATTTAGTTAGATAAGACAATGGAAATGTCGGCAAACAGATGCACTAGACTCAGTTAACCCATTCAACCTATTCCGGGTTTTATGATTCACTATTTTTCGCAATAATCACCTTTTGGTGCTGATTAATTGCGATCTAAGATTGCCGAAACGTCTTAGTAAAAAAGAGAAAAATTTCCGACGCCGTCGTGCAGTAGATCTTTAATAAGATTAATCAGAGACTGGGATTGGTTTGAGTCAGTAAACATCAGGGTGATTGGTCTGAAGCGTCTGCGCCGTTACCCATTGAAAATTCTTGCGGATGATTAGCTGGCGCCTCGTTGGGCCGGCTACCAGTTTTCGCCGAAGGGTCGCAAATCTAATTCGAATGTCCAGGCCGATTGATCCTGCTGAGTAAGCGCGTAGACATTTTTGGCAATTTCGTCAGCTTTCATAAAGAAATCGTCAGGCTTATCAGGCAGCCAGGCCCGTGTTCGCTCAAGATCAATAATGCCGTCGATGATCAAATAACTGACATGGATGCCTTCTGATCCAAGTTTTTTTGCCAGCGACTGCGCAAGGCTGCGCTGACCGGCCTTGGCGGAGGCAAATGCGGCAGATTGAGGTCCTCCACGCAACGAAGCTGTTGCGCCGATAACCACTATATTGCCCGAGTGTTTTTCGAGCATTCCTGGCGTGACTTGATGAGCACATCCAAGCAGACCCCGCACATTGACGGCCCAGGATTCATGTAAGTCATCCAGCGTGGTTTCCAGAACAGAACGCCAAAGCCCGGACCCTGCGTTATAAACAAGTGTATCGATCGTTCCAAATTCTCTACTAATATGAGTAAACGCTTTTTCGATTGATTCGGGAGATGAAAGATCACAGGCAATCCCGATTGAGTTATCAATTGTCGCGCTCAGCTCAGACAGATAGTTCTCGTTTCGCGCCAGCATGACAGTGGTATATCCCTCTACTGCAAAGCGCTTGCTTATTGACGCGCCGTTTCCAGGGCCCACCCCTGCGATCACGCAAACTTTGTTCATTTCCTATTCTCCTTCTGCGCGTATTTTTTGTTATTGGACATATCTGCGGTCGGCCCGATAAGCCTCGATAGGGATTGCAGGGGTCTTGCCGAGAATAAGCGCGCTGATTAATTCGCCCGTGGTGGGACCCATCGTGAGTCCAAGCTGTCCATGACCCACCGCGAGCCAAGCGTTATTGACCTTTGGGGCAGGACCGATGACCGGCAAGGTGTCGGGCATGAAGGGACGCGCACCGATCCACTGGCTGCCGTTGGATGTATTCAACTGCGGGAAAAGATTTCTTTTTGCTTTTTCGACCAGAACTTCGGCGCGGCGAAAGTTCGGCTTTGCATCGATAGGCGCGATTTCCACCGTTCCGGCGATACGAAGACCGGTTTCGACCGGCGTATTAACAAAGCCGCCTGGCGCATAAATGATCGCTCTCGAGAGTTTTACGCCGCTGTCCGGAAGGTCGGTATGATATCCATGAAGTGGCGCAAGCGGGATGCGAATGCCCATGTCTGATAGTAGCCGTCCTGCCCAGCATCCAGCTGCAACAACGAGCTTATCGAGCTTGAGGGTCTCGCCATTCTCAAATTTAACCTGATCCGCCCGTCCGTTAAGCATCGTGATGCGTGCGACATCTTGCGCGATGATTTGTCCGCCTGAGGCAACGAAGAAATTTGCGAGCTCTTTGGTCAGTCTTTGTGGATTAGTAAAGGATTTCCAGCCGTTGGCGATCACTCCAAATTTTTCATCGGTTTTGACATCAGGCTCAAGATCCCGCAGTTCGTATTTATTAAGCGGAGTGACGAAGCATCCTTCGGCTTCCCGTAGATTCCAACTGAATGTATCGGCATCGTACTGACTCTTGGAGTCATAGAGATAGAGCACCTCATTTTCTGCCCAAATATCTTTTATGTTGGCGGCTTCAATGACGTTATCAAAATCATCCTGAGCAAGTTTGGCAATCTCACCCAGCCCGTGACAAATTTGGGCGACACGATCCGCTCTGGCATTTCGCAAAAATTTAAGCAACCAGGGTATTGCGGTTGGGAGGTGTCCAGGCCGAACAGCGAGCGGCCCTTCCGAATCGAGAATCCATCCTGGCAGTTTCTTCATGACACCAGGTTTTGATAGTGGAACGATTTCACTTCGCGCCATGAGCGCACAATTTCCCAGTGTTGCTTCGCCGCCGATATCGCCCCGTTCGATAAGTGTGGTGCCAATTCCCTGGCGTTGCAGCGAGAGTGCGCAGCATACCCCGATAATCCCACCGCCGATTACAGTGACTTCAGACAAAAGATCCACTCCTAATGACTTAAAAGGTTACTCGACGCCTTCAACAATTCGAAAATCTCGAATCACGCCTCCATCGAGCGCTTCCAACGCCTTCTGGTAGGTTGGTGAGGCATAGGTTGAGAGCGCACGTTCGTAGCTTTCAAATTCGACAAGAACCGTGCGCTCAGCGACCGCGTGTTCTTTGGGTTCCATTTGCCCGCCACGAGCAAGAAAGTGACCGCCATTTTCCCTGACAGCTTCTCCCGCGATTGCAGCATAGGCTGCCAACTTTTCCGGATCAAGAATTTCGCGGTATGCCGACATCCAATATCCCTTAGCCATTGGGTAATCTCCTAAACAAATTTGAGGGTTTAAGCACTAATAATCTCATTTAGCGCATCAAGTAGCATCAATACTTCTTCTTTTGAATTGTAGTGACAAAAAGAGGTTCGAATGCAGCTGTCCATATCAAGTGGGGTCAGTACACTTCCCGAGAAATAGTCGGCTTTTCTAAGATGGGTTCTGATCCCGCGTTCGTTTAATTCCGAGACCACTTCGACAGAAGGTTTATTGGCAAAGGCATAGGAAACAAGGCCCTCTCGATGAGGATTATCAGCGCCGCCCAGAATAAATGCGCCAGGCAAATCACGGATGCCGGTCCGTCCTTCCGCGCCGTTAATCGCAACATCAACGAGATGCTGCTCTTGCTCTGCCATAGCGTGACCCGCTGTTTCAAGCCGGGTTCTTTGATCGGTTGACTCTGTCAGTTGACTGCCTAACCATTCAAGGTAATTCACGACTTCGCTGAATGTTGCGAAAGCGCTGGTATCCCGAGTCCCTAATTCCCAAAAGTTATCAGCGGTACCGTCCAATTTTTCGTGACGAAGTGTGCTGAGTCGAGGGGAGACCCAGGCGACCCCATAGTTGTGACGTGAAAACACTTTGTATCCTGATACGGCGCAGCCGTCGACGCCGATTGCGCCAATATCCATAACGCCATGAGCCGCGTGTTGGATACTATCCACAATAATGAAACAGTCTGGCGATTTTGATCTGATGGCCTTAGCAATTTTTTTGACATCTACTGCCATACCGACGACGGGACTTGTCTGAATAATGGTCGCGACTCGCGTTTCCGCAGTTACATGCTCAAGGTAGTGTTCAGCGGTGACCATTGCCTGATCTTTATCATGGGCAATGCTGATATTTTCTTTTCCGGCGACAGGAGACCATTGACTGCGGGCGCTAGCGGTTGCCGGATGCTCAAGCGTACTGCCGATGACATTGCCACCTTCTGCCGAACCGAAGATTGCAGCGCGCACCAAGCGAAAAAGAAGCTCAGTTCCGCTTTCCCCGGTAAACACCACACCCTCAGAGACGCCAAAGAAGGTCATCATGTCTTCGCGTGCTTTATTAATGACGCGGACCAGTTCCCGGCTGGCGGGGTTGTCCCGACCCTGGTTATCCGGAATGGAGGCGAAATGCGCGCTGACCTCCACAACGGATTTCAGCGTCAGAGAGCCGCCCGCATTTTCAAAAAAGATACGAGACCCCTGATAGGGGCATTGATCAACGTGATGAAAACGATCCCGTATCTCTTGCAGTAATTCAGCTTTAAACATTGTTAGTTTTTCCAATCATTGATTTGCGTTTTTTAGCCGGCTCAGCCGAGTCGCTTTATCGCGGCCTGTGTTGCAGGTCGGGAGAGCATTTTTTCCCGGTGTGCGAGTAATTTTGGAAATGCTTGCGTATCGACCCCATCGCCTTCAAGCCAAGAGCATAGCGTGAAAAGATAAGGGTCACATATGGTGTACGCATCACCGGTAACCCATGGGCCAACAAAAAAGTGTTCTTCTATCAGGCTAACGGCGGCTGCCATTGTCTCAGGCACTTTTTTGGTCATGGCCTCAAGCGCGTGCGGGTCATCAGTCCATCTTGCGCCCCGGAACCGATGCGCGTGGGCGACATGTACGGTGGAGGCGAGGTAACTGTTCAATTCCTGAATTTTCGCAAAGGCAAATGGTTCGTTCGCGCCAATCATCGAACCCGGCCCATAACGTTGCGCAATGTAGACCAGAATCGCGGGTGTCTCTGTCAGGACGCCATCTTGAGTGATAAGTGCGGGTACGCGTCCTTTTGGGTTGACGGTCTGATAAGCAAGTTCACGTTGTTGACCTTTCGAAAAATCGAGCACAGCCAGTTCGTAGTCAGCCTCGACCTCCTCGAGAAGGAGGACAGACGCAAGCGCGATACTCGATGGCGCGGCGAAGATTTTTAGCATGAAAAAATCCAGTCAAAGAAAGATCGGGTATTTTGCCTTAAATTCAACCAAAAGCACTCTGAAAGATGACACCCGAACGGGTTGATTTAGTGATTATCGATGCGGGAGGGGATCAGCCGGGTCAGGGCCCGTCCGGATGTATTCGGCGGTACACCAAATATTGATATCATCGCCGCTGAACTGAATTGGAGCAAAAAATGAGTTTTAACGGGACAGAGCGTTACGTCGCGACGGAAGATCTTTCAATGGCGGTTAATGCTGCCGTTACGCTTGAGAGACCTCTTTTGATAAAGGGAGAACCAGGTACTGGCAAAACCATGCTTGCCGAGGAGATCGCCGAGTCTCTCGGGAAGCCATTGATTCGCTGGCACATTAAATCAACGAGTAAGGCGCAGCAGGGACTATACGAATACGATGCTGTATCAAGATTGAGAGATTCCCAACTTGGTGATAACCGAGTGGAAGCGATCGAGAACTATATTCGCCCGGGAAAACTGTGGGAGGCCTTTACGTCCGAAGAACAATCGGTGCTATTAATTGATGAGATTGACAAAGCAGACATTGAATTTCCAAATGATCTCCTGCTTGAACTTGATCGAATGGAATTTTTTGTTTATGAGACGGGCGAGATGATTGTCGCTAAACAGCGACCCATCGTGGTCATTACGAGTAATAATGAGAAGGAATTGCCCGACGCATTTTTGAGACGTTGTTTTTTTCACTTTATATCGTTTCCAGACAAAACGACAATGGAAAAGATCGTGGAGGTTCACTATCCGGATATCCGGAAAAATTTGATTCAAGAAGCCCTTGAAGTTTTTTTCGAGGTTCGAGAGATTCCGGGACTTAAGAAAAAACCTTCAACGTCAGAACTGATTGACTGGCTGAAACTGCTGATGGCCGATGATATCCCTGACGAGATTCTTAAATCGCGTGATCCGAATAACGCGATTCCGCCGTTGTATGGCGCGCTGCTTAAAAATGAACAAGATGTGCATATGCTGCAGCGCTTGGCATTTATGGCGCGCCGCGAGCGTCCATCAAGCTAGATTCGGGGACTATCGTTTTGCTGATCAGCTTTTTTCAGACCCTCAAGAACACCGGGATTCCGGTGTCTATTAAGGAATACTTAATTATGCTCGAAGCATTAAACGCGAGAATCGCGTTTGCTTCTGTTGATGATTTTTATCTGCTGTCGCGAACCTGCCTTGTAAAGGATGAGAAGTACTTTGATCGTTTTGATCGGGCATTCTCAGCCTGGTTCAACGAGATGGAATCTATTGATGATGTTATTAATGCATTGATCCCCGAAGAATGGCTGCGCGCTGCGGTTGAAAAATATTTAAGTGAGGAAGATAAGGCAAAGATTGAATCCTTGGGGAGTCTGGAGGAATTGCTAGATACATTTCGTCAGCGCCTTGAGGAGCAGGAGAAGCGGCATTCAGGTGGTAGCAAATGGATCGGAACCGGCGGCACGTCGCCGTTTGGGCATAGCGGCTATCATCCTGAGGGTATTCGGATTGGGGGTGAAAGTCGAAACCAGCGAGCCGTTAAGGTTTGGGAAGAGCGGCAATTCCAGAATCTTGATGACTCCGCTGCAATCGGTACGCGAAGTATCAAGATGGCGCTTAGACGTTTGCGGAGATTTGCCAGAAGCGGCGCCAACGAGGAACTGGACTTGGATGGCACCATTAGATCAACGGCCAGAAATGCCGGGTTGCTCGATATCCAGATGGTACCTGAGCGTCACAATGCGGTGAAAGTCCTGGTATTTTTTGATGTGGGCGGATCAATGTATCCCTACGTCAAAACCTGTGAGGAGTTATTTTCTGCGGCAAGAGCCGAGTTCAAGCATCTAGATTATTTTTATTTTCATAATTTTTTTTACGATTTTTTTTGGCGTGATAATCAGCGGCGACGTACGGAGACCATCCCAACCTGGGAAATTTTGAACACTTACCAGCGCGACTACAAGGTGATCATCGTAGGAGACGCTTCGATGGCGCCTTATGAAGTCGTCAGCGTTGGTGGGAGCATGGAATACATGAATCGGGAGTCTGGCGTTACCTGGATGACTCGTCTGTTGGAAAACTTTGAAAAAGTGATCTGGTTGAATCCGACTCCCAGAGCACATTGGGGCTACACACAGTCAATTGGCCTTATTCAGGAATTGGTTGAGGATCACATGTATCCGTTAACGCTCGAAGGTCTCGATAGCGGTGTTCGCTATCTTGCCAGTTAATCGATTACTGCAGTATGCCGATCGATCAAGTTTCTGCGTTTAACCTGGGTGACTGGGTGGGTCGAGAAACGGGCGTTTCAGATTGGGCGGAGATTGATCAATCGCGCATTTCGGCATTTGCCGATTGCACGAATGATTTTCAATTTATCCATCTGGACGCAGAACGCGCGTCATCAGAGGCCGGCTTTGAGGGCACGATTGCGCATGGCTTTTTGATTGCCTCGATGTTGCCAAGCTTTGCTTATGAAGCATGTCTTGCTATTGAGAATGCAAAAGTCAGCATTAACTATGGATTTGATAAGTTGCGTTTTATTCAGCCTGTACCTAGCGGGGCATCTGTTCGCGCCCGATTTTGGTTGGCTGAGGCCGTGGAGCGCCATTCGGCCCAGTGGCTGCTGACCTATGATGTGCACGTAGAAATCAAGGGAGTTGAAAAGCCGGCTCTGGCAGCACGATGGTTGACGCTGCATATGCTGGGTGATTCCAACTAGATTAAAACGATCGATTCGTGGCTTTCAAAAAAATAAAACAGCGACTAAGGCATAGGCGCCTTGCAAAGGCCAACATAAAAATTGACCTGGATATTTCATCTGTGGCCTACGGCGCACGGTCCGGGTTCTGGACGATCGCGCCTCATCTCTTACCCAAGGAATCAGTCGTTTATTCAGCGGGCGTGGGCAATAATATACGCTGGGACCTCGAAATGATTGCCCATCATGGTGTGCTTGTTTACGCGTTTGATCCAACGCCGCGCACAGTTGAATGGATCCGTCAGCAAGATCTTCCTGGCAATTTCAATTTTTTCCCCTTAGGTCTTTCGGATCGCGATGGAGAGATTGATTTTATTGAGCCTAATCGGGCTTACAAATTTAACTATCGATCTGGAGCAGTGATCCCGCCTGGCGTCAGGTCAGTTGCTTGCGAGGTGAGACGATTAGCCACACTTTGCAAGGCATTTGACCATCGGGGTATTGATCTCCTGAAGATGGATATCGAAGGTGCAGAAATGCAGGCATTGCCCGATATGATGTCATCCGGGATTTTTCCTGGCCAATTGCTGGTGGAGTTTCACTACAACTACCCAGATATCGGATTCGACCAATTTTTAGATCTAATTCAGAGCCTTCGGGATAATGGCTACCGGATTTTGGATATATCGGAACGGGGCTATGAGTTTTCGTTTGTACATGAGCAATTACTGTAAATATTTCGCATCAATCCATAAACGTGTCGCATCAACGTATATGCCAGAGCCGACTAACCGATATGTTTATTTTATAAACGCATTCGAACTTGATGCTTAATGATTGATTGGCAACACGCACGTGTCTCGGTGTACGTGCCCTAATCCTGTTTCAGGGAGGTAGTCATAGTGAATATCCTAAGTGCAAATGAATTAATGACGGTGCGGCAACATGGTGCAATGGAATATGTGACCCCGCCGACTGACCTGGACGACGTCAGGCGTTATCGCTTAAAACGAATTCAGGACGAATTAGTGCGCCAGGATCTTGCCGGCATTATCTTGTATGACCAACTCAATACCCGGTATGCAACTGACTCGACCAACATGCAGATCTGGTGCTCACATAATGAGGCGCGTTATGTGTATGTGCCCGCAAATTCAGGCGCAATTATTTTTGAGTATGGCGGCAAGTCGCTTCTCTCTGAGGGGTTGCCGGGCATTGCACGTATTGAAAAGCCAGTTACATTTTTTTATATGAGCGCGGGACCCACCGTTGCAGAAAAAGCCAAAGAGTGGGCTGTTGCGATGGACTCGATTATTAGAGAGCACAGTGGCAGTAACCGTCGAATTGCAATTGATCGGTTGGCGCCAGTAGGCGTTCAGGAGATGGAGTCGCTCGGTTACGAAGTGCATGATGGGTTTACGGTCATGGAGGTTGCGCGAGAGATAAAAAGCGTGGGGGAGATCGCCCTTATGCGTGAATCAATCTCTGTTTGTGAGGATGCGGTCCAGCAAATGCGAGAAGCGTTGAGGCCCGGGATTACCGAGAATGCGCTTTGGGCAGAACTGCACCGTGGCAATATTGCGGGAGGAGGTGAGTGGATTGAGACGAGATTACTGTCCTCCGGACCTCGCACAAACCCGTGGTTCAGGGAGTGTTCGATGCGACCTATTGAAAAGGGCGATATGGTGAGTTTTGATACAGACCTCGTAGGACCTTATGGTTACTGTTGTGATATGTCTCGTTCCTGGATTTGTGATGCCGAGCCCGATGACGAACAAAAACGGCTGTACGCAGCGGCTTACGAGCAGATCAAGCGGAATATGGAGTTATTAAAGCCCGGCCTGGGCTACCGTGAACTCACTGAAAAATTGCACCCGATGGCCGATGAGTTTATTGCGGGTCGTTATGGCGTGGCGATGCATGGGGTGGGGCTATGTGATGAGGCGCCGGCTATTTACTATCCACAAGACTACGATGCCGTGGGTTATGACGGCGTATTTGAAGAAGGTATGGTGGTCTGCGTTGAGGCCCTCATCGGCACTGAAGGTGGGAAGGAGTGCGTTAAATTAGAAGAACAGGTGCTCATCACGGCAGACGGACACGAGCAGTTGACAAGCTATCCGCTTGAGGAGCATTGAGTCTAGGCGTTGTGCAACGCCTAGACTCAATGTGGTGAGATTTCATGGAATTAGTGGATGCTCAGTAGCGCAATTTTTAATTCACCTCATGTCTCGACTGAAGCCATTAGCCAGTATCGAGAGGATGGCGTTATCTGTCTTCGAAATGTCATCGACGATCATTATGTCGATCTGGCGCGGCAGAGTATTGAGCAAAATTGTCAGCAGCCAGGTCAGTTTTTCCGGGATCACTCCGAAACCGAGAACGCGAATCGATATGTTTTTGAATATTGGACATGGCCGCATACGCCGCCGCTGTCTGATCTGATTTTCAATTCTCCTCTGGCTGAAGTCGCCGGCACGCTGATGCAGACGGAGCATGTTCACATGGTGATGGATAACTGGTTTATGCGGGAGGCTGGATCTTGCAGCGGTGCGCCCTGGCACCATGATGAACCCTACTTTGATTTTGAGGGATCCTTATGTATTGTCTGGTTCCCGCTGGAGGCCGCCCCTGTTGAGGATGGGTTAACCTTTGTACGGGGCTCTCACCGATGGAATCAGTTATTTGTCGCGCCTGAGTTCAGCAAGAATGTGCCGTTCAGGTGCGAAGGCGAACGCTATTCAACGGTGCCTGATATTGATAGCCATCTAAGTGATTATGATCTCTTGTCGTGGGACGTGGGTGTGGGGGACTGCCTGGTTTTTGATTTTCGAACCTTACATAGCGTGACCAATAAAGGCGCGCCGGCAAAAAAAACGCAGCGTCGACTGACCTTACGTTTTGGGGCGGACGATGTTATTTTTTCACCGCGGGGTGAATGGACAAAAGAGGCATCTGACTTTCTCATTGACCTTGGGCAGAAGCCAGGGGCCGCAATAGACTGTTCCTTGATGCCGCTCGCATGGAGTCGCCAGCGTGGTGAAGACTGCAAATGATTGATGCCAATTGGGTCGTTGACCGGCTAAAGGGTGAAGGACGGCCCATTATTCTCGATGGCGGTATGGGGACTGCTCTTGAGCGCAATGGGGTGCCAATGGACGACAGAGTCTGGAGTGGGAGAGCAATGTTGACTCATCCGGATGCCGTTCGATCTGCCCACGAAGCATTTATTCAAGCTGGCGCAGAGGCCATCTTGACCAACACGTTCTCAACTGCGCGTCATATGCTGGAACCGGGAGGATTGGGTAGTGAAGTCCGAAAAATTAATTCGATCGCGGTTGATCTTGCGAAGCAGGCGCGAGAGCGTGTCGCGCGTTCGCCGGTGGCCATCGTGGGTTCAATCTGTGAGTGGACATCAGATTCAAATCCTAATTGGTGTTCACCAGAAGTGGTGGGCCAAGCTGCCCGTGAGCAAGCAGAAGTTCTTGCCGAATCTGGAGTCGATATCCTCGCGCTTGAGATGTGTGAACGCGTTGAACTGTCAGAGGCTGTTGCTGATGCCGTCATCGGTCTTGGTCTGCCGGTCTGGATTGGTGTGAGTGCGAGAACACATCAGGGGCATACTAAATTAGCGACTGCCAGCTACGCGGATTGTAGTTTTGAAGAAATAGTGAAACGGATATCAAGCTACCCGGTTGATATAGTCAATATCATGCATACGCAGATTCCTGATATTGATCGAGCGTTTGAGATTGTCCGTCAATACTGGAGTGGGCCTATTGGCATTTATCCAGAGTCCGGTTTTTTTACCATGCCAAATTGGAATTTTGTTGACGTCATTTCGCCAGAGGATCTCGTTGTTGAGGCCAACACCTGGGTCAAAAACGGGGTCAGATTATTGGGCGGGTGCTGTGGATTGGGCCCCGACCATATTAAAGCGCTCGCGGACATGGACTGTGAATAGTATCGTTTATTCGATCGCAAAGGTTAGTCGTTGTAGGTTACGGTTATCGCCTGAGCGCCGAATTCTTGCCTTTATTCGTCAACACTAATCCAGTCGACGATATGATCCTCGAGTTCATCGTCGGTCACGACTTCTTCTGAAATCACTCGTCCACTGACTCGAAGAGCTGTAGCGTCAAGAACAACTGATAATCGGTGATGAGCGCGTCGATATGCGCAGGAAGACGGCATGACGTTCAGGATCGATAGGTTTGATTTAGTCAGCGTGACACAATCCGGGTTCATTGTGCTCCGATTGGCGTAAACTGTACAGCGAGAGGTTTCCTGGTCCAGATATCGACAGGCCACATCGGTATAGACCACTTCACCGGTATCTTCATCCTCCAGTTTAACGAGACAACATCGTGCGCATCCATCACAAAGTGCTTCCCATTCCGACTGATTTAATTTGAGTAAAGGACTTTCCATGACAAGGGCTCGATGGTTAAAGCGCAGGACTAAAGTGAAGTATGAATTAAAGTTAATCGCAATGCTTGCAAGCTGAGCGGAGCTCATACGTGATGCCAGATTTAAATCGATCCCGAAATGAATAGAGATATGCGTCAATTAGCAATCTTGCTAATGATTGCAAGTTCGGTAGTGATTAGCTTTTCAGGGCTAGTGGTTCGGTTACTGGAGGCAGGTCCGCTCGTCATGAACTTCTATCGTGCGCTTTTTCTGATGGGCGCTATTTTGGTCTTACTTTTTTTACGCTATCGGGGAGCGGCGATTGTCCGAGTCATTGGAGTGGGTTGGCCGGGACTGATGGCAGGCGCCATGCTGGCAGGAGCCGGCATTACCTTCCTGCAATCGATGACTCACACGACAGTTGCGAATACGCTATTTGTACTTGGCGGCATACCATTTGTCACTGCTGGTTTAGCGTGGATCTTTTTGAAAGAAAAACCCAGTCGACCAACACTTGTCACCATGATTATCGCTTTCTTTGGAATTGTGATTATGATCGGCGAAGGTTTCACCATCGGTTCTGTCTATGGAAACCTGATGGCGTTGATGACGACTTTTTTCTTTTCGATTTATGCCGTCATTGTGAGATTTAATCGCCAAGTTGATATGTTGCCCGCCATTCTGATCTCGACTGTGTTGATTATGGCGATGACCGGGTTAACCCAACGCGGCGAGTTGCCGATTTCGAAAAATGATTTGTGGTTATGTCTGTTGTGGGGTGGGGTGATGTCAGGGTTTACCAGCGCCTCATTCATCGTCGCCTCGCGGCATATTGTTGCAGCCGAGCTGACGATTTTCATGTTGCTCGAATTTGCGTTAGGTCCGGTTTGGGTTTGGTTATTTGTAAATGAAATTCCTTCGAAGTGGACCCTTGCGGGCGGTGCATTGGTGATTGTGGCGGTGCTCGGTCGATCGATTCTTGAGCTGAGGGCCAGATCAGCTGCTTAGTGAGAGCGGGTTCAAGACGGCACATAGGGAATGATGCCAATTTCGTTTCCAACGACCCGGGTTTGACGAAGTCGGCGTCGCCATCGGGTTGCATCATAACCGGTGCCTCGGTGTAGAACGCACCGGTTGTCCCAAATAACCGTATCGCCAGGTTGCCAGGCGTGACGAGTGACATGAGCATGCTCGGTTGTATGTTCCAGCAAGTCATCCAGTATCTTTCGACTCTCCATGCCATTCATGCCGACAATAGATCGAGCGTGGGAGCCAATATAAAGATTTTTTTGTTGATGGCTTGGGTTGATGCGAACGATCGGATGCACCACGGGTGGTAACGAGGCTGCGTGATTAGGATTAACCGGCGCGATCGGGCTACGAGAAAAGACGTAGTCATGAATCACAAATAGTGGATCGATCGTTCGTCTCATGTTGGCATCAAGACGGGCATACCCGGAGCGCATACTGGCAAATTCGGTATCGCCACCCTTCTCAGGCACTTCGTAGGCATGAAGGATGGAGAGATAAGATGGTGTTTCACGAAATGACGAATCAGAATGCCATAGCTGATTGCCGCTTTGATACCGGGCGTTCGTGTTATCTGCAGTCGATCCATCGTCTTTTACGTTGCCTACGGTGCCAAAGTAATTAACGGTACCGCTTGATCCAAATGCAACATGTTCCGCTTCCGGTTCTCCAAAGAGGCGGGTGAGCGCAAGCTGTTTGTCATCAGTCATTTCCTGTCCCGGAAAATGAACCACCGAATACTGATCGATAATTGATCTGATGGATTCAACTTCGGTTTCAGTCAGATCACCAGAAAGCGTTATGCCGGATACTGTGGCGCCGAGATCATCTTGAAGGGGTTCAAGATGCATCTTGTGGTCGCGAGCTTATGTAATCTTGGATCGAATAACCCGAGAATGAAGCTCGGCGCATTTCTCGGCGAAAACCAAAATAGTCGTTCACCGCATAGTGTTGAGTTGAAAAGTTATCCCAGATCGCCACCATGCCAGCTGACCAGCTGATCCGACAGCAGAACTCGGGTAGCGTGGCGTGCTGCATGATCGAATCAAGTATCGGACGGCTTTCGGCCTCGGACATACCGTCTAACCGAAGCGAATATGTCGGATTCAGGTACAAACCGGGACGCTGAGTTTTAGGATGACGCAGTATCGCTGGGTGAAAGCGCTCACGATCTGCATTAGGATCATTCCGTAATGTTGAGCCTTTCATGGATTGCTCTTCCAGAGGCGGCGCCCATTTAATGCCATAGGGTTTTCCGACATGTACGATCTTTCGATCATCTAACATTGCTTTAAGTGGGTCGGGCAATGTTTCCCATGCCGTTTGTTGATTTGAAAAAAGCGTGTCGCCGCCATAAGGGGGCACTTCAATCGCGCAAAGTATCGAGCCACTTGGTGGTTCTTCCAAAAAACTGAGATCAGTATGCCAACCACCACCAAAGACACCCGCGTCGTCATCTTTCTCTTTAATAATGTGAGTCAATTCGGGATGAGGTGGTTTGCCAGGTCCATACGGATTCACGATAGGAGAACCAAAAACCTCACACAGATTGAGGTGCTGCGTTGCGTTGAGGTGTTGATCGGGTAGGGTCAGCAGCAGATATTGATCTAACGCGCCCCGAAGGTCTGCCGTGAGTTCATCAGAGATCGGGTTCTTTAGATCGATGTTGGTCACGACGGCGCCAATTGATCCTGAAATCGGATGGATATTCATAGGGCAACGGACTTCATGGCGTCATCAGGTCTTCAAGTGGTCCCATGAAAAGACGGGGAACAAAGAGGCAGGCATTTTGCCACCCGGTGGAACACCAAGATCACGAAGGGGAGGAGAGGTGTCACCCGCTCGCTCGCAGTACACCATGTCGTCGCCTAACCATCGTGTCGAAAACGCTCGGCGCCGGTCTTGGATGGGCGCGTCTGTTGTCCCGTGCAGTGTTCGAAAGTCAAAAAGGATAACATCGCCCGGTTCCAGATCGAAACTTCGAATGTTTTCCTCTGAGACTTCATTCATTAATGGAGTGACTGAGGTCATCTTTTCATCATCGTGCACATAGTCGGTGCCGTCTACAAAGTGGCGGGGAAAATACAACTGGTCTGATTGGTGAGATCCTGCAAGAAATCGAACCGCAGTTGATGATGGTGCTGAATCAAGAGAGACATAGATGCTGATATTTTGTCGTCCGTCCACACAGTAATAAGGGAGATCATGATGCCATGGTGTTGCCGTTTGGGTGCCGGATTCTTTGCAGAACACATGCTCATGAAAAAGTTGCACAGTATCGGATCTGATGAACTGAGCCGCGAGATGTGCAGCAGGTGATTGAGTAATAAAGTCACGATACTCGGAAATTCGATGCCAATTGCAGTAGCTATCAAAGAATCTTCCTTTTCCGTTTGGCCCTACGCTGTCGCAAGGAAAAGCATAATGTTCGGCGTCGTCCATGTTACGTTGCAATCCTGCCCTGAGGGGCTCAACCCATTCCGGAAGAAGGTTTTTTAAAAGAACGACGCCCTCTTTTTGGAAGGTTTCGATATCTACTTCATTAGCGGTGAGCTGCGGGGATGTTTTTATATCGGCCACCACCTCTGGTTCAGGTCGCCAGTCGACAGTGGTACTATTTCCTTTATTGTCTTGATTTTGCATTGTGGAACTCAAAATATTAATAAAATAGTGTTGACGTTTTGGGTTTCAATTTATCATAAAAGTTAGCGTGGACCATTGCGTCCAGTACCCCACATGAAGCAACAAAGAGCGACAACAGAACTGAGCGGGCTGCTTGGGCGTTTGCGTCGCGATGACCGAAAAATCCACGTGCGCGAGGCCATTGACTAATCCGGTGGCCATTTGATTTATCGTGAGGAAGATCTAGGCCTTTATTTTTGCGGTCCGGAAAGCGTGAGAATCTGCTCCTTGCTTAAAAATGTATTTAAATCCCTGAAAGTTGATCGGCGATTTGAGTACGCACGATTTGATGATTTTGGAGCTGTATTTGTCGGGATTAAAGTGGAGGTGCGTACTGATGAGTATGCAGTCGTTGCCTCTGCGCTGAGGCTTAGCGGGATGGAAATTACACAGATGCCACTCGACTAAAAACGGTTTGCTGCTACTCCGTGATTTTTATCGCTAGGAATTGCCCCCACCTTTGATTACCCTCTCGAGCGCGGTGGATCTTTGCGAGCCAGTCAGATCTCAAGTGTTGTTTAACGAATGGCGTCGTGGTCAAGGTCTCGATGCGGTCTAACTCCTGTTCGCTGAAGTTGATGAAATCTTCAGTACGATCCAGCGCCTCGATGACCTGAAAGCCCGCTTGTTCAATCAGGGCGCTATAGTCAGCCACTGTCCGGAGATGGTAGCCACGCTTCTCGACATAGGTAGAGAATGTCTCATCCCAGGGTGGCGGGGAGCAGCAATAGTCCGTAAATAATAACTTGCCCGTCACTTTGAGTGCTCGATGCAGCACAGAAAACAGTTTTTGTTTTTCAGAGATATGCAAAAAAACATCTCGGCTATAAATTCCGTTGTACTTTTGTTCAGCGTCGATTTGAAGGCAATCTTCTTGTTTGAGTTGAATGGTTTTAGGGGAATCCAGTTCGCAGAGTCGATTTTGGGCTAGCGCGATCATGTTCTCGGAGAGGTCAATAGCATCAACCCTTAGGCCAAATTTGGATGCCATTAAAAAAGCACTACCGCCGAGGCCGCATCCGGCATCAAGCACGACATCGTCAGCGGCTAGCGCCATTTTTTGAATCAAATCGTCCGCGCAGGCCTTGCCACCCGGACTGACAAATGCTTTTCCATATACCAGCTCATAGTCCTGAATGGAATCAGCTGTGTACTGCCCGGCATCAAGAAACGGTGCAGTGGCGTTACCGTTGCGGTCCATCTGTGACGGCTGCGAGGTGTTCAAAAAAGGAGGGGTCAGCCATTAATGTCTGGCACCGTGAGAGTCGCCCGACGGCATATGCCCAAAAGTCATCCACGGGATTATTGTTGGCATGCTGAACCACTCCCCATAACGTCCAGAGAAGATCGCACATGGCCTTGTACATCATCATTCGACCAAAATCGAACGCACTCGGCTCATGCCCAAAGTAGGCCCGAAGAAAAATATGCTCTTGTTCTGTCGAGAAATTACCTTCGACTGATAAATCGCCAAGGTCCCACATGGGATCATTATTGCCGGCGTATTCAAAATCAATAATGAAGATTTTCTGTCCGTCATCAATGCAGTTTTCAACCATGGGATCGCAGTGACATGCCGCTTTTGGCAGAGTGTGGCGGGAGAGCGCAGCGCGCACTTGCTCTGCACTTTTTTGCACTTCGCTATAGCCATCGGGCAGGGAGGCACCCAGGTTTTTGAGTACTTCAAGATACTGGTCGATTTGATTGAAAAGCTCGAATTCCCCTTCAAACAGGTCAGGGCTTTGATGGAGTTTGCGGAACGCCTGACCAGCCCGTTCGAGCGCGCCGGCGTCCTTGAATTTATCGATATCCATCGTAACTGCGTTATCGATAAATCGGGTAACCATCATGCCTGATGCCTCATCAAAAAAAAGAATTTCCGCATTGACACCTGCCTTGACGGCAACTTCGGCGTTCTTTTTTTCACGGATCCGGTCTATGTATTCATCAGTGCCTTCTCCTGCAAGGCGCAACACATATTTTCCTTCTGACGTTTCGATCAGAAAATTTCGATTGGTGAGGCCTCCCAATCGTTCAACGCTAACGGCATCGAGCGATTGATCTGAAAATAGCGGGATGCTGTTGAAGGCAATTTCTAGTTCTTTATCCATTTTTGAAGAATGTTGTGATTGTTTCTGCTTGAAAGCGGTTTACTGTCTTGGAAGAAGGTTATCAGGATCATATAGTCCTTTGCAGCCCACAACCTCCACCCGCACTGGAAACGATTCGTCAAAATACTCGATTAACAGGGTTCGACCTTCTTCAGCATATTCCTTGGGAAGATATCCAAGCGCAATGTTTTTGCCGACAGAGGGTCCAAAGGCGATGCTGGTCGTGTAGGACCGCCTTCCAAGCTCATCCGTTAGCACCGCGTTGGAGTCAGGATCAACGATTGGACAGGTGCCGACCGGGTATCGCGGCACACCGTTTGAGTCGAGATTATCGGTCATTGTCAGCGTGCAAAGATAAGCCGGCTGGACCTCCCGTGCTCGCTGTTCGAGGTAGGCATCTTTTCCGTGGAAATCCGCATCTTTAACCGTTGGTCGTGATAATCCGGCTTCGATGAGGTTGTATTCGGTTAACAGGTCTGCATTTTGAAGTCGAAAACTTTTTTCAAGTCGCCGGGAGTTCGCATAGGTTTCAACACCAACCGGTGTCGCGCCTTGCGCAAATACAAGATCCCAAAGAGAAAGACCATAACTAAAAGGAACATGAAGTTCCCATCCGGATTCACCGACGTAAGAGATGCGAAACGCCAGCACGGGAATGCCCTGTATCGAAATCTCTTTGGTGGTCGCAAATGGAAAGTGCTTGGGATCAAGTGCGCTGGGGTCGTCTGCTATGGCCTCCAGCATGCTGCGAGCATTGGGCCCCCAAAGTCCGAGGCATGCCATGTGGTCGCTGCGGTCTTCGATAAACACATCCCATCCTTTGTCCTCGGCAAGTCTTGAAAGCCATACGTAATCGCGATGACCTGCATCTGCGCCATCAATCAACCGGAAACGGTTTTCCGCAAGGCGAAGAATTGTGAGATCGGAGCGTACCCCGCCCACGCGATCAAGGAAATGGGTGTAGATGCCTTTCCCGATAGGGGTGGTGCCAGCGACCTTGGCAACACAGGCATATTCCATCAGGGTCGCAGCATCAGTGCCACTAATGTCGTATACGGCAAAGTGAGAAAGATTGATCATCCCGGCGTTATCCGACATCGCGAGGTGCTCTGCATTGGACACTCTCCAGAAATGCCGGCTATCCCATTCGTTCTCTCGGACCGGGACTCGATCACCATACTTTTCCAGTAATACCTCATTTGCCGCGTAACCATGAGCCCGCTCCCAACCGGCTAACTCCATGAAATATCCGCCAAGCTCTTGTTCCCGCTGCCAAAAAGGGCTGCGCCGAAGGTTTCGTCCTTCAGTGTATGGCTCCCGACTGTGAACCGCTGGGTTATAAATTTTGAAAGCGCTCTCGTAGCATCGACCCCGAATATATTCAGGCGTTTTTTGCATCGGGTAGTACCGAGCGACATCAACGCTATGGATATCAGTTTCAGTGATACCGTCGGTCATCATATCGACCAACAGCTTGGCTACACCGGGAGCGTCTTTTACCCACACTGCTTCGGCGTACCAGAGTCCCCGTGTATTCGGCGACTCACCAATCGAGGGCCCGTTGTCAGCAGTTACTTGCAGCAAGCCATTAAAAGAGTGTTTTTCGTTCCAGCCTAATTCCCCGAGAATCGGAGTCAGCTCCATTGCCTTTTCGAGAGGTTCAATGATTTGCTCCATTTCAAGGTCACGTTGAGACGGAGACCAGTGAGATTCGCCTTTTTCGAGAAGATCTTTGGGATGTACGAGGCGAGGATCTTTTTCTTCGTAATAGCCCCACTCAATTTGTCCGCCTTCAGCCGTCGCGGGATCACCGGTATCGCGAAGATAGGCTGAATTTCCCTGGTCCCTGAGAAGCGGATAGCCAATTTCTTTTCCCGTCCCGGCAAACTCTTCGTAGGGGCCAAAAAAACACAGGGGGTGATCAACCGGCATGATCGGGAGATCTTCTCCTGCCATTTGAGCGATTAATCGACCCCATAAGCCGGCGCACACAATAACGGCGTCGGCGGCAATAAGACCACGATTGGTATGTACACCTGTTATCTTGCCTTCATGAATTTCTAATCCATTTGCAGTGGTATTCTGAAAAACCTGAAGATCGCCTGTTGCTTCAGCTTGATCAACTAATTTGCCCGCTACGGTCTGAGATCGAGGAATGACAAGTCCAGCGTCAGGATCCCACATTGCACCCTGAATCATGTCTTCCTCAAGCAGCGGGAATTTTTCCTTCGTTTCTTTTGCGCTAATCATCTTTGCATTAGTGCCAAAGGCTCGACCGGATGAGACTTTTCGTTTTAATTCAGCCATCCGATCATCGTCATCATGTCGAGCCACTTCGAGCCCGCCAACACGACTGTAATGTCCCATGGCCTCATAGAATTCCACACTGTAACGAGTGGTGTAACAGGTCATGTTGTCATGTGCCGTCATGTAACAAAAATCTGATGCATGGGAGGTTGACCCGATGTCAGTCGGTACTGATGACTTGTCAATGCCCACAATATCTTTCCAGCCTTTTGCAATAAGATGGTGGGCGACAGATGCGCCTACAATGCCGCCAACACCAATGATGACGACGTTTGCTTTGTTTGGAAAATTAGCCATTCGTTCTTCCTAAATCTTGCTGATGTTACGTGTTCGTGGGCTGCGGATTCTTCGAGTTGCTGAAATGTGTTTAGAAGAATCTGAACGGCTTTGAGCCGTAAAATAGAGAGTAATCCGGACGTCTGTGAAAAATCAACCACACTCACGAAACGGACCATTGTTTTAGCGACCTGATCATAGGTTGCCGATGTTAAATTGTGGCATTCATCAGCGCAATGCCAGCCACAACGACAGCGGCGGCACAAATGCGGTAGGTCATATGCTGTTCTTTGAGTATGAAGGTCCCAATGAGCACTGCAATGACAACGCTTGTCTCGCGTAGCGCAGAAACAGCCGCCATCGGGTGAGTGCTCATGACATAAATGACTAGTCCGTACGCAGATCCCGAAACGACCCCGCTTAACCATAATCCACGCCAATTATTAACGTAATAGCGTTTCCAAGTGGTGCGTCGCAAAAATAGCACAAAGGGGCAAAAGGTAATGGCCTCGAGAACAAATAACCAAGCGATGTAACTTAGTTTTGATCCAGACTCTCTCACGCCTAAACCATCAGCTAGGGTATAGGCCGTAATCCAGATGCCGGTGCCTAGCGCAAAAGAAATGGCTTTGAAGTGTTTCCGTTTTGGTAGTCCTTTTTCGAAACTCAAGCTGATAATCCCAACGCTTGCAAGTCCGAGCCCTGTCATTGCGAGTGGGGAAAAAGTCTCACCAGCGATGAAGGCGCCAGAAATGGCAATCATGAGAGGCGCACTGCCTCTGGCTAATGGATAGATGACACCTAAATCACCATGGCGATAGCCGCTTACTAAAAAAAAATAGTAACCCCAATGCAAAACAGAAGAGAGCGCAAGAAACGGCCATGCCGCCGTGTCAGGCAGGGGTAAAAATGGCAGTAGGCAAAAAGCCAATCCGCCAGAGCAAGCGTGCATCAGTGCAACAGTGAGTAACTTATCTTGACCTGATTTAACAAATGCGTTCCAGGATGCATGCAAGAGAGCGGCGAAAAGAACCAGAAACGTAATCAGCAAAGTCATGAATCAAGCAATCCTTTTCTGAAGTGAGACTGAGTTAGTCCGAGTCCCGGCCCGACGCTGTCTAACTGTCAACGTGATCACTCTTGCCATCCGATTGGAGAAATCGACTGACACCGTGATCTGTTTTGTCCCAGTAGTGAGGTTTGACGAAGAGTTGGTAGAGCGCTCGGTAGCTTGCTATGGAGTGGAGTAGCCAATAACCGGGAACCGTGAGGATGTAAATAGCCATCCTTTTCATTTTCATTTTTCGCCTCGAAATGGCCATCACATGTAAAAACATGAGCAATAAGTTACCGGCGACCAAATTAAATAAAGCGAACTCAAGCACGAGTGGTGGAAACAAGATTCTGGATTTTTCAAACCCGATGGTTAATGAGATTAAAAATATTAAAAAAAGAATTAGATTGACGAGATGGGCAAAAACGTTACCTCCGACAAATAAGTGGAATGACAGAAGTTTCATAAATCCGAATTCTCGATACAGCTTGGACGGGTTCCGTAGATGTATCAGATAAGTCTGCATATAGCCCTTGATCCAACGAGTTCTTTGTTTGATCCACGGTATGAGTCGGGACGTAGCTTCCTCCCAGGTTGTGGATGGAATGACAGTGGTTTTGTTGCCGAGACGATAGATTCGAATGCCGAGATCGGCATCTTCTGTCACATTGTAGGGATCCCAGGCCTGCATTTCTTCCATGGTATCAAGTCGGAAATGATTACTGGTCCCGCCGAGAGGAATCGGAAACTTGAAGTTATTCATTGCTGGAAGGATTAGATCAAACCAGAAGGTGTATTCCATTGCGAACATTCGAGTGAGCCAGTTTTCGTGAGCATTGTAATAATTTAATTCACACTGCACGCAGGCAAGATCGTCACCGCCATCGCGATAAGCTATTAATGCAAGTTTAAGCTGGTCCAGCTCAGGCTTGTCCTCTGCATCATAAATCGTCACAAACTCCCCTCGGGCAAACTTTAAAGCATAGTTGCATGCTTTCGGTTTGGTTCTTAGTTCACTTGGTGGAACTCGCACGATCTCAAAAAAAGAGGGGAGCGCCAGCGATTTAATGATTTCAATGGTTTCATGGTCATCGCCTTCGACAACCATCTTGATATCTAGCAAATCAGAAGGATAGTCAATTGTCTGGAGGTGCGTGGTCAAGTGGGTCAGGGTAATTTCTGATTCACGGTATAGCGGAATTAAGATCGTGTAGATCGGCAGTGTTTTTTCATCGAGTTCGATGGGTAAGCCCCGTTGTTTAGCCGGAACTAATACGCCTGAAACAGACAGGACAACCTTAAATATCAGAACAATAGTGGTTGCAAATGTCATAAAGCTATTTATGAAAATAGCGGCAACTGTTGGATTAATGAAAAACATACCAATTAGTGTGATAAGAATTCCGAACAGAATAATTCGCTGATTTTTGCTGAACGCTTGCCGTGCGCTCATTTGAGGATTTTTCGTATAAAGCTCGTTCAATATTTCATGGGTATAGTCCTCATTAAAGGTCTCTTGCAATGTCCAGAAAATATCAAACTTAGATGTGACTTTAATGTCGGTGTTGGCCCCCCATTTTGATTTTATAAACTCAAACATTGATGGTGATGGGTCAGCGGTTGCGACGGTAAAACGGCCCTCAAAGACTGTTACCGGAATCAGAAGTTGACGGGCATATAAGTTCCGATCTGCCTTGTCGAGACAACCTTTTCGAACCTTCGTTTTTGTGAGTTCAATAAAAGGTAGGTCGAAGTGTTTGGCTAGGGTTTGATAGTAATCCAGAGGCCGTAGTTGGGCTTGGGCGTGCAGGATGTCGCCCAGACGCCTGCCTGAAGTTGCCTGAGTCTCTAGAGCGAATTGAAGTTGTTCGGGGCTAATGTGGCCCGCGGCAATTAATGAATCACCGAGCCTTTTTCGCTGCGGGTCTATCGAATTCTTTGAGGGTTTGATTTCCCCGGAAAAATGGTCCACCTTCGATCCCTCAGCACTAAGTTAACGTCGTATCCAAAGTGAAATGAAGGCACCAGTTCCTCGGGCGCTATTTTCATTGAATATCTCACCGTAGACTCCCATCTGAATTGACAGGTTCTTTTTGACTTTTTGAACCAACGACAATTCTAATTTCTGTGTGTAGAAGTCACTGGGGTTACGCGTCGTGATCGATATAGCTTCATGACCGGCAGATGCGGTTGAAAATAATTGAGCTAAAGCCATGGTCTTGCTTGCGAGATAGGTGCCGCCGGTAGCGTCAACCTTAATTTCGTCTGGATTGTTGCCACCTCTAATCTTGTAAGCGGTTTCAAGATTAAAAAAAGATTGTCGGGCGTCTAAAAACGATGACCCCCACAGCAACCTTATCTCTGCGTCATATTCTCCTGTACTGAAAGGCCGATCTTTGTTTGCGTTTCCGAGTGGTATTTTGATTGAGGGTTGAATTGAAATTATATTTTTCGAATTCTTCCAAATTCCGAATCGCGCCAGGACTTCAGGATCGGTTAGTCCCTTGCTTGTACCGGTGCCAGTTTGAGAGGCATAGATATATCCGTACTTTGCACCGAGTGTTAGAGAATCACTAAAGCCATATTCGGAGAGATTTATTGATTCGTATTTTCGATATAAGGCCGTTGCACTCGAGACACCGTCTTGGCTGGTAAATGAGGATGTCTCATAATAGTGAAACGCATTAAAGTGATATTACGCTCCGGTCTCGGCAAGCCACGCCGCTGCATTTACTCCCGGGGACGTTAATATCAAGCTCACGAAAAGAATCGTGCACAGTGACCATGTTTTGATATTAATTGCGCGTTTGGAATCTAACCACCGATTCATTGCGACTTTTTTCTCTGTTACTTTCTTCCGGATTTCGATTTTATCAAATAAGAATAAGAATGAGAACTAATTCGAAAAATCTATTTGATGCCAAGATTTTTCCGGTAGATCGCGATAACCATTGCGCCAGTGGTCAGCATCAAACTGATTTGAAAAGCCGCGTTGACGATATTCCATTCTGGGATCGCGGGAATTATGATAATCGCGCTCACGAAGCTGGTGATAAAGATGAGTCGTGATTCGGTTTCGGGATATTTCCATGCTTTTACAAATGTAGGAACAGAAGCAAGGGTATTGGCACTACTTGCAAGCAGGACAGCAATTAAAGGTGAATCAGCGAATTGCCAGAAGATCAATGCAAAAAGAGAAAGGGCGCCGCAAACCCAATCGAATTTTTTGAGTTGCCAGTAGCTGCTTTTATTTACAAAAGACGCAAAAAAAATGGTGCCGGGAACGATGCCACCAACAATGACTCGAACAGATGCCCAGGGATCAGCGCCTGCTGAGAAAGCAGCGCCAATACTGATCAGAGGGGCCAGCGCCCATAGTGACCATGAGACGCGATTCGGTTTCGTCTTGCCCGCTAAGGTGTCGCGAAGATAGTCGTATCCACCCCAAACCATCAGCACGGTACTGATGACAACTAAAATCTGTGCGGGTGTTAGCAAAAGTAAATCCTCAAGTACTAAATTTTTAAAAGTCCGTACTGGGTTTTGCGCTAGAACTTTCTGAAACGGCGTGGACTTTTTTAGAAAAGCTTATGGTCGATGAGTTGTGATACTGCGCGACCCCGAAATATAAAACGATTCGAGATTGGACTTCGACAAAATCCTGAGATTGTCGTCAGAAAACGATACAAAATGCAAAAGACGCATATAAGCGCTGTTAATTTGCATTTGAAATGGAGGTTTAGGTAATTAATACTTATTTTAGTTACTTCTTCTCTGAATAGAGAGTGGGGTGGCAACAGATTATTAGTTGAAAAAAAACAAAAGGAGCAACCCATGAAGATTTTAAAGAAAACGGCGTTAGCCGCTGCGCTAGTCTTTAGCACAACGACCGTAAGTTATGCAGAGCAGGTCAATATCGGCGATCCAGGCTGGACCGGCGCTACTGCGATTGCGAACCTACTCGCCGCTGTCGTCACCGATAAGATGGGCGGAGAAGCCAATATTGTACCTGGCAACAATACCTCTATCTACGGCGCAATTGATCGCAGCAAGGGAGAGATCGAAGTTCATCCTGATGTCTGGCTGCCAAACCAGGAGGCCTACACCAATGATCTGGTGCCAAAGGGCACGCTCAAACTGAGTAGCAAGAGCTACGAGGGAAATCAGGGCTATTGCGTCTCTCAGGACTTCGCTAAAAAGATGAATATTACGTCCATATTCGACCTCGGTCGGCCGGAAGTGGTTGCCGCGATGGATAGCGATGGGAATGGTAAAGGCGAGTTTTGGATTGGCGCTGATGGCTGGGCCTCAGCTAACGTTAATCAGGTAAAGCTTCGCGACTACAAACTTTATGACTCTGGTATCGAAGCGGTTCGAGCGGCAGAGGCGGTAAAAAATGCTCGCGTGCTTGATTCCATCAAGAAAGGTGAAGGCTATGCATTTTATTGCTACAAACCCCATGCGATTTGGGGCATGGCTGATATCGTCATGTTAAGCGAGCCGGCATATGATCCAGCCAAATACACGATGGTTCAACCAAAAGCAGATCCGGATTGGTATACCAAATCCTATGTCGCATCGAAAGATGCATTGAAGCAGATCCAGATTGGATGGGGCACGTCGCTCGAATCTAAATCACCTGCGATTGTTGAGTTCTTTAACAATTTTCAGCTAACAGCGGACGATGTCTCAGCGCTGGCATACGAAGTATCAGTGAATAAGCGCGATCCTGCAGAAGTGGCTCAGGAGTGGATCAGCAATAACCCAAAAGTAGTTGATGGATGGTTGGGACTGTAATCCGGTAAAGCCTATAATAAGACCGGCGCTGCGGCGCCGGTTTTTTTTCGAAAAAAATGTCACAAAATCATTCCGGCAGCTTTATTGAGATTCAGAACGTCTCAAAGATATTTGGCAACACCTCACCTGAGGTGCTTGAAGCCATAGCAAAAAATCAAATCTCCAAACAATACGCGCTTGAGAAATACAACGCTGTCATCGGTGTTTCAGATGTGTCTTTTGACGTTAACCCGGGCGAAATTTTTTGCGTGATGGGGCTGTCCGGAAGTGGCAAGTCGACGCTGGTCCGGCACATCAATCGCCTCCTGGAGCCCACACTGGGGAAAATTCTGATTGATGGTCAGGATGTGATGGCGCTCGAGAAAGAGGCGCTTCGGACGTTTCGGAATAAAAAAATCGGCATGGTGTTTCAGAATTTTGCCCTGATGCCGCATCGGTCTGTGATCGACAATATTGCGCTGCCCCTCGAAATTCGAGGGGTCAATAAGAATCAAAGGTATCGCCGGGCCGAGGAGATCCTCGACATTGTTGAGCTAACAGGCTGGGGCAGCAAATATGCGCATGAGCTTTCGGGCGGCATGCAGCAGCGAGTGGGCCTCGCTCGTGCGCTCGCCGCCGACCCTGAAATTCTTTTAATGGATGAACCCTTTAGCGCGTTGGATCCGTTAATCAGACGACAGCTCCAGTCGGAGTTCATCAAGCTGTCTCGACAGTTAAAAAAAACGACTGTTTTCATTACGCACGATCTGGACGAGGCGGTCAAGGTAGGGCATCGGATTGCTATTATGAGAGATGGCCAGGTGATTCAAGTAGGTACACCTGAAGAAATTATTATGGATCCTAATGATGGTTACGTTGCAGATTTTGTAAAAGGAATCAGTCGATTGGATATCGTGAAGGCAAAGTCGATCATGATGTCTGTCCAACAATATGAGCAGGCAAATGGCCCGTTTCCGGCAGATGCTGTCAGGGCGAGTGAGGATGCTGCGATCGGAATGCTCATTGAAAAGCTGGTTAAAACTGATGGTCCAATTGTGATTGAAAACGGCGCACACGTGACAACAGGTGTCGTGACACAAAAAGTGCTGCTTAACTCAATTGCGGAGCATCGTGATGAGTAAATCAGACAGCATGATGATTAATGACAATCAGATACGGGAGTTTGTCAAGACAAGCCCAGATTACTACGTCAAAGAATTCGTGCGGATTAATAACAGTACCCGTTATGTTTTTTCTTTTAATTGGGCAGCTTTTTTGTTGGGCACACTTTGGTTTGGCATTCGAAATATCTGGAGCTGGGCGCTTGCCTTTTTGTTGATTGAAACTTTTGCGGTGGTTCAGATCGTACGGGGATTCTTTGGAGACATCAGCGCAGATGCCTACAAAAAAATCGATCAGATTCAATCCACAATTGATTTTCGACAAAAACAGCTCCAAGCAGCTGTGGAGTCCAATTCCGATAAAGTGGATGTTTTTAAAAGAACGATCAAATCGTTAGAGGACTCGATTGCAGGTTATGTTCAGGAGGCTCAGCGGATTGAAGAGATGGGCTTTTGGATTGCCATTACGGGCATTATTCTCTGGACCACGATTCGTATTTTGCAGGCGGCGCTTGCAAACATGATTTTAGAAAAACGGTTTTCTGAGTGGTTGTCTGATCGTTCGATTCGATCTGGAATGCGCTCTGTTGATATAGGCCTGACCGTGCTTTTTTCATCTACCGTCATGCTGCTATCAACGGTTCACTATAGTTTTCCAAACCTGATTGGGTTATTTCAAGACTTCCCAACCCATCCCGAGATTCGGTTGATGTCTATTGATGGTGTAGAGCGAGCGTTTGACTATGCAGTTATAAGAGGGGATGCACTTTTTACTGCAATCACCATCGGGATTCGCAGCGTACTTGATTCGCTTGAGATGCTGTTTGTAAAGACCCCATGGATTGTTGTGATCAGCGCGATTGCTGTCATGACGGGCTTGTCAGCAGGTCCGCGAGCGGCTATTTATTCGATCGCATTTTTGGCCTATATGGGGTTATTGGGATTTTGGGTTAAGGCAATGACAACGCTTGCGTTGCTCGGCACCGCCGCCATTCTCAGTATTTCAATCGGTATTCCGCTTGGCATTTATTGTTCGACCCGGCCACGCTTTTATGCACTGATACGTCCGATTATGGATTTTATGCAAACGATGCCCGCCTTTGTATTCATGATCCCGGTCATTGCCTTTTTTGGAACCGGGAAAGTAGCAGCGGTGATTATTACGATGATTTTTGGCGGAACCCCTGTGGTGCGGTTAACGGTTTTAGGATTAAAGGGCGTTCCCGAAACTATTCGAGAGGCGGCAATTGCCTATGGCGCATCCAAATGGTATCTGCTGACCAAGGTTGATCTACCGCTCGCCATGCCTACTATTTTGGCAGGTGTTAATCAGACTGTGATGCTTAGTTTGGCGATGGTCGTGGTGGCCTCTTTAATTGGCGCGAAAGGCTTGGGTCAGGACGTACTGGAAGCTCTTCAGTACGCGAACGTGGGGCAGGGCATTCTTGCTGGTGTTGCGATCTTGTTCTGCGCTTTGATTCTAGATCGGGTCATTCAAGGGAAAGGGCGTGTTTAGCCAGGATTCACGGTGAGCAAAAATGAGTAAGGATTTGTTAATGCATCGCCGTATCGGCTCGGGCTCCCCCTTAATGCTTGTCCATGGTTATCTTGGTGGACAGTTTATGTGGCAGTTTCAGGAGCCGTTGCAGGATCATTTCGAGCTAATCATGCCGTCACTTGCGGGGTATGGAGAAAGTGCTCACCTAGAAGCACCGTCAAGCATCCCCGGTAATGTCGATGATATTTGCCGTCTTCTTGACTCTCTCGAGATTGAAAAAGTTGACCTACTCGGTCACTCAATGGGCGGTATGATTGTTCAAGAGATGGCCGCAAACCGACCCGACCGCATCAACCGCCTGATTTGTTTGGGAACAGGGTCGATGGGCGTTTTGCCCAACCGATTTGAGCCTATAGAAGAGTCAAGAAGGAAAATCCTACACCTCGGTCTTGAGCATGCACGAGAGAACATCGCGCGAACGTGGTTTTTGAATCCCGATCTCGAAGCGGGTTTGTCGCTATGTCAATCAGAAGGCGCAAAAGCCACCAAGCAAGCGGCGCTCGCTAGCCTCGAGGCTTGGGAACATTGGGATGGCCGAGAGCAGTTGAGTCAAATTACGGCGCCCACGCTGGTGATTTGGGCCCGCGAGGACCGCTCGTATGATTGGAGCCAGCAGCAGCTTTTCCTGGATCGGATCCCAGATGTGCGTATTGAGATTGTTGAAGGGTGTGCGCATAACGTCCATATGGAAAAACCAGTAGTCGTTAATGACCTGATTCGAAGCTTTTTGACTTAGCGTTTCTGGTTTGCGGATAATCAATATACGCGGCTACGGTCTCCCAGACTTCAGATTCAAATATCGACTCGGAATCACGAAGCCGGATAGCCATTACGCTGAGTTCGCAATCAGGCAGTGCGTCACGTAAGTCAGTAAGTTGGCCGGAAGCGAGATCAGCAGCGACCAGTGAGTCGGGAAGCCATCCTATCCCGACGCCTGCCAGCGTCATTGGCAGGATAGCAAGCGTTAAAGAGGTTTCGGCTACTCGGTTAATTGTGAGCTGGGCGCGTAGCTGAAAAAATACCTCTCGCTCGATAACTTGGCCCAGATAAGAGTCAGATGGGTATGCGATGACTGGAAGCCATCCTTCAGCCATGTGGCTTTTGATTGCTTTATGTTCAGAGGTCAGGCAAACAGGAATTAGTCGTTCTTGAGCAAGTTCGTACTTCTGGAAAAAGCCCTGGTGATCAAGTGATTCATCTGCATTTGAATGGTGAATTAAAATAATATCGACCTGCTTGGTCATCAGGAGCGCGTAGCATTCATCTCTATTTGCGGATTTGAGTAAGGTGCTTAAGTTATTTTTTGCAGAAATATTTTTTATAAGAGAAGGGGCGACAGACGTCGTGATTGCGTGCTGACTTGCAATAATGATTTGATTTTCGCCATCCTGAGCCTGTTTTTTTAAATCTGCCCTAAGCTCATGCAGGCGGACAACGAGTTCTCTAATCGATGCTTGGTGCGCACTGACGCCTGACTTAAGTTTTACGGGTTTTTTTGATCGGTCAAAAAGTTCGGCACCCACATGCGCTTCGATCATTCGAATCCGGCGGGAGAAAGCCGGTTGAGATAAAAATCGGCGCTTGGCCGCTTCGATAAACGACCCGGTTTCAATAACGGCCAAGATATCTTCTAGCCACTCGAGACGCATAACATTTGCCTAAAATGCGAGGGTCGCATATTGTAGTCTTGATTTTGCATTTGAAATCAAGACGGCACTGCTTAATACTCGATTTTTCGAATTTATATGGACCTTTCCAATGCATTTAGCTCGTTTTCCTCGCGTTCACTTGGCGCATTTACCGACTCCGCTCGAGCGGATGGATCGTTTATCAGAAGCACTTGGCGGGCCTGAAATCTGGATTAAACGCGATGACTGCACGGGCTTGTCCACGGGCGGGAATAAGACCCGCAAATTAGAGTTTTTGATGGCAGAGGCTCAGGCCGAGGGTGCCGATCTTGTAATGACTCAGGGTGCGACCCAGTCTAATCATGCGCGCCAGACCGCGGCATTTGCCGCAAGACTGGGGATGAATTGTCATATCCTTCTTGAAGATCGTACCGGATATAAAGACGAAAACTACAACCACAATGGCAATGTTCTTCTGGATGTTCTTCACGGCGCGACCTATGAAACCAGAAATGCGGGTCTCGATATGAACGCAGAGATGGAGTTAGTTGCCGAAAATTTTCGCAAGCAGGGCAAAAAGGTTTATACGATCCCGGGGGGCGGATCAAATACAACCGGGGCGTTAGGATATGCGAACTGCGCGCTGGAGCTAGTCGGCCAAGCGAATGACCGTGGTCTTGTGATTGATCATATTGTGCATGCCACCGGAAGCACGGGCACCCAGGCAGGTCTTGTGACCGGACTTAAGGCGCTTAATGCCAATATTCCTGTAATGGGTATTTCAGTCAGGGCGGCCAAAGCGGTGCAGGAAGAAAATGTATTCAAGCTGGCTAGTGCAACCGCTGACGTATTAGGCTGCCCAGGTATTGTCAGTGCCCAGGATATCGCAGCAAATTCGGATTATGTTGGTGAGGGCTACGGTCTGCCAACTGAAGCCGGAATAGATGCGATCCGGATGTTTGCAAAACTCGAAGGCTTATTACTTGATCCGGTTTATTCGTCCAAAGGCGCAGCCGGGCTTATTGATCTTATTCGCAAGGGTCATTACAAAAAGGGCGAGCGGGTCGTGTTTTTGCATACCGGAGGGTCGGTTTCGCTGTTTGGTTATCTGAACGCCTTAACCGCCTGATCAAAGCGTCTGGTCGAGAACCCAGTTGGCGAGTTTATGCACCAGTGCTTCCTCAGCGCCGAATCGTCCTTGATGATCAAGGTTGCTCAGGTTGCCAAGATGCTGCGCCTCACAGATCGCATTGTCCTCAGGCGTCGCCGTATCTAACCGATCAAAATAGGCTTTTGAGATGCGGTCAAATTTGTCACTCGCTTGATTTCGAGCGGGGAAGCAGGACCCGACTTCGAGTGTTGTTTCACCAGCACTAACCGGGTTAATTGCAAGCCACCACATTGCGTCGGGCGCAAAAACAAATTGGGTGCAAGGCAGTATGTTTGTAAAGTACGTGCTAGTGCGCTCTTTGCCCTCAAGATGCGACTGGACAGGAAATATGTCATCTGAAGAGGACAGGACAGAAACAGAGTCTTTACCGTCCACGAATACTCGTAAACATAGCCAGTTACCGTTCGTAGGTATTATTTCTGATTGCTGTTTTCCGAGTGAAGTCTGATGGACTGTTCCTGTGTGGTAGGTTTCTAGGGCATTTTCAATCAGAAATTTCCAATTACACCGAACTGTGAATTTTCGTCGTCTGACGCATTCAAATTCCGCGCTCGAGTATCTTTTGAAATACTCGGGCATATCGCCAAGCCATGCTGATAGTGATGGACCATGATCAAGATAACTTGCAAACAAGAAGCCCGCCCAGGACTCGAGTCGAACGGCTGCGAGATGGCAGTTTTTGACCTTAAAATCTGTTGTGTTGGTCATACCTGGCGCCCGCAACAGGGCCCCGTCATTGCTATAAACCCAACTATGATAGGGGCAAATAATTCGTTGGGTTGAACCTGTTCCGTCAAGAAGGCGTGTGCCTCGGTGTCGGCAGGCGTTTCGAAATGCATTGATGACGCCTGACTCAGATCGCATCACGATCAGCGATCCTTGCGGACTGTCGTAGATTAAATAGTCGCCAACCGATCTAATCTCGTCCGCTCTGCCCACAAAATGCCAGCATCGATCAAAAATATGGCTCTGCTCACGTTCAAAAAAACGTGAATCGTGATAACACGACCCCGGAAGTGTGCTTGCCTCGCTCAATGGCTTTCGAATATTGGAGTACTTGTCCTTGTCAAAAATATCAGTGGCTTTCATCATGGGTGTTGACTGAAAAATCAACTTCTTGTCTTAGCTGAAATTAATTGAGTTATCGATAATGTAAAGGATTTGTAACTCAGATGCGTGATTATTCAGATCGACTCGAAGCGCGCTTGGGGGTCAATATGGCTGCTCGACGATTGATCCATGTGACGCCACAAAGTATCAGGCTGCCACCAATGATGAGACCGACCGTGAGCACATCATCCAAAAATAAAATGCCGCCGATCACAGCAAAAATGGGCGAGAGCAAGCTGAAGGGGGTGACGAGATTTACGGGATATCGTTCCAACAAAAAATAAAGCCCGGAGTTAGCGATCACGGATCCCATGATTGCGGTGTAGCTCAAGGCGAGCCATCCGGACCATGTTGATGCTTGTATGACCTCAAGATGATTGTCCTCAAAAATCATAGAAGTACCCAGCAGGGCGGGTGCGCTCACGACTGATATCCAAGCCACAATACTAAAAGGGTGAACCTTTTCGAGCCTGCGAATCTGAATAAAGCCATAGGCGGAAAATCCACATGAGACTGCCATCCAAAAGAGTGCCGGGAGATCGCTGAAAGCCGCTGGATCAAACGTAATAATCACGGCACCTGCCATTGCGATACAAACGCCGGTGATTTGAGCAGCGCCCATTCGCTCATTGAGTAAAATTACGCCCAAGAGTAAAGCGAATGGGACTTCGAGTTTGCTAAACACTGCAATTGATGCCGTGTTTTCCGCGAGGGAGATAGAGAGATATAGGGTGAGGTACATGCCAACACCCATGACCAGTCCGATTTTAAAAAGGGGTCCGATGAGTCTTTGCGGAACTCGCAAAAAATAGAAGAGCAGAACAGCAAGTAGTCCAAATCGAATACCCGTGAAAAAAATTGGCGGAAATTCACGCAGTCCGATTGCGGCCGCAATGAACATCGATCCCCAAAGCAGATTTATTAACACTACGATTACCGTGTGCCATAGCGTCATGAGGGATACCTAAGTCTTGGCGACAAATTCAATTGTAAGATCTTTAGATTACAAGCTTCTGAAGTTTGATTTGCATCAAAAGAAGCCTGCTGATTTGGTCAGAGATTCTGATTATTTCATTTTGAACCATCAGTTATATTGCGTTATTGTGCACCAGTTTGATTAACTAACGGGTGCGGTAAAAATTTAATTTATACAAATATGACTTAATATTTGATAAGAGATTGATCCATGATTGAAGCAACACGACGGTTAGCGTTTGAAGAGATTCCCATCATTGATATTGGGACTTTAGCGAATAAAGAACGATCTGACTCGTGTATTGAGAGCCTTCGGACAGCCTGTGTAGACGTGGGATTTTTTTATATCAAAAACCATGGGTTTCCGTCTTCGTTAATTACTGATTTGCGGTGCGTATCGGCGGAATTCTTCTCATTGCCAATGAGCAGAAAAATGAATTTCAAGATCAGCCCCCAGATTCAAGGCTATCTGCCATTGGGCTATCGCAGTTACGAAGGACAGCAAAGGGAGGGCACCAGTCATCAGGAGGGGTTTTGGGTAGGGCATCAGCGTCGGATTGATCCCGAAAACCCGCTTGATGGACCCAATCAATGGCCGCCGGAGTGTCTTGAATTTCAGACGATTATGGGGCGATATTTCGAAGCTGCAGAGGATCTGGCGAAAACGCTCATGAGGGGTTTCTCACTCGCACTCGGACTCGAGGAGAATCACATTGCTCATTATTTTGCCCTGCCGCTGAGCCGATTAAAAGTAAATCACTATCCTCCTCAAGACAGTCCTCTAAGTGAGAACAACCTGGGTGTCGTGCCTCACTGCGACTCGGGGGCTTTTACGATTCTCTGGCAAGACAGTATTGGCGGATTAGAGATTCAAAATAAAGAAGGGCAGTGGGTAGGGGCGCCCCCAATCGCCGACACGTTTGTTGTCAACATTGGAAACATTATGGAGATGTGGAGTAACGGACGATTCTCCTCAACACCCCATCGGGTGATCAATGTGGGCAACGACGATCGCTATTCAATCCCGCTTTTTGTCAACCCGAGTGCAGAGGTGAAAATAAAGCCATTGGTTGGAGATCTGGCAGCGTTTGAGTCGTTTCACTATGGCACATACCAACGTGATCTTTGGCGTAATACCTTCCCCGTCGCCGAAATTAGTTAAGCTACCGGACAATTAATCAGGATACTCCACGATTTATGGGTGCTGAAATTCATCAAAAACTTTCACCTGGTGATGTCACCGGGATTTTGGTCTCAGAAGGTCAAAAAGTGCGATTGACAACGCTAAGCGGAAGCCAGGTTGTGGATACCTGGGCATTTGTCGCCCCGGATTTTGAAGAGTACCTGTCTATGGCGCATACCCGTACCGCGCTCTACTCGACCCGCTTTCAGAAAGGTGATGCCTTGGTGAGTAATTATTTTTCACCGCTGTTGGTTTTTTCAGAAGATACAACGGATGGATTTCACGATTCATTGCACGCTGCATGCTCAGCCTCAAGCTATACATTTTTTGGAGACGCTGAGCAGTATCCTAACTGCGAAGATAATTTGCAGAAGACGTTAAGGGGATACGGTATCCCGTATCGAGTGACGCCACCGCCTTGGAATCTTTTCGAGAAGTCGTTTGTAAGTGAAGATGGCCTGATTCGAGATGAGCCGACGAGTGCTTTAGCCGGTGATTATGTGGAATTGCGTGCGAGTCAGGATTTACTTCTGATTTTTTCTGCGTGCCGGTCAACTATTGGTAATATCCAAAACGGTGAGCCCAGCGGGGTGGAGATTTCAGTGCGCGACAAATAGACGGTTGGATTTAATTATTTATCAAACGAAAGATATGTTATCCCCGGAAGAATTGGAACAATTTCATACACAAGGCTTTTTGTTTCTCAAAGATGCTTTAACCGCAACACAGCTTCAGCGACTAACGGAGCAGTTTGACTTGTGGAAAGAGCAAAGCCGTAGCCAAACGGCTCCATACGGTGAAACAATTGATGGCCGTCCTCGCTTTGATATTGAGCCTGGACATTGTGCGGAAAGGCCCGCGTTGCGTCGGATCGCGTCCCCTATTGAGATATCAGATGTGTATCTTGAGGTCATGCGGGATAATCGCGCACTTGATGCTGTTGTTGATATTTTTGGCCCAAACATAAAATTTGAAAATGCCAAGATCAACTCCAAACTTCCAGGCGCTGCAACTCAGGTTAAGTTTCATCAGGATTTCTTATTTGAAGCCCACACCAATGACGACATGATGACAGCCCTCTTTTTTCTGGATGATGTGACGCCTGAGAATGGCCCACTGCAAGTGATTCCTGGAACGCACAAGGGCCGCTTATACGATCATTGGCATGACGGGATTTTTACGGGAGCGGTGAGCGATGAGGTGATGGAAGCGATGACGCCTCTTGCCGAGTCTTGCTTTGGACCTGCCGGATCAGCTTGCCTGATGCACACCCGATTACTGCATGGGTCCGGGCCCAATCTTTCGCAGGGCCCTCGGACCTTATTTATTTGTGAATATCTGGCAGAGGATAGTTATCCGCTTCATGACAATCACATTCCGAGCCAATACCAGTATGAAGTGGTACGGGGCGAGCCAACCGGGCGGGTCCGATGCAGCGAATACGAGATGGCCTTTCCCGAAATGCCAACAGGCGCTTCTTTTTTCGAGCAACAAGCAAAAAAACAGTAGGCACAGAAACCGTGAAATCGACTTTCGAATGTATTGATGGACACACTGCGGGAATGCCGGTTCGCATGATTGTGAGTGGCGCTCCGTCGCTTGATGGTAGAAATCAAAGTGAGCGACGTCAGCATTTTATGGAAGAGTTTGACTGGATGCGGCGGGCTTTGATGTTCGAGCCGCGGGGCCATTCAGCGATGTCGGGAACCTTTATTTATCCGCCATCCAGTGATGAGTTTGATATCGGCATTATTTTTATTGAAACCTCAGGATGCCTGCCGATGTGTGGGCACGCATCAATTGGCACAACAACATTTGCCATTGAGCGAGGCTTGGTCACACCGAAGACGGAAGGCCTCCTCCGGCTTGAGACGCCAGCGGGTCGAGTTGATGTTGAGTATGAAAAGGAAAACGACAGGGTCACCAGCGTTAAGTTAATTAATATTCCATCTTTTTTACTTGCCAAGGATATAGAAATCGAGTCTCCAGATCTTGGAGCGCTCAAAGTCGATATTGCCTATGGCGGAAACTTTTACCCTATTATTGAGCAGCAGGAAAACTTCACTGATCTTTCGGAATTTGATGCGCCCTCACTCATCCGAATGGGAATTGAATTGCGAGAACAGCTAGAGGGGGTACACAATATTGTCCATCCTCTCGATACGAGTATTCAGGGATTGCGACATTGTATGTGGACCGGAGCGGCACTTGACTCGAATAGTGATGCTCGCGCTTGTGTAATTGCAGGTGAGATGGTCGATCGCTCGCCTTGTGGAACGGGTACATCAGCAAGACTTGCTCAAAGAGCCGCAAGAGATCTAATCGCTGAGGGCGAAACGTTCGTGCACGAAAGTTTTATTGGCAGCAAATTTACAGGGACGATTGAGGGGCGGACGAAGGTGGGCGAGTATCAAGCAATCATCCCGGGTGTTAGAGGCGCTGCCCACATAACAGGGATTAATACTATTTTTGTAGATAGCGATGATCCGTTCCCACAAGGTTTCATGCTTTGAGTGATTTGGCATCTGCCGAGAGCGTTAGCGATTGGAATGCCCGGCGTTTTTGGCGTCACAGTTTTAGTTGTGTTCTAGCCGTTCTGGGGTTATTGATAGGGCAAAGTGTAGTCGCGCAGGGTTCCTGGATAACCATTAACGCGGTGGGTGCGCTACCTGTCAGTTTTATTGAATCGGATAATCCAAAACTGAATTTAGTTGTTTTTAGTGGCGGTGGAGGATGGAAAGGAAATCTGACCTCAAGAAATTTTGTGATTCGTGAGCGCGTCGCGCTTGCTGAGCGGGGAGCAAATGTATTTATATTTCCAAATCCATCCAAGCGAAAAATTTCGTTCAAGTATCGCCAATCTGAAGAGCATCTGAACGCGATCAGCGCGGTTATCCACCACGTGCGTAGTCTCAATAGTGACCCTATTTTTTTGGTTGGATTCAGCAAGGGAAGCGTTTCGGCTGCCAGTTTTGGGAAGCAGTATCCTGCTCGTGTGGATGACGTTGCGTTGCTATCCGGCATTTATAAAAGCAATAAGAAAAGAGCCAACAAGTTCGCGATGGGAAGAATTACGTCAGAGCGCTTCTTGGCCCCATTGCTGGTTTTGCATCATGCAAAAGATCAATGCAAGGTGACATGGCCGTCGAGCGCACAGTCCTTTTTTGAATCCCTGGACGCGAAAGAAAAGCATCTCATCATGTTGACCGACGGCACCCCGACAGGTGGTTCATGCGGCCCGCTCCACTATCATGGGTTCGAAGGGGTAGAGGCAAGCGCAGTGAGAGGACTAATTGATTGGGCGCTCGCTGTTTCGGCAATGTAGAATTTCACGCGAGACCCTTTTGCCTTTGGGCTTCAAAGGCTAATAAATTTATGAATTCAATCGAATCGAGGAGAGTACTTTGACAGGTATGAGCAAAGCCATATTACTGGCAATGATGTCATGGTGTCCGCTGGCAATCGCGGATACGGAAATGTATGAAGGCATAACAGCAACCCCAATTCCGCTTGAGCAACGCTCTGCGACCGTTCTTGGCCAAAACTATCAACTTCCAAAAGGAAGCCCTGCAATTTATGCCTATGATATTGTGATAAAGCCTGGCCAGAAAACGAATTGGCATCAGCATCTGGTACCACTTTACGCGTACATAAAGTCGGGCACGCTCACCGTTGACTATGGCTCAAAAGGAAAGCGGACATTCGACAAAGGCGAAAGTTATATAGAAGCCATTGACTGGTGTCATCAAGGCCTCAATCTAGGTGATGATGACCTCTTGGTTTTTGGACTGTATATTGCGCAAGTGAATCCTGATCAGGTCAAGCCTGTTCCCTGTGATGGGCCTCAGTAGATCAAAGAAGTTTTTTAAATATCTGCTGAATTGAATTTCAGCTACCGGTTGAGCGCTGCTAATCATTGTGGCGTGATCAATATTTTTTAATTAAACACATCAAAAGGATGACGAATGAAAGTTGCTTATATTTTTTCAAGCCAAGGCCACACTGTTTCATACAAGTTAGGAAAAATGATTCTTCCTCAACTTGAAGAGCAGGCGCATGGTCCGGAGGTGGCCGGTATGTTCTTTTTTGAAGATAACAACTATGTTCTGGTTAAAGGTGACCCGATAGGAGAGCGTTTGGCTATCGTTGCTCGAGAACAAAATATCCTGCTAATGGGATGTGACCAGTGTTGTTACGAACGCGAAATTGATAATAAATTGGTCGAGGGCGCGGTAATCGGCTGCTTTCCAAATCTCTACGAAGCGCTCGCATCAAACATGCCGGATCAGGTGATTACGCTTTAAGTTCTATGTCCCTTTGGGAAGCGTTTAAAGAATGACCGAAAATTTTCAATCTGAGAGCGGGATATTTAGTTGGGATCAGATTGAGAGTTTTGAGTTTGAACAAGAGGGTAATCAGACGCAGATAATCTCGGGCAATAACATGCATCTGCTCAGAGCTGTGTTTGACCCAGGCGCTGTTTATCCCATGCACTCTCATCCACACGAGCAGTTCAGCGTGTTGCTGAGTGGACGAATTCTTCTAACGGTTGGAGAAGAGGTTCGTGAGATTGGAGCGGGTGATGGTTGGTATGCAGGGTGCCATGTCCCGCATGGCGGCAAGATTCTAGGGGACGAGCCCGCTGTTTTCATTGATGTGTATTCGCCCGCGATGCAGTGGATACTGGACTATCTTAAAACCGGAAAACGTCTTCCGCCATCAGCGAGTCACACTACGCGATGAAGACGCACCCCGGGAGATGAGATAGTGCGTTTTTCATATCGACTTTTGAGGAGCGGGAAAATTGATTGCCTTCAATGCAAACCATTTTCAATCGAGTTGATGTCTTAAAAAAAGAAATCAGCGCTGGCATTCCTAAACAAAACATGTCGCTAATCTATAGCTATTAATTCTGCATCTGACTAACAGATACAGATAAGCGACGTTTTTATTATCACAAGCTTTACTTTAACGTGTCTAAAAAATTTACTTTTTGATCACGATTAATTTTATGTCAATGACCCGATCAAAACCTGAAAACGAGATATACCGCTATAGGGTAGATGGACTCACTGTTGTGGTAACCCGAAAGAAAATCAAGCATGGCTATATTCGAATTGATTCCAAAACCCTTGATGTGCTCGTATCGACCCCGGTTAAGACTGATCGGGAAGATGTTGAATTTCTGGTTCGATCGAGGGCAAATTGGATAAAACAAAAACAAGCCGCTGCCGTCGAATATGAAAAGAGAAACAACAAGACATTTGAAGATGGAGAGAGTCATCGGGTTTGGGGTACTGATGTCGCGATAATTAACAGGATTGGTGTGGGTCGACGACAGATCGTGTTAACTCAAGAACACCTTGCCATCATTACGCCGCATGAAATCTCACTGGCGCAAAAACAAAAATTGCTTGGGGATTGGTACGCTAACCAGGTAAGGATTGTGGGAACAGAAATGATTGATCAGTGGGCCCCTGTTTTGCAGGTGACGCCAGGACGCTTGTTCGTTCAAAAAATGAAGTCCAAGTGGGGCAGCTGTAATGTCCAAACAGCCAATATTCGAATTAATTCAGAGCTTGCAAAGTTCCCGAAAGCAGCTCTCGAGCATGTGATGGTCCATGAACTGGTGCACCTGTTGGAGCCAAGTCATAGCAATCGGTTTTATTCACTTATGGACCAATTTCTTCCTAACTGGCGAGAGCTTAAATCGTTGCTGATCTAAAAATGGCGCCGCAGATTAATGTACGCCTTTGACCACAACACTTTCCTCGTTATGCGCTCACGATCTGGTTAAACGTTGGATCACGCTTCGCAGGAGTTGCTCACCTTGATTCAATTGATCGAGTGCAATGAACTCATTCGGCTTGTGGGCTTGGTCGATGAATCCAGGGCCGCAGATTACGGTAGGCAACCCCGATGATTGAAACTGTCCGGCTTCAGCTACATAAGGCGCATGACTCTTTGCAGGCTGTACGCCAAGTGCCGTAAGCAAAGAGAGCGCAGGAGAGTCTGCCATTAAAAAAGAAGGCGCAGAAGCTGTTATCTGAGTGTCGATTGAGCACTGTGGATCGATTGACTTCATGTTGGGGAGAATTTCATCTCTACAAAACTTCTCAAACTCGTCAAGGATAATTTTCGGATCATCCGCCGGAATACATCTGATGTCCCACTGGAATTCGCACCGACGTGAAATAATATTGATTGCGGTTCCGCCACGGATGATGCCAACGTGAATCGTGGAATGATGCGGCTCAAAGCCAGTTGCGGTATCGGTAGCGGCGGCCAATTCTTGAGTCATTGCGTTTAACTTGGTTACCAAAGTAGCCGCTGTCATTACTGCACTTACGCCACGGTGAATTTGACTTGAGTGTGCCTCATGACCCTGAACAGCAGTTTTTAAGGTGACCATACCTTTATGGCCTGTGATTGCCTTCATACCTGTCGGTTCGCCCACGATTACTGCTTGTGGTGGAGGAAGTTTGTCGACAATTTCTGCAATCATGCTCGGTGCACCTTTGCAGCCAATTTCCTCATCATATGAAAGAGCAAAATGAATCGGTTTCTCTAAGGAGTTCATTTCTGGAACCAATGAGAGTGCGGTACCAATGAACCCCTTCATGTCACAAGTCCCCCTTCCTAAAAGGTTGCCATCCTTGATTTCTGGCATGAAAGGATCAGTGTGCCAATCTTGACCGTCGGTGGGGACAACATCGGTGTGGCCAGAAAGGACGACACCACCAGGTTCCTCTGGACCAATGGATGCGTAGAGATTCGACTTCTTGCCATCTGGACTTTCAACGCGATGAGATTTAATGCCAAAATCATCGAGATAAGTGGCAACATAATCGATTAAAGGTAGGTTGCTGTCCCGAGAGACGGTATTGAAATTTACAAGTTTTTTGGTTAGATCTATCGCACTCATTTTTTACTCCAAAAAAAAGGTGCAGAAAATTCTGCACCTTCAATTTTAGAAAATACCGATTTATCCGACACTTAATAGCGTCTTATTTAAATCACATTGATTCTTTGACCAACGCACAATCAAGGCCTCCCTCGTGACTCACAGTCTTAGTCATGAAGCCAAAATTCACCCACCATTTCTGAGTAAGGTTCCAGTGGTTAATCATCTGACCATTTGTCTGGCCGAAGGGTGGAGCACCGTCCGCAACACCGCAAAAGCGGGCCGCTTCTTCCATGGTGTACATGTAGAGAGTGCCATCACTAATATCGTTATCAGCGACTTTATTGGTGAGTTTCCCATTTCCGATAATGGCATCGACGTCCTCGATGGGGAATCCTGTTTTTTCGGCGATGATTTTGTTATCTTCCGCTGAATTGGCTCGCCAATGTTCGACACCCTTAAATAAGGCCTGAAGCGCTTTGACTGAGAGGTCTCGTCGATTTTCAAGCATATCGTTTGACATGAAGACAGCATCCGCGATTAGACCGCTTTCTAACCATTGCGAGTCAAGCGAGTTAGCGACAGATCGACTTCCAGGCAATGATTCGAGGACCTCAGAATTAAATGGCGCCCAAAGCTCTGCTGCTGCGACTTGACCGCTAACCATTGCGGCCGCTGCATCTGCCGCATATAGGTTGACCATCTCTACCTCATCCCACTTCACACCATTTTGCTCGAGCCAAATACCCATCATGATGTGGGATAGACCACCTTCCAAGATGGCGACCTGTTTGCCCTTTAGATCGCTCGCAGACTTGATATCTGGATGAACAATGATGTCGTCCGATCCATAGCCGAGATTCGTCATAGCAACCAGTTTGGACCCCATGTCTTCGGCAGCAAGTATCGGCCCGAATTCGATTGTGCTCAAGACAACATCTAACTTGTTAGTTGCTAATAATGAAAATAGCTGTACCGGATCTTCGATAACCGTGAATTCAAAATTCAGATCAGGTGAGAGATTGTGATGTTCATTCACATAGTAGAAACCATAACCTGGCCAACTCCAATGCCCCACTCTAATGGTCTCTGCAGCGGTTGCTTTACTCGCAAAGGTAAATGGTAAAGCGACCACCGCTAGTACTGATAATAATTGCAAACTTTTCCTAAAAAACGAACGATATTTAGATTTCATTACTTCCTCCTCTATATTTAACGGTTTTACAAATTTTTAATTTATTAGGCCTTGTTTGTTGGCTTAATTAGATAAATCTTTAATTTCCTCTCGCATCATTCGATATAATTTTTTCTCCATTTCAATATATCCATCTTTACCTAAGAGATCTTCTTTGCGCTCGAAGCGTTTACCTTCTTTAAACTCCATTGCGAGATCGGCTTTTATTTTTCCGGGTTGTCGAGTGAAGAAAATAATTCGATCAGCTAGATAAATGGCTTCTTGAATATCATGGGTTACCAGGACCACAGTCTTCTGCTCACTTTCGATGATCTCGATGACCATCTCTTCCATTTCCCAGGTCACTTGAGCATCAAGCGCGCCAAAAGGTTCATCGAGCAATAAAATACGCGGATCTTGGGCAAGCGTGCGAGCAATAGCGACTCGTTGTTTCATACCTCCAGAAAGTTCGGATGGGTAAGAGTTTGCAAACTTTGTCAGGTGCACTAGTTTTAAAAAATGGTGAGCTCGATCTTTGATTTCAGATTTCGGAATACCCTGAATCTCCATGCCATGCTGAATGTTGCGAATCGTTGTAAGCCATGGAAAAGATGTGTAGGCCTGGAAAACCATGCCACGTTCCGGCGCAGGCCCAGTAATAGGCTCTCCATAAGAAAGTAGACTGCCGCGGTCTGGATACTCAAGTCCTGCAATAAGTCGAAGAAGAGTTGTTTTTCCACAGCCGGATGGCCCAATAAATGCGGTGACTTTGTTTTCTTCGATTTCAAGCGTCATTTCATCAAGCGCAGTGAACGCACCATTGAGATAGGTTTTACTCACTCTATCAACGCTGATTGGATTTTTAGGCATTACAGATACCTCTGATAGTTCTTGGGCCGTAACTCAGAATAATTAGAGAATTCATCAGAGACCTATACCTATTTACGCTTGTGTATGTATGGAAAGAGGATATGGGCGGCAAATCTAAAAAGAATATCCGTCAGGACTCCGAGAACACCTATTGTCAAAATTCCGGCCATGATGACGTCGATATGAAGAAATTTTGCACCTCTCATCATCACGGCCCCGATACCATCGGTTGCGGCAACAATTTCTGCAATTACTAGATAGGTCCATGAAACAGCAATCATGTTTCTCATTGAATCCAATATTTGGGGTGCCGATGCTCGAAGCGCGACATTGACTACAATGTGCCTTCGGCTGGCACCCATGGTTTGGGCAGATTCAATAAATTCTTTTGGTACAGCGAGCACGTTATCGAGTATCAATGCAATTAGAAAGAAAACGCACCCCAGAAAGAGTAATGCCATTTTTGCGGTGTCAGTAGGACCCATATAGACAAGCAGCAGAGGGACAAAAGAGGCTGCTGGAAGGTACCTGAGTCCACCTACAGTAGGATTAATCAGGGCTTGAACCTTAACAAAACATCCCATTAATAAGCCGAGCGGAATGGCGACTGCGCATGCAACGAAAAAACTAAGATAGATTCGGTAGAGGCTGACCGCAATATCAGCGAGGAAGCCTTTATTTACTATCAAAAAGTAGATTTTTCCGACAACATCGTCCACGCCTGGTAGAAACTTTCTCTGTAACTCGGGGGTTATCCAATGACCAATCTGCCAGATCAGAAAAAAGGAAACGAGCCCCAAGAAACCGAGAACAAAACGTTGGCGTCCTGAAACTGACCCTCGAACCGAGAAGAAACTTTCTCGAGGAGGAGCGAAGATTGGTGCTTGATTGTTGGGCTTATCGGTCATTTGACTTAAATAATGTATTAAACGCTTGAAGGAGAATCATTTTGACGCTAATTAAATCCAGTATTTATTTTGGATCAGCTAATGGAATCTCCCATTTGTATAAGGACTTGTAGAGACCTAAGCCCATCATCGGTTCAACGGAAGAAACTAAAGATGATTCATAGCAGTGTTCATCAAGAAAAGCTCGCAGGCTGACCGGTGAATCGACAACGACCTCCACCAGCAAATCAAAACGTCCAGCGACTCGCATCGCGTATACGACCTCGTCGATTTCTCGGAAATATTCAGCGGCTTCAGCTGCACTTGAATTTTGTCCAACAGAAATCCCCAACATTGCCCAAGATGAATGACCAAGGGCCAGAGGATTGGTAACCGTTATAAATTGAATAATATTTTGCTCACGCATTCGTGTCACGCGCGTGCGAACGGTCGATTCAGATACGCCTAATTTCTCAGCAATGGATGAGAACGTTGCTCGGCCATCCTCTTTAAGGTGTTCGACGATTTTAAGATTAAGGCCCTCGATTCTTGGCTGACCAAAAAATTCTGCTTCCGGCTCATTTTTGGCTTTAGATCTTGCGAAAGTGAAATCACGAACGCCAGCGATACCCGGTGGTGACGGCGATGTTAATTTCGAATTTCCCGCGATTTTGTTTTTCATTTAATGCCCATGCCGAGTTGGCTGTAGCTATAAATCTTTTCTTGACCCTGAATTTTTAATGAAGAGTCGGAATTGGAGCGATCAGAAACGAATATAGTTTTAAAACTATGATGGGTCAACGAAATTCGTTTTAATTATGTATACTAATTATGTATACTAATTAGGTAGGTATATTTCATTTAATATTAAAAATTAAATAACATTATTAGAAATAAAATTTAAATTTATGCAGGTATTAGTAGACTTTTGCCAAAAAAATATTCAAGCGAACCTGATAAAGCAGGCTGACGAAAAAGCCGATTCAAAGCTTTGATTGCGACGAATATCGGTGTTAGATTTGATATCAAGTGCTCGATCAGATCCTGCTCGGAAGTAGTTTCGACTCGGCGAACTAATATTTTGGTATCAACCTGTTTAACGCGCTTTTGGAGATAAAGACTAATGGCTCTACTTAAGATGGAAGAGTGGTACGACCTCGCTCGAGAAACTAACTGGACCCCTTCATATGTCAGTCAAGACGAATTGTATCCAGCACCCATGTCGAATAATTTCGATATTCCCCTGGAGAAATGGGAAGCATTTGATGAGCCTTACAAGTCAACATATCGAGACTATGTGGGAGCGCAGAGAGATAAGGATGTTGGCGCCTATTCGGTAAAGGCAGCGCTGGCAAGGGCAGAGTTCTTCAAGAACGCCTCTCCTCACTGGAAAGCGCTGCTCGCCCTCCACTTCAGTGCAGTCTGTTGGGCGGAGTTTCATTCTGCATCTGCTTTTGCTCGTATGACGAGATTTTGTCAGTCCCCGGGCATGAGGAATATGGCAACGTTCGGCACGCTCGATGAAATTCGCCACGGCCAGATACAGATTTATTTTGCCTATGAATTTCTCAAACATGATTCGGTTTTTGACTGGTGCCATAAATCGTCAAAAACTGAGAACTGGATCATCATTAGTTTGCGCCATGCGTTGGACGATATTGCTCATACACGCGATGCGACCAGTGCGGCAATTATGCTCAACATGGGCCTTGAATTAGCGTTTACCAATTTACAGTTTGTTGCCTTGTCGGCTGATGCAGTGAAATGTGGAGATCACAGCTTTGCGACGATGTTGCAGAGTATCCAAACCGATGAAGCTCGACATGCGCAAATCGGCGAACCTATCGTCCGCATCATGGTCGAGAACGGTAAAAAGAAAGAGGCGCAGCAACTGGTAGAGATTTCTTTCTGGCGAATGTGGAAGCAGTTTTCCGCGTTAAGTGGCATCGGGATGGACTATTACACGCCGCTTGAGCATCGCGAAAATTCCCTGAAAGACTTTATGGAAGAGTGGGTGATTGGCCAGTTTGGAAGAACCGTTGAGGCATTGGGTCTGGATCTACCTTGGTACTGGGACATATTAAAAAAGGATATCTGCAGCTTCCATCATGCTAATCAAATCGGCGTGTACGCATATCGAGCAACAGAATGGTGGCGTCCCATCGCGGGAACCTCTCCAGCAGAAAGAGAATGGCTTGAGGAAAAGTACCCTGGATGGAATGAGACATATGGAAAATGCTGGGACGTGATTTCTGAAAATATTAGAAATGGGGATTACGAGAAAACGGTTCCGGCGCCACCGCCACTTATTTGTAATATGTGTGGATTAGAGGTGGTTGGAACAGCGGGTAACGAGTGGAACGCAGTGAATCATCACGTAGATATAGATGATCGTCGGTACCATTTTTGTTCGGAACCTTGTAAGTGGATTTTCGAGATTGAGCCGGAGCGCTATAAGGGTCACAAGAGTATTATCGACCGCGTATTCGACGGCACTATCGGGCCCGAACCAGACGACTTCTATAACTACATGGGTCAAAGTGAGTCAGAGCGGGGAACTGATGGCTATAACTATCGCTGGGTCGACGGTTATGACGAAGACGAAGACGCGGAAAAGAAATATGCGACCGGTTAACCAGACGCTTAAATCCCGCGTGACTTCGGAGTAAACAATCATGGCAGACTTTCCTTTGGCAATTAATTTGCAAGGAGACTACGGTTATAAAGTAATCGTGGTCGATGATCAGAACACGATTGAAGAGGTAATCAACACGTGCGTGGATCAAATTGCAGGTGTTTTTGTTGCCCCTTTCCCTGAAAAGACTGTTTTGCGTGCGCGAATTCATGGGGCCGACGAGCCTCTAGATAACAAGTTAAAGGTATTGGATGCGAACTTCATTCAGATGGAAGCCCTTCAAGTGTACGTAGAACAAGCGCAGTGAGTGACCAAGAAAATTATCAAAAAGTTTGTGAGGTAGATGATGTCTGGGAGGGTGAGATGGACGTGTTTGATGTGGGTGAAAGCGAGGTTTTAATCGTCCACTCGCCTGGTGGAGAAATACGCGCCTATAGCCCCATTTGCCCCCATCAGGATCATCCTCTTGTTGAAGGTGAACTAGAGAATTGTGTGTTAACTTGCTCTGCCCACCTGTGGCAGTTCGATGCGATTTCGGGAAAAGGAATTAATCCAACCGGGACATCGCTGACTAGTTATCCGTCAAAGGTGGAGGATGATTGTATTTGGGTTGTCCTTCCTGAGTCTTAAGATAATCAATCGAGGTACTGCATATGGCTAATTTGCAAGAAAATCGTTTTGTTGGCCCGGTTCTTAAGAACGGAGAAATTGGGGACGCTGTCCTTGAAGCTATCTATGAGGATAATGAGGGTAGAAAGATCGAGGTGGAAGAGCATGCCTCTTATGTACGGGTCAAAGTAGAGCGAGTATGCGTAATTCGATTTAATACCGTTTCGAATATGTTGGGTCGAGACGTCAGTCGAGCCGATATTGAATCCAATATGCCTTCACTCGAGGGCTTTATTCGTGTTGATTCAGATCAAATGCGGTTTTTGGCAACAGCCGATGCCGAGTAGTTGATTCTTGAGTCATTATCAAAAGAATTTCTGATAACTAAACTTAGCTAGAAACGCACTATGAATTCAAAAGTGACGGGAATGAAGACCTGGAGCAAGCTTGCTAAAAACAAGCGGCGTCCCAGCGAATACGAAATTGTAACCACTAACCTGCAGACACGTCATCGACATCGCGATCAGGCCTATGAATTATCTCCAGCGCCTGATCTGTCAATGAATGAGTGGTATCGGAAATATGTGTTTGACAGTCCCTTACAGCATGATGATTGGGAGGAATTTCGTGATCCAGATGCTTTGATTTACCGTGTATATACCCGTAATCAGGACGCTCAGGAGGAATTTATTGATGGGGTTCTCAGCGAACATAATGAGATTGGGCATGATCAGGATTTGCAGCCTGAGTGGCTAACCGTTCTAGAGGAGATGTATACGCCTCGTCGGTATTTGCAGACCGCCCTTCAAATGAGTGCTGCCTATATTTTGCAGGTTGCGCCAGCGAGTACGATTACAGCGTGTGCAGGTTTTCAGGAAGGCGATGAGTTTCGTTGGCTACAGAGAGTTGCGTATCGCACCCGAGAGCTTCAGATGACCCATCCAGAGCGAGGATTTAGCAAGAACGAGCGCGATCATTGGGAGAATAGTCCTGCGTTTCAAGGATTACGCGAACTGATGGAAAAAGTATTGATAGCGTATGACTGGGGAGAAAATTTCGTAGCCAGTAATTTGGTTGCGAAAGTTGCAGCTGATGAAACGCTTAGAGAATTGGCCGACGTTGCTCGATCCTTTCGTGACCCGCTACTCGCTTCATTGGCGGAAAATCAATTGCGGGATAGTGATCGATCGAGAAGATGGAGTGCAGAGTTGGTGAAGTTCTGTACAGACGCTAAATCAGAAAACAAAACAGCGATTAAGGGATGGATCGAGGCATGGACTCCGTTAGCGAAAGATGCAATTACCGCTTACTGCTTAGCGTTGCCTGCCGGAGAAATCGCAGCTAAATCGGCAATTTCTAGGATGGAAGCATTTCATCGCAGTTTAGAAATTTGAGAATATAACTTAGCAATATCGAAACTAATTACGCCCCGTACCGGAATTAATATTGTTTGTCCGGTGCTGGGCAGATCTAATTCAGCCCCTTGAAAGAGAATCAAAAACAGCATCAGGTCTTCATCGAAGGTGCTGGACTCAGTTTTACTATCAGTGAAAATGATTCGATTCTGGGGGGTATTCTCCGTAGTGGTGTGGGGATCCCTTATGAATGTAACGCGGGTGGATGTGGCAGTTGCAAGTACACTCTGATTGAGGGAGACGTGGTTGATGATTTTGAGGGGAGCGCTGGGCTCCGCGCATCTGACAAACGAAAAAATAAGCACCTAGCATGCGTCAGCCGACCTCAAAGTGACTGTGTGATCGAAATTAAGCCGGATGCCGAGTATGTGGCTAAAACGCGCCCCAAAAGGGTTAATGCAACTCTGCAATCAGTTGAGAAATTAACCCATGATCTGTGGGAATTCTATTTTGAATCTGATCCACCTGCTCGTTTCTTGCCAGGTCAATATGCAAAGCTAAGTCTTCCCGGTGTTGCCGGCCCTCGAAGTTATTCGATGTGTAATAACGGCAATAATGACGGCAGGTGGGGCTTTCAGATTAAGCGGACCGAAGGTGGTTCAGCCTCCTCCTTCCTTTTTGATAATGCGGTTCTCGGTTCCCGTATCACAATTGATGCCCCGTACAGCATTGCCCATTTGAACGAACAATCCGAGCGCCCATTAATTTGCATAGCAGGAGGATCTGGCTTGGCGCCGATGGTATCGATCTTGCATGGCGCCGCCAAGATGGCGCTGGAGGGTAAAAGGCCCATTCTTTACTATGGGGCACGGACAGTCGATGATGTTATTTCGAAAGAGTATCTAGATCGTATTCCGCATTTTGACGTCGAGAAGCAATATATACCGATAGTGTCAGAGGTCGAGCCTGGAAACTCATGGTCGGGTCCGACTGGAATGGTTCACGAGTATCTAGCGGAATCACTTGATGACGACTGCCAAGATTGTGACTACTTTATAGCGGGTCCCCCTCCGATGGTCGATGCGGTCAGGCGCCATTTAATTCTGGAAAGAAAAATTCCGGTTGAACACCTTCACTATGATCGGTTTTATTAAGTTTGGAATGCTAATGAAATGCTTTTTGAATCTTAGACGCTTCGAGGTTATTTACTCTTTTGATAAAAGTGTAGGTGAATTAGGGTCAATCTAATCTGTTCTGGTGAATGTTTAAGATTCACATAAACGTTGTTGCTGACTTTTTGATCAGTGGCAGTTAAAAATAAAATTATTTGGTTACCAAGATATGAAGAAAGAACCTAATTTCCCCAGTCCGGCGATGTGGCACTGGAGAGGTCAATCACCATTTGCCCATACCGTCACAGTGGGGGATCAAGTTTTTATAAGTGGCCAGCAATCGCTTGATGAGCATGGTTCGGTAGTTGGGCTAGGAGATATCGCGGCGCAAACCCGACGTGTGTTTGAAAATATGAAAGCGAGCTTAGAAGCTCTCGGTATGAGTTTGAGCGATCTTGTTCGATTGAATACTTACTATGTGTTTGATGGCGATGATACTGACGCAACGGCGTACTGGGAGGAAATGACCCGGGTACGTCTAGAGTATTTTCCAAATCCTGGCCCTGCCGCGACCGCGGTGCGGGCGAAGGGGATGCCATACCAAGGCCAATTAATTCAAATTGAGGGAGTGGCGCTAAAGGGGGAGTCAAGAAGGGATAGAGAACGTATCATGCCCGAAGAGAGTTGGGACTGGAGTATTGCTGTCCCCTTATCCCAAGGCTGGAAGATCGGTGATCGGATATTTTTGGGAGGACAAATCTCTGCAGATAAGACCGGTGCTTCAGTTCATGTCGGCGATCTTGATGCCCAGACTCACAATATTTTTGGATATATGAAGCAGATTCTTAATGATGCTGGAGCATCATTTGAAGATATGGTGCGGTTAAAAATCTGTTTTAAATATGACAGCAAGGATCCAGAGACGGGAGAAGCTTTCGTGGATCGAATAATGGAAATTTCCAAAGAGTATGTCGCCGGACCCCCGCCGGTCATTACCGCGTTTGCTGTCGACTTGCTATATCCGGGTTTGGACTTAGAACTTGATGCCATGGCAATCGTGGATTCAAACACGAAAACTTTATCGCATACCGGTGTTGGAGGGAGATATCAACCTTCGGAGTTCTCGGATGGAATTTACGCGGACAATGAAATTTACGTTGCGGGCCAAGTTGCTCTGGAAGCAGATAATGCGATTATTGCTCCCGGTGATTTTGAGGGACAGGCTAGAGAGGTTTTTGATCGATTAACGACGGTTTTAAACGGTTTTGACGCCACTCTAAATGATGTCGTTAAGTTAAATTTATTTCTAGTGACCGATGCTGACACTGAGGCGATGTTTAATCGGGTGTGCGAAATTTGGGCTGAACTGTGTCCAGACGGACATCCCGCTGTTACTCCGGTGAGAGTGCATGAATTGGCCCGCCCCGGGTTACTGATTCAAGCAGACTGTATTGCGATTCGATAGTCAAAATAACCAAAAATATCAGAGGAGAATAAGATGATTAGCAATCCTGTACCTTGGCCAAATGGCGCTAAATGCGCTTGTGCGATTACGTTTGATATAGACACAGATAGTATTTTGCATCTCGAGCATCGAGAAAAAGCACCCACAATGCTCTCCACAATGTCGTGGCTGAAGTACGATGAGATAGCGATTCCCCGTATTCTTGAGGTCTATAAAAGGGCCGAAATTAAGCAGACTTTTTTCTATCCGGCATGGTGTATGGAGCGTTATCCTCATTTGGTTGACGCAATTCTCGAAGGTGGGCATGAGATCGCGGCTCATGGATATCTTCATGAGAATCCCAATAAGCTCTCTCCAGAAGATGAGTTGTACTGGTTTGAGAGACAGATCGCAGTTATCGAAAAAATGACGGGACAGAAGCCAAGAGGTTGGAGAGCGCCACTCTATAACTTTTCCAAGCACTCAATTGACTACATGATTGATCAAGGATTTTTATATGACGCGAGTTTGATGGGAGATGACGTGCCGTACGTTTTAAAAACATCGAAGGGCAGCGTTATCGAATTGCCCAGTCATTGGGGAATGGATGACTGGCCCCATTATACTCATGCGCCTGATATGCATTACATGATGCCTATCAAAGCACCTGATGAGGCAATGAACGTATTTATGTCTGAGTTTAAAGCGATGCACAAGTATGGCGGATTATGGGTAACCGTTTGGCATCCCTTTGTGTCCGGCCGGCTAGCAAGGTGTGATCGAATGGCTCAAATGATCGAAGATATTAGAAATGAAGGCAATGTGTGGTTCGCGAAAATGGAAGAGATCACCGCACATATTCAAAAGTGCATTGATGATGGAACGTGGTCTCCACGAATCGATCAGCTTCCTTATTATGATGGACCTATCCCCGAGCTTAAGGACGCTGGTCTAGCATAATTTTTGCAAGGTGGGTAATGCGAGGCAACTTGGAAGCCAAAAATCGTTAACCAAACGAGGACAATGGCTAGCGGTTTTGGATACAAGTTGCTTCGCGGTATTTATGCTCGGATGACAAGAATATAAATCCACTTTGATGTTTAGTTGAAGCCTTGATCAACCATTGACCTGTTCAGGAATAAGCGGGTCTCATCTACTTTTTCTCCTTTTTTTTCTCAGTACTATTTTTCTAGCGCCCAGTGCCTTAGTTTGGACTTTTAAATGGTTTCTTGGGATATTTAAAGATTCGGATAAGTAGCAGGAAAATCAGAAGCCTGAAATAACGAAGACTCCGGTTAGGCGCTATTTCAGAATAATGTAGGTATCCCGCAACACGACTCCTGTATATAAATTTTATTCCCTGCTATTGTTGGTTTCAAAATAGCGATTTAATTTCATTCACAGGAGATTCAACATGCCCTTGATTCAGGTGCAGATGTTTGCCGGTCGCACCCCGCAACAAAAACGTGATCTGGTTCGCGCCTTAACGGATGCATTTGTCGAAACCGCAGGCAGCACACCAGAATCAATCGATGTGATTTTGACGGATGTCGAGCCTTCGGAATGGGCACAAGGCGGAACGTTATTTTCTGAAAAAATATAATTTCAAGCATGAACTCTAAAATCTGATGATATGAATAGAAATCGACGTCAAGCTCTGAAAGCTGCACTATTGCTGACCAGCCCATGGCTAACCGCGGGAAGAGCGATTCGAGCTGACGAGTCAACAAGCTCAGCCAAGAACGGTCAAACGGTTGTGGTTATCGGCGCAGGCATGGCCGGTTTGGCGGCAGCCCAGCGACTCCAAGCAGGCGGCTATAACGTCATTGTCGTTGAGGGCCGTCACCGGGCCGGCGGGCGAATGTGGACGGACTATTCCCTGGGGACTGCAGTGGATTTAGGGGCTGCGTGGATTCATGGGGATGCAGCGCGTAATCCGCTGATGAAAATGGTCAAGCAGTATGACCTCTTGACCAAGGCAACTGACTGGGATGAGACCTGGTTATATGATGACAGCTATGGTGAGCTAGAGGACGAAACCTATGACACGATCATCAGAAAATCGGAACAAATTATCGAGCGTTTGTACGAAGAGCAATCCACCGCTCCCATTGGGCGCTCAATGGCGGACGCGCTGGCCCCAATTCTTAAGGGGCTTTCAGGAGACCCAATCGTACAACGGGGAGTCAGGTGGTGGCTTGCCAGTCTGATTGAGGTCGAATATGCAGCGAATTTTGATCAACTTTCTTTAAAGTACTGGAATGTTGATGAGGCGTATGACGGTCATGACGTGATAATCAAAGGCGGTTATCAGAAGATTGTTGAACGTCTGGTTCAGGGTCTTGATATTCGTTATGGACACGTGGTTCGCCAGATTGACATTAGTCAATCAGGATCCCTTGTCACTACTGATCAGGGGGTAATTGAGTGTGGGCAAGCCGTCGTTACGCTACCTTTGGGCGTTCTCAAACAGGGAAAAATTAAATTTAACCCAAAACTGCCGGATGAGAAGGTTGCGAGTATTGAGCGCATTGGGATGGGTGTAATGAACAAGGTTGTGCTGGAATTTAAGGATCGGTTTTGGCCTGAAGATGCCAGTTGTCTTGGCCTGCTTAAAAAATCTACTGACGACTTAACGGAGTTCATGCCAATGACCCCGTATACGGGTAAAGCAGTTATCGTGGGGTTTACCCGGGGTCGTCATGCAAAGTCGATTGAGACTATGAGCAACGAGGACGTTATTCAAGCGGCGTTGTCAGATCTTAGGTCGATGTTTGGTAGCCGTGTGCCGCAAAATATAGCAGGGTCAGTTGTGACTCGATGGCATTCAGATGAATTCTCCAGAGGCTCTTATTCCTGTATCTCCCCCGGCAGCTCGTTCTCTGACTATAAGACGTTGGCTAGGCCGATCGACAATCGAATATTCTTCGCCGGGGAGGCAACTCATGCAAAGTACCTCGGCACGGTTCATGGCGCCTATTTATCAGGCGAACGCGCTGCAAACGAGATTATGCAATCGATGGGCAGTGGAAATAATACAACTGACACCTCCGATAGTAATCGCTGAGCGCATGCTTTAATGGCGATCATGTTAGTCTGTGAAACTCTTGATCAGATGCGGTTGATGATCATTTTTGCTGGCAAAAAAGTGCTGGCGCTTTACCAGCTGGGAGCGATTTAATGACAAGCGTTCGCTTTGTGCTCACCACTGGAGTGGCGATATTCGTTATCCTCATTGGCGGACTGGTTGGGGGGCTATCAATTTGGGGGGGTGTTAAATCCGCGATTGAGCTCACACGCGCCATGCAGCATCAGCAGACAGAGATGCTTGCTGAAGAGGTCAATCTATTTGCCCAAAATGTTGAACAGGATATCGACACAATGACTGAGGTGCTGAGGAGAAGCGCCAAAGATCTTCAGAACCGGCCTGTCATTTCTGCACTGAAACCTTTCGTCAAAAATAAGGAGCATTTGAGCAGCATCACGGTTGTTCGAAAGAATCGAACCAATGTCTGGGTAGGGGTCTGGCAGGGCGAAATCACGTCTGAGATCAATACCGATCTGGATTCGGAATCATACGACTATGCCATTGATGGGATCCCGGGTGATGGCTCGGAGGGTTTTGATGATATTTATCTTGAACCAACGGATAAAAGGCCCGTTATTAGCTACACCAAACATTTTTTAGGTTGCTGTGGCGATGGAAAGGACGGTACGTTATATCTGGATCTGGGTCTGACAACGCTGTCGTCTTTGCTTTCGGAGCGCCAGCAAAAAAACGATCGACAGATTCTCGTATTTGATTCCAGCGGCGCGGTGATCGCGCACCCATCCTTAATCGGCGAGAACCCCTACAAGCAGTTTCGTCGAGTGCCCAGAGTCAGGGATCTGGATGATCCCGTTGCCACAGCGATATTTTCAAAAATAAAGAAAACCGGAACTAACTTTCAGGATATTGAGATAGGCGGCGAAGTCTGGCTTGTATCAGTGGCCCGGATTTCTGAATTTTTTGATAAGGCATGGTATGCCGTTTCGATTGTGCCGCGCAGTGTGGTTTTGGGGCCAATGATTAATCGCGCCATTTGGGTTGGGGTGATTGGTGTTGTTGTTCTACTTATCGCCGTAATGATTGCATGGGGGATGGGCCGAGCTATTTCAACGCCTGTCTCGCGTCTCGCGCTTGCGGCCGATGCGGTCAGGACCCTCAATATTGAGATGCCAACAGAACCGGTGAGTCGGTTTAATGAGCTTAATTCGGCGGAACAGGCGTTTCGCGCAATGCTGACCGGCCTTGAAGTGTTCATTCGGTATGTCCCCAAGAATCTCGTCCGCCGGTTGATACAACTTGAGGCAAAAGGTCGAGGAGTAGAGGCGGAGGAGCGGGAGGTCACCATTCTGTTTACCGATATTGCAGGATATACCTCGATTGCTGATGGGATGGATCCGAAAGATCTCGCGGATCTTTTAAATAATTATTTTGAGGTACTGGTCACGCCGGTGACGGCTCGAGGGGGCACGGTCGATAAGTTTATTGGCGACGCGCTGATGGCGTTCTGGAATGCGCCAGATGAACAAACCGATCACGCGGATCTCGCGTTGGCCGCAGCATCTGATATTCAGAAGGCAACCGATCGCTTCAACGACACTCGCTTGGCCGTTGGTGAAAAACCGCTCCGAACCCGAATCGGTGTGCATACCGGACGTGTGCTGGTTGGCAATATTGGTGCAACCGAGAGGATGAACTACACCATTGTTGGCGATGCCGTTAACACAACCGCGCGGCTGGAAGCGTTAGGCAAGGATATTGGACAAACGCTTTGCGTCTCTGCGGATACGCGTCAAGCGGCCCAGAATAACTATGACTGGCATGAAGTGGGTGACGTCACGCTTCGGGGGCGTAGTCAAAAGACGCTGGTATATACGATTGGCTCGTCATAGCGGGTGATCATGAAATTTGATATTTACTGATTTGAGTCGTTAGGCTTGTAACTATCTTTATATGTTGAGTCATTCCTAAGACAGCGTTATTCTTGAGTCATAACTTAAGGAGAATCCCATGACCGACTTTCAATCCTTCCGTAACGCAGTCCTTGAAGATGATGATCTCCAAGAAGCAGTGATCTCCATCATCAACACAGCAACTACCAACGGTTCAGGTCTGGGAGATGGCATAGCAACCCTTGCCAAAACACATGGCTTTACCATCACTTCAGATGAGGTCTATGCCCATCAGGACTTCTTGGGACAAGATGGTGATTTGACTGACTTTGAACTGGAGTTAATTAGTGGGGGTCAAAGTGGTGATCAAGGTTGTTAACCTTGAAACCATGACATCATCTATGCAGTGATGTTGTGACCGACTCGACTATTCATTCCAAACGCCTCATTGCATTTTTTTGTTTAAGGAGATCGAACGAGTTCTATTCCCGCATTTTTGAGTGATGAGGAGACCTGCTTTTAGATTCATCATCTCAAATACTCAATCCAGAAACCGGAATAATTGGTCAGCCCGATGAATATAAAAAAGAAAAAACGATTCATTCTCGGAATGTTACTTGTGGTTATTGTGGCTGCTGCGGGATACTTTTTTAGAGGGAATATCAATGGGCTATGGTTAGCGAAGGTGACTGTACCCCAACTCAATGACCTGCTAGCTTCAAAGGCAAATGGCATCAACATATTTGAAGCTGAGATCGTCCGAAAAATCCCACATAACCCAGAAAACTTTGTTCAAGGTCTTCAGTTTGATGGTGATGTGCTGTGGGAAGGGACAGGACTTTATGGCCAGTCGAAGCTGATTAAAAATAAATTTGATACGCAGGGTGGGGTGCTGACCCCGGAGCATGAAGTAGCGCTTTCTCAGAATGATTTTGGTGAGGGCATTGCCGTCATTGGGAATATGCTTTATCAGCTGACCTGGAAGGAAGGGCGGGTGTATCGCTATGACATTTCGGGAGAAGTGCCTGTTCCGGTAAGTCCATTCACTAACGATCGGGAAGGGTGGGGATTAGCAACAAACGGTCAACGACTCATCGCGTCGGATGGCTCAAATATCCTGACTATTCGATCGACTGAGGATTTTTCGGTTGAAGAGGCAATCGAAGTTCAACTTCAGGGCACCGCGGTCGGTTTGCTTAATGAACTTGAATTGATTGAGGGAAAGATATGGGCGAATGTCTGGATGACGCCGTATATTGTTGTCGTTGATCCAGAATCGGGGCGCGTCACGTCGATCATCGACTGTCGTAAGTTGGTCGCTGATGCAAAAGCATCTGATCCAAACGCTAACGTACTAAACGGCATCGCCTGGGATTCGGCGAATGATGATTTGTATCTGACGGGGAAAAAGTGGCCTTGGATTTATCAAGTCTCTTTGCGTCCGGAATATACAGTCGAGTAAATTTTGATCGTGTTCATCGTCAACTGAGTATCAGAAGTAAAACGTCAAGATAACCGGCCGTTTGAACAATCTCGCTGAAATCGCACTTAACCGAAGTATTCATACTTCGCAGGATAATGCGTTTTCTTTTGTTGAGGACGGTAGTGATGTCACTCACCTCAGCAACTCTCAGCTCTTTGCGTTTGCCACGAGCGTGGCGCAATCCCTCAACGAGAAAACGGTCCCGGGTGATCGCGTGGTGTTGCTTGCGCCTGAAGGTATGGAATTTGTGGTCGGCTTTTACGGTTGTATTTTGTCCTCGCGTGTCGTGGTGCCAACATATCCTCCGGCAACAGCGCGAGTGAACCGTTCGACCCTTCGGTTCCATGATTTGGTGACTGATGTCGCGCCAGCGGCATTTTTGACTACCCCCGATCTCGCCAGGCGCATCAAGCCGCTCCTTGGTGAGCTCGGATTTAATGACACACCACTCATTGAGATCGACCCGACTCGCAAGGCCCGCTCGTCTGACAGCGATGTCGCCATAACGGCGACGGGCGAATCCGTGGCAATGATTCAGTACACATCGGGTTCAACAAGTCGCCCAAAAGGTGTGGTCCTCACTCATTTAAATCTTCTTCAAAACGCTCGTGGCATGCAGCTTCATGGCGGGTTTGATTCAAATACGATTGGCTTTTCCTGGCTGCCCCCCTACCATGATATGGGTCTGATTAGTGGTTTGATTTTGCCGATGTGTGTGGGTTATCCGAGTATTCTCAGTCCATCAAAAACTTTTCTACGCAGGCCGGTATCGTGGCTCGAATCAATCAGTCAATTTGAAGTCACAATGACAGGCGCTCCAAATTTTGCTTTTGATTATTGTGTGGACAGGATTAGCGATACGGAAATCTCGGGCCTGAGTCTTTCAAGCTTGCAGGCCGTTTTTAATGGGGCGGAATCGATTCGAGAGCAAACCCTCAAAAGATTCTCGGAACGCTTTAAGTGTGTCGGATTTTCTTCTGATGTTTTTTCGCCCGTATATGGGTTGGCAGAAGCAACGCTAATGGTTTCGGGTATTCCGGCCGCAACTTCTTATAACGTTCGTTCGTTCGATAACGCATTGTTAGAAAAAGGTGTGGCTCAGTCTTCCCAAGACGCAGCATCGCAGAGAAATCTTGTCAGCTGTGGGACAGCCCTTCCGAACGTTAATATCTCGATTCGTGACCCGGGATCTGACCAGCGACTTGGTGAGGGGTTGATTGGTGAGATTTGTGTTGAAGGCCCAAGCATTTCGCCGGGTTATCTCAATGCGCAAAGAGATTTGGCAGACAACAACTCGGTAACGGTCGGTGATTCAGCGCTGAGAACGGGTGATCTTGGGTTTTTGCATGAGGGTGAGCTGTTTGTTTCGGGACGATTGAAGAATCTGATTATTTCTCGCGGTCGAAATATCTTTCCGCAGGATATCGAGTGGTCTGCAGGCGCTGCGCATACAGCGATTAATCAAAATAGGGTCTGCGCTTTTGCTATCAATGGAGATCAGCAAGAGCAGCTTGTCATTATCTGTGAGATCTATCGAGCTGATCTTCGAGACTTACCATCACACCAGGTTATCCAGCTCGTCATCGAAGCAGTGACGGCGGAAAACAGGATCACACCCGATATTATTCTGCTCGTAAAACCAGGACAAATTCCTCTCACCACCAGCGGCAAGGTTCGCCGAGGCGAGTGCGCTCAGCGATTCCTGGCCAATACCCTTCAGCCGATATATCAATATGTTCGACCGACTAATGGCGAGTGGCGTGATGGCGGGACCGGATCTTCTGATTCCCAAGAAAGTTTATTTGGGGTTGAGCAAACTGTCGGGAGAGGCAAGACGCTCTCAGCAGAAGATTCACTGGCAAGCGTCGAACGATATTTACGAACAATAGTGGCTGATCTTCTTGGTATCAGGCCGCAAGCGGTATCAAGCAATAAACCGTTAGTGGAAATTGGAATTGATTCTCTTCTGGCTCTTGATCTTGCGTATCGGATTAATAGCGAAAGTGGCGCCGCCATTGATCCTGTGCTTCAAGATGGTGTAACACTAACGACATTGTCAAAGCGGGTGGTATCAGCACTGCAAGATAACGCAGCAATACAGCAAGCCGTCAGCGAAGCCGATACGCATTCAGCCGGACAAGTCATACCCCTAAGTCCCATTTATCTTGACGAGATGGCGTCCGGGGACCGGGTTGACCGATACAACATATCCGTTTTTTTGCGTCCGCCCGCCTCTCTCAAAAGTGATTCACTGGAGGAGTTGATTGACACAACGCTTGCCAGACATGCCGTTTTTTATTTTCGACTAAATAAAAGCGAAACGGCTTGGAATTATGATCCGAAGAAATCGATGAAGTTAATGTCGTTCGAGATCGTAGAGCTGGAAGACAGCACGCCTAACAGTGTGGAAGAGGTGAAAACGCAGGTAGACGCTCACTGTACCGGCGGATTTGATTTAAAAAAAGGACCGCTGGTTCGGGCGGTTTGTATTCGAGATACGATCGGTCATATCAAGAGCATTGTTATTTCTTTTTCTCATAGCGTGGTGGATGCATTTTCGCTTTGGCGATTGCGAAAAGAGCTCGAAAAGGCATGGCTAAGTTTATCAGGGCCGCATTCAATCTCGATGCCACCGTCCATAGATGAAAAAAGCTTGCTGTCGTCTTACCAAGTACAACGTTACGCACAAAGTGCCGAGGTATTGGGCCAGGTTAGTTTTTGGATGGGCGAGAAAGCCAAACTGCTCATGACCCGAGGCAGACCGATTAGAGCGGTTGATGATTTGGCTGATAATGGCAGGAATCCCGATTCTTTATTCTTTGCTCGCGAGCGAGTGTCACCAGAGCCCAGTGAGGCATTAGCAGAAGCATTTATTGGCGCGCGTCAACGACATGATTTTTTTCTGACCGCATTGGTAAGGGCGTGGTGTGCGCTGACAGATCATGTGATGTGCTCAGTGTTATTGGAGTCTCATGGCCGGAAGAGGGTGTGTGGTTCGAATCTGCTTACTGATTCGATTGGCTGGTTTACGGTGCGGTTCCCATTGACGCTGGAAAACAATTGTCAGGACAACATAAAGAGTCATTATCAGCAGGTCGAGGCCGAAGTGAACCGGCTTCCCAATGAAGGTCACGATTTTGGCGCACTTCGCTGGCTGTGCGATCAAGATGAGATTAAGGCGCAATTTCACAATTTTCCGATCCCGCCCGTCCGGTATGTTTATCGAGGTCGAATGGATGATCGTTTTAGGCATTCAGACCAGTTTAAAGTGATCGATGTCCGGGTGTCCCGCGCGAGTCGATTAGGGGGAGCGCCGTCGCGAATTCCCGAGTTTTCGGTTTCCGTTAGAGAGCAAGCCAAGACTTTTGTGATTGATGTCGAATACCTGGATGGGCAGGATCGAACAAGTCTCCCGGTGCCGCCTCAACGGCTCGCCCAACGTATGTTGGAGGAGGCTTTGTCCGGAGTATCGAGATAACCTTGTCTTGTGGAATGTCCTGTGTAAAGGTGGCAAAGTAGACTGAAAGAAGTTAGCAAATATTGTGTGATAGTTTTTAGACAAGGTCGAGGAGAAAGAGATGAGAGCCGTGCTTTATTTCTTGGGGTGCCTGAACGATCTTGATATCACGTGGTTTGTCTCGAACGGTCGGTCAGAGTCGCTAGATCCAGGTGATGTGCTGATTACGGCGGGTCAGCCACTGCCTGACGTCTTTTTTGTGATGGAAGGCGAGTTATCTGTTCGAATAGGAGATGAAGGCGCGCAAGAAGTGAACCGGATGCGCTATGGCGAATTTGCCGGGGAAATATCTTTTTTGGATAGTCGGCCCCCCAGCGCAACCGTTGTTGCTTCCACGCATGTACGGGTATTAGCGATCAGTCGAGAAACGATCGAGGCACATCTCGCAGCAGATCCCGGATTTGGCGCCCGCTTTTATCGCGGAATCGGCGTATTGCTATCAAATCGCATACGAGGCCTTCTTCAGCAGGTTGATGCCGAAAAGGATGCCGATGTTTTCTCGGAAGAGGTTGCGGGCGAACTAGATCCTGATCTGCTGGATTCAATCAACTTGGCGGGACGGCGGTTTGAGCTGATGCTTTCCCTGTTTCGATCAACCCACCCGTAAAACGCGCACGGACTCAAAAATCTCAAAGACCGATGTCAACAGATCAACAAGAATCCACGCCAAAGCCAAGGAGTATTTTCCGAAAGGAGGCGCTTGAGCAACTCCAGTCGCCTGAGCAATTGGAGCAACTCCTTCAAGTGACTAACCGCAGGTCATGGCTGACGTTAGGAGTCTTTGTAGTTGGTTTTTTAGGTATTTTGCTTTGGATGTTATTCGGCCGGATTCCGGTCGCGGTGTCAGGAGAAGGCGTGATAATTGCCCCCGGGCAGGTGGTTCCGATTCAGGCAACCTATTCAGGATATCTTGAGGCCGTGGATCTTGATCCTGGCGATGAGGTCTTTGCCGGACAGGTGTTAGGATTTGTCCGACCAACTGATTTGTCTGCTAATGGGGCCGATATCGAGGCTCATCCCATTCTAAGCATGCATGATGGCGTTGTTCTCGAGCAAACTATTGCAAGCCAGGGATTCGTGACCGCGGGACAGGCGATTGGTTATCTCCAAAAGAAAAGCGAGTCTTCCCATCTCATTGTATTGAGTTATTTTTCAGAGCGGGATGGACATAAGATCAGATCAGGTATGCCGGCTCTTGTTAGTCCGGTGACTAGTGCGCCAGAGCAGGACGGGAGTTTGATTGCACAGGTCGCTAAGGTATCGGCGCAACCCGCTAGCTTTGAGTCTGTTGCCGCCTTGGTTGGCTGGCCGGATCTTGCGACTCGGCTATTAGGCGAGACCCCACGCATTCAGGTCGTGCTTGAATTGCGATCTGATGGGGCCACGCCGACGGGTTATCAATGGACATCTGGTCAGGGTTCTGCACGGCCTATTGCGTCAGGCGTCAGTACGAAGGTCAAAATAACCACGGGACACATTCGCCCGATCTCATATATCGTGCCGTTTCTTGAAGACACGCACTAAGCCAAGCGGCATTCATCATTAAAATGATGAGGTCGAAAAGAGTTCGAACGCCAGCAGTGCTTCAGTTGGAGGCGGTGGAGTGTGGTGCTGCTGCTCTTTCAGCGGTTCTTGGATTTTATAAACGGTTTGTGCCTCTTGCGGAACTGCGAACTGAGTGTGGAGTCTCCCGAGATGGCAGTAAGGCATCGAATCTTGTTAAAGCTGCGCGTCGTTATGGATTGCAGGCGAAAGGGCTGACCCGCCAGAGCGCTGATTTACCGAACATTAAAGCGCCATTTATTATCTTTTGGAACTTCAATCATTTTTTAACTTATGAAGGCCAGCATGAAGGGAAAGTTTTCCTGAATGACCCGGCCGTCGGACACAGGACGGTATCTCAGGAAGAATTCGATCGATCTTTCACGGGCGTGGTTTTGGCGATAGAGCCTGCTGAGGAGTTTGAGACCGGGGGAGCGCCACCTCATTTTTGGCCAGCGATTCAGGAGCGTTTAACCGGATCTTTTGGCGCGGTAATTTATTGTTTATTGGCTGGACTTCTGTTGGTGCTACCCGGGATTGCGGTTCCAATTTTCAATCAGATATTTATCGATAATATTATTGTTGCTAAACAAATCGACTGGCATAAACCGCTGATCATGGCGATGGGTGTCGCGCTGTTTGCTCAATTGACGCTTCACGCTTTACAACTTCGGGCGTTGCGTCGTCTCAAAATCAAGCTCGCGTTAATGATGTCTGTTGAGTACATGAAGCATTTACTTGCCTTGCCCGCCGCTTTTTATCAGCAACGTTTTGCCGGTGAAGTTGCTAACCGGAGTTCGTTAAACGACAAGCTATCGACGCTGTTGTCTGGAGAACTCGCAACAACCGCAATCTCAGTCGTCATGATGGTTTTTTACGGCTTGGTAATGCTGTTTTATGATTTTTATCTCGCCCTTATTGGAATATCGTTTGCGGCAATTAACTTCCTCGTGTTGTTTTTGGTGTCAAAACACCGGATTGAACTCAATATGCGGGTGCTGTCCGAGACCGGAAAAACCTACGGAGTTGCAATTTCCGGCCTGAGTTCGATTGAGACGGTAAAAGCAAGCGGCATCGAAGATGATCTTTTTCAAAAATTTGGAGGATATTTTGCAAAGAGTCTCAATGCGACTCAGGCATTACAACTCTCAAACATCACGTTGTCGGTGTTGCCGCCGTTGCTGCTGGGTTTGGCAACAGTATCGGTTTTGGCATTGGGAGGCATGCGCGTGGTTCAGGGTGAGTTGACGCTGGGCACCTTGATTGCATTTCAAAGCTTAACGTTAAGTTTTCTGTTGCCAATTACAGATTTGTCGAACCTGGGGCAACGATTTCAGGAACTTCGGGGTGATCTAGGTCGTATTGACGACGTTTTGAAGTATCCCACCCCAGTCGCTGTCGAAAAGCGAAAAGTGGTCGATTCGGGTGGCATTGTTGTTTCGCGTCTCAGCGGAGAAGTGAATCTTCAGGAAGTGTCTTTTGGTCATAGTCCGGTCGCCAAGCCGCTTTTTAAGGGCCTTGATGTGCAGGTTTCGCCCGGTGCGGTACTCGCATTAGTGGGAGGCAGTGGATCCGGGAAATCAACTCTTGCGAGGCTCATTTGTGGCGATTTTGAGCCGTGGAGCGGGTGCGTCCTTTTTGATGATGTGTCTCGTGGCGAAATAGATAACCAGTTGCTGGCAAGTTCATTGTCTGTTGTCGATCAGCATATTTCACTATTCGCAGCAACGGTGCGTGAAAATCTGACTCTTTGGGATCCAGAGATTTCAGAAGAGGTTTTACGGTCTGCCTGCGAAGATGCCGCAATTCTAGATGTCATTGATAGCTTCCCCGACGGACTTGATGCCAAGCTTCTTGAAGGGGGTCGTAACTTGAGTGGCGGTCAACGCCAACGTATTGAGATTGCCCGGGCACTTATCTCCCAACCTTCGATTCTTGTGCTTGATGAGGCAACCAGCGCTCTAGATGCGGAAACAGAGTCTGTGGTGATGAGTCGATTGCAGGCGCGCGGGTGCACCCTGATTTTAGTCGCGCATCGATTGAGTTCGGTGCGGACCGCTGACGAAATTTTGGTGCTGTCTCGCGGAAAGATTATTGAGCGGGGTTCCCATGAACAGTTATGGAATCTTAATGCAGAGTACGCGCGGCTAATGAGAGCAGGGGAGGGATAGCGGTGTCAGTAGCGATTTCTAACTCCTCTGCATTGGTCGACGCGATAACAATCGTAAATCGTACTACCAGAAGAAAAATCCAGACGCCGGAGTCAATCGACGATCTGGGAGAGATTAATCTTCAGATCGGTCGTATCGCTCGCGCATCAGGCCTTCGAGTAAGGAATGTTCTGCTTTCGGACAACTGGTGGAACGAGGACTCAGGCCCCATGCTCGGATTCTTTGATGAGCAGCGATACCCGGTTGCTTTGGTTCGCTCTCGACGTGGCTACCAAATTATCGATCCAAGCAGCGGCCGTAAGATTCCCGTAGACGAGGAGTCAGTCCAGCATCTTTCGGTAGACGCTCGCGTGTTTGCGGATTCTCTGCCGACTGACATTGCTCAACTGTCGCAGATACCGCTCTGGGCAGCTAAAGAGGTCTGGCCGGATATCGGATTTGTGGTCACGCTTGCCTTATTGACGACTTTGATTGGGATGTTGGTGCCGCAGGCGACCGCAGTGCTCGTTGATACTGCGATCCCCGAAGCCAATCTTCGGATGGTTTTAGAGATTGGACTCGGACTGGTCGCTGCCGCGTTTGGCGTGGCGCTATTGTCGATAGCGCAGGGGATTGCCACCGTTCGCTTTAGTATTTGGGTGAATGCCAAAGCCCAGCACGCCATTTTTTGTCATGTCCTGTTGTTAACCGCACCATTTTTTAGGCGATTTTCAGGTGGCGACCTTCTGGATCGATTGATGGCTATTAGCCAGGTCTCGCAGGAATTTAACTCGACCAGTATTCGTTCATTGTTAGTGGGGCTCACCGCCTCACTCAATATGGGTTTGCTTTTCTACTACGACTCTCGACTGGCGCTGATTGTGCTTAGCCTTGGCTTGATTGTGCTTGCCGCTACAGTGCTTGGATTTTTTTCAATCCATAAGCATCAAAGGGAGTTGCTCGATCTTCAGGGGAGCTTTAAGGGGTTTGTTTTCGAGATTACGAGCGCGGTGGGAAAAATTCGGCTAGCCGGAGCGGCTGATCGCATCCTCAAATTGTGGTTGCAACGGTATGCGAAGCAGGTCGGCGTCGGACTAAGTGTTCAGCAGACAGAGGATTCAGTAGACACTCTGAATTTCTCCGTACCGTTAGCCGGGCTTATTCTGGTTTATGCGGTCGGTGGTCAGGCGCTCATTGAAGATGGAGCGGGTACGAGCGGACTCAGTCTCGGAATATTTCTCGCTTTCACTACAGCAATGACGACTTTCCTTCTTGGACTCACATCGTTGAGTCGAACGACAATCGAAATGCTCGAGATGCTCGCAAAATTTGAGCGAATCAAGCCTATTCTTAGCGCAGAACGTGAAACCAAAGCTCATGCAGTCAGTCCGGGGATTCTAGAAGGTAGGGTTAGCTTGCGAGATGTGGAATTTCAATATGACGCTAAAGGGCCCGTTATTCTCAAAAAAATAAATATTGAAATCGAGCCCGGCGAATTCGCTGCATTGGTCGGACCCTCGGGCTGCGGGAAGTCGACTATTTTTAGACTGCTAGTGGGCTTTGAGCATCCGACAGAAGGCGAAGTGCTGTTTGATGACCAGGATTTGACTCAGCTTGATCTCGGCGCTGTCAGGAGTCAGCTTGGGTGCGTATTGCAATCTGCGGAAGTGACCGCTGGGTCTATCATTGAGAATATTGCTGGAAGCAGTAAGGTTGGAATTGATGAAGTGTGGCGCGCTGCGGGCGACGCCGGACTCTCTGAGGATATAGAGCAAATGCCGATGGGCATTCATACTATGATTAGTGAGGGTGGCGGCAATATTTCTGGAGGACAAAAGCAACGGCTTTTGATCGCAAGAGCATTAGTTAAAAATCCAAGAATACTGTTACTGGACGAGGCCACCAGTGCGCTGGATAACAATACTCAGGCAATTGTCACGGCAAGTCTTAAGCAACGAAACGTGACTCGTATAGCGATTGCGCATCGTTTAAGTACGATTCAAGATGCAGATCGAATTTTCGTTTTAGAAAATGGAGCGATCTGCGAGTCAGGAACATTTGAGGACTTAATGCGAAAAGACGGCCTGTTTGCATCGATGATGTCGAAGCAGCAGGCAGGCTGATTTTGCTGGCTTCTCAGGACCGATTGGACTAAAAATTTAAGGCGCGAATCACCCAAGCTTAGAACACGACGCGCTTGAATGATGTTTGTTTGGCTCAACCCCGTTTTTTTCGATTGGGTTCAGATCGGTCAAGAATTGAATTTTTTTATTATTTCAATGGGGTCCGTTGAAATAATAAAATCTGCTTATTCGATCAGAAATGCAAAGAAAACAGTGAATTACGATGTGATCATTATAGTTTTTATGAACGTTCACACGAAAATAAAACTTGTCAAATTATATTCAAAAGCGCATAAATAACCATTCATACGAACATAGTGTCGGTTTTTGGAAATTCAATCATGATGGATCTATCTGCAAGACAAGCTGAAATCACCGCACTATTGATTGAATCGGAATTTCTGTCGGTTGACGGCCTGTCGGAGCGCTATTCAGTGACAGCTCAGACGATTCGGCGAGATTTAAATGTGCTTTGTGAGGCGGGTCTTGCGCGTCGTCGTCACGGCGGTGTTGAAAAGCCTTTGCCAAGCGGCAACATTGCCTACGGGTCAAGGCAAGTTTTATTGAGGGGTGAAAAACAGGCTATTGCGCGAAAAGTGGCATCCCAGATCCCGGATAACACATCGTTAGCGTTTAGCATCGGGACAACCCCTGAGTCAGTTGCCGCAGCCTTATTGCATCATGATGCGTTAAAAGTTTTTACCAACAATCTCAACATTGCCCTCTTGGCCTGCGCGAATCCGACCTTTGAGGTAAATGTTGCGGGTGGAAAAGTAAGAAATAGCGATGGGGATGTTCTCGGTGCAGGTCTAGAAACTTTTTTGTCTTCTTATCTTTTTGATTATGGGATTTATGGCGTGGCCGGAGTTGAAGCGGACGGTACGCTTCTTGATTTTAGTGAGCGTGAGGTCCGGGCTCGCCAGTTAATCCATGAGAACAGCCGGTCCACATTTTTGGTTCTGGATCACAGCAAGTTCGGTCGATCGGCTCATGTACGCGGTGGACAAATTACCCAAGTAACCAAAATATTTACAGATCGCGAGCCTTCTAGAGAAATCATCGATCGAATAGATGATTCTGACGCGGAATTAGTGATTTGTGACGAGGAGTCGGCGCAGTGACCGAACTTCGGGTCGATCATTTGATCAAAGACTGGGGCGAAACGCGGGCTGTTAATGGCGTGTCTTTTGTTGCCAAAAGTGGCACGTTAACGGTACTTCTGGGGCCCTCGGGCTGCGGAAAGTCGACCATTTTGAGAATGATTGCAGGCCTTGAGACCGTAGAGGAAGGGCAGGTGCGAATTGATGGGCAAGATATTACGCATGAAGATCCCGCAAAACGTGGCGTCTCAATGGTCTTTCAGTCGTACGCGCTGTTTCCGCATTTGGATGTTCGGGAAAATATTCTTTTTGGTTTGAAGGTTCGTAAAGTGGGTGCTACCGAGCGGGAAAAGCGTTTGCGTGAGGCCGCTGAAATGGTCGGGCTCCAAGATTTCCTGCAGCGCAAGCCGTCGCAGCTTTCTGGTGGCCAGCGGCAGCGCGTTGCACTTGCAAGAACGATCGTCTCAAAGCAGCCGATCTGCCTGATGGATGAGCCGCTCTCAAATCTGGATGCGAAGTTGAGGGCAGAGATGCGCGATGAGATTCACCTGCTGCAAAAGAGCCTAGAGCTGACGATGATTTATGTGACGCATGATCAAACCGAAGCGATGTCGTTGGCGGATCAGGTTATTTTGTTACGTAAGGGAGAGATTGCGCAGGTCGGAACGCCGCTTAAATTATATGAGGAGCCCGCTACGGGTTTTGTTGCTGAGTTCATCGGCACCCCGCCTATGAATGTGATTGATCGGGCTGATCTAGAGATGGGGCTTGGGGATGAAAAGCGTTTCCGGTTTATGGGTATCCGGCCTGAAAAAATTCGATTTTCGCAGAGTGGATTGTCGGTCGAAGTTTTGGCTGTTGACTACATGGGTGCAGAAACGGTGGTGAAGTTGAAACACGGCGGCGCCGTTATTCTCGCAAGGATTGAAGGGCGACCCGATGTGTATCCGGGGGCGCATTTAAACATTGAGTGGAACGATCAGGACGTCCATCTTTTTGATCAGCAGGGTGATCGGATTGAATGACAGTAGTGTCCTGGTCCGGTGTAAGACGGAAAAGACATTAAACGAATTGAAATTTAAGTAGGGAAAAACGGGACTTATCCCCACTTATTTGTTGTTGCCCATGAGTCCCAAAAACGTGAAGTAAAACAATTAGGAGGAAGCAGGGATGTTAGTTAAGACAAAACGCGCGCTGTTACAGCTTACTGCTGCGGTGTGCCTCAGCTTGACCGCTGTGATAGCGCAGGCAAAAACAGAACTTACGATGTATTACCCCGTTGCTGTGGGTGGATCTTTGACAAAAATTGTCGATGGTTTGGTCGACGATTTTATGAAAGAAAACCCCGATATCGACGTCAAGGCAATCTACGCCGGAAACTATAACGATGCTCGTGTCAAAGCTTTAGCTGCACTCAACGCAGGACAGCCGGCACAGCTTTCGGTGATGTTTTCAATTGATATTTATGAGCTTATCGAGCAGGACGCGATCATTTCGTTTGACGATATCGCGACCACCGCTGATGACAAAGCGTGGTTGAACTCGTTCTACCCCACGCTGATGGAAAACGGTCGAACTGCCGGCAAGACTTGGGGCATTCCTTTTCAGCGATCAACGATCGTGATGTATTACAACAAGGATTTGTTCCGAGCTGCAGGACTGGATCCTGAGAATCCGCCAGCAACTTGGGCAGAACTTGTTGAGGCCGGAAAGAAGTTAACGAAAGCAGATGGGTCCCAATGGGGTGCGATGATTCCGTCGACCGGATATCCGTATTGGATGTTTGGCGCACTATCGATGCAAAATGACCAGGTGTTGATGAACAACGCCGGTGATACGACTTATTTTGATGCGCCGGCTACCGTCGAAGCCCTTCAGTTTTGGAAGGACCTCGGTTCGAAACATAAAATCATGCCCGAGGGCACAATTGAGTGGGGCACCCTGCGTAAAAACTTCCTAGAGGGGAGGACCGCGATCATGTGGCACTCCACGGGTAATTTGACGACAGTTAAGAAAAACGCCAAGTTCGATTTTGGAGTGGCGATGCTGCCTGCAAATAAGCGACGTGGGACGCCAACGGGCGGGGGTAACTTCTATATTTTCAAAAAGACCTCACCTGAAGAACGCACAGCTGCGATGAAGCTCATCAAGTTTATGACCAGTCCCGAACGATCAGGAGAGTGGTCGATGAAAACAGGTTACATGGGTGTTAGTCCAGCGGCTTATGAGACAAAGAAATTACGTAACTATGTTAAAGAGTTCCCATACGCTGCAGTGGCTCGCGACCAGTTAGAGTTTGCGACTGCCGAGTTATCGACTTTTCAAACTGGACGGGTAAGAAAAGCGCTTGACGATGCGATTCAGGCCACGCTTACGGGTTCAAAATCTGCTGCTGATGCGCTAGGTGATGCGCAGGCCGAAGCAGTACGTTTGCTGAAGCCATATCAGTAATTGAGGGACCAACAGCGGCGGACCATCTGCCGCTGTTGGTCGCTTTATATCTCAATAGAAAATAGACAGATGCGTCCTGCAATGCGACATGTTTATGGGTGGCTGCTGCTGACGCCAGCGGCCATACTGCTGATTGCGTTCACTCATTTTCCGACACTTGCTACAGTTTTTGAGAGTACCTTTTCGAAAGGGAATATTGTGCGTCCGTCCCGATTTATCGGCATCGGCAATTACCAGTTTATGATGGAGGATCCGATTTTTTGGAAAGTCCTGATTAATAATTTTTGGTTTGCGGTTGGAACAATTCCGGTTTCAATCGCGCTTGCAATAGCGATGGCACTACTCGTTAATCGTGCTTTACCGGGCCGTCCGTTTTTACGGCTTGCCTACTTTACGCCCACAATTCTTCCGATGATTGCGGTTGCCAATATCTGGCTTTTTTTCTACTCACCCGATATTGGTTTGATTGACCAACTGCTCTCGGTTTTTGGTATCCCGGGCCATAACTGGCTGGGTGATCCATCGACGGTGCTGCCGGCAATCATCATCATGACGGTCTGGAAAGAAGCTGGCTTCTTCATGATTTTTTATCTCGCTGCGTTGCAGAACCTTTCTCCTGAATTGGAAGAGGCTGCGCGCCTTGAGGGCGCTTCGCGCTGGTATTATTTCTGGCGAGTCGTCTTTCCACTGCTTATGCCAACAACACTTTTTGTACTGATTAACGCGGTCCTAAATTCTTTTAAGTTAGTGGATCATCTTTTTGTTCTTACGAAAGGAGGGCCGGATAACGCCAGCAATCTGCTGCTGTATTACATCTATGAGAACGCATTTTCTTATTTTGACACCAACTATGCGGCCACATTGACCGTCGTTCTGCTTTTTATCCTGGCGCTGATGTCGCTGGTCCAATTTTTTCTGCTTGATCGGCGGATTCATTACCGATGAGTGAGTTAGCGTTTAAAGCCCGCTCATCAATGGTTTCGTTCGGTCTCGAAACGATAGGAGCATGGGTGCTCGCGATTCTGTGGATTTCGCCACTGCTCTACGCGTTCTGGGCAGCGTTTCATGGAAGTGAGTATGCGATTCACTTTGATCTTTTCGCGCCGTTGACGCTAGAGAATTTCAAAGAGGCATTGTCTCAAGCACCGTTCATACGCTATGGGATCAACACCTTTATTCTGGTGACAATGCTTTTATTGTCCCAGTTATTTGTGTGTACGCTCGCAGCCTACGCATTTGCCCGTTTTGATTTTGCCGGGAGTCGTATTGCGTTTGCACTGGTACTGGTCCAGTTGATGATTGCGCCAGAGATCTTGATTGTTGAGAATTACAGCACCCTGGCGAAGCTTGGTTTCATTGATACGATTACCGGCATCGGGTTACCTTACATGGCCAGTGCGTTTGGGATTTTTCTGCTTCGCCAAGCCTTCAAATCGACCCCAAAAGAGTTGGAAGATGCGGCGCGGCTCGAGGGGTGTGGTTTATTCGGGATTCTGTGGCGGGTGTATGTACCACTCGCCCGGCCTACATATCTCGCTTATGGACTGGTTTCGATCAGTCACCACTGGAATAATTTTTTATGGCCTTTGGTCGTGTCGAATTCCGTTGAGACTCGACCGTTGACTGTTGGTCTTGGAATCTTTGGCGCCCCAGAGTCAGGCGTAGATTGGTCTATTGTTTCGGCGGCGACCTTGTTATCAGTCGCGCCTTTATTGGTTGCCTTTTTATTATTTCAGCGACAATTCATTCAGTCATTCATGCACTCAGGTATCAAATGATTCGGATTCTTTCCTGGAATATTCAGAACGGCAAAGGGTGTGATGGTCAGGTTTCGCTTTCTAGAATTGCGCATGAAATTGAGGCGATGGGTGCGCCGGATGTTATTTGCCTTCAGGAAGTGTCCCGGGGACTATCGGTTTTTAGCTCGGATGAGCGGCCTGATCAAATGGCTGAACTTTCTGATCTCTTTGGAGGCTATGAGAGTGTTTTTGGTCCGGCCATTGAGGCGGCAGGTCCGTCAGGACGTTGGCAATACGGAAACGCAATTTTCTCAAGACTGCCCATTCTCTCTTCTTGTTCGCATCTTCTGCCTCGACCCGCAGATGTCCAGCGGAAGCAGATGATGCGGCAGGCAACCGAAATCGTAATTGATACTGACCGGGGTCCACGTCGGGTCATTACGACTCATCTCGAGTTTCATAGCGCTCGCCAGCGAGGCGCTCAAACCGTCCGGCTACGTGAATTACATCAGGAGGCCGTGGAGGAGCAATTGAGCCCGCCCCAGTCGGAAATTGATGGCCCGTACCAATTTGTTCCTCGACCTGTGGACGTGGTGATGTGTGGAGATTTTAATATGTTGCCCGACTCTGACGAGTATCAAGCATTGATACAGCCTTTTGGTTCAAGTGATCGAAACCTGATTGATGCATGGGAGCAATATTCTTCAGGTCAGCCTTATCCGCCGACCTGCGGCGTCCACGATCGTATTCAGTGGCCTGAAGGTCCTCACTGCCGGGATTATTTTTTTCTGGCAGGTGAGTGTGTGACCCAATTGAGCCGCCTGTTTGTAAATACCGAGACGAGCGCATCGGATCACCAACCCTTGATGATTGAATTGTCATGAATGACGGCCGGCCGGGCCGGAAAGTGAACGGAGACTTAGCTTGAGACCAATTTCTGAGGTGTCGCGAGACGTATTGCGAGAGATTCGTTATGTATTCACGGATATTGATGACACATTAACGGAAGACGGATCGTTGACCGCGAATGCCTATGCGGCCGTAGAAGCACTTGAAAAGTCCGGTATTGCGGTTGTACCGATTACAGGTCGTCCGGCAGGCTGGTGCGATTTAATCGCTCGGTTTTGGCCCGTTCAAGGTGTTGTGGGCGAGAACGGAGCGTTTTATTTTCGTTATGATCAGAAAGCGCGCCGGATGGAGCGATTCTATGCAGATGCGCCAGAAGACCGAGAGCAGAAAAAGAAAAAATTGTCCCAACTCGCGTCAACTATTCTGGATCAAGTGCCCAATTGCGCGATATCGGCGGACCAGTCCTATCGCGAGACGGACCTAGCGATTGACTTCGCAGAAGATGTTTCTCGTCTCACTGAAGAAGAAATAGAGATGATTGTGGGTGCTTTTCACAAAGTCGGCGCAACGGCAAAGGTGAGCTCAATACATGTTAATGGTTGGTTTGGCGACTATGACAAGTTATCCATGACCAAGATTTTCTCTGACCGATGTCTCGACTTAAACCTTGATACTCACGGCCAAACTTCAATCTTTATTGGTGATTCTCCAAACGATGCTCCGATGTTTAATTTTTTTCAACACTCGGTCGGGGTCGCCAATATTCGAGCATTCGAGGGGCGACTCAAAACGCTTCCCCGTTTTGTGACCGAAGGATTTGGGGGTAAAGGTTTTGCCGAATTTTCACAAGTCCTGATTGCGGCTCATAGATGACCGACGTTGAGGAAAAAATGTTTGATGTGTTTATTATCGGAGGTGGAATCAATGGCTGTGGAGTCGCTCGGGATGCAGCAGGTCGGGGACTTTCAGTGGGTCTTGCGGAAAAAGATGATCTAGGCAGTAAAACCTCGTCGGGGTCGACCAAATTAATTCATGGCGGGCTTCGATATCTTGAGCATTATGAGTTTAATCTGGTAAAAAAAGCCCTCATTGAGCGCGAGGTACTCTGGGGAATCGCACCCCACCTGATCTATCCGTTGCGATTTGTCCTGCCTCATCATAATGGCTTGAGGTCAGCTGCACTGCTTCGGCTTGGGCTATTTATTTACGATCACCTAGGTGGCCGGAAGGATTTGCCAAAAACCCGGAAGGTGGCGTTTCGCTCAGACGAGGTTGGGGAACCACTTCGATCAGACTTCAAGGTTGGATTTGAGTACTCTGATTGTTGGGTTGATGATGCACGATTAGTCATTAGTAATGCGCGAGACGCCGCTGACCGTGGTGCGCAAATTTTCGTTGGCCATGAAGTGGTCACCGCGCAGCGGAAACATGATTTTTGGGTGATCAAAACACGTGATGCCGATTTGAATACCCGGGAGTTTAGCGCGCGGGTTCTGATTAACGCAGCGGGCCCGTGGGTTTCAAAGATGACCGAATCAGTCATCAGTGAGGCGGTAGATCGAAAGATTCGCCTGATTCGCGGCAGTCATATCGTGGTGCCCAAGATGTATGATCATGATCGTTGTTATATCTTGCAGAACTCGGACGGGCGCATCGTTTTTGCTATTCCTTATGAAGACGATTTCACATTGATTGGCACAACCGATGAGGAGCACCGTGAGAGTCTTGACCAGATCGAGATTGACAAGAGCGAGACGGCGTATTTATGCCGGTCGGTCAGTGACTATTTCAAGAAATCGGTTCAGCCTGAAGACGTTGTCTGGTCTTATTCGGCTGTAAGGCCGTTATTCGATGATGGCAGTTCGGACGCTCAATCGGTTACCCGAGACTATCAGGTGATCTCAGAAGGGACTGGAAATCAGCCACCCCTGATTAGCATCCTAGGCGGCAAGATCACGACTTATCGAACGCTTGCTGAGGATGTGATGGATAAGTTGACTGATTTTTTCGATCCGTTGCCGCCTTCCTGGACAGGGTCACGTCCACTGCCGGGCGGTTCATTCGACCACCTAGATTTTGAAGGCGAACTGGGTCGATTGCGAGAGGATTATCCGTTTCTTTCCAAGCGTTATGCTCGTCGACTGATGCGGATGTATGGCAATTTGGGATCAAAAATTCTGAAAGATGCGAAGCGTTACGATGATCTCGGTGAATTTTTTGGCGGCAACCTATATGAATCTGAAGTCAGGTATCTGATTGAGAATGAGTGGGCAAGATCAGCAGAGGATATTCTGTGGCGCAGAACTAAAGAGGGATTAAGGCTGTCAAAGAGCGAGACCGAAAAGGTGAACCGGTTTCTCAAGAATGTTTGATAGTGTTGTGATCGCGGCGGTTATTTCCCCGCCAGTTCGAGAGTTTTCCCCCACACCGTTTCTTCAAGTTCAACCGGGTCTTGCTCCACTTTGAATTGACCCGGCATGCGAGCGCCTTCGTCTTGCGCAATTGCATCGGCTATTTGTTGTAGGCGATTATAAAAATCGGAGGAGCTATCAGGATCGATCAATAGACAATAGAGACCCAAATCATGTGGGGGCCCCTCCGGCGCTTTGAGTGGTTTTACATCCTGACTGGTGTTGCCGCCGTTCATACCTGCGGTCAAAATTTCAGCCATCAGACCAAAACCCCAACCTTTATAGCCGCCCATGCTTATTAGTGATCCCGCGATAGCAGCTTCTGGGTCAGTAGTAGGATTACCTTCCTTGTCGAGTGCCCATCCCTCAGGAATGCGCTCACCTGCCGCTTTTGCCATTGTGATTTTCCCAAGAGCCACGGTGGTCGTGGATTGATCAAATTGCATTGCAATGCCGCCGTTTCCATCAGGTACAGAAAACGCAATGGGATTGGTGCCAATGACCCGTGTCTTTCCGCCCGGTGGCGCAACAATGGCAGAGGCATTAGTCATGGCGATACCGATAAGGCCACGAATGGCAATCTGTTCGGTAAAGAACCCTAGCGATGTGCACGTGTGCGCGTGGCAGATCGAGAAGTTCGCGATGCCGTTTTCTTTCGCCGCTGAAATCGCCTCTGGTAAACCACGGGAAAATGCCGATTGCGCAAACCCATATTTAGCATCAACAACCACTCTTCCCGGCTGCGGTCGGCTTACAGTGGGCTCCACCGTTCCGTTTACGCGACCTGTTTTAAGCTGCTGACAGTAGCTCTCTAGATAATAAAGGCCGCAGATACGATTACTAACCGCTTCTGCTTTTCGCACGGCTTTAGCGACCTCTTGAGCGATCCAGGTGTCCGCACCATGGGCTTCCAGGGCGGCTCGTGTTGTTGTCTCGATTTCGGCTAAAGATACTGAGGGCATAAGAATTTATATCAGCTAGAGCGAAAAATGCACGAGTAGTCAGAGACGGCGAGCCGTAAAATGTTTACCCGTTTTCAATTTCAGTGGTTGGAATGACTAGACGTTATAAACCAGTTTAGGGGCATCAATCAATTCTGATAGTGCTCCTAGGACATTAGGAGGTCAACATTGCCTCCAGAGGCGGTGGTGTCTCTGCAGATATGTTTTTCTTTTTTTAGCCAGATATAACCCCCTTGATCAGAAATGACAGGGATTATTCTTTCACCTGGTTGGGCTCGCAATGCCGCTAGGCTCGAAAATACGCTGTCATCATCAAGTCGAGTCATGACGGCATCGAAATTTTCAGCACAGTCGGGCGGTAGGACGGCAGATTCAGTGACCGTGTTTCCAGATTTTTTGGCTATCTGGGCTAATTCTCTCCGGGTTGCTGAATCTGGATGCAAAACGAGAATATGGCCTCGCGGTTGAGTCGAGTAGGTATTTAATTCACCGGTGGGCCCCGGTAGCGTGGTTTTAATTTCTCCCGCAACCAGTGCTGAGGTAGTGGCAGATTGAGACAAGAAGGCGGGAAGATAGCAGGGTCCGCCCGCTTTTGGCCCGGTACCCGAGAGACCCTCTCCCCCGAAGGGTTGGGAGCCTACGATCGCGCCAATTTGATTGCGATTGATATAGATATTTCCGGCATTTATTTCTGAGCTGACTTTTTTAATGTTTTTGTCAATGCGACTATGGAGTCCAAAGGTGAGTCCAAACCCCGATTGATTTATTGCATTAACGATATTCTCTTCTTGCCCTGCTTCAAATGTCGCTAGATGAAGAACAGGTCCAAATACTTCTTTTTCAAGATCATCAATTCCGTCGACCCGGATAATGGCGGGTGGGCAGAAACAGCCTTGCGGCGTTACGCCTGCCCAGATCAAGCGTTGATCTACTTTTGCCGCAAACACATACTGATCAATGCAGCGCTTTGCTTGGGCATCTATAACGGGGCCGATATCGGTGTCGGTTCTATTGGGCGAACCGACTTTTAATTCTGCGGCAGCCTCGCAAATCATTTGAGTCAACCGGTGTGCAATGTCTTCTTGTATATAGAGCATTCGCAGGGCTGAACACCGTTGTCCCGCTGATTGAAAAGCAGAGACGAGAATGTCGTCTACGGCTCTCTCAAGAAGAGCGGAGCTGTCAACGATCATCGCGTTTAGACCGCCTGTTTCGGCGATAAGCGGGGCAGATGGTTTTAACGAACGACCGATTGCGGATTCAATATGTTTCGCAGTTTGATTTGATCCGGTGAAAACAATCATGTCGGCTCGCCCCATTCCACTGAGGGCATTGCCTACTGTTTCACCCCTGCCAAAAAGAAGATGCAGCGCGCTCTCGGGAAGGCCTGCTCTGTGCATTAACGATAGTGCAAGTCTTGCAATGCGAGGCGTTTGCTCAGCAGGTTTTGCAAGTACGGGATTGCCTGCGCCTAAGGCGGCGACAATCTGCCCGACAAATATTGCTAATGGGAAATTCCATGGGGAGATGGCGACAACCGTGCCGCGGGCCTTTGAGGCAGGATTTAGCGTTCTGGTCTGTAAGGCGTAGTAACGACAAAAATCAATCGCTTCGCGAAGTTCTCCAGCAGCATCGCTCATGGTTTTTCCGGCCTCATGGGTGAGTATTTGGTAAATCACCTCCGAAGCGCGCTCTAGTTCAGTCGCGATCTGATCCAAAACGGCCGCTCTCTCAAATATCTTGAATTTTTTCCAGATCGAACATTCCGCTTGATCAAAAGCATCAATAATTTGCTGGTGGCTTGACTCAATGGGTTTAGATGACAGTCGCTTGATTGATGTAGATTTTTCAAAATCCCGGATGGCGTCGAGATTGTCGATGTCAAATCCCCAACTGTTCAGACGATCAGGCATAAAAAGCTGATCGCCGGACATAATATTTGAGTTGATGTTAAGGGAAGATCCATAAGGATCAGTCACAAGAGTTTTGATATCGATTGATTGGTCCGCAAGCTGGTTCATAAAAGATGAGCTTGCACCGTTTTCTATCACCCGTCGTACAAGATATGCGAGAAGATCATGGTGCTCGCCAACAGGGGCGTATACCCTTAAAGGCGCATGGCATGTTTTTTTTAACTCTTGATGAACAGCGTCACCCATGCCATGAAGTTTTTGAAGCTCATAGGGTGCTGACACCGTCCTGTCGGCAATTTTATTAACGGCGCAAAGTGTGTAAGCATTATGGCTTGCAAACTGCGGATATAAATATTGCGAAGCCGTCATGAGTTTTTTGGCGAGATTGAGATACGCAAGATCGGTTTCGAATTTTTGCGTGAACACCGGAAAGTCCTTGAGTCCTTTCTCTTGAGCGATCTTTATTTCGGTATCCCAGTAAGCACCTTTCACGAGTCGCACTGAGATCTTGGTTTGTCTTTCGTGCGCTAGCGTTTCGAGCCAATTAATCAGGGCCTCGGCATGATGGGAATACGCCTGAACCACTAGTCCAAGACCCTCCCAATTCCGAAGATCCTGATGTAAAAGCAAGAATTTAAATACATCCAAAGTAGGACCAAGCCGGGAGAATTCTTCCGCATCTATTGTGATGGGAATATTTTTCCGACGAGCCTCAGTCGCAAGAGTAAGTGCTCGATCAATTGTGTATTTGCGATTGTCTGACCAATAGCGGGGAAGCAGTTTGCATGATAATGCAGAGAGTTTTATCGAGACGCCCGAATTTTGATTAACCCGTTTGTCTTTTGCCGCCCCCCCTGTTTTGTTGATTGCGTTTAGGTAGGCGTCAAAATAGTGATCACAATCTGCGGTGGATCGAGCCGCTTCGCCGAGCATATCAAAAGAGAAGAGTGTGTTCTGATCAATAGACTTTTTGATCGCCTCATCAATGTTTTCGGCAAAAACAAATTGACTTCCCATCTGGCGCATAGCGGTTTCGATTGCTTTACGAACCGTTGGTACCCCAATCTTCGAAAGCAGTGCTTTAAGACCTTGGGAATATTTAGACCGAACGATCCCGCTCGCGAGTTCGAGTGCAGATTCCATACCTCGCACGAATCCTGTTGCGTCTCCCGCAAGCCAATGTCCTGGTGCCAATTTGTCAAAAATAAGAAGATCGCGAGTGGTATCGTCGGGTATCCTGAGTAGTGCTTCGGCAAGCTCAAGAATCATCCGACCCTCTGCAGTAGAAAGCTTGTAGATCGCCATGATCTTTTCGGCAGAGATGATTCGACTATTTCCACGAGCCGCTTTTGCAACAAATCTGGCATGGTCTAGTAAATTTTCGCGTTCCCGGGATGAAAATACAGGGGCTTGAAGGAGGTCGACGATGCTTGATGAGCGCAAAGACGAACCCGATACAAACGCAGGAATGTCAGCAGTCCAGTCGGTAGCGAGCGGAACTTGTTTTGAAAGCGTGGCCATAGCTGTGCTGCAATATTTTATGGAGGGTAAAAATTTACATTAATTTAAATATAAAAAATTCTAAATTATCTGTTAAAAAAGGTTTAAAAACTTAATAATAAGAGATCAATAATTTTATAAACTGAAAATAGATAAAAAACAGGATAAATGGATAACATAGATAAAAAAATACTGGACCAACTCTGCGTTGACAGTAAAAAAACTCTCAAACAATTATCCGGGGAGGTTGGGCTGTCGCCATCGCCGCTTCAGGCTCGCGTGAAACGGTTGGAGCGGGAAGGGTTCATCCGAGGTTATGTGGCGAAGGTTGATTTCTCTAAAACAGGCCAAGATCATATCGCGTTTGTTCAGGTGACTTTGAAGGATACGCGCATGACTGCGCTGGATGGATTTAACCGGGCGGTACGTAAACTCAAGTCCGTAGAACAATGCCACATGATCGCGGGTAGTTTTGATTATCTGCTGAAGGTGCGAACTGTGGATATTCAGGATTATCGGGTCGAGTTAGCCGAGAATATCTCATCGCTCCCAAACGTGGAATCGACGTCGACTTTTGTATCGATGGAGACCGTTGTGGAGTAACCGCGCTCCTGAGACCGTGGAGCGCGCTGTTCAGGGATGGTTTGGAGCTTTTAAAAAATCAGAATGGGTACTCCCATTCTGATTTCTTGAGGGCCCGTTATTGATTGTGAATTATTTCTTGCGTTAAAACCTAAGACCCAACTTAATGCCGACACCTATCGCATCGTTATCCTCAAAGCTTGAGGTCCCGATGACTGCATTGGTTTTTGCATCGCCAGCCATTGTGTAGTTGAGCCCTCCAGAGATAATCATATTCCCAGTTTCATAACGAAGTCCGAGCGTAAAACCGGTGCGACCATCGGTTGGCCCCAGATTGGAGACCAATTCTCCTTCACTGGCCTCGTAGCCCACCGAAAAAGACATCGCAAAATTTGGGGTCAGACGGCGACCGATACCAAGACTGAATGTATTGACATCGTTATCGTAGGAAAGGATAGATTTTTTTGTGATGAGCTTGTAATCCCGGGGTGTAATTGCGAAGTCAGACCAATTCACCCATCGAATACCGCCAAACAACAATGTATCAGTGGCAACTCCGGTCCGAAAAGTGAAATTTACCGATTGTGGTGTTTCAATATCCGTAACCGAATCCGGTGTCGCGCCAAGCGCCGTAGAGGTCTCGGTCGTCTGGTGCTTATGTTCGATAGAAGACCCATACGTCAGGTGAACAAGTAGCCCGATTTCAGGGTTCTCAACAGATGCGCCCACCACGTAACCGAATCCCTCGTCTTGTCTCGCTTCCCCTTTGTAATTGCTGACGGCTGGAATCCCAATATTTGCATTGAGAGTTTGCCCCCGAATACCACCGTATACTGAAAATCGATCAGAAATCCGGAAACGAGGAATTACAGTGAGCCCATTGGACTTAAGGACTGCAGTTGAGCCGGTAAAAGGGTAGGTCGTGCCTGACGGATATTTAACATTCCCGCCATAAGGCTGATCATAGACCAGTGCAAATGACCATTTTTCATTTAGGTCTAATTTATAGGCAGCCCCCATCTGGGTGTAGTCATCCGCCATATCGCCCGATTCTCGACCCACCACCGAACCCGATACGGAGGGGTCGACTGATCCAAAAGAAAACTCCGCGTATCCGCCTTTATGAAACAGGGCATCCAGCGGTTGACCCGAGCGATCGAGTGCGCCTGCGAATGCGGACGAATAAAAGAACGTGATGGCTAGAGTTAGAGCGATTCTGAAGGACATGATTTTCTCCTCGATGCTATTTGTTCTGATTGAGTGATCCCGTCATTAAAAACCGAGCGATCTAAAAATATACAGATTCTTCGGCAGCCCGAAGTAAATCTTAAATATGCGAAATGACCATAACACAGTAACCATAATACGAGCAGATATAGTATCTCCGCGGGCTCATCGGAGTTGGTACTTCTCTAATCCAATTCAGCTTCTTCATAGAATAAATTTATGCAAATACTATGAATTAAGTATTAGACCTATGAAGATTTTCTGCTTACTCTGACTTAAGGCTATCGATTAGACGCAATTTTTGAGATTTTGAAGATCAGGGGTTAGTTATCGTGTCAGATCAACTAGACACAATTGTGATTGGCGCGGGTCAAGCGGGTATCGCAACCAGTAAGCATCTCAGTGATCTTGGGGTGCCGCATATCGTTTTGGAGCGTGATCGTATTGCGGAGCGGTGGCGCTCACAGCGATGGGATTCTTTGGTGGCCAATGGTCCAGCCTGGCATGACCGTTTCCCTGAGCTCGAGTTTGGCCAGATTGGGCCCGATGAATTTGCATCCAAATCCCAAACGGTCGATTACTTTGTCGAATACGCTAAGCAGCACAATGCGCCTATTCATGAAGGAGTTTGTGTTTCGAGAGTAAGCCGAAACACCTCCCGGCCCGGCTTTAAGGTTGAAACAACTCGCGGTATCTATGATGCGGCTCGAGTCGTGGTGGCAACCGGACCATTTCAGAATCCTGGTTTTCCACCGATCACAAGACCGTCTGGAGATATTTTTCAGATTCATTCGTCGGAGTACAAGAATCCACAACAGCTTCCAGAAGGGAATGTATTGGTTGTAGGTGCTGGCTCTTCAGGCGTGCAAATTGCGGATGAGTTACAACGCTCAGGCAAACAGACCTATCTTTCCGTGGGTCCTCATGAGCGACCTCCCCGGAGTTATCGGGACCGAGATTTTGTGTGGTGGTTGGGGGTGCTTGGTCTTTGGGATCTTGAAGTGATGGAGCCTGGCAAGGAGCACGTCACCATTGCGGTTAGCGGTTCCCATGGGGGATTCACGATTGACTTTCGCGAGCTTGCTCATCGAGGCGTCACGCTTGTTGGCCTGACAGAAGGTTTTGAGGGAAAAACGATCTATTTTCAGGATGACCTTAATCGCAATATTTTGGATGGCGATACCAGCTACTTTTCATTGCTTGATGCGGCGGATGAATATGTCAGGCGCAATGGTCTTGATCTGCCTGAAGAGCCAGAGGCCCGCAAAACGCTACCTGATCCTGACTGCATAACCCATCCCATTCGAGAGATCGATATGACGGGGAGTCAGATTACAAGCATTATTTGGGCAACAGGATTTTTAAGTGACTATGGCTGGTTGCAGGTCGATGCCCTGGATGGAGACGGTAAACCCACTCACCAGCGCGGCGTTTCCTCCGAGCCAGGTGTTTATTTTGTGGGATTGCCGTGGCTATCCCGAAGGGGTTCGTCTTTTATTTGGGGGGTATGGCACGACGCAAAACATATTGCCGGTCATATTGCGACCCAGCGACAGTATGCGGCTTATTGTCCAGATTAGATCTTCATCACTAGATTTGAGTTTTTCATTTAGCCTTTCTAGTTGAACCATGGAACGACTGTGGCGGATGGGTCATAGTTGCTCAGTCCTACCATCGTTAGAACACAACATCCAATAAACAGCATGATTCCCTGGCCAAGGGTATCAGTATATTCACCACTATTTCGCTGGGTCGCAGACGAACACTGTTCGGAGGATCCTTTTAAAAGCATCAAGATTCCCAGTATGCTGCAGATCGCAACTCCAGAAATGCCTGCCCAAAAGGCAAATATGCCGAATATGTGATCGATAAAGGAATCAAGATTCCCGTCGTTACGCCAGAGCTGAAAAACTCCGTAACCAAGAAAAACTAAAAGCGCTCCTCGTCGTCGCATGGTCTTTTCCTCAAGTTTGATCAACACAATTAAAGCCGTGTATGTTGATTAAATTTTTTAAACTTAATTTTTGATACATACGAATGCGCTCGATTAAGGTTTCGAACCACGACGATAAGCAAGCGTTTTTCAGAACTGCTGATAAGCGAGCACTTGACTGAATTAACTACTAATTTTTGCCACAGTAAGTCTATGGGTCCCAACGAATTTTTTCAAGATGGACGCCCAGAATTGAATCTGAATCAAGGAAGGGAAATCCTCCGTACATTTCTGAAAGCATGTAATTTCCGAGCGGCATTGATACCACGCGATTGCATGACGTTGGGGAAAAGCCTTGATCGAGTTGATCATCATCCGGCAGTTTGGATGCGCAATGATAACTGCCGGATTTATCACGAAAAAAGAAGTAGCCGTTCGGGTAAGCGGAAGTCGCATGAGAAAACATAACCTCGTCACACCCTTTTTTCTCGTTGCAAAGCAGCGGATTCACAACGCATACTTTTTGTTTATCATTATTGAGATGACACTTAATCAGTGTTGTAATTTCTTCGAGGTGCTTAAATCGCTTTTTATGCAAAAATCCCATATGAGAGACATTGAGTTCCGATCCAATGACTTGTGAGATCGGAGCACCTCCAACTAACCATTTTTTTGGATCTCGGATGACTTCGACAATAGCAGGCGTTGGAAGTGCTTCAAATAGATCCGTCTTTACGGTGTATTCACCACTGTTGTTATCAACCGTAAAAAAATGCGCTTTTGGGAGATATGAGATTGGCTGAATAATTGGCTGAAAACTTGCGAAGTCGTGAGGATAGGCATCAGAAAATCGATTTGCCATCGCCTCGCCATCATTTTCATTCTGGACCATCACATGGTTTCTTAGTTTTTGATCCGTTTCTGACTGCTTAGCAAACCAATTGTTGCGAGTAATAAGTGCTGAACTGGTTTCCTGTAAACCCGCTAACACAGTTGAGTACAAAGGCTCAGCCGTGAAACCAATTCGTCGTAGATTCACATTAAGACTAGCGCTAACAAAGTTATTCCGATTGAAATAATTAATCTGATTCGAATGATCTGCTGCACCATATTTCACTGCAATAAAGTTGGTCTTAAAGTCCTCCAAAGAATGACTCTGAACTAAGGCGAGACCAGATTGCACAAAGGTCTGGCAGTTCAAAATGTCCGTTCGAAACAACGGCAGTTCCTGAATATGGGCGCATCCTCTTGTATTGATGCCGCACCATCGCCCTTCGCCTTCTCCATGACCGTAGGGGGTGTTTAGAAAACTGTTTACCAGATCCTCTATCACGTCATCTGTTTCGACGATTTGTTTTTTTTCCTTTAGTGCAATTAATTCTGAAAACTTTGAAATGGCAATCTCTTCTTTCTTTTTGACGTCATAGTTCAAAACGGTGAACCTGGAGAAAAAAGTCTTGGCAACATTATCTGTGTTGAGAGATGGTAGATGGACATCTTCACCATCGAACTCCGCTTGTGCTGAGCAGGACAGAGAGGCAAGAAGAATTCCAAAAATACGATAAAGGGACATAGATAAGTGTAGAGTGGGTCGCCGACCTTTAGTTAATGCATGACAAACATTTAAAAAACACTTTAATTTTACAGTAGACACGTATTTCGAGCGTCGCTTCCTCGTGGCAGGGTATTAAAAAATTTAGGTACCAGGTTCGAGACGTCAAGTGAGGTTTATTTTTGATGACCAACTTGAGATTGACGTAATAAAGTATAAAATCAAGCCAAGGTAGAAAACTTTAGTTAAAAGTTTTATGAGTCGATTTGATAGGCGTCAATGAACATTAGCGAACTGATAACAGCCCACGAGACCGCAGTCCGAATGGGTTCCTTTTTTGGCGTCTTGATTCTAATGGCCGTGTGGGAGGTTCTTGCGCCGCGCCGTGCGTCTACTGTTTCAAAGATCGTTCGTTGGGGGAATAACCTTGGACTGGTGGTCTTTAACAGTGTTTTGTTAAGACTTGTTTTTCCGACGGCTGCCGTTGGTGTCACGATTTTTGCCAGCGAGCACAGTTGGGGACTCCTGAATTATGTTCAGTTGCCGTCTGTCGCAGCAGTTGCGATATCGATTGTGGTAATGGATTTTGTTATATATGTTCAACATATCCTGATGCATACGATTCCCGCTCTTTGGCGATTGCATCGAGTGCATCACGCGGACCTAGACTATGATTTCACGACCGGCGTTCGTTTTCATCCCCTTGAAATTATTGTATCGATGTTAATCAAATTCTCTGCCATCTTAATACTCGGACCACCTGTGATAGCCGTATTGATGTTTGAGGTGATTCTGAACGCGATGTCCATGTTTAATCATGGAAATGTGAAGCTTCCCGCATTCCTGGATCGGAACTTGCGTCTGTTAATTGTGACGCCAGACATGCATCGGATTCATCATTCGGTTGAGGAAGACGAGTCGAATCAAAATTTTGGCTTCAACCTGTCCTTGTGGGATCGCTTTTTTGGTACGTATCGTAAGCAGCCTCGAGCCGGTCATGAGGAAATGGTAGTCGGTATCCAGAATTATCGCGGACTCAGGGATGTCACTTCGATCCAAGGACTTCTGCTTCTGCCGTTTCGAAATAAACCAGATGAATTGACTGTCGATCATCATAAGTCCCCTTGATTAGAGTGTGGCAAACCGCGCAGAGGTAACCCTCTTTGAGCTTTTACTGTGAATAAGAAAGTCATTCGATTCCTGTTGTTCTTTTTAATTATCATCGGACTTGGCATTGCTCTTGCTTATCGAGACAGTGTGAGCGGTGAGATGCTGGAGGAAGGAGTTCGTCGCTTTGGCGAGATGGGACCACTTTTTTTCATCGGGGTTTACGCTGTCGGTACCGCGGTGTTTTTACCCGGGTCCATCATGACTCTGGCGGGTGGCGCCATGTTTGGCCCGGTTTGGGGTGTGCTTTATAGTCTGACAGGTGCAACGATCGGCGCAATAATTGCTTTTTTGATCTCTCGCTATTTGGCAGCAGACTGGGTAGAGCAGAAAGCGAGTTCGCGGGTTCGTCGGTTGAAGAGTGGTGTGGAAGCAGAAGGCTGGCGGTTCATCGCATTTGTCAGATTAGTGCCTTTATTGCCATTTAATATTCTCAACTATGCTCTTGGACTCACTCACATTCGGATTTCGCATTACATCTTTGCAACATTTTTTGCGATGGCGCCAGGCGCGGTGGCTTATACCTATATCGGTTTTGCAGGTCGTGAGTTGATCGCAGGGGGCGAGGGGCTGATCCAAAAAGGCCTGCTTGCAATAGGACTTCTTGCGCTAGCTGTTTTTTTGCCTGGATTTATCAAGCGCCTGCGCCAGAATCAAATGTTGGATGTCCATGATCTTAATGAGAGATTATTATCTGGACAGGATATGTTGATTTTGGATGTGCGCTCGCGGGATGAATTTATGGGCGAGTACGGTCATATTCCTCAGTCTTTAAACATTCCACTACCCGAGCTTGATACGCGAATCGACGAGTTGCTTCCATATTTAGACCGTCCAGTTGTGATTGTGTGCCGCTCACATAAGCGGTCCGGGAAGGCGGCTCGAATACTTGAGCGCGAGGGCTTTAATGATTTTCAGGTGGTGCGCGAAGGAATGACAGCTTGGGTAGACGCTAGTTTCGCCGTAGCGCTTGATTAAGAGAGGTTGAGTCTTGCACGATATGCTGTCTAAATTGAATCCGAGCGCCACGGATTTTCCACGTTTACGGCGAAAGCGTCTTCAAACACTGCAGGTGAATCTGGGATATCTTTGTAATCAGTCCTGCACGCATTGTCATGTCAATGCAGGACCTAATCGAACCGAAGTGATGACATCCGATACTGTCGATGCCGTGATTGATTTTCTTGATGAGAGTCGAGTGAAGCGACTGGATCTGACGGGCGGCGCACCGGAATTAAACCCGTATTTTCGTCGTCTTGTCATTGCCGCGCGAGAGCTTAATGTTGAGGTTATTGATCGCTGCAATTTGACCGTTTTGCTGGAGTCAGGTCAGGAAGATCTAGCCGAATTTCTTGCCGGGCAAGAAGTCGAAATCGTGGCCTCATTGCCATGCTATTCAGAGGAAAATGTAAATAGTCAGCGTGGAAAAGGCGTATTTCATGACAGCATCATCGCGCTTCGCCAACTGAATAGACTGGGCTACGGCGAAGCGAACTCTGGTCTACAACTGAACTTGATGTATAACCCGACAGGCCCTTTTTTGCCGCCATCCCAGCGGACTCTGGAAGTTGAATATCGACAACATCTTGATGATCAGTATGGGGTTCATTTTAATCAACTGTTTACCCTCGTAAATATGCCCATTCAACGTTTCGGCAGTACTTTAGTCTCGAAGGGTGAGTTTGAAGACTATATGACGTTGCTCCGCGGCAATTTCTCTTCGGAAAACCTTTCGAAGGTGATGTGTCGCGAATTAATCAGTGTTGACTGGCAGGGTCTGATTTACGACTGTGATTTCAACCAAATGCTGGGATTACCCTTACTGATCGATGGAAATAAGCGACCCCATATTAGGGATATCAGACCTGTGAATCTCAAAGACCAACCCATAGGGGTGGCCGATCACTGTTACGGTTGTACAGCTGGATCAGGGAGTAGCTGTGGTGGTGAGTTGACTTATTGAGGCAGAAGCTGAGTCGCCTGCACCGATGACTATTCCAAAAATTTCGATTATTGTCCCCGCCCTGAATGAAGCAAGCCATATCACCGAGGTGCTCGGTAGGCTTCAGGCATTTCGGAAACGAGGACATGAGGTGATCGTAGTTGATGGCGGCAGTAGCGACGCCACGGTTCTAAAAGCGGCGTCATCTGCGGACCATGTGATGTCTGCGCCGCGAGGCCGGGCCGAACAGCTAGCCGCTGGTACTCATCGGGCTCGTCATTCTATTTTGTGGTTCGTACATGCTGATACGATGGTGCCGGATAATGCAGACCATCTAATTCTTGAGGCGCTTGACCGCGCCAGTTGGGGACGTTTCAACGTTCAGCTTTCCGGCCGAAATCATTTCTATTCTCTGCGCATCGTCGAAGGATTCATGAATAAGCGATCGCAAATAACTGGTATTGCAACGGGCGATCAAGGGATATTTGTTACCCGTTCTGCATTGGAAGCCGTGGGGGGGATACCCAATCTGTCATTGATGGAGGACGTCGCGTTGAGTCGGCTCCTCAAAGCGGTTGGGCGGCCCGCTTGCATTAAAACACCCTTGCTGACCTCTAGTCGACGATGGGAGCAGAATGGTATTTTTCGCACAATTGTCCTGATGTGGCTGTTACGCAGCGCGTATGGCATTGGGATTTCACCTAAACTTTTGAAAAAGTTTTATCACTAGCGATGACCGATGGTGTGATTCTCGTGTTCGCGCGCGCACCGGAGGCAGGTCAGGCAAAAACACGTCTGATTCCAAAATTAGGACCAGAAGGAGCTGCTCAACTGCATTCAAGACTTGTTCATCTCACGCTAGAGACCGCAACGGCATTTCATAACGTTTCGGTACAGCTTTGGTGTAGCCCTGACCCGCATCGATCATTTTTCAGTCAATGCCGTGCGACCTATGACGTTACATTGCATGCGCAATCAGGGGTGGATCTTGGGGAGCGTATGTTAAATGCCTTTAATCAGGCATTGACGGATTATGATTGGGCTCTATTAATCGGTACCGATTGTCCTGATTTAAATATTGAAGATTTTGAGCAAGCCGAACAAGATCTTAATAACGGCATTGATGTGGTTCTTGGCCCGGCTGCAGACGGGGGCTACTATCTGATCGGCCTCAAGAGGCCTGAACCTAATCTCTTTCAGAACATTCCATGGGGGGGTTCGGAAGTGCTGTCCTGCACGTATACCCGTCTCAACGAAGCAGGTTTAACTTTCTCGCAACTGCACGAGCATCACGACATCGACCGACCTGAAGATTTAATTCGATTTCCAAGACTGTCTGATGCCGACGTAACGTAGTTGAGCGAGGGAGAAGCATTAAAACCCATTTCTGCGTGGGTTGTTAGGTAAAACCCAAACTACCAGTGCGCGCCTGCATTGACCTGTATGTCTTCCATTGTTAGGGCCGGCGAGAGATCAGAGCATAAAAAAGAGACCAGTTCCGCAATTTCTTGTGGCTGGACCAGGCGGTGTTGTGGATTTGCGGCAGCGATTTCTTCTTTTTGCGATTCAGGCGTTTTACCTGATTGCTCTGCCATTTTTTTGATGCTGTTTTGAAGCATTTCGGTTTCCACCCAGGTTGGGCTGACGGCGGTGCAGGTAACCCCTCGATCAGCGCCTTCCAGAGCGACCGCGCGCGTAAGACCAAGCAAGCCTGCTTTTGAAGCGCAGTAAGCCGCATGAGTAGGGACAGCCGTTGTGGCTGCGGTGGAAGCGATATTCACAATCCGTCCCCAGCGATTTGTCAGCATATCGGGTAGGCAAGCTCTTGTCATTTTAAAAGGGCCATTAAGGTTGGTTTCAATTACAAGATCCCAGTCTTCGTCACTATGGCCACATACTTCCTGATGGAGGGATACACCCGCCGAATTGATCAGAAGGTCGGGTCCACCGTAATGGCTTTTTACTGAAGCTACAAAGTGATTCACGGAGGCAGAATCGCAGACGTTCAAAGTGCCTACAAAAAATTCTTCTCTAGCCAGATGATCATATGCTTCAGCACTACGTCGACCGCCAATGGCAACGTTGGCGCCGCGTGACTTGAGGGTTCGGGCAATCTCAAGGCCGATGCCAGCCGTGCCGCCTGTTACGATTGCAACTCTGCCTTGATGCCATGACTCTTTATTCATAGAAAAACCACGCTAGGCTTGAATCGCATCTGTTTTTATCGTTTTGGCACATTGGCCTCTTGTAGTACACCAGCTGCGCTCGCCGTTTTTTGCTAATCCCGAGTGACGTATTTAAGGATCTGCACGATTTGATCAGGCGTTTGGGCCCATGCCATCGCCGCGGCATCGACTTCTTTAAGCGCATGGACGATATCTTCATCATGGAGCGTGATGTAAGGCTTACTTTTCGCTGCGCAAAATCCGGCATCAAAAGCCGCATTCCATTGTTTGTACTTGGCACCAAATCGAATAACTGCAATATCGCAATTTTCCAGCTGTGTCCTCGTTCGAATCGCATTTACTTTTGAGGATTTATGATCCCGCCAGAAAGAGGTGGTCTCCGCTCCCAACATGTCCCCTGCAGCATCACTGTCTTCATGATTAGTGACTGCTGAGGTAAATGTGATCGGCAGATTATGAATCTTTGAACCGTCGATTATTTGTTGCCTCCAATCCGAGTGAATCTCACCTGATAAGTAAACTGTCCAATTCATCAATCTTGCCTCCTGAAATACTAATTACGCCCTATGATCCACAGCTTAGAAAGAGAAAAGGCCCTTAGCCGGGCAAATAGCCGGCTAGCTCTTTTTCGACGCCTTTGGGGTCTGCTTTTAAACCCTCACGCAGTCCGCTCGCCATATCCCCCGGGAAAATCTCTTCTTCACCTTTTAAAATTCCATCAATAATAGCTTTAGCAATGTCTGCAGGCGGCATTTTGGGTGGAGGGAAATCCCGGCTCATGTCGGTATCGACGGCGCCCGGCATGACTGCCATCACGAGGGTATTGTCAGCATCAAGTTCAGCGCGAACGCCTTCGGTTAGTCTAAGGCCTGCCGCTTTGGATGCGCATAGGGATCCCATAAGCGGGAGCGCCACGTTGGACAGAATCGACAGTAGATTAACAATGCAGCCACCGCCATTGTTTTTTAGGATAGGGGCAAAGGCTCGACACATACGTAAGGTGCCAAAGTAATTGGTCTCCATTTCTGCCCGTGCATCATCGATGCCATCGGCAGCGAGTAACGCGGACATTTTATTAACACCAGCATTATTGATCAGCAAATCAACATCCTGGCAATGCGCGGCTGCCTGATTGACTGATGCATCATCCGTGACATCTAACGAAAGTGTTTTGACTATATCCGGATAGGACTGGGAGAGCTCCTCTATATCCGAGATGTTTCGCGCTGTCGCATAAATCTTTTTGACGCCACTCTTTGCGAGCGCTTCAACTAGCTCACGTCCTATGCCTCTGCTCGACCCTGTCACCAAAGCCGTTGTTCCTTTTATGTTCATTGCTTTAACCCTATTTTGATTTTCAGTCTCGCCAATCGTGGTTTTTAGCCAGTTCCTATCTGGTTCAGGAAGGGGCACCGCGTCTATCAAGGACTGAGTGTACCGTCGTCTGGGTTGTGTGAACATCTGCGCGACAGGCCCAGACTCCACCTGTCTCCCATCAAGCATGACGATGACTTCGTCACAGATACTGCGCACCACTGAAAGATCATGACTGATAAAAATCAGACATAGTCCCAATTGTGTTCTTAAGTCGTCCAATAGATTCAGGACTTGGGCCTGACTGGACATATCAAGGCCCGAGACGATTTCATCCGCGACAATCAAAGCGGGGCGAATAGAGATGGCGCGGGCGATACAGACGCGTTGCAGTTGTCCGCCGCTGAGTTCGCGTGGGTACCGCTTGCCCAGCGATGGATCAAGTCCCACCTGTCGGAGTAAGTCTGCGGCTTGTTCCCGGGCTTTTGAGACGTTGGTGACTTTGTTATACGCGAGTAGTGGCTGTGAGATGGCATCATCTACCCGCCGGCGGGGATTAAGCGCCGCGCGCGGTTCCTGAAAAATCATTTGCATTCGGTCACGGATGGGACGCAGTTCCGCTTCATCCAGCGATGTGATGTCTTGCCCATTAAACAGAATGGTGCCGGACGTGGGTTGTAATAGCCGAATAAGCGTTCGCCCTAAGGTCGTCTTCCCGGATCCAGATTCCCCCACGATCCCAAGACACTGACCTTTAATTGCCCGAAGATCGATATCTCGAATAATGGGCACCATCGGCGTTGGCTGAAAACGCCGCCTCGCTGCCAGATTTGGCAAAGCGACGCTGAGTCGTTTTGCAGAGATCACTTCAGGTCTATCGACGCTGATCATATTCATGAGCTGTTTGAATTAACTCGGTCTGGAGATCTTCTGCAACCGGGGCTAACTTTTCACGCGGCTGGTCATATCTTGGAATAGCTTCCAGCAGGGACTGGGTATAACGGTGAGAAGGCGAGCGATACACATCGGCAACGTCACCTTGTTCCAGAATCATTCCGCTATGCATCAGGCTGACACGATCGCATATTTTTGCCACGACACCAAGATCGTGGGTCACAAAAAGAATGGTCGCGCCTCGATTCTTCTGTAGATCACGAATGAGTCGTAGCACTTGACGCTGCACTGACACATCGAGAGCGGTAGTGGGTTCATCGGCAACAATCAGTTTAGGTTCAGTACTAAAGGCCATCGCGATCAGGACTCGTTGACGCATACCGCCTGAAAGTTGATGAGGATATTGCTGAAGCACCTGTTCAGGTTTTTTGATTTTCACTTCGCGTAGGAGTTGCTCAGCACGTTTGCGAGTTTGATGGGAGGAGTCGGGGTGTACCAGTTTCAGGATTTCACTCATTTGCTTGCCTATTCTTTTAACGGGGTTCAGCGAGGTCATGGGATCCTGGGGGATCAGGCTGATCCGCCCGCGATTTTGATTGCCCCGGTGGTTTCGTGCTGAATGTGTTGAGGCCCCCGTTGGATATTCAACTGTGCCAGATGTAATAACCGCCGCTGGGGGCAGAATATCCAGAATCACGCGACCCAGCATGGTTTTGCCGGCACCCGACTCACCAACAAGGCCATGAATTTCACCCTCAGACAGATCCAGATTAATGCCGCGCAGAATCGGCATTAGGATGTTACCGTTGCGTACCCCGAGATGAAGATCGCTAATGCTCAGCGCATGGGTCATTGACGGGACTCCGGATCAATAACTTCCTTGATGCCGTCACCGAGTGCATTCAGGCCGAGTACTGACAACACCACACAGGCAACTGGCAGTCCGAGGAGCCATGGTGCTTGATGAATATATTGTCGGCCCTCTTGAATAAGATTTCCCCATGTCGGGGTATCAGAAGCCACGCTGAGTCCAACAAAGCTCAGGATGGTTTCAACCACAATCGCAATTCCCATTTCCAGGGTGAGTAGCACAATCAGAAGGGGGAGAAGATTGGGTAACACTTCCTGAAAAAGAATCCGAAAGCGGCTCAAGCCAATCGTGATTGCTGATGAGACGTAATCACGCTCCTTTTGCACCATTGTTTCAGCTCTCATGACACGACAGAACCGCGTCCAGTCGATAATAACGATGGCGATAATGACGGCGTGTAAGCCGGCGCCGATGACTGCCACCAAAACGATTGACAGCAATACAGCGGGGAAAGACATCCAGATATCAACAGCACAAGATATCAACATATCGATTTTGCCACCGTAAAAACCCGCGATCATGCCCAGTATGGTGCCGAGAAGCGCAGCAAGCGTGGCAGCGACGATTGCCACAATTAATGCGGTTCGTGTGCCATAAATAAGTCGTGATGCAATATCACGCCCTAGATTGTCGGTTCCCAGAAAAAATATAGGATCACCGTTTTCCTGCCAAGACGGTGGAAGAAATGAAAAGAGTAGGTCCTGTTCCAGGGGGTTGTGAGGACTCAACCATGGCGCGAGTATTGCAGCCACGCACATCAGACCCAAAATGCATAGTCCAAACAGGACGCGCGGTTCCCGTAGAATGCGGTGCATCACTGGCAGATCAGGTCTTCCGTCAGGCATGACGCAGTCTCGGGTCGAGAAAAGTGACAAATAGGTCAATCAACAGATTCACCAGAATAAACAGGATAGCAAAGGTCAGCACGAGACCTTGAATTAAGGGTAGGTCTCGATTGATCACGGCATCAATGGCCATATTCCCAATTCCCGGGTAACCAAAAATTCTTTCGACGAGGACCGTGCCGCCAATCAGGAAGGTGAACTGGACGCCGCTCAAAGTTGTGGCAGGGACCAGCGCATTACGAAGCGCCTGGCTATAGATCACCTTGAGTCGGCTGAAACCTCGAGTGCGAGCGAGCGTCACATATTCGCGATTCATTTCTGCGTTAAGACAAGACTTCAGAACTCGTGTTGTTATCGCCATCAATGGCAGTGCCAATGAAACAGCGGGAAGCACCATGTGATGCAGAACCGATCGCGTCACTTCAAATTCCCCGCGCAGCAGACTCTCGGTTAGATAAAAGTTAGTCCAACTATCAAAAGAGACGGTGAGATCCATACGGCCAAAGATTGGCATGATGGGGATGGCGACTCCCAGAATCAAGATCAGTGATAACGCCCAGAGAAAGTCTGGGATCGCGACGACGATCCCAATAAAGCTGTCAACCAGCCGTTCCGGCCAGCGGTCGCGCCAGAATGTGCCCGTTAATGCAAGTACGAGGGCTAGACTGGCTGCAATGAGCATCGCGATCAGAACCAGTTCTACTGTGACCGGCAGTCTTCCAATAATCAACTCACCGACATCCTGACGCAGACTAATGGAAGTACCGAGGTCACCGGTTATCACCTGACCGAGGTATAGAGCGAACTGATGCGCAATTGAATGGTCCAGTCCGTAATGTGCCCGTAATTGTGCGATATCAGCTTCGGTGGCGCCTGGGCCGGTCATCATCGCGATGGGGTCTCCCGGCACCACTCGAAGCAAGATGAAGGTTATCGTGACTGCCCCTGCTAGCGTTGGGATAGCTAATAACAGTCGATTGAAAAAATAGGAGTTACTCATTGGGGCAGGGCAGTACTTACGCCTGTAAAACGCAAAAAGTCCTGAGCACCGGGGGCTTTAAATGCCTCCGGTGCTCAGAACCCAAATTGCGAATCAGCTTTTTGGTTTTGTCGTAAACGGTAGTACGTAGTTCGCGACGTGTGGGGTGAAATCCAGATCCGAGCGGTAAATAACCGGCTGGACCTGCTGATAAAGGGGAAGTACGTAAGCATTCTCAGCGATGTACTTATCGACCCCCTTCCAGCCCGCGATCCGTTTGGCTTCGTCTTTTTCTCCCCAAAGAGGCCCGATCATGGCATCGAGATCGTCTGTGTCCCAGGTCGAATGTGGACTCGGACCAAACATGGCAAATCCTGTCGAGTCATTCGGGTCTCCAATGGAATCACCCCAGTTGTAGAAAGCCGCAGGCGCGAGTGTATCCGTCGCGCGGAGTTCATAATGTTTGGCAACCTCGTAGACTTCAATTTCAGCTTCGATACCCACCTTTCGCCACATGCCAACGACCGCTTGGATAACCTCGTAGTCTTTGGGCAAGTAACCCCGAGTGGTCTGAATCGCGAATTTAACCGGATTATCGGTAGAGTAGCCTGAAGCGGCCAACAGTGAACGTGCCAGATCAGGGTTATATTCAACCGTGGTCGTGGGATCAAAGGCTGCGTATTCGGGTGCCTGGAGCGTATGCAGCGGCACACCATAGCCGCGCAGAAGTCGATCAACAATTGCTTCTTTATTGACAGCATGTACGGCAGCTTTTCGTACATTGGGGTCTTCCATCGGGCCTGTGTCATTAAAAAATATCATTGCAATATCAGAGACGGGTGTCGCGACGCCGGTCAGGCCGGGTTTTCCCTTGAGACGGTCATATTCTTCAAAGGGAATAGCAAGTGTGATATCCGAAGCGCCACTTTCTACTTCAGCGACCCGGCTGGTTGCATCGGTAACAAATTTGAAGATCACATTGCGAAAAGCGGGTTTACCACCCCAGTAACCATCATAGGCCTCCATTCGCACGAATGAACCGCGCACAAATTCAACAACACGGTAGGGTCCAGAGCCCATAGGCGCTTTTTCGAAACCTTCTGGACCGACCTTTTCATAATAATGAGGAGGAATGATATAGCCCGTGAGAAATGCCATCCATTTAAAGAAATCAGCCACATAGGCATTAACGTCGCCGGTCACTTCATTACCATTGGCTTTGAGATTTCCGACAGAGCCCCAAATCAGACCACCGACTGGATTTCCGCTCTCGGGATTTGCGGCCCGATTCAGATTCCAGACGATATCTTCACCTGTGATTGGCTTCCCGTCCTGCCAGGTTGCGCCATCACGAACTTTCATGTGGACACGAGTCTTGTCGGAATTCCAGCCCCACTCAGACAGCACGCCGGGCTTGAATGAGAGATCAGGATTTTGATCAATATATTGATCGAATACTGATTTCCAGATACTTTGCAGTCCAGGATTCACCGACGATAACCCCGTGGTTGGATCCCAACTTGGCAAAGAGACGTTATAAGCGATGGTTAGCGTGTCACCGGCCGCCCGAACACTACTGGGTTTTAATGCCATGGGTATTGCCCCAGTCAGTGAGGCAGTTCCCGCGAGTTGCAGGAACGATCGTCTATTTATAGCCATGTTAGTTCTTCTCCTTTTATGATTCGCGCTTCTGGGAGCGCTTTTTTAAAAAACGGTTTATTAAGTAATTAAAAATAATCCTAAACCCCGGAATACCCACTGTCCTAGATGGGTTTACTCTCGCTTGATGACCAGGTACCCATAAGCTCATTTGAGGGCAAGGACTCATCTTGTAGTTTTTTCGCGCTCTCACTGCCGGCGACCGGTAATCCTGCGGGATCGAGTTTCCCGATCTGCACAAGGACAGAAGCCTGATCCCAGTAGATATGCTCGTTATAAAGTTTGTCGCCACGGAAGCAGACAATTGCGACGAGTGGTACTTCGACATAACGTCCGGTGGGCTCGATACCGGGCAGCATCCAGTCTATCTCGCTGGTATGCGTGAAGCAGAAGATCATCTCATCGACAATCCGGTCGGCGCCTACGGTCCGTGAGACGGGTATCAGTGTCGTGTCTTCGGGATTGTTATTAACGAAATGATATTTATAGAAGCGTTTCAGTTGATCGTGGCCCACACCGCCAGTCAGTGTGGGGATATGATTAACGTAAGGAGTTGAGACCATCGTCGCCATGGTTGCGTCCACATCCCGCGTCGCAAACTCGTGGTAGCAATGGGCATCCCAAAGCTCGCTGAGGTTGAAGTGAGGACCCAGTGCACGACGAAAACACGCCATCGATCTTGAATGCGCCATCATTGCGGAAGGTTTGTGGTACGAGTCCCGACCGGGGGTATTAAAGGCATGGTCGGTGCCCGGGTAGGTATAGGTTTCAATGTCAGCACGTCCCGAAAAAGCGTTAGTAATCTCCTCACGCGCTTCTGCAGGCACGAATTGATCAAGCTCTGCAAAGTGCATCACCATCGGGCAGGTGATCTTGTCCTTGAGATCCAGATCTGCCTCTATCCCGACACCGTAATAGCTAACGGCAGCGTCTATGTTGCAATGGGCGGCCGCGAGGTAACTCAGCTTTCCGCCAAGACAGAAGCCCACCGCGCCAATTTTCCCTTTGCACGTATCGTGGGATCGCAGTGCTGAGGCCGAGGCTTGCATGTCTTCGATCGCCTTGGCGATGTCAAATTGCTGATAGAACCCAAAGGCCTTCTGAAACTCTTCTTCGCTGTAGCCGAGCTCGACATTAGGCTCCATGCGCCAAAAAAGATCAGGCGCGAGGACGGTGTATCCTTCTTCGGCGTAATAGTCTGCGACATCGCGGATGTGCCAGTTGATGCCAAAGATCTCCTGCAATAGCAGAATTCCCGGACCCGAGCCCACCTCAGGAGTCGCTAAATATCCTCTGAATTGACCCGAACCATCTGCTGCTTTGATATCAATATATTTGCCTGTCATTTTATTAAACCTTTACCTCAAGAAATTACTGAAAATGCCGAGTGATCATACATTATTTGCGGCTTTTTTTTAAATCGGTCCCGCATATTATCGCCCTGTGACGATTTTGCTCCACCATCCCCACCAGTCCGGCACTTAGACGCGCTCGAGCGTTCTTGTTACGCCGGAGAATCAAAAGCTTGATCGATTCTTTGGATGTTTACCTATGACTATTTATTTGCGGACCAAATCTAACTTAACAGATACTGGATTTCGCAGATCATCCAGAACGGGACAATGCTGGTTGACCGCCTGTTGTAGACGCTCAATTTCTTTGTCGCTGGCAGAGGACTGAATGTTGATTTCTCCCGTGACATGCGAGAAACCGGCTCGCACTGAATCATCTAGCCCGAAAAATCCTCGAGCATCAGAGTAGCCGGTCAGGCTGACCGAGACATCTTCGAGTGGAATGTCCAACGCGTCTGCGTAGAGTCGATAGGTCACTTCCTGACAGGCCGCAAGCGCTGCTAAAACATACTCGCTGGGTCGAGGTCCTTGATTGGTTCCGCCCATACCGTTGTTCTGATCGACTATGATTTCAAAGTCACGAGCCTTGACGCGACTCATAAAGCCTTCGACCAGTTGACTGTCAACCTTCACCGACACCGCATACTTATCCGGATTTGACGAAAGCACCTCTCTTTTCTGATCCCAAACTTTCTTAAAGTGTTTAACGGCCATAAACGAGTGATCTCGGTAGAAAAAAGTCCTTGTTACCCGCTGTTCGGACAATGAGAGCATTTAATATACCTCGCGAAAAAAACCAAGAGTGCAAAGAATTCCTTTTCGTCTAGGCTGGCGCATGAGTATCAGTAGCGGAGTAGCGAGATCAATCGGCTTGGCTTTTAAATACTCAGGATCACAAAGCCCAAAATAAAGTTGTCTATGCTAACCTTTGGTGTTGATAGATCGGTTTCCGAGAGACATGGCCTGGGGACTCGCCTTAAACGCTAAAAACGCTTTGTACGAACGGACAATTCGTCCCTATGAATGAAGTATTTTGGTTAAGATATAAGAAAAATCTATTTAAATAATCTTTAAACTATATTTTACAAGGGTAAGCAAATCCGCAAAATCAAGCCAGTAAACAATTGATTTCTGATTCTGACGCCATTCAGTTAGGAGCTTCTGCTCCCGAGGCCCGGACTACGACATCGGTGGTTCTCATGACCGAACCGATAATAAGCAACAACCAACGATATAAGGTAGAGCATGACTACTGCAGTTGATATTCGTGACGTTACTAAAATTTACAGTCCTGACTCCAGTCAAGCGGTCACGGCGCTTGAAAACATTTCCCTCACGATTAACGACAACGAATTTTTTACGTTGCTCGGTCCCTCGGGTTGTGGAAAAACTACTTTGCTGCGCCTGATTGCTGGCTTCGAACAGGTGTCTGGTGGTGAGATCATGTTGTTTGATAAAGAAATCGAGAATCTTGAGCCGAATCGACGATCAGTCAACACCGTGTTTCAGCATTATGCGTTGTTCCCACATATGACCGTCGCGGACAATGTTGCATTTGGTCTTGAGCGCCTTAAGAAACCGAAAGCAGAAATCAAGGCCACCGTCGAGCGGGTGTTAACTTTGGTCAAGATGAAAGAGCTCGGAGATCGTCGTCCTAACCAGCTTTCCGGAGGCCAGCAGCAGCGTGTGGCGTTAGCTCGTGCGCTGGCACCGAGCCCAAAAGTGCTTTTACTTGATGAGCCGCTTTCGGCTTTGGATTTAAAGCTTCGCCAGGCAATGCGTGAAGAACTTAAGCAGCTTCAAAGGGAGACAGGCATTACCTTTGTTTTTGTCACCCACGATCAGGAAGAAGCGCTCGCGATGAGTGATCGAATCGCAGTAATGTCTAATGGAGAAATTCAGCAAATCGGTCGGCCGACAGAGATTTATGAGCACCCGGCGAATCGTTTCGTTGCTGATTTTATCGGCGATACCAATTTCATGGATGGCGAGATTGTAAATCTCAGTGATGATCTGGTGACCTGCAGAATTGGTGCGCAAAGTCTATTTGAAACTGAAAACAGCGGCCACCATAAAATAGGAGATCAGGTCACGCTGTCCCTGCGACCTGAAAAAATTAAGCTATCTGTTCTTGAGGGTAACCATGATGCTGATCAGCGACCAGGCAAGGTTACAAACCTGATCTACCTCGGGAACCAGACGGCCTATAACGTGGATATGGGGGATGGAATCCAACTTACAGCCCAGGCGCGTCCGCGCGAGGATGGCGAATTGCCATTCGCGATCGGCGATTCAATTGCGGTTTCATTTTCGACGCGAGCGATGAGGGTCCTCGCGGAATGAGCGACTGGCTACCTAAAAGCCCGGCAGGACGTCGATGGCTGGGCCTTGCGCCCAGCTATATTGTGATCGGTATTTTCATGTTGATACCGATGGTCATCATGGCCGTATTCTCTTTTCTGGAGCCGAATCCGTATGGCGGTGTTAAACCCGTCGGATCATGGGCCGCCTATATCAAAATTGCGTTTGAGTATGATCTGGAAGACAAGCTGGTCTTTAATCCAGGTTATCTCAATATTATCTGGAGGTCCTTCCAGTTGTCCTTTGGCGCCACATTATTGTGTCTCATTTTTGGTTTCCCGGTTGCCTACTACATCACGCTACAGCCCGAGAACCGTCGAAATTTTTACATTTATCTCGTCACGATACCGTTCTGGACTAACCTGTTAATCCGGACTTTTGCCTGGATTATCATCCTGGGCCGTGGTGGCGTGATTGAGGCACCTTTGCTTGCGACTGGCATCATCGACGACTCTCTGCGCATGATGTACACGGATGGGGCTATCGCGATTGGCCTGACGTACAGCTATTTGCCGCTAATGGTTTTGCCTATTTATGCGAGCTTAGAAAAGCTTGATTTTCGGTTGCTTGATGCTGCGAGTGATCTGTACGCGAATCGACTTGAGATCATGACCAAGGTGGTGATTCCACTTTGTAAGCCCGGTATTATCGCCGGCTGTATCCTGGTGTTCATTCCCTGTGTGGGCGCGTTTATTGCGCCAAACCTGTTGGGGGGAGGTAAAAAACTGATGCTGGGCAGTCTGGTTCAATTCCAGTTTGCCTCCGCGCGCAACTGGCCCTTCGGCGGCGCTTTATCCATGCTGTTGTTATCTGTAGTGGTGATCGCCTTGATCTTCTATGCAAGAGCGGCCAAGAATCGCGCGGCGCTGGAAGGAAGCGCCTGACAATGAGCGACCTAATGCAAACCTCGTCTTCGCCCAAAACCCGGAAGATGCTTCCGGTCGGCCATTATCGCGGACTGAGCGCCTGGACGGTCGGGTTTTTTATCTTCCTGTACCTGCCGATCGTCGTGCTGATTTTTTACTCGTTCAACGCTAACCGCATGGTCATGAACTGGGGTGGCTTTGGTATTGACTGGTATATCAAGGCCTTTAATAACGCTGATATTCAAAAAGCGGTTTGGAACTCGCTGGTTGTGGCAACGGTCGCGACGGGCGTTGCCACAGCGATCGCGACGATCGGCGCGTTGGTGCTTGCTCGAGGCGGTAACTTTCGGGGTAAAACAGCTTCACTGGGGTTGATTACGTTACCACTGATGGTGCCGGAAATCGTAACAGCAGTTGCTGTTCTTATTTTCTTTTCGGCCATCGGCATGAATTTAGGGTTGGGCAATGTGATTATTGCCCACATTACGTTTTGCATCCCTTTCGCCTTTATGCCGATACGCGCAAGGCTCGAAGGCATGGACACTAACCTGGAGCAGGCTGCACGCGACCTCTACGCATCGGAGTGGGAAACCTTTCGGTTTGTGACGATGCCGCTCCTGATGCCCGGCATTGTCGCTGGCGCCATGCTTTCTTTCGTTATTTCCATGGATGATTTCATCATCACATTGATGGTGGGCGGCGCGGGATCTACGACTTTGCCTGTTTATATTTATTCGATGATTCGCCGGGGCCTGACGCCGGAGATAAATGCCGTCTCGACGATGCTGTTGCTTGCCTCGATCGCCATTGTTACGGCATACTGGATTCTCTCTAAAAAGACACAAAATACTGTTAAACGATAAGAAGCGGTCTAAATACCAACAACATTTGTATAAATAGGAGGAAGTTATATGAAACGTTTTTTCACTACATTTGCCGCAACGACAGCGATGCTGATCTCGGGATTGGCGACTGCGTCAGGCGAATTATTTATCTATAACTGGACGGAATATACTCCGCCAGAATTGATTGAAAAGTTTGAGAAGGAAACCGGAATCAAGGTTTCAGTCGATACTTATGATTCGAACGAAACGCTGCTGGCTAAACTGCAGGCAGGCGCCACCGGATACGATATTGTCGTGCCGAGTCAGAACTTCGTGCCGATTATGATTAACGAAGGCTTGATTCAGAAAGTGGGTGTGCATGATCTGCCAAATTTTAAAAACCTGGAAGAGCGTTGGGCGTTTCCGGAATGGGATCCAAAGCAGGAATACAGCGGTCCGTGGCAGTGGGGGACAACCTCGTTTTCTTACAATAGCGAACTGTATTCAGGGACGGGCGAGTCACTAAAAGAGTTCTTCGAGCCATCAGACGAGCTCAATGGACGCCTCAGTGTTTTCCAGACCCCTGATGAAGTGATCAGTCTTGCCAACATTTATCTCGGCATCGATTTTTGCTCTGAAGATGCAAAGCAAATGAAACAGATTCAGGATATGCTGGTCGCGCAAAAAGATGCGGTAGTTGCCTACAATTCGGAAACCATGAGCGACCTTTTGGCGAGTGGTGAAGCGATCATGACCAACCACTGGAGTGGTTACTCCCGACTGGGCCGGTTAACGGGCGCCCCGATTGTCTATGCCTATCCGAAAGAAGGTGTGGTGGGTTGGTATGACAGCATGGTGGTGCCAACGAGCGCCAAGAATGTTGAGAACGCCAAGAAGTTTATGAACTTCATGATGGATCCCGTCAATATGGCGATGTTGACAGAGAACCAGGGTTATGGCGACGCCGTTATGGGTACTGCAGCGTATTATTCGGATGAGTTGAAATCAGCACCGGAGATTAATGCCCCATCTGATTTGAAGGTGTTTTTTGCACCGACCTGCTCACCTAAGGCTCAATCCCTGATCGATAAGGTCTGGACGAAAGTAATGCAGTAAGCAGGCTTAAACCTGGCCTGTATTTTCTACAAGCGGCGCTGTTCTCAGCGCCGCTTTTTTTTGCTTAAACCTGAGCCAGCTAGGATTTAACTTGATTGAAAACTCTCCTCGATGACCTTTTTTAGCTTATTGTTCTGCTTTGGTTTTTTCTAGGCAGCTCTAACTTAAGATAGGTTAGCGTTTACAAAATTACAAACGGGCATGTAAATAGGGAACCGCTCAAGAGCCTGAATCGACTCCCCCTCTTTTTAACTTGTTAGATAAATTACGTCAGTACAATGCCCTGCAAATCGTTTCGCAACTTTTGTAATGCGATAGAGGGAATTAAATAGCGCAGAGGTGACAGATTGCTCATTGTGATTGATTTTCAGTCTGCCACTGGTCGACTAAAAAGTTCCCGAGAGCGTGTCCTATCGCTTCATGACCAAGGGTTGAATAGTGATCGGCAAAAAGTTGTGAGACAGATCCCCCGTCGACCGCGCTGAGCATTGATTTTTCGGGTCGAATTACTGGAGCCAGTCTTTCTAGATATTCAAGAGTCGTTTCATATTTGAATCGGTTGTTTTTTTGGAAATATTCGAAATGGTTAGCGGGAGGTAGGTGAGCGATTAAAAATTGCCCATTGTTTTCTTCGACATGATCTCGAAATTCGGTAATAATTTTAATCATCAGACGGAAAGCTTCGCCATTTGGCGGATCGTCTAGCCGCCTTAGTTGATGATGACGAATAAGCGCAATGACAACAGAAAGAAAACGGCTTTGATGCCAAAAACGGTCTTGATATTCATCATCTCTGTAAAAAGTTTCATGCTCAGCCAGTGGCCAATCAGAAAAATTTTCAAGTACGACGGGTATTTTACTTATTGGGACGGTCGGTGAATTGATTAAGAGTAGCTTATCCTCTTCCAGAATGAATCTAGGTTTAGAGAGAGGAATACCGGTTGCGCCAT
>ENA-OREN01000029-OREN01000029.1-marine-metagenome-genome-assembly--contig:-NODE-29-length-183383-cov-28.055312_pt1 | contig 183383 bp, 227 predicted proteins | sample MGYA00248624_ERZ508555 | MGnify/ENA primary metagenome ERZ508555 (study PRJEB26222, sample SAMN06267773) | marine metagenome | isolation source: Saanich Inlet, British Columbia, Canada | place... | reverse complement strand
CGCAGCGAGATGATTTCGCGGCGGAGCGGTTCCAACAGAATCTGCAGCGGTCCGACCAGCGTGTCCGCCAGGGCCGAGCCCGGGGAAATCACGTCGAGGTCCGGGTACTCCACCGCCATGCGGTCTTCGATGAACTGCCGAATGTCCACGGACAGCGGGTCAACACCCAACCTCTTGACGAGAGGGTCAATGACCACGGTGTACATTCGAGCACCCGTGTCATCAGACAGCGACGGGTCAAGCGCCAGCAGGCGCTCGACCATGTATCGCTTGAGGTCCTCGTTCGCCATGATTATTACCCGCTAATATCCGCTGCGACGGCCGAGACCGTGTCGAGTGTATCCAGGAGCAAGCCGAAGATGGCGGTCTCTTGGTCGAAGGTGACGATGCGCAAGGACACCGTCGCCTCAGTTGGGTCATTCGGATTGAACGACACGTCCGCCAAGTCTACCCGACTGATGCGCTCTGCCGGTGGGATGTTCAGCTGCATCTGCGCGGCGATGAACTTCCCAGACGTGGTGGCGATGCGTAGAGCCAGTTTGGCCAGGAACGCCTGCCTGTTGGACGCTGGGGTCGTGCTGCCCAGCAATGAACGCAGGCTACCGGCCGGAGCGCGGGGCCTGAACGTGTTTGAGCCCTCACTGCTCAGTAGCACCCGGATGAACTGTGACACGGCCTTGAAGTTGCCCGTGTGTGCCGTTGGGTCCGCGGAGAGGGTGTATCTGAAGAACATGCTCCGCGAGAGGCGGCTCTCCCCCACCACCACGTCAACGGTCTCCAGGTCCTTGGCCGTCTGCGGCAAGGTGGCCACCACGTAGCGCTTCGACAGGATGATGAAGGGGCGCGTCTGCCCGTTCACCAACACATCGATGGCCTTGCTGAAGTCCTCGCCTTCCAGGCGCATGACCGCATGGTCCTCCGTGACCCGGTCACCTGGGGCACCCGCCGCCAACGCAGACACGGTCTCGCTGAACCCTGAGCCATCGGCCGCTTGGTAGCGGAGCGTCAGCAAGCTGACGTTCTTCAGGCGGCTGTTTCCAGCCAACGCCACCAGGATTTCGTCTGTCCCGGCCACCATGTGCGGCAGGGGCACGCCATCCACGAGTACGTCCAAGAGCCCAGCCAGCTGGACTTCCCGAACACGCAGCATCGTGATGAAGTCAACCGCGAGGACCGGAACGAGGTTGCGGATGAAGACGGTCTGCAGGTCGCGCATCAGTTCTTTCTGGCCTCGTCCGCCTTGGTTTCCGCGAGCAGGTGGTCCACCGCGCGGAGGACACTATCCTTCAGGATAGCTAATTCCTCCAGCTTGCTGAATCCCGTCAGGTTCCTGACGCGGACTGACGCCCGTACCTTCGTGGTGCGGTCGTCCGGGTTCACGCGCAGAGCCAGTGCGCCATTCTTCGTGCTGACGTCTTCGACGTCTTCGCCAATCTCGGCAATCCGGTCTTCAAGAGCCTCAACGAAAGTGTAGCCCGAGAAGTAGTCCCGCGTCTTTTCGGTAGACTGGATGTACCCGAGCGCGTCATGGAGCACCTCCAGTGACCTGCGCAGCTTCGGGTCAATCTCCCCCTCGCCGACCTGCCCTGGTGTGGTATCTGCGCCGCTGTACATCTCGGCGAGCTGGTCGTCCAGCGAACGCGACATGGCTACTCTCCGTAGTCGTTCACCAGTGGGTCTACGGTAGACCACTCCACCAGTTCTTGCTCGCCATCGAACTCGGCGAGGACGTCTGCCAATGCGTTCTCTACCGACGCTTGCTGCGAGACCTCTTCCGGGGTCATCCCAGCGAGCCCCGCGAAGTTCAGCGTAAGCAGCAGCTCGTACGGGTGTGAGAGGCCCTCGCCCTGAAGAAAGCGAAGAGCCCCCTGCATGGGCGCGGAGAGGCCACCAGTATACGCCTCCAGGGCCACGCGGAACTCAGCCACCTTCGCGCGTAGGTTGGTCGTGGCGCGCAGGAACTGCGTGTAGCCGACTCCCGAGCCACCGTACACACCGTACTCCGCGCGAGCGGACTCCCCCGTAACGAGGGCGCGCAAAGAGCCTACAAGTGGGCCGAGGGTATACACCGCCTGGGTATACGTCCACTCCCCCAGAGACCTGATGCGTACCGCGGTAACGGGTACCACTGGCGCTGTGGTGTAGTCGCACAGCAGCGTGAGGCCGTCGATGGTTCGCACGTAGCCAATCTGCGTATCTCCCTCGAACACTGGGTCGCCTGCCCGGATGCTCAGTTCCAGTGCAGGCGACCCAGTTAGCACCACCCCAGCAGTCGTCCCCTCGTCGCTCCCCGCGAGCCCCAAGCCCTCGTCGCCATCGCCTACAAAGACTCGGGTGCCCTCTGTCGTCTTCAGGGAGGTAACCAGCAGCTCCTCCCTGACAACGGAGAACGACACATCCATCGGGTCCGCCAGGGTTTCCCCGCTGTCCGCCGGGGCGAGTATCTCCGTTCCGAGAGTTACTGAGCTGGCGTTCACCGCCGTTATCTCGTGCATCGCGGCCACGGGAGAGGACACAAGGACCCGGTCCCCTACCGCCAACCCGACGATACTGGTAACGGGCAGCTCGTCCCGGCCTCCCGCAACGGTCACCTCGCTGACCTCTGACAGAAACTGCTGAGGCTTCGATGACACTGTGCCCACGCTAGCGATGGCCGCGGCTACGACGATGTCCGCGAGGTAGCGGTCTTCCCCCTGCCCTGACGCCGTGATGGTAGCGCGAGCCCCAAGGGCCACATTGGCGTTCGCTGGTGGGGTGGTCCACTTCGCCCCGCCGAAGTCTGGGTTGGGGACAGAGCCGTCTGAGTAGATTGGGAACATCACGCGCTGGTGCGTGCCTCCCGTCGTCGTCCGCAGCTCCACATCGTCGCCAGCAGCGACTACGTCGAAGACCCCGGCAAACTCCGCGGTGAGTGCTGTGTCGAGGTCTGAGGCATCTTCGAGGGCGGTTGAGTAATCGAGCGTGGCAACACGCAACGTATTTCCGTCGAAGACCTTGAACTCTGTGTAGGCATCTCCCGGGCCGAAGAGGGAGTAGTCGTAGCCGCAGTACAGCGCCTCCGCCGTGTCGGGCTCGTCCCCCGGCACGTACGTGAGCGTGAACGCGCCAGACACGTAGTTGATGGCACCCAAGGAGGGACCGACAAAGGCCGCCCCGTCCCACTCCCGTAGAGTCGAATCGGCTACCTTGTCCCGCACCGTGAAGGTGTTCCCCCCAGAAGCGGTGGCTATCTCGATGGTGCCCTTCACCACGTCAGGCTTCAGCGTCCAGGCGAAGACCAGATTCGCCCCATCACCCCGCGTGGCGTGCACCCCTGCTTCGGACCGAACCATGTCCGGGCGCAGCGTAGCGACCGCTACCGGGGCGGCAGAAACCGTCAGGGTCCCCGCAGTGGTGCTGTCGAACTCAACCGTTGCTTGGTCAGTCGACGTAGGGACGTAGGGGAGGGCAGTGCCGACCAGTTGCCCCGGCAACGCCACAATCCGAGTAGCTGCTGCGTTGTACTTGTCCTGCGTCACATCGAGGGGCGTGCACCGGCGTTTCAGCAGCTCCGTGAAGATGAGGGCGTCCACCACTGAGGTGGTGAGGTCTTGGTCCTCCGTGACCAGCCGCCCTGACAGCGCCGACCGAGCGGAGGCAGCCTGCTGTGCCACGGCAGCGTTCACCAGCCGCGCTCGTGTGAAGTTTCTACGGGCGTCTCGGAATGCTTGCGCTTGGGTGTCCAGGGACACCGCCCCGTCCATGAGCTTGGTCAGGATACCCGGGATGACCCGACGTGCATCAGCCCGCGACATACGAATGCCTGCGGCAGAATCACTCGTCTGCGAGGAGTGCAGGAATTCCGTCGCAAGCACGCCCGCCCGCGTGATGAGCCGGTCGCGGGCGGTGCCTTCCTCGCCCTGGACCGCGGCCAGCACGTCGGACAGCCCCGTGAGCTTGGAGGCGTCTGCTTTGACGGGCGGATTATTAGCGGCTAATACCGCTCGGTCCAGGAAGTCCAGACACTGCGTGAGCGAGGTAGCGATAGCCAACTGCCTGCGTACGGCGAGCTGAAGTAGGAAGTAGATTGCGTCGATGTGCGAGTGCATCGTCCGCTGTATGAGATCCTGCACCGAGGCGACCAGCTCATCGCCGGTAACCGGCTCTTTTCGCGAGAACGAGAACGCTCTCGGTGTGAGGGCCTTGATGCGCTCCCTAACTTCATCCTCGGTGTAGTTGCTCACGAGTCGTCAAACTCCATGCCTCGCAGCTTCCGGGCGTTCTCCTCGGTCAACGTGAGGGCCGCCTTGCGGATAACTGACGGGGTCAGGCCAAGATTGTCACACACGGCGAGGAAGGAGTTGAACACCTCACCATCGTAGCAGTCCAGGAGAAGCCACTCTGACGCGTCGTCACCCAGACGCCTGAGCCGGGTGTTCTCGTGCTCACAATACAACGCGTAGTCAACCGAGGCTCTGCGGAGAACCGCGGCCCATAAGCGAATGTGTGGTGGGAATTTCTCGCCACCAGCCCCAGAGCCCACAAGCACACACTCCTCAATTAGCCCTAGGTCATTCTGACTGAGCGGTTGTGTCGGGGCGTACAAGGTGACCATTTTCTCCACGCTTCGGTGGCATCGACAGGAGGTAAGCCTCAGGTGCGCCGTGCACCCCGCGGAGGCGGTTCAGCTCATCGGCGAGCCCATCTTCGAGGGTGTCCAGCTCCAGATGAAGGTCGTGCTCCTCCATCGACTTCTCCAGCAGCAAAGTGGCGAGCTTCTTTCTCGCCTCCAGCATTTCCTTCTGGATGAGCTTCACCCGGGACAATTCCGAGTCCGGAACGGGGATGGTTGCGGGGGGCTCGGTCGCAGCGGGGGCGGCTTCGTCCTCCATGCCAGAGGGAGCCGAGTCAGGGGCAGGGAGCTTGGTGAAGAACGCTGCGACTTTGTCACGAAAGGACAATTCGTCCCCCTCACGAACAGGTTGTAAGTGGGGGGACGATATCACAGGGGGGAGAAGCCGTCGCCGGCTTAGCCGAAGTAGGTGACCGTGAGGTCGTCGCCCGTCGCGGGGGCCGTCAGCATCGTGAGCGCGGTGGTGACACGCGTGTAGTCGTTGCCGGTACCTTCCCGCTGGAGCACACCGTTGAGGAACACCATGCACATGGCGTCACTGACGGGCGCGGCGGTCAGGGTGAACACGACCTGTGTGTCGTCGGGCTCACCCTCGAAGTCATCCTTCTGGAAGTTGACGTCGACATCGCCCGCGTTGACCGTGATGCCGTCGCCCGCGATGACATTGGCCACGCCCGCAGTCGCGGTCATGCCCGCGCCAACGATGCCCGAAACGAGGTCGGCAACCGACTCCTTCTTCGAGCTGCTGTCAGTCGCATCGATGAACGCGATGCTGTCCGCGGAGACGTCGATGTCGGCGCCGGTCAGCTCGTTCAGGTCCATGGCGAGGACGCCAGAGGCGGCCGAGAGACCATCACCGGCGATGAGCGCCGCGATGTCCGACCACGCGTCCTTCGCGAGAGTACCGGCGGTACCCCCGTCCAGGAACGAAACGAAGTCCGTGGCCGGAGCGAAGATCGCTTCGGCCGCTTCCGACTGAGCAACCGAGAGCACACCAGAAGCCGCCGTCAGACCGTTGCCCGCGAGCAAGGCCACGAAGTCCACGATGGACTCCTTCTTGGTGGTATCCGAGTCGTTCGCGTCGATGAAAGCGAACGAGTCCGCCGCGGGGTCAATGACCGCAGCAGTAGCCCCGGACAGGTCCGCCACGTCCGCGGCCAGAACACCGGCAGTCGCCGTGAGGCCCGCACCAGCGATGGCAGCGATGACATCGGCCCACGCTTCCTTCTTGGTGCTGTTGTCCGTCACGTCGATGATGGCAACGAAGTCGGTGGCAATGTCGACGACAGCCGCGGTCAGCTCGTTGTGGTCAAGCGCGAGCGCCGTACCACCACCGCCCGAGAGGCCATTACCAGCAACCGCAGCCGCGAGGGCCGTGGCATCAACCGAACCCGCCGCGTAGTGCGCGGAGTCGATGGAACCGTCAACGTACTGATCAGAATCGACGCTGTTGGCGCTCATGTGAGCGAGGTCGATGGACCCATCCACGTACTGGTCCGAGTCGACGCTGTTGGCGCTCATGTGAGCGAGGTCGATGGACCCATCCACGTACTGATCCGAGTCGATGCTGTTGATGCTCATGTGCGCGAGGTCAACCGCGCCAGCAGTGATGTGCTCACTGTTGACGGCATTGTCGGCCATCTGCGCGCCCGTGACCGCGTCGGCCCCGAGGGCAGCGGTGTCCACAGAGTTCGCCGCGTAGTGCTCGGTGTCGAGGGCACCGGCAGCAACGTGCTCCGAGTCCACGGCGTCGTCGGCAATCTTGGAACCGTCCACCGCATCAGCGGCGAGCATCCCGTTGTCGATTTGGCCAACCGCAATGGCAGCCGCCTCAGCCGAGATGTTGGCCACGCCCGTCCGCAGCGAGGACTTGCTCATCGCCGTGATGGAGACAATCTGCGGGTAGATCATCTTGAACGCCGAGGCCGGCATGGTGAACGCCGTCATGGTGGCGCCGTTCCACTCGCCGCTGTAGAGCCGGAAGGTGTAGTTGGCCTCCGTGGTGCTCCGGGCGGAGCAGGTCCAGATGCCCCAGACCTTCCGGTCGCTGTTTGCGGCGTCGATGATCTCGTCGTTGTCCTCGTCGAGAATCTCAACGCGGTACTCACCGGGGACGGTCGCGGAGTTGAAGTACTCCGTAACCGCGTTGCCAGTCGTGTTGAAGCCGTGGTCGGACGGCGGGGTATCCCCCGAAGCCTCCTCCAGCAACACCGGAATACCCGAGGTGTCGGTCGCAATCGCGCCCGCTGTGGTGAAGCTGAAGGTGCTCGACAGCTCCGTCTCGGTGTGGCCCGCGCCAGAGCCCGAGTTGGGCGTGTACGTCGCGGCCGAAGTTGCGGTCACAGTGCCGATGTCGGGGGAGACGACGTCCTGAATGAGGTACTTCCAGGTACCATCATCAACGAACTTCTTCGTGATGAGCTGGTGGTCGCCTGCGAAGGTTCCGGGGTCCGAGTTATACGCCACAGCAGCGTCAAACAAGACCTGCGTGGACGCTCGCATCTGGGTAGCCATGTGCGGTGCTCCTTTTGGTAGTTAGCGCACGTTGGCGAGTCCACCCCGCCATCACCAATAGCTTGTGGCAATGAGGAGGCACTACAAAGCACTGGCTTAACTAATGGCGCGGTACTCTACAACGAGTAGGTCACCTGGGTAAACCGCATACTGCATGGTAAGCGTAAGGCCAGCGAGCGTATAGTCATTCGCCTCGCCCTCACGCTGCAGCAAGCCGTTCAAATGCACCCGCACCGACGTCGCATCTGGGGTAGACGAGAGCACGACCACACGGGTCAGCCCGTCCTCCGTAAACTCGTCCGTGAACTCCTCGACGACGGTCTTACTGACCGCAATACCGCCCGGAGTAACCCCGTCACCGACGTAGAGAATCTTGGTGTCCGTCGTCCACAGCGGTTCGCCAGGACTAGGTAACTCCTCGACGCGTCGAGCTTCCGGTCCACGCCGGAAGTAGATTTCGACGCCATCCGCCATTAGAACTCACCACCGTCGATCACGACGGGCGGAATCGGCTCGTCATCGTCGTCGCCAACAGGCGGGTCGATGTCCGGGATATCCGGGTCGTCAATGACCGTGACCTGCAGGTCACCGATGAAGTCCATCGCGGGGTGCACGCGAACGTCGTAGCCCTCAGCCTCGAAGGCCGGGTCCACCACGGACAGCAACACCACCCCTGGAGACTTTCCAGTGATTTTGATGCGGCCAGTCTCCTTCGCGCTGACGCCGATCATGTAGTAGTTGTCGTCGCCCTGGAGCCCTATGCCCTTCAAACCCTTCACACGAAGACCACTGCGGTGGATGACCTCGACATCGAGGTACGCGTACCCGCCCTGGTTAATCATGATGGTCGGGGCCGACACCGGCTCTATGAGGGCGAGGTCGTCGCTTGTCCGGTACTCGACCGTCTGGGGCTTCGGGAAGACGACGTCAGGGAGACTCGATGAGGACAGGTCCGGGATGAGCACGTCCCAGCCCATGTTCGGGTACGTCGACATCTGAGCGCGGTAACGCATCCCCCGTGGGAGGTCGAGGACCGCATGCCCCGTCTTGTCCGTAGTCGTAGACACCGACGCGCCCGTCACGCCGTACGATGTCGTCGAGCCCGTGTCTCTGAGCAGGTTGGGGCTGAAGTTGGTCGGGCTGAAGGTGACGGTGATGCCGCGGGCAGCAGCGCCGCTGTCGTCCACGAAGAGCCCCGACATCCTGCACATCTTCGCGTCACCCGACACCGGGAGCGTCGTAGTGTCGATGACGACGTCGAAGACCAACGGGTCCCCGTCGACAACCACGATGTCCTGCCGGGTGGCGAAGTCCTGGACCTTGCCCGGCTTGGGCGGGGTAATGCGGATTTCGTACGTGCCCGCATTCCGGTTGCCCAGGAACACCTGCCCGTCAACGTCCGTTGTGCCTTCTGTAAGGAAGTCCCCCGCAACCTCGTGGATTGCTACGTGGACGTTCTCAATGGGAGAGCCAGCGGGGTGTAGAGCCGTCCTCGCGGAAACGAATACCTGCGCGGGCATGTCTTCATTCCTCCGCCTCGGGGAGCGCTAGCCCCATGGATTCTGGAAATAGGTTCCGCTTCAGGATAGCCCAGGCAACCACCCTTTTGGCTCCTGCGCGCTCCAATGTGGCTTCTACCATGGCTCGGAAGCTCGGGTAAGGCCCCATGTAGCCCCAGTTGCCGATGTGAAAGTACTCACCGGTTTCAGGGTCGCGGCCCATACACATAGCGTGCCCTTGGAGCTGGTCGTCTGCGTCGACCCAGCTGAGGCACCACTTCTTGGGCTTGTACTCGGGGGCGAGAACGGTCTCTGCCCACTCGGAGAAGTCGTCACAGTCCAACGCGCCTTCCGGCTGCGCCTGCCCGGACCGTAGTACCGCCAAGCAGTGCTGAACCCACTGCGCAGTGCCAATGGCGTCCCACAACTCCTGCACCGCGTCCTTGGTCCACGTCAGGAGCTTCATGTCCTCCGTCGCCTCGTCCGGCGTCAGATTGGACGGCAGCTGCACATTCCTGTACCCCGACTGGAAGACCCAGCGGTACAACCAGCTCCACGCCGCCCATTTGTAGCGACTGAGCTTGTGGAACGTCTGGACGAACTTGACCTTGGTGTCGATTTTCACAGGCTAGAGTGCCGCAACTGCCCGGTCGCGCGCCTTCGAGTAATACGCCGCCGACGAGGTGCGGGGAGCCATCTTCTTGGCAGCCTTGGCGCCTGCCTTGGCGCCCGCCTTGGCAGCTTGACCACCGCCACCGCCCATAGCATGCATGGCTGCGGAGAAGGCTGCACCACCTGCGACGTTGCCACCAATGCCCTTGACCAGCCCCGCGACGCGCCCTGCTGGGGTCGCAGCACCGGCCATGTTCCGGAAGAACTTGGCGCCCTCGTTGGCGATGTCGTACTGCTTGCCGCCGTAACTTCCCACCGCTCGGCCGGTCATGCCCTCACCCACGCGAGCGTTGGGAAAGCCGAGAAAGCCCATATCCATACTCTTGTCCTTGGCGAACCGCGTCGGGTTGGAATTGCGTGCAGCTGCTCGGAGCTGCGCCCTCCTACCAGCGGCGACCTGACGACGACGACCGCGCCACTTGGAGAATCTCTGTCCAGCCCGGCCTACTGCATTCAGATTCTGGGTGTGTCGGTTCACTGCGTCGGTGGCGTCTCTGAGCGCTGCGCGGCGTTGGCCCGTTGCCTTGGCAGAGCGACGGGCGGCGTTGGCGGCCGAGCGGCGGGCGCCTCGACCCATTGGCTGCCCATTACGTATAGGTACAGACGGGCCTGGAGCCACGGAAGACTTCCAGTCTCTGAAGCCGTGGTGCTTCACCCCATCAGGCCCCTTCGAGGTAATCAGTCGAGCCGACGACTTCCCGCCGCCTCCCTTGAGCCCCGCTCGGGCCGTTTCCCTGGCAGCGCGGAGCTTCTTCCCCCCGAAGCCGAAACGGCCCACGCCCCTTTTGAGCGCGCCCCAACCACGGCTGACCTTGCCGGCCATCCCAGGGGCCACACGTTTCGCCAACGTCGAAGCGCCCCGTGCCAGCCACGGCGCAGCACGCGTCGCTCCCCAGCGGGCCGCATGGCCCACACCCGCAGCAAGGGCAGGGATGAAAGCGAACGCCTCTTTCTGCATGCCCGAGCGACTGCCGTACTTCATTGCGCTGCGTTGGCGAAGATGAGCAAGCGTCTGCTCTCGGTGGATTGCGATGGCAGTGCTCACATGCTTCTCCTGGGCGCGGTCGGAACTGTCAGGTTCACGATGTCGAAGGGGTCGTCCGCCCCGGATAGTAGCGTAGCTAGGTTAACAGGATTGGCCGCATCGTCGCCCGAGGGAACCGTGATACGCCGCCGCAAAGACAACGGCGTGATGGAGACATCGACCTCCACGCCCTGCAGGACCCGCATCTCCGCGTACCCGTTGCTGTCAGTCGTCCAGCACAGCGTGGTGTCCCACACGGTATTAGCGGCTAATAGTGTCGGAGGGTCGACAAGCGTGAGCGTGACGTTGGCTCCGCGGAACGGACGTCCGTCCATCCCGAACAGCTTGATGAACAGCGTGGCGAAGTCTTTCGGCGGGTCCGGGTCCGTCGTGGTCGGGCTGAAGACCTCCGTCAGCAACTCGAAGGCGTTGTTGCCGTCGACCAGGGTGAGGTTCTTCACCTCGCACTTCCAGTTGTTCGCGCCGAAGACGATGCCCGCCTTGACGAGCGAGACCGTGTAGTCCCCCGGAACGAGGTCGAGTCGGACCTCCCCGTTGGCGTCCGTCCAGCCCGTCTGAACCAGGGTGCCGTCCGTCTCGCTGACAATGAGCTTCGCGTTAGTGTGCTTAGCCGCCACGCCGGCCGCAACGAAGAACGTCGGGAACTTCGCCCGGGGCGTCAGGATGAGTACGTGCTGCGCGTCCTCGGGGGTCGGCGTTCCGCCAATGTCCTTCAGCCAGACAACGAAGTAGTCGCCCACCAGGGTGAACGTGTAGTCAACTACCTCATACGCGAGAGTGGCCGCGTTGTAGGGGGCAATACCCTGGGTGGTCACAGCGATTGTGAAGCCCGTCGGGGTGGCGCTGTCGACAGCGTCCGTAACGCTACCGGCGTCAAGCAGGGTGACGGTGAGAACTCCGGCCCCATCGTCAACGACGCTTACTCTTGCCACAGACGCGGCGAGAGCTATCTCGGTTGCGATGGCTACTGCAACGGCGGTGTCGCCATCTACTGCGGTTACCTCAATCCCTGTCTGGTCAACGACGGCCGGGTCAGTCCCGTTCGCCGACATGTTGTACCAAACGTAGAAGTCGGCAGTACCGTCAGAGAAGGCCCAGTAATCGTCATTTAGGTTGCCGCCGACGTCAGCGATTGTGGCAACGGTGAAGACCTCCTTCGCAGAGGCCCCAACCTGGACACCCTCACCGTTGAGGACCTTCGCCGTGAAGGTCTCTCCGGCGGCGTACGGCAAGCGGAGGTCGTTCTCCCCGTTGAGGGGAAACGTCGGGACCGCGTCCCAGCCCACCTGGACCTGCTCTGCCAGCTTGATGGTGCCGTCGTACGTCCACTTGACCGTGTACGTGCCCGGCTTGGTGAACGTAACCGCTGTGGCGAGATGCAGGTTTGGGACGACTGCGTTCTGGGCAATGACTAGGGTGAAGACCGTCGCATCATCCGCATCCTCCACCACACCCGTCAGCAGCGACGGGTCGGCTACATCTCCACTAGCATCGAAGTAGTGGAAGACTCGTGCGGCATTTACGGTCGCGGTCATTCAACGTCACCCTATATCCATGACCTCTTTCAAGCTGGCCAAGATGAGCAGCTCGTCGATTTCGTTGCTCTTGTCGAGGGCGCCGTCACGAGCGTCCCCCAGAGCCAGCTTGAGTAGCTTTCGCTCACGCTGAAGGCGCTTGGTCTCCTGGTCGGTGGTCTCCACGATCTTGTCGCGAAGGGCCTTGAGCCTCTCTTCTCTTTTGGCGACGCCCATACGCTACCGCTTAGCCAGGATGATCTTCTTCCCACGGACAGGCTTGGCGACCGGAGTCGCCCCAGCCGGGTACGGCTGTATCTTGGGCCACTTCTTCGGGCCCAGCGTACCCCTGCCCTTTTGAGGGGCAGGCTTGGCCAACGGAATAGCCGGCTTCGGCTTTATCGGGCCAACCATTCCCCCGCTCGGGAGGGCTGGTTGTGGCTTCGGCGGCACGCGGGCTTTGAGCAGATTGGCGCTCGATTGGTTTGGCCCCGTCCCAGCCGCCGCACCACCAGGAGTGGGAACGCGTGGCCCCCTCTTCATGCCCGCCGTAGCGGTCGGCGTCGGCGGCAGGAGGCGGCCCTGACTCTCCCCCGCCCAGCGCGGTCCACGCTTCGGTGGCGCTGGCTGAGCAGGGGGCGCGGCAGGGGCCTTTGCAATCTGTGTCGCCGGGGGCGTCTTTTTCTGCCCCGCTGCGAAAATATCGGTGCCCATCGGCCTAGGCGTGTACCCAGGGACCTGACGAAGCGGCGTAGCGGCGGCGCTAATCGCACCCCCCAGAATCCTCTTGCGGGCGATTGGGCCCGTCTTCTTCGGCGTGGGTGCCGTCTTCGTAATCTTCGCCTTGGCAACCGCGCTCGCTGCTCCGCGCTTCTTGTCGCGGTTCGCGGCCCACTTATCACCCGCCTTCGAGCGAGTACTCGTGTGACCCTTCCACCATTCATTCTGCGACTTGCGGCGGGCCTTGCCCTTCATCGCCCCCCACGCCTTCTTCCGCCCAGCGGTCGTGGCCATCCACTCCTTGCCAGACGCGTACTGACGGCCCTTAGGCCCCCGAGTCATGGCTTGGCCGAGGGAGCTGCCGCCCCCGGCGGGCGTGGGCTTAGCTGTTCCGCCGCCGCCAATGCTGGGCGACCCCGGCGGGGTGGCCTTGAGGGCGAACCGGCGCTTCGGGTCAGGGTTCGTCCCAGGGCTGATGTTGTTACCAGACCTGTTGCCGACCGGCGTTGGGTCAGGACGCCCCATGGGAATTCCACTTGCGGTCGCAACCGGCTTAGCGGCAGGCTGCGCCGCGACAGCGGCAGGCGTCGGAGTCCCGGTTGTGCCGAGACCGGGTGAGGCCGGCTTATCGGAAGGCTTCGCGGACATGGCCCGCTCCTGGTGAGCTTTCTCCTTGGCTTGCTGCTCGGGCGAACGGGCCTGTATGTTGGCGGCAGGCAGCCTCACCCGCTCACGTGCGATACCCAAACCCCGCTTAGCCCAGCCCGCGGCATCACCGGCGGCCTGGGAAATGTCGTTGCCAACCTCCCGTGCCTTCCCCTTTGCGGTCTCCAACACCGCACGGGTTGAGCCCACCGCGCCGGGGATACCCTCAGCGATGCGCCGCCCCCCCTGCTTATTAGCAGTTCGGGCTTTCAGACGCTTGTTAAGGGCGAGGTTTCGCTCGGTCTCTCCGGGTGCGATCTCCGTGGTCGCCTCTGGTCCCGCGTTCGTCCACCTGTCTGGGACCGGGAGCCCCGCCGCCCGTGCACCCTCGGGAGTAAGTCGGCCAGTGATCCCCCCGAGGCGCTCAGCGTACTTTTGCGCGCGGCGAAGGGTTGCCGCATTCGACCCCTCGGCGGAGAGCTTCTCTAGCAGGCTGATTTTGCGGAAGTCGTCCATGTCACCCTCAGCTCGCGAGGGCGAGCCCACCGAGGCCAGCGGCGCCAGCGGCGGCACCAATGTTCACCTTCTTGGCCAGAGCAGCGCGGGCCGCCTTGGTCGTACGTGCGCCGTGCGCGGCTCCGCCGATGCCACCAATCAGGCCGCCAATCGCGCCGGAAGTACCGACCTCCTTGCCGAAGATTTCAGCCGCCTTCGAGGCGGTCTGCTCGCTCCTCGGGAGGTCGCGCCACGACTGGACACGGTCCGCCCGTGCACCCCTACGCATCTGACGGTGCTGTTTGAACGTGGCGCTACGGCTGCCGCCGTCGACAGCCGACTTGGCCTCGCGGCCTTTACGGGACATACGGGCGACCGCGCTCTCGGCGGACGGCGCCCTCCCGGTGATGGTATCCACGAACTTGCCCCAGCCGCTCTTCCCCGCGTACTCCGCGGAGTGACGGGCATGCCCCTTCGCCCCGAGGCTCAACCCGCCGAGATGGGCGGCACGGCCGCCAGCACCAATCGCAGCGCCACCGAGGGCACCCAAGATGCCGTGCTTCAGCGTCTTGTTCTTGATAGCGCTCTTCGCCACCATCGCGCCGATGAACGCCGTCTTCTCCAGCGAACGGGGGCGGGGGGCAAAGACAACGCCAGCCGCCGCGAACTTCTCGAAGTTGTCCATGTCGGGGGCCTCCTGAGCGAGCGCGACGTCTACGTACGCCTGCGCGGCCACTGTCTGCGCGATTTGCAGTGAATCCATGTTTCCAATATTAGCGGCTAATAGCCACTTTCCAGATAGCGCTTCATTTTCTTCTGGAGGGATAGCTTAATGCGGCTGACCTGATAGTCAGGCAGCTTCATCTTCTTGGCTATCTCTCCGGTGTTCGGTGTCTTCGGCCGCCCATACCCGGTCAGGTACGCGTAGACCTCCTGGTCAATGCCAGTCAGCTCATACTTGAAGAGCCGCAGGACCTCCTCCTCCTTGGAGGGAATCAGCTGAAACGGGTCTTCCTCGAAGCCCTGGGAGATTAGGTCGCTCCGCAGCTCGGCCGACATCCGCTTGGCGTCCGCCTTTGTCCACCCCAGCTCTTCCGCAAGCTCGTCATCCGTAGGCGCGCGGTCCAGCGACTCCAGGAGGTTCTCCTGGGCCGTGGTGAACTCCTTGATGCGGTAGATGCGGTTCTCAGGAATCCGCCCGACGTTCTGGTGCTCCGCGATGTACCGCTTGGCTTTGTCCAGGTACCGGTACACATACGTCCCGAGCGCTACGCCCTTGGTTGGGTCGTACGCTCGAAGGGCCGCCACGAACTGTAGCTGGTACTCAGCCCTGATGGCCGCGTCAGGAACGAGGCGGACCTTCCCAAGATGGGTGGACGCCTTGTTCTGGATGAGTGGAGCGAAGCTCTTGAGGAGTGGGCCAAGGTCTTTGGGCTTTTCGCCCCCGTCCTTCCACGTCTGCCAGAGCGCGATTTCCTTGCCTTGCCGGACCCTGAGCGCAGCGACGCGGGCGACCTCGGGGTCGACCTCTGCATCGTCTACATCACGATTGTGCCCCGCTACCTGCACCACCTTGTTGCCGACGCGCCGACTGTGCGACTCGACGTGGGTAGCTCTGGCGAGCTTGAGGAATTGGGCGACTCGGCTATCTGGCTGCACGCGAGGCTACCTACTCCGAATTAGCCGATTAGGCCAGTCTATTATGAAACCAGGGGGTTAGCAGTGGTAGGTCACTTGGACGGCTTACACAGTTCGTTCAGCGTCGTCTTGCTGGTAACCATGAGGTCCTTGGGGATAGCGCCCTTCGCCAAGCCCCGCAACCGAAGCATACACTCCATCTCGGAAAGGCTCTCGTCGACCGGGGCCGACTCCTCTGTCTTAGGCTCCTCAGCCATCACTCCTCCCCATCAGCAGCAGCTCTTCCAGGTACGCCATCACCCTAGCACCCCGCTCCTTCCTTGGGTCGATTTCTGATCGGACCTCCTCCGCGACCCCTGTCTCTCCCGGACCTTCCGGTAACGTCCCAGCCGCCTCCCAGGCAATCGGGGAGCCGTTCACCGAGGCCAAGTCCGTGAACGCGCCGAAGGCATCCCCATGGAACCCGACGTCCTCGGAGTTCAGGTTGATTGCGAGACGCCATGAGTTGTCTTTGAAGACAAGGCTGGGGTTATGCCCCCCATACATGTCGTTCAGGTCCGCGTACTTCCGCAAGGTGTACTGCTCGATGAACTGGTCCATGTCCCCGTTGGCTTCTCTGACGGAAACCCACAGTGCAGCCAAGCTCTCTGCCGCGTCCTTTATCCCCGCCCCGCCCTCAACAATGGACGCAGGGACCTTGACCTTCACCGCGGCGGCGTTCGGACCAGACTGGAGGTACAGCTCCGTGGGGTCCACGGGGCCGTTCTTGTCGGCAGGTACTGGTCCACCCTCGAAGTCGATTCCGTCAGTGCACGCCATGCAGCCCGCCATCGGGTAGTAGTACTCACTCCCAATCTTGTCCTTCCGGTAGATGGCGGCAAACCAGGGCGGCGTGAGGGTGTCCTCCAGGTTGTAATCCACCTCTTTCTTGGTGGACGCGTTGACAATCTCAAACACCTCAACGACGAACACCGGGTCTGGAGAGGCGGCTACGTGGTTCTCCGGGATAACCTCGCCCTCGACCTCATGCCCGTCCATGTGCTGGCCGTCTTCCACGAAGGCAGACTTCTCGTCACTTTCGAGGCGCAGGTCCTTGGGGATGAAGATGTACTTCGCCCCCCGTTTAGGCACGAACTCCGGGTTGTACTGCGCCACCACCTCAGCCGAGATGTGCTCGATGATCGCGTACCCCTGCGGGGACCGACCGCTGTAGGGGACCCGATAGTCCCCCACCTTTCGCTTGTTCGAGCTGTAGGACTTCACCGAGGCGGTGTCGCCGTCGTCGCCGAAGATGTCCAGGTCCTCGTTGTGGACCCTGCACTTGGTGAGCATCACGGACGACGTCGCGCCGCCACCCGATGTAATCGAGTGCCGCAGCTTAGCCACGACACCCAAGTAGTGCACGGGCTTGACGTTCGCTTCGGTGGCGGATGACCGAGCCGAATCCGGGTCGAGTACCAGCGCGGGCCACCCAGGAATCAGCTGGGGCATGAACCGCCCCTCAATCTGGATGTTCCGGTTCTGATAGCGCTTGGCGAAGAAGACGAAGTTGGCCGCGCGCTGGAGGTGCTCCTGTGGTGACCCCGCAGCACGGCCAGACACATCGCCCGAGTCGCCTCCGCGCTTCCGTACCTCCCGCACCTCCTTCTTGTGAAGCTTCTTGAAGATGTCGTTGTCCCCCAACCCCTCGAAGGCCGGGATAATCCCCACAAACTTCTCGTGGGGCAGCACGATGGACGCCCCCTTCTTGACCGCGTCAATCGCCCTGCTGACGCCCTTCATGCCCGTCATGGACACGTTGGGGGCGAAGTAGACGTTCTTCTTGTCTTTGCCGCTATTCGTGCGGCCGAACATCCAGAGACGGGTCGTCTCTGCCAGCCAGTTCCGGGAGAAGGTGATGGACGAGTAGTGGTCCGGGAAGATGACGTTGCACCGCGGCGGCGGGACCATGTAGATGTCCGGCATGAACAAGAAGGCGTGCAGCCTCTCGTCCAGCTCCAGCTCGCGGGTCTCTATACGCGCTGTCCCGTGAGACAGCTTCCGTAGGCCGTTGCATGCCTTCTCCAGGAGGCTCTTAATCTCCTCCAGGTGCTTGAGCGTATGCCTCCCGTAAATCACATCCCCGTGCCAGCCGTTGGGATCCGTCACCGTAAGCACCTCCCGCAGGATGCGGTTGGCTAGAATGACCATCTTCACCGTGAGGCCGATGAAGCGGGCTTTGGCCGCGGAGGTGACCCCACCGGCTCGGGCACGTTCCTGCGTAGCGGCTGACAGCTCCTGTAGGTCATCCTCCGAGTAATCCAGCAACTGCGTCGCCGTGATGTCCCGTGCGTAGATACCGTGGCCATCCGAGTCGGGGTATTCGGCGACCTCTGCCGACTCCTGGAGGTCCCCCTCCGCGCCACCACTGACACCCGGGGCCGTCAAGTACACGTAGTCCTTCGCAAGGAGGGTCGGCTCCGTACCCTCCTCGCCCCGAGTTGCCGCCTCTTTCCGGCTTGTCATACGCAGAGCGGTGACCCTCCACGCCGCGCAGATGCGCCGGTCGAACTCGCTGAGCACCGGGTCCGTATAGAGTGCCCCCTTGCGCGGATGGGCAATCTTGATGGAGACCTTCGCCCCCTTCTCGATGTACGGGGGCGCGGCCACGGAGGCCCACTGGTGGTAGACCTTGCCGAGCAGCATCGACGTCAGCTGCATGTAGCTGGCCGTGGAGCCCACCGAGCGCGAGACCCTGCGGAAGTACCGCCGGAATTGGCTCGACCCAATGAACGCCTGTGACGTGTCGTCGTTCGGGGCAGCGCCTAGCATCCGAGTCAGCTTGAGCCGCAGCTCCGCCTGACTCATGAAGTCGTTCACACCCCGGAAGTTCTTGGTGGACTTCTTCTCCCCGCTGAACACCCCGGTGGCGCTTTCCAGCAACGAGACGAGCCCGCCCAGCAGGCCGGGCAGCTTGGGGTTGGTCGCAGGCTTTCTGGACAGGATGTTGATGATGGTGTTGGCGCCGCTCTTCTTCCCCTTCGCCACAACCGTCGCGCCAGCGAACACCGCCTTCTTCTTGTTGTGCAGCGACGAGCCTCGGCTACCGCCCCAGTACAGCTGCGCCGACGACCAGTAACTGGAGAAGTCGAGACAGGACAACACGATTGACCGGGTACCGCCCATGTTCCGGTAACCGTAGGAGGTCACCTCGCCGCCAAACAGCAGCTTCCAGTTCTTGGGGTCGTTGGGATCCGCTTTCGCCAGCCCGTCCTCGTGCACCGCGTTCAGCCCCATGTCCAGGTAGAACAGGTGGACCAGCGTGCGCGGCAGGAACTCGTGTGAGCTGGGGGCGGCAGGGATGTGGATAGACGCCGTCGCAGGCCCGTTGATGGACGCCTCTACGTCCGCGCGGGCGCAGTCGATTTCGATGCCCTCAAGGAAGAGCTTGAGCGCGATAGAGCGGGTTTGGGCCATGATTATTAGCCGCTAATAATCACCGGGTACCAAGCGCCCCAGCGTTTGAGTATGGGGCCACCGAGGTCACCGTGACCCCGCCAGCCCGCGGTGCGGGCAAGAACTGTGTAGCACTCCCCACAGCCGCGTACGCCATGGTGTCTACCAGCCTGGAGACACTCCCGGCCAGCAAGAAATCAGAAAGCCCGCCCATCTGCGACAGTTTCCCGGAGAGCCCGTCCCACTCGGACGTGTCCAGCAGCCGCAGGACCGACGAGAGGTAGCCGAACCACGCGTTGATTTCCCCGCGCTTTAGTCGGTCCGTAATGCCGTACAGCCCAGTGTCCTCCAGCTCTTTGATCTTCGCGTTCACATGGAGGCGCAGCTGGTCCTGTGCCGTTCGCAGCATGAAGGCGCGAATCCACGACATGGCGTTGGCTTCACCCGCACCGATTGCGAAGGCGCCATTCGCAGCGCGAGCGAGCATCTTGGCAAGCGCCACATCCTGCTCTGTGGCCTTCTTTGGGTTGCCGTCCTCGTCCACCCCCGTGAACAGCGTGCCATCGTTGTAGAAGTTGAGCATCTCGATGAGCGACGAGCGCGTGGGCTTGAGGCGGGCCTCCCCCGTCTCGAAGCCGCTCAGGATGCTGGGAATCATCTGGTTGGCGCCAGCACGGAAACCTGACTGCGCGGCCAAATCCAGGTAGCTGGTCACGTAGAACGTGAAGCCAAACGACATGGCGTTGTTCGTGTCCGCGGTCTGCTGTGCCTGCGCGTTGAGCGGGTACCCACCCACGATGATGTTGTCGAAGCCGATGTAGACCCGCGCCCCCAGCTCCACGAGCTTGGACGCCCTGAAGAACCGCTTCCAGTTCTCCCAGAACTGCGAGCGCCAGTTGAAGTCCTCCGTGTTGAACAGCATCCCGGTGAACTGCAGCGCTCGGGGCTTCTCCCCGAAGGAGTAGAGGTAGTTGTCCCCGAAGGTCTCGATGAGTTGGGTCTTCTCTGACCGCTGCTCAGAAACCGAGGTCAGAATCCAGTCCGTCCATGCGGTGCTGTTTGGGTTGGAGTGACCGTCCAGGGACTTGGCTGCGCCGTCGTCGACCGACGCCTCAATCCCGCGCAGGTCCCTCGCTGAGCCCGCTACCTTGTTGATGATGTTCTCGATGCGGTTCTCGACTGGCAGGGGGGAGCGGTTCCCTGACGAGCTGCCGTTCGCGGCAGTCCGTACGCCGATGCGGTTGAACACCTTCAGAATCTCGCCGTTGCTCGCGACTACCTGTACGTACGCGTGTGTGTTCGGCTTGATGCTGATGCCCTGCACCGGACGTGACACGACCTCGATATCGTCCAGGTTCGCCTGGGATTTCGCTGCGGCCTCACTACGGGACCTGATGTACGCGAGCCGCTCATCCTTGGTGCCGTAGGCGCGGTTGTAGTCGGGGACGTATCCAGCGACCGTCTGTGCCCGGCCGATGAACGGGTCGGGCTCGACGAGGATGACGCGCTTAGTCCTGGCCATCTGGCAACCGCTCTCGCAAAGCTTCGACCACGCCGAAGGGCGTAGGTTCTCCAGTAGCCCCCAGGATATCACCCCAAATCACCCGTAGCGCCCTATCTGCCATGCTGGAGGACCCCGGGTAAATCCGCTTCCACGCCGTGCCTATACGGGTGTGCAACTCGACCCCTTCCGTTTCCGAGATGAGCAGGAGGAACTCCCCTGCCTGCGTCTTCACCCGAATCTGCCGGGGCTGTCCTTGGTGCCAGCGGTTCAACTCAAGTGTGCTCACCGCACGCCCGGCAGCTTGCCGTGATCGCGGAGCAGCAACGACTTCACCTCGCGGGAGATGGGCTCAAGCTCGTCTTTCGACTGAAGTCGGAGGTTGAACCCGACCATACGGCTCTGATGTACCAGGAGCACTTCGGGGCTCACCTGATTGAAGAACCGGATGTGGTGAACCGCACCGGCAGAGCCGTACGTAACGGTACGCTCGTTCCGCTGCCCGTCCACCATCAGGTCGTTCTGACCGCCGACTATCCCATTGGTCATGCTGCTGCTCCGAAATTGCCGTATCAACCAGTGTACTGCTATACGCCCTGGGGGTCAGCAATTACTCTTTGAAATATGGCATAAGCACCGTGAAGCCCGCACGGGTTTACTGACCACTTCGAGGAGCACATGCAGGCCAAATTCAAGACAGGCACCAAGTCATCCACCCGGAAGCAGTACATCGACATCTGGGCGCGTTGGGCGGCCTACATCGCCGCAGCAGAAGAAGAGGCACTCGACTGCTTCTCAGACGAGGTCTACGCCAAGTTCTTGGGCGAGGAGCACAACGCTCAAATCAGCTGCTCGGCACTGCGCCACATCTACGACCAGCACGAGTTCGAGAAGCCCCCGTCACTGCGGGAGCTGGAGAAGAAAGACCTGTACTCGCCCCCTGCCCCGAAAGAGAGCGAGGCTGCGAGTGGCGACGAGGCGGCACCGAGGCACCCACAGCTCAAAGTGGCCGCGCCCCTCTTCCTGCCCGCGGTCGGGCCAAACGACGTGGGGGAGGGGGACATCGTCGGCGTCGGCTCACGCCTCTACCGGCGGACGGGCAGCGCCTGGGTGGAGCTGAACAAGTTCGGCCAGACCACCGGGGCTGTCATGACACACCCCTTCATCGTCAAACACACCCGTCACGTGTTCCCTGCGTACACCTATGAAGACACCTTCGCGTCGCACATCGCCCACCACCTGTCAGTCAAGAGCATCAGCATGCCCGTCGAGCGGGCGTTGGTGACCTTGGCGTGTATGGCGGTTGGGGTCCACGAGGGGGCGCTTTTGGCGCGCTTTGAGCACCCCATGGAGGCAGCGGCCTGGGTGGTGGCTACGCTGGCAGAGAAGAATGCGGAGGCCATAGGCGCCGCACCCATGACCCCCGCGAGCGAGCAGACCGCCTCCGCGTAGGGTGCCACTGTAGGCGCAGGTGTGTCAAGCACCTCCCTCGCCGCCGCTTAATAGACGGAGGTGAGGTCGTGGCCGTGGAGTGAGTCGGTCCATCCGGTCTTCGTCCGCCGCGGCAGTGGCAAACGCAAGCGTTACCAGCTGCTTCTCCTGGCACAGAGGACAGGTCGTGAGCCCGGCGGGGACCCGACCTTCAGAGAAATACGCCCTATCCGTCTCCGGTGACGTGAACTGTTCCAGTAACGACCCCACCGAAAAAACGAAAGGCTTGAGGCACGCAATGCAAGCCACCTCGACCACACCGCTCCTGCCCAGTGAAACTCTTCGCCAAGTCAGCGAACCACTCCCGGAACTCTACCAGAAGCTGACCTCACGTCGTGACGCGCTCATGACCGAAGCCGAGGGCTTGATGCGTGAATCCGAGGAAGCGGGCAAGAAGGCGGAGGCCGTGTTCGACTTCGCGGCGGCGCTGAAGATCGACTTGACGACCCCGCTCGCCAAGGCCGAGAAGGCATTCGCTGGACTCAACAAGCCAGCGGCGACCTTCGTCCTCCCGAAAGCTCTGGAGCCGGGGGCGAAACTCTCGGGGGTGCCTCCCAGCGGCCCCACTCCGCTGACCACGAACGACATCGAGAACCTCATCGCCAACGACACGCCGATTGCTGACCAGTGCGGTAAGAGCATCGGCACCGCGCTTGGCGTCCGCTCGGTCCTCATGGTCATCCACAAGCAGTGGCCCAACCGGACCATCGGGTATGAAGCCTTCAGCTTCGCCTGCAAGCGGGTCGGAAACCGGACGCCTGCGGCGTTCGGTACTTGGCGGAAGGCCCTCCTCCCGCTGTACCGCTCGGGCTTGCTGAAGCGCCTGGATATCAAGCACGCCACCAAGCGGTCCACGTTCAGCTACTACTGGACCGAGTAACCAGGAACCGAACAGAAAAGAGAGGCGACGGGCAAGAGACGCTATATTAGAGTTAGGCAACCTCCCGCGAGAGCCAGGGTGGCTATCCGGGAACTGAGAGCAAACCGCGCTACAGAGAGCTGTGACGCATTTCTGGAGAATGAACTCATGAGCGACCGAAACACCGTCCCCGAGTGGGTGGACATCAACAACGCCGGCCTGTCCCCCGGTGACATCCTGGAAGGCCGTACCGACGATCTCCTCGCGGCGGGCGCCACGGCCGAAGGCGGCAATGGCGTGGACTGGAACCTCATCTCGATGGACGTGGAGAAGGGCCGCGCCGGCATCGTCATCGCTGGCGGCATCTGCGGCGAGACGGACATCCACGAGGTGCTGGGCGCCGCGGCAGACGGCTCGGTCGTGCTGGCCCCGGTCAAGCCCGAGAACTTCACGGCGAACCAGAAGGCGTCGCTCGGGAAGCTCTACGGCGAGACGCCCTCGGCGGCAGCGGAGAAGAAGCACTTCGTGCCGGACCTGTGGATTTCCGACCGCGAGCGGTCCGAGACGCGCTGCTTCGCGCCGACCGACGACCCCACCCGCTAGGACGGGCTGGGTTCCGGTAAGATGGGCGGGCCTTCGGGTCCGTCCATCCCCCTCCTTCTTTTAGGTAGTACATGCCCATCGCGCTCAACACCACCGTCCACCGCGAGGTCGGCAAGCTGTGCCAACGCAGCTCCGTCTTCACGGTCTACACCGTAGTCGCCAACACCCGAGAGGCGATGGGGCCTGCCTACGAGGTTCCCTTCAGCGCTGTGTCCAACCTGCTCGTGCGTGCCCTGACGGTAGGAAAGCACGGGCTGCAGGAATACCTCGTCACCAGCCTGACTCCACCCGCGGAAATCGCCAAGGCTGTGGCTGTCGGACGTGGGGCGAGCCCCACCAAAGACGCCGGACGGGTGATGGTGTTCTTTCCTCGGAGGGGGATTCTTGGGCCTGCCCGAGTGAAGCAGCTTACCACCGACCTGTGGGCCGATATCAGCGGCTAATAATCAGGCGGTCGCCGTTGGCCCCTTCTGGGGCTTCGGCAACGCCGCAGCCGCAGCGGGCTTGGGCGCCTTCGCGAAGTTGGCCTTCGCGACAACCTGCGACTGAGCCACTGGCTTGGCCGCCCCTGCAGCCGGGACCGCGCCGGGGCTGTTCACCAGCTTGGCGGCAGGAGGCGTAGGCATACGGTCCTTGAAGGCGGGTACAGGCGCAGGCATGTACCGTGCCACCTTCTCAAGGACCGCTATGCGCCGCAAGTTGGTCACCGTCTATCGCGCCGCGACGGCCGGCGGCTTGGGCTTGAGCTTGAAGAGCGGGGCCATCGCGCCGCTTACCGCCTTGCTGGCCGCGGCGGTCCCTGCAGCGGCGTTGGGATTGCCGACAGGCTTGACGGGCTTGAACGCCTTCTTCAGCGCCCCACCGGCCGCACTGGCGATGGTCTTGGTCTTCGCCGCGGCGTTGGGGTCCATGGCGAGCTTTTCGAGGATGTTGATCTTACGGCTCTGCGCGAGCATCACGAACTCCGAGTAAATTGCGCGGTCCAAACAACAGCATATCCGCTACGCCGAGCCTTGGGAACCCTTGTCCAAGTGCCACTCACTGAACGACGGAGCAAGCAATGCGCCGCTCGGCAGACGCTCTGGGGAGCGTACCTTCGCCACTTTGCCCACGAACCGCTTTGGGTGCCGCTGCATCGCGCGCAGGGTCTCGTGGTCGAAGCCGCTTCCGACACGCCCGACTACAGGCCCGTTGGGCTCCCAGCTGAAGGAGAACCCTCCTGCCCGGTCCAAAGTCCCGCCATCCTTGCCGTACGCCCGGAACACGCCACGCACGAACACGTCGTGGTCGTCGCGAATCTTGGCCTTGGTCGGCGTGGGCCTGTCCAGGTCCCAGACGATGAAGCCCTCTTTGGTCTGCGGGTGGTCGCCCGCCATGACCTTCTTGTGCAGGGCTTTCTTCGCCGTCGCTGTAATCGCTGTGGCTGGGAGGGCCAGTACGTCCGAGTGGGCCGCGACGTGCTGGGCAATCATGTCGAGCTTCTCGCTGTAGGGCTTGTCCTCTACTGACCGACCGCGGTGCTTGATGACGTCGAAGACCACCAAGTCGAGCTTGCCTTGACGCCGCTGCTTGTCCCGTGACTTCCAGACCCCTGAGTTCAACAACCCACCAACCTCAGCTGCTGGTAGGGCTACTCCGTCCGAGCCCTTGGCGTAGACCTCACCACGCAGGATGGTGTGCCCTGAACGGGGCGGGGCCTTGTGACCAATGACCTTCTCCAGCCGCCATGTGTGGTCGATGATGCCAGTCTTCCGCGCCGTTTTCCGGTACGAGAACACCCGAGTCTGCTTGCCTGGGCGCATCTCCACCAGAACGTGCGCGCCGTCGACCTTGGCCTGCAGCACCTGCCCGTCGTCTGCAAGCGGGATGTCGTCGGGCTGCATGGACCGGTAGGACGGCTTGCCATCTGGCAGCCCTTCCGTCCGCACTGGGGTGACGTTCATCACCAGCCACTGCTTATCTTCCATACGGACCAGGACGTACTCGGAGATGGTGCGCCCCTCGTACCGGTTGAAGCGAACGCGGTCCTCTGAGGCGTACAGGACCTCGACCTTGTCCCTCGCGTGTAGGTCGACACGGCCTTTGCCGTACCCCTCAGCGATGCGCCCCTTGAAGTCCATGTACTCCAGGGTGTGGTCGGGCTGCATCACCGCGAGCAGCTTCTCGCCGGGCTCGGGCATGCGGGACTTTGGGAGCGCCCACGAATGGGCAATCCCGGTAGCAGGGTCCCCCAGCCGTAGGTCGAAGTGCCTCCCCGCCCGGTCAGCGTGGTGGTCATGCACCCCAAACTCCCACACTCGGCGGCTGGTGACCTCTGGGATAGGGGTGCGGGTGCGACGGTCTGGGATGCCCTTAGCCTTGTGGCTACTCGCAGTCGGCTCCCGTTCACGCAGGTACGGCCGGACGAGCTTGCCCCCTCGGACATGCCCCCCAACGACTTCGACGGCTCCCAGCTTTTGCAGGATGCTCGGTTTGCGGCCATTCAGCACGGGTCAAGTATAGGCTACACCCCCCGTGCCCAGTACTGCAAAAGCGGGCGAACCGGGGGTATAAGTCCAATGGACCGGAAAGGTTACCGCTCAATCAAGCACTGGTCTGCCCACCGGTGCCGAGTTGTTTCCCATCCTGTCAAGAGGTGGCTGTGGCCCCTGCCCGAGTCACGGTTGCTTCGCTCGTGCTGCCAGAGTCCCCGTTCGCGGGGGCTCTGGCGGTACTTGTTTCCTTCGTTATTAGCTACCGCAGAGACCCCAGAAAACTAGGTATAAGTCTGATGGTAACCATGGACTGTTACCGAAGAACAAAAGCTTGGAAGGATGAGTGAACCTGAACAAGCGCAGACGAAAGGGCGAAGAAACATGCGAATTCACGACGTTGAGTGGTCGTGCAAGGACGGGCGTTTCCAACCTTTTTGTTTAACGCTCCTACAGACTTCGCGGGGGCCACAGGCCCCCTCAAGTCTAGCTATTAGCGACTAATAATGCTGCACCTCTCACAGACACTCATCTGGCTGCAGACGTACATGGTCGCCGGGACCCTGTGCGCTGAGGTCTCGTTCGACCGGGCCGACTGCCCGAACGTGGCCCAGGTCATACGCAACCGCGCGAAGGCCGGGTGCCGCTTCAAGGGCGCCTGCTTCCCCAAGACTGCATTCTTGGTCGCGACTCAACGGGGCCAGTTCGCACGACCCAGCCGATGCACGAAGCTACGAAAGTTTCACATAACCATCGCTCGCCGCCTACTCACCGGTAGGGCACTCGCCGCACACCGAAGGGTCAAAGACCCCAAGGTCGTGTTCTTCCTCAACCTCAAGCGATACAAGGAGCTACGAAAACGGTGGCGTAAAGCCCGACTCGTCGCATACCAGCATAGGCGCATAAGCCCTAGGACTAAGAAGCCCTACGGCCACGTGTACATGTTCCTCCGGGAGCATCTTCGATAGACCCCCAGCGCCCCTGTGATACCCTATAAGGGAGTGTCAATACAGGTCTGCTGTGCCCGTACACAAACACGTACGTGAGGCTTCCCCGCCCGGGGATTGGGTAGATACGGAGACCTGCGCCTGCGGAGCGACATACCGAGCCTTCCGCACCAACCTGACCTGGGCCGCTGTGGTGGCCCTTGTTCGAGCCGCCAACGGCGGTGACTGGTATCCCAGTCGCGGTCCCGTCCTTTGGATGTGGCACTGCATGAAACTTGACGCTTGGTATTTCGACCACCAAGCATGTGAACAGGCACTTGATTACGACCTCGCCGTCTAGCTAACGCGCGGGGACCGGGGCATCTCCATGATTGACCTTCTCCGTCACACTCTCCGTGACTTGACCCACACCGCCACCGACTCCAACGAAATGGACCTCACTCCGTGGAAAGGACGCAAGGCCACGCCCTCCCCTCGGGGGGACTGGAGCCTCAGCGTCGAACTCGACGGCCCGCAGCGGTGTGCGATCTTTCGCATCACCGCCTTCACCATCCTCCCCTTCCCCGAGCCGAGCGCGCTCCAGGCCCAGCAGCTGCGGGACCTCGGCAACCTGCCCGGGACCCTGGAGCTGCATCCTGACAGCGGGGAGGTCGCGCTCCTCCACGAGGAGCACTGGACCGAGCAGCTGCCGACCTCGCAAGAGGCGGGCGCGCTCGCCCGCTTCGCTGCGGTCATTGTCCAGCGCGGGCAGGATCGGGTGCGCATCATCGGCGGCTCCTGGGAGCGTGTCGTGCGCCCGCTCACCATTCCCCCTCAACCCATCGGGAGCTGCTGATGTTCGCAGACACCATCCGAGACCTCTTCAAACGGGCGCTCGACCACCCCAAAACCCGGGAGGCCCTGGAGACGCTCCAGGAGCGCATCATCGACCCCAGCGATGAGACGCCGCTGGAGGACATGCCGGGCTTCGGCCTTCGTGTCTCCGGCGACCACGGGGGCTACAAGTACAACCTGACCCTCCGGGGCGAGCTTGGGCAGGCGCCTACCGTGAGCCTCACCGTGGTGGCTGAGGACGACATCCACAACCACACGTGGGTGGAGGACTCCGCGGCACCTCCCGAGCCGCCCAAGGGCGAAGTCACCACAGGGCCTTGGGAGGGCAGCGTGCCCGGCCCTGATGACACCGTAAGGAGCTGAGGGTAGAATGGACCTTACGCCGTTTGTGGGGGCTCCACATGACGACCGAACCCAAGCTTTCGACTCAGCAAATCCGCCAGAAGCTCCTCCGCCTGAAGAGGAGAGCCGACCGGCGGCGCAAGCGCTCCCCCGTAGAGCGTGGTGTATCTCCGGCCAGCACGCCTCCTGCTCCGGACGAGACTGCGGATGCCCCTGCCATGACCAAGCCCACCTAGCTCGGTACCGGAAGGAGTTCAATCCCGCACGGCCGCCGAAGCTCCACCCGAATCTCGCCAAGAAGTGAGAAGGGGCGCATCCGCGCCCCGCTCCCCCTTCTTTTTACTCCCTTGTTAGCGTCATCCCCGCCAGCTCATTACCGAGCGTCTGGAGGCCCCGCGTCACGGTGTTCAGCGCCTTCTGGAAGTCAGGCATCTGCTCGATGAGTGCCCCGGACCGATTGCCGCCTTCGACGTGGGGCGGGCTGTACCCCGACAGGTGGTCGGCTACGTTCTCGGCCCCCTTGTTGTCCTTCTGCACGTAGGCGGAGGCGGAGTCGATGAGCCGCTGGGTCATCCGGCGCATCGCGGGCTCATCACCCGAGTCGACCAGCCGACTGGCCGCTTGCCGCATGAACGCCTCAGTCGTGGCGTGCATGGGGCCATCGCCCTTGAAGAACGCCAGCTGCTCCTTGTTGAGCTTGCCGTTGATGTCCCCGACCAGACCCTCGATGAACTTCTCCGCGTTGCCGCCGCCCTTCTTCATCGCCCTACGCGTACGCGACGTGTTGTACGTGGCGATTGCCGTGCGGCGGCCAACCTCTGTGTTCGAGCCCGCCATCATCGACGCGAAGTCGTCCATCTGGTCCGGGCTGTCGAGCCCCGCATCATCGAGCTGCCCCCGAAGGTTCCGGCCGAACTCAGTGTTGTTGCTGAGGCTGTCGACGGTCTGGTTCCCGAGGAAGTGCTCCAACAACCCCGTCCGGCCGCCGGAGGCTGTGCCAGCAAGGCGAGCCAGCGAGACTGTGTTTGCCCGCTCGTCCTTCAGCATCTTTGTCAGGTTGTCGCGGTACCCCTGCGCGTCCCGAGCCATTGAACTCGCGCCGACACGTACCAGCCTCTTGACCAGCGAATCGTTACCGAGCGCGGAGCGGTCCGCTCCTCCGGTATCTGACGCCATCTCTGAATCGCCGCCAGGGAGACTCTCATCGGTGGTAGCCCCTGTGTTGCCCGCGGCGAGGGTAGATGCAAGGTAGGCCACCGTCTTGCTCTTGTCTGCGCCGCCGAACTGGCTCGAAAGCAGGGCATGAAATCGCTTCATGCGCGCTCCATAGTTCGCCCGGGAAGCCGGGTTGGGGCCGGCTTCCATCTCGAAGGCAAGCTCCGCCAGCGCGCTGTTCTGCTCAAGGCTATCGCCCATCATCTCCAGGGCCTTCTTGTGTACACCCTTGCCGCCCCCGACGCCGAACCGGCGCAACTTGTCCGGGTCGCGCGCCAGCTCCTTGATACGCCCCTGTAGCGCCTTACTGCGGTTCTCGGGGTCCTCCCCCCTGCCCATCGCGCCAACGACGCCCTCGACCGCTCCTGACTGCCGCAGCACCGCGAACGCCTCTTCACCCTGAAGGCCCTTCACGTTGGTGAGGTAGTCCATCATGTCGTTCTGTTCCATCCCCGACGAGTGCATCAAGTTGACCGTCCGGCGGACGCCACTCTCTCCGCCCAACGCCCTGATGGTTCCCTCGTCCGGGGTCAACCTCGCCAGCTCCTGCACCCTGGAAGCGACGCCCGAGGTCAGGCCGCGGTTCTTTCCACCCATCGACCCCACGGACGCCATCTCGGCGTCCTTCTGGTACTCCGGCATATCGATGAGGCCCTGGTTCTGCAGCATCCCCAGCAGTCGCCTGTTATGCCCAGTGACCTCGGGGACCTCATCCATGTGTCCTGTCGCACGTAGAGCTGCCGGAAGCATGTTGCTCAGCCCGACGCCTACCAGTGCCGCGCCCGCCACGTACTTGTTCGTGGCAAGCCGACCCGCGTGCTTAGCCATGAAGCCGCCAGCTTGCGTGAGTGCGCCTGCGCCTGCGACAGAGCCCGCTCTCCAGCCGCGGCCGGCGAAGCCCATCCAACCCTGCTGCGAGCCTGCCATCGCACGCATGCCACGGCCAAGGCGCTCAATGCCCGCGCCAGGAGCACCCAGCGGGCCATGCCCACCGGTCATACCGCGAATCATGGCACCGCCCGCCATGACCCCTGCGCCCGCAGACATGTAGGGGTTATGCTCCTCCATCGCCATGCCGTACATGGGTAGTTCACTGAACTGCGCACCAGCGCCCATCGTCTGCATTCGGAGCGCGGGCGGAATCCACTGACGCTGTGCCTGGGAGCCTCCCCGACCGAAGCCGAAAGCGTTGGACTGATTCGGACCGGGCATCGGGCCGCGCTGTGCCTCGAAATCGTCGATGACCCCGCTTGCGTGGGCATCCCCCATCGCAGCAGCCCGGAACTTCATCTGGAAGTACTGTGGGTCGGCCCGCTTGGGCGGGCTCCCCACGAACAGCGACGTGGCCTTCTCCTGGGCTTCCATGACCGACTGGGCCATGTCTCGTCCCATGCGCCTGAACTTGTCCTTCAAAGGCCGCGTGAGGGCGTCCATCGTGGACGACAAGGCGCCGCCGATAGTCGTCGCCTGATGCTGGCCCTCGTTCCACCCCTCTTGTGCCGCCCTCATCAGGTTGGCGCGCAGCATGGGGGTCTGGTTGGAGAACTGCTCAAGCGCCTGTATGTCACGGCGGCCGAAGCCGGAGATGGCCTGCATCTGGGTTTGCTGCATCGAGGACCCGGAGGTCATCTCTCGGAGCGGGTTTGCGACTCCCTGTGCCCCGAACTGAGACATGTAGGACGACGCCAGCTCCGTCCGTCGTGACGCGAAGTCATCGCGGGACGATGCCATCGTCTTGCTTGCCGCCGAGGCGATGGCCTCCTTCGACATCTGCCCGCCCGCGATACGGCCAGCGATGTCCATGTTGAGCGCGCCAGTCTGCGTGTCGTACGAAGCGGCCAGTACCTGACTCCCCTGACGGGAGCCCAGGAACCGCATGGCCCCCTGCTGGAACTTGCCGTACTGCTGGTCGGACACGTCGTCGTAAACGCCGCCCATCTTGCGCCCTGTACCGAGCAGGGAACGGTTGAAGACCGCGCCCTGCGCGCCCTCCACCACATCGCCCCCGAGACTCTGGGCCAACTGGATGCCGCCCATCGCGCTCTCTGTCAGCTGAGCAGGGCTCATGCCGCTCGCACGGCCGACGCCGCCGATGGCCCCAATGACGGCCGAACTCTGGTCCGTGCTCAGGCCCATGGCCTTGATGCTCTGAAGCGCCGCGTTGCCCTCTGTGACCGACGAGTTGAGGGCGGTGGCGACTTCGCGCGCGGTGGTAACCATCTTCTGGAAGCTGGCTTTGAACTCACTCACACTTGTAGTCGAAATCTCACCTGACCCTACACCCTGCGACATCAGCGACGTGAGTTCGTTCAGCGTGCCGTAGCCCTGCTGGTTCATCCCCTCGACAGCAGACGAAATCTGGCCACGCTGGTTGGCGTTGGCTCCCGGCATCAGCCCGCCAGCGAACTGGTTCATCATCCCGCGGGTCTGCGCCCCTTGGGCGAACGGGTCGAAGGCCACGGCATTGAGGGCCGCTCCCCCAGCCATGTACGCGCCGCCAGTCATCCCGGCCCTGCCGATGGCCCCCGCCATACCGCCGCCGGCCAGCCCCTTGGCGCCTGAGGCGAAGGTGGACGTGAACGGGTCGAGGGCCCGAGGCGCCAAGCCGAACGCGGCCATCATCGCCACGCCGCCCATAGCCATGTCAGGGGCGCTGCCTACCGCCCCTGCTAGCCCGGGTGAAGGCGCACGAGGGTCTTGAACCGGCGCGGCAGAGATGGCGCTAGCTTGACCGCCGCTCCCGATGCCTTGGGCGAATACCGCGGAGTTGGCGAAGGACGCCTGCTGACCCGCGATGAGGTTCGAGATGTCTGTAGAAGAAAGAGGCATTCACCCACCTTTCGGCACGCATCCTCCCAGGATACCAAACCCGAGATTATTAGCGGCTAATAACGCGGTGCAAGCTTCGAGAAGAAAGTGGCATAAGTACTACCGAAGGGCCCCCTTTCTCCTAGGAAGCAGCACATTCATTGTTTAGACTCTGCCCCCCTATTGATAGGCCCCAATCCAAAATGAAGCCCGCATTCAATCCGCTCACCAGCGGACTTGTCCGACCCGCGCGCAGCGTGGAAAAGCGCAATCTCCCTATCTTCGTCGCCACCGACAAAGGGACCGACCGCCATACCGAACTGACTAACTACTTCGACGACCTCCTGTACGTCCCCATTCACTTCACAGACTGCGCCGGGTACCAGCAGCGAGGCTGGGCTAGTGCGCCTGCACTCCGTCTTCTTGGTCAGGGCCGTACAATCCGGCCCCTTTTCACAACAAGGACCCAACGTGGCTGATACCGCCGACGCTCTCCCCCCGCCAACCTGGGCGACCACCTTCAACGCGGGGCTCGCTGAGGTCCCCGCCTCCTTCAACCGCCGGAGGGCCATGAAGCTCGCCGACAAGGCGGGGTACCCCTACGTGGCCTTCTGTGGGCACGTCTACGCTTCTGACGAGGACTCCATCGAGGATGGCGCGCTCGCCAAGGTCGAGTTCCTCGGTTCAGCGCGGGACAGCGCGCTACACGACCTCGACTTCCTCGTGCGAATCCGAGATTTGATGGAAGCCATTCTTCATGACGAGGGCATGGACGAAAGGGCGGTAGAAGCGGAGTCCCTAAACCTCGGCGGCTACGTGGACGCGCTTCTCGACAATCTCAAGGGCGAGGAAGAGGCCCCCGCGGAGTAGACGGGTACTACCGCAGAAGGCGCTCAATCCAAAGCGCCCGAGAAAAAAGTTGCAAACCACCGGACTCCAGGAATACGTTCAGCGTGTAACTGAAGGAGGTGCCCAATATGCGAACGCCAGTCATCGAAGCCTACGCCGGCTGTTTCTGTCCCCACTGCGCTGCCCAGTCCTACATCGTGGAGGTCCACGGGCTGGTCCAGTGCGGTCAGTGCAAGCAGCCTCTGCTCAACTGTTCTGAGGGCGCCCCGGCGCACGACCCGGGTTTGAACGCCACGTGGCGCCCGCCGGACCCCCCGAAGACCCCGATCCGGCGAGTAGCCTAGTCGGGTCCCCAGTCGACGGCCTGCCCCCTGCAGGTCGTCGGCACCCTTCCCCACCTATTTCGCCTCTCCCCGCTTCTTTAGCGCCATCGCGGTATCATCCCGATGAAAGGAGGGCCCATGACTGCAAAGAGAAACGCCACACTGGTCACGGTTCTCATAACCGCCCTATGGCTCACTTGGGGCGTCTACGGCCCCTTCGTATGGAAGCCCCTCGGCCTAGAGAGCGTGCTCCTGGTGGCGAGCTGGGTGGTCGCCCTGGTTGGCGTTGTTCACTTCTTCGGGGAAGACCAGCAGCACGAGAACGCCCTCCGGAAGGGTGCCGCGTCCGCTAAATCCTGGAACACCGTCGCCCTCAAGTACCAGAAGCAGGTAGCGGACCTTGCCTCCATCCAGGGCGCCTACAACAAAGCGCTCGAACAGAACGGCTCGTTGGTGCTGGAAATCGAGGAACTGCGGGGGAGGCTGCGAGAGGCCAACACCCGGGCGGAGACGCTCTCATCTGCGCGAGGCACTCAGCGGGCTGAGTACGCCAACCTGCAGACGCTCGTGAAGACCCTGCTCTCTCCCCTACGGGTGATTTTGAAGCGCTCCCCCGTCTTTATGACCAAGGCGGAGAAGACGTTCGTCACACGCTCCCTGGAGGACGTTTCCCGGCGACACAGCCTTGCGGCCGTGAGAGATACCTTCCCGGGCATCCCTGTTCCGCCTACCCTCACGAAGAAGCCCCGCTAAGCCTGCTGGCCTCCTTGGGCCGCTGACCTGCTCTTAGCCATCCGGTCACGTCGGGCGCCCCACCACGTGTTCATGCCCTTCTTCCACGCCTTCCCGCCCATCGTCTTCTTGGCGGCAATCCGCTGCTTGTAGCTGGACTTGGCGAAGTTGAGCGGGGCGGGCCGAGCAGCAATCCTTGCATCAGACGCGGCCATCCGGCGCTGCTGCGTTTCATGCGGGATGTTGGGGCGCTGAGGTGGAGCGCTGCGGGCGCGGGAGAGCACCCGTGCCTTCCGCCCCATCCGCTGCGCGTCTTTGGGCGAGGCAACCATGGTCTCGCCGCCTGCGATGACCCCGTCAGCCGCAGCCTGCCCAACCTGCTGCTTCGCATGTATGCGCTTTGGCTGAGTGTCCTTCCACATGAAGGCCACCTTCTCCAGCACCTGAGCCCGCCTACGTACGCTGAGCATGACACCTCACGGAAAGTCCACTTGACTATACACCAGCTGCTCGGGTGCTAATAAGCCAGATTGCTGGGTATAAGCAGGACGAAGCCTACAACAACCACCCCCACCTGAGGCCAGCGCATGCAAACCTGTTCGGACCTCCGCATTTTTCAACGACTCGTCGGCCTCTTCGGAGAGCGACACTTCCAGCGGCTCTGGCTCCTGACGCTCCAGGCGTACCCGTGGGAAGGAGTCATGCAACACGGGCGCAACATGTTCGCCCATTCCCTTACACTGGAGTGGGACCACCGAGAAATGTGGAGTGGTCAGGGCGAAGGGACGGGCCGTGAACACGCTATCCGCACTGGCTCGGGTTCTTCGTCGCCCAACTGACACGGACGCCGCCGTCCGCGCACTGCGCCCCTTGGCCGAGCACTCCGAGCGGCTGCTACGCAGACCCTACGCGCGCAAGGCCCTCGGCCCCTTCCTTCTTCGCCAACAGGTCGACTTTCCACCAGAACTCCGGGAGCGCTGGGAATTGCCCAGTACCCCCTTCACCCCCGAGTGCCTTCCACGGACCCCCGCCGCGCGGCGGTGGTTCACCGTGGTCCACGACATGACTCACGCCCTGACTGGGTACCCGCCTGAAAACCACGGCGAGGTACTGGCTGGCTTGTTTATGCTGGGCTGCTGGCCTGTCGACCCCTTGGCCGCCGCGACGGTTGCAGGGTTGGCCATCTACCCCCTCCACGGGCTGCGGCCACCAAGCAGGAGAGATATGCGAGACGCGTTCCGGTGGGGAACGGAGATTTCGCCACGGAAACTCCACGCAACCCCATACGAAAACCTACAGGACTACTCCCTGTCTGATATCCGCGTCGTAGTCGGATTGGCGTAATACCATGCCCACAATAGTGAACCCCGCCCACACACCCGTACACGGGTGGTGTCAGCGCCCGCACTCCCTTTGCCCCTGCACCGTACAAAGCCTCGGTACAGAGCGCATGGCAATGATAAAGAACCACAACCTTTGCGTCTCGACCTCATTCGCGCAACTCCGGTTGCTCCGAGGCGATGAGCCCACCGAGCAGCTTCTCCGCGCCGCCAAAGACGCAGCGCCCGCACCACGCGAGCCCGTGCGTCTCCACCCGCCCAGCAAACGCGTCATCCAGAAGGGCGGCTACGTCCGGTGGCCCAACTACCCGTGGGGCCAGAACGCCTTCGCAGGTCGGGGGCAGAACTGGGCACGTGAGGATAAGCTGGCTACGCGTGACATCGGCGAGCGCTTCAACCTGCCCGACGACGACCCGCGTACGATCATCACGACCTGCATCGGCATGCGTGCCTCCCACACCTACATCAAGGAGTGGGGCAACGGTTGCTACTGTGTCTTCACCACCGAGCTTCTGTCTCCGCGGGCAGCCGAGACCGGCTTTTGGACCATCGTCCCGCACGCTGAGGTCGGGGCCGCACTCAGCGTCCTGAGCGACACGCTCTAACCGACCCCCGCAAAACTGCGGTGCCCCAATAATATTAGTCGCTAATAGAGGTTGTCCCTTGGCTACCCCCGTCTACGTCCTCCTCCCTCGTGGCTCCACCGACCCCAACGCCGCCATCGGCAAGGTGTTCTACCCCTCTCGCGCCGCCGCCATTACTGCTCAAGAGTCCCTCACCTATAACCACCCCGACACCGCCAACTTGGGGGAGCTTGTTCCCCACCCCGTGTTCCTCTCGCTCACTGCACCTGAGGAGGTGCCTGGGCCACCCGAGGTGGAAAGCGCCGCGGAAGTACCCGGCGAAACCACGGCACTCTGATGAACCTCTCTGACGAGCGCCTTGGCCAGCTCCTGAAACTTGTCCGAGGCGACATGAGCTTCCCCTCCGACCGGAGCCTTCCTCCGGTCATCACCCCCATGTACACCCCCTACTCGCTGGAAGACTTCGCCAAGCGGAACAGCGCTGAACTGACCTATGAAGAACTCGACGCGGTTGTCGAGGGCGGCTACATCCAGTTACACCCCGGCAGGATGGGTGGCTGGCTCACACGGGTCTCCATTACTACCGAGGGCAACCGGCTCGCGTTGGACCTGACCGGCTTCGACTGGAAGGCGTGGCAGGGCCGTCATTCCTCGAAGATTTGCTGTGAGCTGGCCCGGCCCCGGACCTGTGTTTGTGAGGTGAGCGTCGCCTGTGAGACACACGGAACCAAGTGCCACGGGACCCACGACTGACGGTAGCATAGGCCACCATGCAACCACCTTCCATAGGTAAGCCTTTCATCCTGGTGGCTCCGAACGGTGTCGACTGCTGCGCTGCGAGAGTCCTCCGCAGGGAGGGCCTCGTGGTCAGCCTTCGCTTCCTTTTTAGGCGTCCCTTCCGTGACGAGGAAGTGCCCCTAGCAGACGCCCGCAAGTGGCTCTGCGAGAAGGACCTCCTGACCCTCGTTGCCTGTGACGCCCTCGCCGCAGGTGGGTTCAACATTCGTCCAGAACTCCGCGTTCACCGGGATAGCTACGCGCTACTCTCTTCCTCGGGGGGGATAGGTGACTAAGCTTGAGCAAGACCGGAAGAAAGTCGTAGAACACCTCCTCCGCTTTTTACCTGCGAGTGCCATCATTCACCGTGATTACGGCGGGAGGAGGTGCGTAGGCGTGGCCGTCCGCACACGGCAAGGGGACTATAACTACGGTGTACTGGGGGGCGGAGCATTGGGGCGCCCTATCCTGGGTAAAGGGCTACACGGGCTCTACACAGCCGGTGGGCGAGGGTGGCAGGAGCGTATGGCTATCACCCTGTTGAAAGTGGGGGGTTGGTGGTAGCCCTTTTTACGGGCTAAAGCGACGCTTTGACGATGGCAGCCAGCGCCGCGACAACCGAGGCGAGCACGCCACGCACGGCCCATTTCATGTTGTCCTTGGACTCGTCCACCTGGAGCACGAGGGCCTTGTGGCGCTCGTCCTGACCGACGTTGGTCTTCGCGGCCTCGTCAAGCTTCTTTATCGCCTCTTCGACCGTCTTCTTGACCTCGGTGACCGCGGTCTCAATCAACGCACGCTGGTCCTTCTCGGCGGTCTTGACGGTGACCTCCAGGTCTCCGATGCGCGTCTCGATGCGCCCGAGGTCCTTGGTGCCCCCGGAAAACTCCGCACGCAGGACGTGGAGGCTGGTGGTTAACTTGGCGACCTCCTTACTGAGAGCCACGTTGTCCGCAACCGCCTGCTTCGTAAGGTCGTTCGCCGCCTTGATCGCGATAACAAGTGGCGTTTCGTTCGAGTTAATCACTTCTTCCCGTGCCCTTTGAATCAGGTCCCAGACTAGGGCAGAGACTCTTCAGCTATCTGACCCCCCATCGTTCAGCACTATGACGCAACCGCTGACCACGCCAGAACCTCGCGCATTCGCCCCTCGACCATCGTCTCGATGCCCTTCAGCAGCGCGGTCCGGGAACGCATCGCCGCAGCATGAGCGAGAGCGGGAACGATCATCATCACCAGGACATTGGGGTCGTTCGTCTTGGGTATCGCCCCGTTGATCATTGCCACGTCGCTGGCGGGTCGACCCTGCAAAGCCTCCAGGCCGTGCCCCGTCCAGAGCACAACCGCTTGGTCGGGGTCGGCCATCGTGTGACCCCCGCGCACGGAACGGACGAGTTCCCACCCGTCGCGCCCCTGGCCCATGTTCCAATCAACCATCAGCACCTCGAACGCGGCCCTGCCCAGGCAGGCTTTCGCTAGCTCGATGGTCTGGGCGTGCTCAACCTCCCACTCGATGCCCGCCGTCTTGTCCAGCACCAGCTTGAGCGAGGCGCCGGCTGTCGGCGAGTCGTCAACGAGCAGGACCGAGACGGAACTAGGGACGGCCAATCTAGTCGGGTCCTCGGTTGGCAGAATGTCGGGGTGAAGGATGTCGTGGATACGCCAGAGCCAGTCGTGCTCGGGCTCCGCATTGACGAGCTGCTCGATTGCTTGGGCTAGGGCTTCAGGGGTTCCGCGCTTAAGCACACCCACCCCCTGGCTGCCTAACGCCCTTCACGCCCGCACCTGAGCGCAGTAACGACGCGCTTAACTGAACGCTGCTTGAGCTTGACATACGGCCTCTACCGCGGGTGGCTACCCCCTAAAATACCACGCGGGTCTGCATCTCCCTGCGCGGGCGCGGTTACCTGTTATCCCCCGAACCCCCAAGGACCTTGCGCTCCTGCCGCGATTGGAGCTTTGCGACATTCAGAGCTGCCACCTCGGCGAGTGTGACGCCGAGTTCATCACAACAGGCGGAGAGGTACCACAGCACATCCCCCAGTTCCTTAGCCATGTCCTCCCGGAAGTCATCGGGAATGGCCCCATCCCCCTTCCACCCCGTGTCACGCATGAGCTTCTTGAGCTTCTCTGCGACTTCCCCTGCTTCCCCGTTGAGGCCCAAGACGGGGTAGGTCGGGTCGTTCTGTAGGCGGCCGGGGTAATACGCGAAAGCCCCTGCAGCCAGCTGATATTCTGTAAATGTGTCACCTGTCATAGCGCCGATACTACCGCAAGAAGACGGGCGTTTCTTGGCATAAGGACTATGAAGAACCTCCCTAACACTTTGTGCATTCTGCGCATCGCTGTTGGGAGACATCCTCCGGTCCACGTTGTCTGCGTATTAGCCCGGAGACCCACCACGCACAAAGAGGACGATTGAAAATGTCTAGCAACATGTTGCTTGTAACTGCTGCACGGCAGCTGCCGCAGCTCCAGCTCCAGCTGGAGAACCTCCGCAAGTCGGAGGCAGAGGCGTTAGTGCTTATCGAGCGATACACCCGCCTCACGGAAGAGGCGGAAGAAACCCTGTCAGCCGCGAAGGCGAAGATGACCGCGGCGCAGGAGCGCGTGGAAATGGTGGAGCTTCTCTTCACCACCTACCAGACCACCGCGGAGGAGGTGCTGATTGCCTTCGGCACCACACAACCCGCCGCGGTTCTGGGCCGTGCGGTGGACCCGACCTACCACGAGACGCCTTGCCGTGTGTGTCTCGGCCCGTGTGCGCGGGGCACGGAAGGTGGTGCGGCCTACGTCGTACTGCCGGAGGTCGGCCGAGTACTCGTCTGCTCGGAGGCGTGTGTCACACAGCTGCTAGCGCCGAAGAAGGCCGCACCGAAGCCGCAGCAGAAGAAGGCCCCTCCGGTCGTTGACCAGACGCCCAAGCTCTGCGAGCGATGCCGTACGGAGAACGCCAGCACGACCTCTATCCGGCGAGCGTTCCGGGGGAGGTTCTGCCAGCAGTGCGTGAACGCGGGGGACAACTTCCTCAGCCGCAATGAGATGAGCAGGGACCTCACCCTGAAGTACTTGGTGGCGGTTCCGTCGTCGAAGGCTCCTGGCGTGAGGAGGGGCACGGTGACACGCGCTGGGCGAGAGTTCAGGGCGCGGCACCCGTTCGATGCGGGTGCGGCGCCTGTTGTCCCCAAGGAGGTTCCGAAGCCCGCGGCACCTGCTGTTTCGGCGCCCGCGCCAGTGTCCATGGAGGACCTCGTCACCGCCGCAGAGATGTGGCGAGATGGGGCCTCCATCGAGGGGATTGCGGACTGCTTGGGGCTCGACCCCGAGCAGCTCGGAAAGGTCCTCGCGGGCATGAGTAAGCCTCCCAAGGCTGCCGCACCCGAGCCGGTTGAGCCGGAGCCCAAGAAGCGTAAGTCGACCCCGCTCCGTCTCACCGAGGCTGAGCTGGGACCGCTGCTCCTGGCCGTGCTGAACGGCAGTGACGCCGCTTGGCCTTCCGCGAAATTGGCGAATGAGCTGGCCAAGGGGGCGGACACCCACGACCGGCGGTTCACGGGGCGGCGGCTCATCAGCGACATCACTCGGTACCTCGACGCCTGCGCTGACCGCGGCGGTGTCGTGAGAAACGAGAACGTCGCGGGCAAAGGTGTGACCTACCGGCGCAAGTACAACCCGCTCCGGAACCAGTAGAGCTAACCCCGTGGGGGGGGGTGTGGGTCTCGTGCCCGCACCCCACCACCACCACAACCGCTAACGCGGTTATTAGCCGCTAATAGCGGGGTGCAAAACGAAGGGGGTTTTGAGGGATAAGAACTATGAACAAAGGAGTCTATATGGAGCCCAATCTCCTGCTTCATCTGGGTCTTGCCCTCATCTTCACCCCTTTCGGGCTGTACGCAGCCCTCAACGAGCTGGACAAACGGTCCAGCTAAGCTCCCGTCAGGGAGAGAAGGGAGACGCTATGCGTCTCATGCCCCGTCGTCTCATCAACCTGGAGGCCCCGCCCAAGGCGGTGCCGGCCGAAACCTCCAACCTCGACCGTCTCTTCCGAGAGATGGGCGAGACCCTCCTCCCGTTCGGGGAGGAGTTCATGGTCGCCGCCACGGCGGCGATGTCGGTGTGCGTGGCGGAGTCCCCCCGGGGACTGCTCACGGGGCTCCGCGCCCTCCGGTGTGAGACCGGCATCGCTGAGCTGCTCGCGCACGACACGCGGGAGGAGCAGCTCCTCTACATGCTCCTCATCCTGGAGCTGGACGCGGGCGCGGTCGTGGCATTCGCCGCGGTCGAGGTCTGGGACTCCCAGCAGCCCACGGCCTGGGAAACCCTGGGCTGGACCGCGGACCAGCGGGCCTACGTCGAGGGGCTGTGCGCGACCTTCGACGACGACGAGGAGGTCGAGCTGGTCCCCGTCGAGCTGAGCCGCCTCAGCGGGCGGCACCGGTCCGCCGAGGACGGCGGGTTCACCTACGTGGTCAGCGAGACGAAGGAAGGCAACACCCGCCGCTGCACCTTCGTCCCGACGCCTGTGTAGTCTTCGAGCCGGCCGCCCTTCGGGGCGGTCAGCGCAACAGCCCCTCCTGGGCTCGTTGTTACCTACTGCAAAACCAATGGGCCTTTTTGGGATAAGGACTACGTACAGGAGACTTAACTCCTGTCTCACCCCTCAATGAGGGAGAGGAGTCTGAGATGTCTTGGTTGAAGGTCTTTGGTGGCGTGGTCGCGGGGGCCGCGGTAATCGGCACGGCGGTGGCGCTCGCGGACGAAATCGAGAAGCTGCCGGAGCCGCCCCGGCCGAACCCGTTCCTGCCGCCGCCGAGGGCGGTGGTCGTGCGGACCGTCGTGCTCGGGACGCCGAGCACGTTCGAGGCACGCAATGCCAGGAGGCGGGTGGAGTACGCGGAGGAGGACGTGCGCTCGGCGGAGCGCGCACGAGACCGGGCGGAGCGGCTGTACTACGGCGCCCGGTCGAGTGCCTTCCAGGACGTCTACCTGACGTCGCTGGAGGACGCGCAGCAGCGACTGGTAACGGCTCGCCGGAGCGCGAGCCGGGCACGGTCGGACCTCCGGCAGGCGCTGCTCGGAATCTAGTCTTCGCCTCCCTACGGGGAGGGGTCGTGCGCCCTTCGGGGCGCGCTTCATTACCTACAACGTGATTACGGTGACTGAGCCCCGCCCGTCGTCCTCGTCTTCGTCCCCATACAGGTCGATGATGATTACCCGAGGGGCCTCGGGCTTCTTCTCTTCACTTGCCTCGCGGTACTGCGGGGCTTCCAGGTCCAGGTAGAGCCTTGGGCGGTCTTCTGCGTCATGCATATCGAACCTCCTTGCCTGCCTACCATTCTACTACGTCGCAAGAACGTGGGGCGTATTTGGCATAAGAACTATGAAGAACCCTTGTCACGCTACGCGTGCAGGTACTTTGCCGTTCGCATGTCGCGATACGGTCATTTTTTAGGAAAGGGATGCCACATGGAATTCTTGATTGAAGCGCCGCACCTGCCGGGGTGGAGCAAAGAGACCCTGCTCGACCGAGCAGCGGATGAGGTCTTCCGGGATGATGAGGCGCGAGTCCTTGTCTCACAGAACCTGGGACGGGGTTACGCGGCGGCTTGGCGGACAGACATCGGGGATGCCGACACTGTCCTGCGAAGCATCACGCGTGCGCACATCTTCTTCTCCCGCGCGAGTGATGAAGCGAAGGGTACTCCCACCAACCCGGAGTTCCCCGGCTGGGTGCACCAACGCTTCTACGCCGGCTCCCAGCTGGTTTATGAGTGCGCGGTGCCCGGCCGCCGAGACATCACATGAGGCTTCTCCGAAATCTCCTGCCTTGGGCGTTCTCCCTTGCGATCAGTATCCTGGTCGCAACGGTGACGTCGGCTTGGGTCTACGCCTGCATAGGTGTCTGGACCGCGGTAGGGCTGCAGTTGGCCGCGAAGGACTACATCCCCTTCTACGCTCTTTGCTGGACGGGGCTGCTCTGGCCTGGGACGCTTCTGTCCTTCCTTGGTGGTCTCGTCCTCGGTCTTTGGCAGCTCCATCAACAAGACACGGACGGGGACTAGCCGTCCCGCGTTCCCCCTTGCGCGGGTACAACGCCCGCGTAAAATTACCCGAAGCGAAAGAAGATAAAAAATGTCTGTGAACCTCCACATAAGCGAGCACGCCCTGGAGCGTTTCCGTGAGCGCTACGACAGCGAAGCTGACGGAAAGGCCATGAGGGCCGCCTTCAACATGGCTGTCTTGGTCAGGAACGACCTCGTCGCTGTCGCCACTGGGCTCAAGAAGCGAGAAAGCCCGGACAGTGAGTACTTCCACTACAACAACGGCATCTTCGTCGTGAAGCCCCCTGGCATCCCTGAGAGTGGGCGGAAGGTCGTCGTGACCTTCCTCGCCCTGAGCGGGACCCAGTGGGCCATGCTGGATGGGCGTAGGAGCACTCCGACCGAGTGCACCACCGAGACGCACATCCTGACGGCGCCTGAACTCAGTAGCCGCGGGCACTCACGCTGGCGGCAGCGCATGTTCAGGGAACTGGTGTCGCCGTGCCTCACGGGCGACTGCCCCCTGAACAACGAGAAGGTCCGCGGGTGTGAATACGCCCGGCTCATGCGGCTCTTCAAAGAGGGCGATGTGCCTTTCAAGCGTGTCAACAACCACGAAGTCATCATCAACCCGGAGGGGGACTGCCCCCTTCAACTCACTTGGAGAAACGGCGAAATGGAACTCACCCACAAGAACAACCTGCCCAAGCACGCCACCCCGCAGTTCGCTGCGGAGGAGCGCATCCGTGAATTGATGGGAAGCACAGCGAAGGTCATGTGGGACTCCACCCCGCCGTCCATGCGGGAGGACTTCTACAGCGTGGTCATCGGTAGCACCCCAATGAGCTTCTCGGGCCCGTCGGGTCCAGAGCTTCACTGGGAGCATGCCGGAATCAGAATTTACTGGTTCCGGCACCGAATACACGTTTGCTCGCTTCGGCGAGCTGCCTAGACCACAGGAGAAGAGAATGCGCGAAGACATGCGCTACAAAGTCATCGAGCGGGGGCGCTTCGGTGACAATTCCAACCACTCGTCGAAGAGCCGGCGCCGGACGTTCCGGGGGCAGAGCGACGCCACGAACAAGGGCCGCATGCGGCCTGACTGGCGGGACTGCACCGGCTACGACCGGAAACAGCTCAGCGACACCCTCAACCCGCTGGTCCGGTACCTCCGGTCCTGCGTCAACCGGCAGTGGGACGCTGTGTGGTCCGAGATTTGTGCGGACCTCCGCGCCGGGTCGACCATGACCCAGCACGTGCGGGACCACATCACCGGCGACATCGTCACGCTCCACGTGGTGATGGACGGCAAGACGCCCATCAGCCTCCCGACCGAGAACGGCGGCGGGGGGAGCGTTGTCTATGGTTTGTGGGTCCACCCCACCAACGGGGTGCTGCGCTTCAACCAGAAGCCGCGTCGGTACCGTCGCGCGCCCACTCAGCCCTTCGCCACCCAGCGCGGGTGCCGCATCGTCGGTGACCTCCTGCTGGAGGAGGTCGCCGGAGTGTGGTTCATGTGGGACCTCGTTCCCGTCGAGGAGTCGCCTAACTACCGGGAGTCGACCCTGCAGCAGACGGTGGAGTCGAAGCGGTCGTGGCAGGCGAATGTCGTTCGGGGGCACACGTACCCCACTTCGGCCACCAGCCGCTACGTCAGCTGCGGTCGTCTCGGGATGCAGATTGCGACCCGGAACGACAACTGGAGCAACCGGCCCATGAGCGAGGTTCGGTTCGGGAACCTCCAGAACGAGTACGGCCGTCAGGCCGTCTGTCTCAACAAGCGGCAGATGAGCAAGAAGCAGAAGGCTCGCCTTCTGCCGTCGTAGGCGAAAGCCGAGGAGGGGTGGGCCGCAACCCGCTCCTTCTTAGCTACAGCACTTCCTCACGACCGTCCCGCGCTATGAACACGATGTGCGGGTACACATGCCCCTCCCTGGACTCCTTCTCCCCGCAGGCAGGGCACGCGTACGGCGTCGAGCCCAGCTCTCTCAACGACCAGTTACTCCGGTCGAACCCCACACACTTCATCTCTTCTCCGCAGTCACAGAACAGCCGCCGCTGCACAACTTTCCCTGTGACCTGCTGGACCGTGCTCATGCCAACGCTCTCTGATGGTGTGCCCCGTTGTACCAGTTATTAGCCGCTAATAACCGCGAGAAAACCAGTGGCAAGAACAGACCGAAAAGAGGCATAAGGGTCCTGTAGTTATGGGGCTACGGTTACCAACCAACGCCCATTCTCTAACGAAAGGTGGCCGCCGTGCTGCCCGACCCCGGGACCTTCTGGTCCCACATCTTCGCCGCCTCGGTCGTCTTGCTCTTCCTAGTCGTTGTGTGGCTAGGGGACGAGTGACCCCAACAACCTACGAGCATCAATGCCCGACTTCACCGATGCAGACTACATTCGGCTCTTCAACGACGAAGGCTTTGTGGGGCGTCTACAGCCTTACATCGCCGACTTCCTACTCAACCACCTGAAGGTCGACCTGAGCTACACACTCCGCGACGACGACTCTCCCGGCGGGGCGTACATACAAATCAACCCCGAGATGACTTTAGACACCAGCATGGGCACGCGCTACCTTCCCGGTGGCGGGGTACGCATCCCGATCAGCGACATCAGCGCCCACCTCTTTCACCAGGACCGGTAATGGACATTCCGCCGACCGCACTCGGGCTCGACATCGACTACAGGTACTGGGAGCGCCGTGTAATCGAGTCGCTAGGGGTGCCCTGGAACTTCTTCTTCGGGGACAGAGTGGCGAAGGTGGCGAGCTTCGGAGCCCCCGGAGGCTTCGGGAGTGCGCCCGTGCCTGCACCACCCGGCCCACCGCTCGACTACCATGTGGACGTATGAGCGACATTGCATTCAAAGGCACCCCCAGCCGTAAGTACCGGCGCGGTAAACTCTGCAGGGTTCCCCGCGAAGTCCTTTACCCTGACGGGTCCAAGTGGACAGAGGCCAGCCGCCACGAAGTCCCCTTCACAGAAATCAGCTCCATCCGCATGAAGAAGCTACCCACGCTAGAGCCGGCGGAGCCCGAGTACCACACCGACGTCTAGCCGGGGTGTACGTAAGAAATGGGGCTGCGCGAGTCGCGGCCCCATTCTTAGCTGGCACCTCGGTTACCCGCCGAGGCTATCCAGTATCGTCTTGGCCTCTGCCATGTCGTCGTAGTTGGGGTACTCCACCCCGAAGAGGACAAACTCCTCTTCGTCCACCACGTCCAGCTGTACCGCGCCGTCTCCGGTCAGGCCGACACTGAGGCTGCACCAGTAGTCGGGGAACTCCTCGCTTGACGAGGAGAAGAACGCGGTATCCGCCTCGACAACGAACTTTCTGAAGACCAGTCCTATCGAGACAGCCTTAGCGTGGGCCGACCTCAGCATATCGAGCCTCTTCGTGAGCTTGTCCAGCTCCGCGAGTGGGTTCATTCCGTCTCCTCTGCGTGATGCAACGAGTCCACCAGCTCGGCGATGAACACTTGCTCTGCCCTTGGATGCCGCCCTTTGTGGGCCAGCGGTACCTTCGCGATTAGAACCCCAGCCTCCGTTTCTGCCACGAGCTGGTCCCCGCCTTCGTGGGCACTCGCGGTATCGAACCGCAGCGTGACCATCAGTCTTTTCCTCTCACTACCCCTGCGCACCTACACCCTCCGTCTTTGGCCTAGACATCCGTATGTACCTCATCTACCAAGCCTAGCGTAGGCTGTCTCCCGTCGGCATACGGCGGACCGACCGTAAAGAGGATTACATAGCCGCCGTCTTCCTGGGCCTCCACCGTGAAGCTCCTGCCCGTAGGCTCACACCGCCAAACGCGGGCACGCTTCGCCCACCCCGTCAGAAGGGCCTCCATCTCCTGGACCGAGCCTTGGCCCGCGGGGTTGTCGGGCGACTCACCATCTAGGCTCCCGTACTCGTCTGAGAAGTGCTCGTTCCACATCTCCGCCAAGTGCGCGCTGGTGTTTTCGACCCACTCGGCAGACACCACTAACGGTGCGTACTCCTCGACGATGTATACCAACCCTGTGACCGCGTTGACCGACTCCAGCACGTCGCTGATGGACTCTAAGTACTCCTCGAAATCGCTCAGACCGTAGCAGAACTGCTCCGCCATCTTGCTCCCTTTATTAGCCGCTAATACGGCTCACCGCCTTATACCGAAAAGACGCAAGAGTCAGCCGCTTTTGGGCATAAGCTTCAAGTAGCTATTACCCCAACTGGAGGAGCCCCGCATATGAGCCTGTGGAACGCAGACGGCACGCGCTGCACCTGTGCCGACTGCCGCGACGAAGAGGACCAGTTCCAGTACGACACGTGGGACTGGGCCCAAGCACGACGGAAAACCTTCGCCGCGAAGAAGCGCGCACGGGACTACGGGGTGCCCGTTATCGTAGCCACGCAGAAACGAGAAGAGGAAATGCACGTCGATGTTTGACGAGATAGTGACCGCGGCTCGAAGGGCACGGAACGCTGCGGCCAAGCAACGCAAGCAAGCCGCCCGCGAAAAGAAGGAAAGACTCGCGAAGGCCGCCGCGATTGGGGGCACCCACAAGAAGGTCCTGGTGGGCGGTTCTGAGGAGAACCACCGCGCGTGGTTGGCCCAGGTCGCGAGCGACATCCAGCGGTGCGAAGACGAACACTTCCTGGCTGTGGTCGAGGACCGCATCGAGGAAGAGGCCCGCCTCAGGGACCCCGACGCGATGCACGCGGACCGCTAGGCATGGACCCAAGCGTCTTTGAGCCTCTCCCAGGCCAATGGCTATCCAGTTACACCGCCGAGGGCATAAAGTGGGCCTACAGGCTACCTGGGCTCTCCCCTGGCGAAGCTGTAGACGCTGCCCTGGTGTGGCACCACAGCCTCAGCCGTAAGCTCCCCTACGACGTAGCCATTGTGCGCCACTCCCACCGTGGCAGCCTCGTACTCATCACCACACTACTCACTGGTGTTCCATGCCCTACCCAACTCTCCGCACTTGGACCGACCCCGACCACATCACCCGCACATCCTTTATGGACGGACAACAGTGTCTCGTGACACTCCAGCCCTGGGACCTCATCCAGCTCGCCCGCAGTGAGCACATCGACGTATGAACGTAAAACGTCCACATAGACGAATAGGCCCAAAATGACCCTTGCTGAACTCGACTTCTTTTCCGCCCTCCGCCACAAGGACTCAATCTCCCCCGCACCGCCCGAAGAAGCGGGAAACAGCCGCACGCCTCGGAAGGCCAGGGGCGCAGGCTCAGGGAGCCTGTACCTCCAACCAGAGCATGGTCTCTACGCCGTCTGGCACGACCAGCACCCCGAGGAGTGCGAATTCATCACGGCCGCCAACTACCTCGACGCCGTGGTCTACGGGGAAGACTATCTGGACATCGACGAAAAACACATGCGGGTCAGCTGGGTCGCCTACACCTTCCAGGAGGTGCTCCACCCCAGTAGCGAGCTGCGTTGGAACGCCGCCATCTCGGCCATCAACGGCGGACCCACCGACCCCGACGAACCCGAGCGAGCCCGCGCTGGCTGCCTCATCCTCAACGTCGAACTCGACGAGTTCGATGACAACGACGGCTTTGGCTGGGTCTGGAGCGTCACGGGCGCGACAGAGCGCGATGGGTACAGCGGGACCAAAGAAGGTGCCAAGGCCCTCGCTGAGCGCGCGGCCAAGGCGTGGCTCAACAACTCCCTCAGCGTCTTCCCGTCGACATGAGTGAAGACCACAAGGACCGCCGAGAAGTCAACGGCACCATCCCCCTCAGTCTCACGGACCTCATCAACCTCCAAGGCGGGAAAGCCTTCTTCGAGTACATCCGGAAGCAGCTGCACGAGCCGGAGCTGGAGGGCATCAAGTACGAGCCCGGATGGCCAACCGACAACGGAGACCCTGTGCTCCACGTAACCGGCTGGGCGCCGGCCGGACCCAGGACGATGACCGCGCTCTACAAGGTAGTCATCCTCCAGACGATTCGCCTCGAAGGAGAACTGGAGCTAACCCACCCCATCGGGCGGGACCCTGACGACAGCTACTTCGACGACACCGACCCGCGCTTCACTGAGGATGTGGAATTCTACTCAGCTGAGTACATCATCACGCGAGTGGACGAGGAGGGCGAGTGAGCAACAAGAACCAAACCCCCGAGATGCAGCGGGTGACTGCCGAGGCGGCCAAGGCCGCGTTCGAGGGCAACACCCCCGCCAAGGCCGAGGCCACAGAGACCTGCGTCCGGTGCAGTGGCCCCGCGACCGAATTCAAAGACGAACTCTCCAAGCGGGAGTACGCCATCACCCGCTTCTGCCAGGAGTGCCAGGACGGCTATTTCGGCTGAGGTATTAGCCGCTAATACCGGGGCTTCTTGGCGAGTGCTTGCCGCCGCTTCTGCACGACGGCTTCCTTGAGCAGTTTCTTGAGGAAGTCGCGGCGTGTCCCTGCGCCCAGTACCAGCCCCGTAATCGACCCTGTTTTCTTCCGCATTCCTAGAGTCTACCAGGGTGCAAAAGCGGTAGTGCTTTTGGGGATAAGAACTATGCATAGGGGCAATTACGCCCATTTCATCCACGCAGCTGAGCTGCAGAAGGAGTCAACTATGCCGGCCATTATCGTTCGCGTGACGAACTCGCCCGAGCAGGTCCGCAAGTTCGTAGCGCAGGGCTTCTGCCCTGTGGAGTGTTCCATCGGCGGGGAGTCCATCACGGACGACCTGCAAATGGACCACCACGGGGCGCTCTCCCACCTGGAGAGCGTCGCTCTCCGCGCCTACCGCGACCACTACGGCGCGCGGCGCGAGGACCCACGCTTCGTCATCGTCGGGCAGCCCGACGCGGACGCGACCTTCGCGGTCGCGTCTCTCGCGGGAATCCTCCCGCACCCGCAGGCGGACGTCTCCGCCCTGCCGCCCCACCTCCACCGGGGCGCGCAGAAGGACCTGACCGAGTTGGCGGCGCTCATCGCGAAGGTGGACACGGACCCCATCGGGTGGGACCTGTCCGAAGAGGAGGGCGGCGACGTCGTCCTCACGTGGAACGCCCTGACCGCGGGCGCCCCGCAGACCTCGCTGTCCGGCGAGATGGGGGTGGGCCTGTGGAAGCAGCTGGTATCGGGTCACCCGGCCCACCGGCCGCTGCTGGCGGCGGGCCTCACCACCGAGGCTGCGCGGCGGGAGGCGGCAGCGGCAGAGGACGTCCGTCAGGACCATGCCATCGGGTTCGTCGAGGCGTCCCGAACCTGGGGCTTCGATGTCTGGTACTCCCGGCTGCAGGGGACGGGCTCGGCGAACGAGGCGAAGGGCTGGCTGCGCCCGGTGGTCATCGCTCGGGTCGCGGCGACCAGTGGCATCACCGTTGGTTGCCCCAACGAGGCGGTCGCGGAGGAGATGTTCGGCCCAGGCGGCCTCAAGAACGTCTTCGAGGCGTTGGGCGAGGTCACCAACGCCCCGGGCTGGGGTGGTCGCGAGGCCATCGGTGGTGGGCCGCGCGGCGTGGAGCTGAGCATCGAGCAGCTCCACGCCGCGGTGAAGCTGCTGCGGGACCTCTACGCCGAGCAGCGCCTCGCCCGCTGACCGCCCGGTTCCATCGGCACTCACACACTGCCGTCATCCGTGTGTGGCTCCCCGAATGCATGACTAGGCTGGTCGTGCCTTCCGGGAGAGTGTCTGTGTCTAAACCACCAGGAAGAGGGAGAGAGATATGTTTCGCGCAATCGTAGCGTGGATTATCGAAGGAATTGAGGAGGCGCTGCGGCGCCTCGAAAACTGGAACGAGCGCCGAGTGGCGCTCTCCGAGGTGCGAGAGGAGCGGACGGAGCAGATGCGCCGGCTCAACGCCCGGCTGGTGGGGTCATTCAGCGACCTCGTCGAGGTCGAGGCCCGGCTACCGCGCGAGGCCCGAGTGGTCTGCGAGGTGAAGGCGGCGGAGCTGGAGTGGCCGCTGGCCATCGCGCGAGCGAAGCAGGTCAGCGATGGCTGCCTGCTCCGGGCGGCGGAGCTGGAGGTGAAAGCCTCCACGGCGGCCACCCACGGCACGGCCGGACTGTGCCGTGTCGCCGACCTGCGACGGCGTGCAAACGTGCTGCGAGAGGCAGCCGTGAGCATCCCCTCGCTAGCCCGCGCAGCACAGCACCTCACCGCCTAAGTCCCCGCGTCCTGCGGGGGCAGCGCTGCCCTTCCTGGGCGCGCTTCTTACCTGCAAGACCCCTACATGTTTTGGGCATAAGGACTATGGAGGAACTCGCCTCCATCAACCGTGCCCGAAGGGGTTAAGCACGGACCACTTGAGGTCCACAACCGGCACTCCGCACTGCGCGGGTGCTACAAGGAGGTGCGCCATGCGTGCACTCGTTTATCTGTTCATCCTCGCTGGGATTCAGGGCTGCGATGCCCCGGAGCCCGGTCTGCCCGGCGTGACCGAGCGGACCTTTTTGGTCAAGAACGTCGGGCAGGCGTTGACCCAACCCCAACTGAGCATCGTCACCGGTATCCCCGGCTCGACGAGCCCGGCGCCTGTCGAGTACATCGACGAGGCGTACAAGTGGGGGATGGACAGGATCCTCCCCCAGAAGGGCAGCCCGGACGACATCGCGCTCGTCGTCGGCTGGAATGAGCTACCGGGGACCAAGGTCGCCTTCACCAACAAGGGTGAGGGGGTCGTCATCCAAACCCCGGTCGGGGGAGCGTCGACCAACGACGTCCACGTGCCCACGGAGGAGGGGCGCTACATCCCGGGGCAGCGTCTCCATGTCGAGGGGTACATCCCGCAGGAAATCACCCACGAGCAGCTGATGGCGCTCAAGGCCGACATCGCGGCGCTGAGTGAAGCCATAACCGAGGGGTACGTACCGTGAGGCTGCTCACGCTTCTCTTCCTCGCGGGCTGCTGCGGGAACGGGTTGGAGTACAGCGTCAACGGGGGCGCGTGCATGCCCGCCCCTGGAGCGGGGGAGTTTCGTGGTGACCAAGGGGACATCTGCGACCCCCGCCTCGCGCACAGCGAGGTCGAGGCCGACCCCTTGGTGGCTGGCTACGGCTGGAAGGTGGTGACCCGAGCGGGTGACTGCCGCGGCTCGTGCACCGCCGTTACAGGGCGGTTCCGGTCTTGGGTGCAGAACACCCGAGTTGGTCTGGTGGACATCCCCATCCTGACCCACAGCTTCTCGTGCACGGTGCTGGATGCAGCGCCAGACGAGGGGGACCTGGGCAACATCTTGCCCGTGTGCGCCGAGGAGAACGAGTACGTCATCCTCGAAGGCGAGGGCGGGGTCATCCTCTACCCGGAGGCGTGCTTGGAGTTCCCCCTTGGCCAGTGCCCTGCTGGTGTTGGGGCTCCCGTGGGTAACGTCGGTGCGTGCGCGCTCCAGCGTTGTGCCGACATCAACACGTTCGACCTCGGTCCCGGGGCGGCGTGTGGTGACGGGGGCATCAACATCGCCGCGGGTGGTGAGGATGGCGGCATGCCTGCTGTGGCCGAGATGGAGGAGGCCGTCTCGTGTGAGGAGGCGAAGGACGTGGCTTACGCCGCGGCCCTCAACAACCTGCCTGGGGACGTTGGGCAGCGAGCGGGGTCGTTCCTCTACAGCATCATGTACGAGGGCGACCGCATCGACCGCGAGGGTGACCCCAACGCAGCCCTCTTGGCGTGGCGCGAGTTCGAGATATTCGCGTGCGACCTGCTCATCATCCTCAACAACCCTGAGCTGCCCGGCTCGGGGAACGTCTTCTGCTCGAACGCCGGGGGCAATCCCCGTGTGCCCCTCTACAGGACGCAAGCCACCGACATGGTGGTCCCGCCCGCGCTGTGGAGACGGATGCTGCTCGAAGGCGAAGACATGGACCCCGATACCGCCGTGGTCCACCTGCCTGCTGGGCGGCGTCGATACGCCGATGGGCTCGTCCGAGACCGAGGGCCTTGGCCGGATGCACGCGGAATCCTCTGCGAGCATGACCGGGGCTGGGACTCGTGGAACGAGATTATCGAGATGAAGTACACGACGCCGACCTTCGACCCCTCGGAGTGGTGCCTCGAAATCGACATCAACGACGCCGATGACCTGCGTCGGGGCATGTGGGCGTGTGAGCGCTGGTACGGTCGGGCTACCCAAGCCCAGGACTACCTCGCGCACGCGCTCGTGGAAACCACCGCAGGGCGGCACACGGACGTGGAGTACTGGTTCGGGCGAGGCCCTTCCGACGACTTCGCCCTTCTCATCGGCGCTCTCCCCGAGCAGTTTGCCCACCCAGAATTCGGGCGGCTTATGAACACGCCGAAAATCATCCCCATCCCGGGGCTGAACGAGATACCCGTCTACTTCGCTGACCGCATGGTCGGGGCGGGTGAACGGGGCTTGCTGCACCCGCCCATCGAGCTGGGGCTGCAAGGAGGCGACCTGGGTGACCTCATCGGTCGCGAGCTGGACCGGCGCATCTGGCCCGAGATGGCTGCCGACGAGGCCATCACGAACTTCAACAAGCAGTGGCGGTGTGGGGCTCCTGGCTCCCGACCGGACATCCGTAATTGTGCGGACTACCACTTCGACCTCTGGACGCTATAGGAGTAGACAATGATTGGGAAAATCCTGGCAGCGGTTCTCGCGTTAGGCGTCCCGGGTGGGGTGCCTACCGAGGAATTGGGGCCGAGCATCAGCTTCCTCCGCGTGCCCGACGCGGTGATGGACCTCAACGTGCGGAAGACCCTGATGGGTCATCCGCTCATCGTGAAGCACCCGGTGCACACTGACGTGCGTATCGGGCTCAGCGTCAACCACTCGGCCAGCCGGGTGTGGGTGCATGCCTGGAATGTGCGGACCGGGGACTTCGGCGGGAAGCACATCGGGTCGAGGCGACAGGTGTACGAGCAGGTGGCGCTGCTCAGCCTGGAGCATGGGTGGGCGTTCCAGTCCATCTCCGGTGCCCCGCTCGCCACCAAGGCGGATTGGGGCGACTTCCTCGGCCGGGTGTCGGCTGCATCGGCCCACGTCCCGCCATACGACCCGGTGGAGATTGAGCGGGTCCTCAAACAGCAGCGTTAGCCGCTGCGGGCGTCCCCCTTCTGGGGGGCGCCTGTTCTTACCTGCAGAACAGGGGGGCGTTCTTGGCATAAGAACTGTGAACGGAGGCACTAGCCCCCCAGTAGGAGTGCGATTGTGAAGTGCTAAACCACCAGTCAGCCGTGTCTTGTCCCTAGGGGTAAGAACGGGTAGGGGGTAAAGGAAGTGTGTGCTCGGTCCGCACCGAGATCCCCAATGACACGGGGTGGAGTTAAAGTTCCCACCGCTTCGGCGGATGCGAGAATCCGGGAACAACAAACCACAGGTCCGGCGCCCTGACGTCGTTAACAGCGTAGCCCCCCTCTACGCTTCAGTGGTGTGCTGAGAAACCCCTCCTGGGTTTCTTCTTAGCCCCTGCAAAACACGGGGTGTTTTTAGGGATAAGAACTATGAACAGGGGCAATTACGCCCATTTCATCCACGCAGCATTGCTGCAGAAGGAGTCTTCTATGAACGGTCACACGACCAACCGAATCGTCCGCGCCGCCCTGGCTCTGGAGGCGGCGGAGGCGCTCGCCGAGCAGGCGAGCGCCGCCATCATCGACGCGGAGGACGAGGCGAAGTTCGCCCGCGCGGAGCTGCGCGAGGCGGAAGAGGAGGCGGAGGAGGAGGCGCGAATCGCCACCTCCTCCGTCCAGGACGCCCTGCGCGGCCTCTTGGCCGCGCACGGCGTCGAGGATGTCCGGCTCGCCGGGCAAATCTCGGCCGAACTGGCGCAGACGCTCACAAGCGTCGTCGCCGCGCAGGACCTCTCGCCGCTGGGTACGGGGGGGTGGAGCGACGCCAGCCTCACGCTGGCGGGGGCGCTCGCCGGCGTGCGCCGCAAGGCGTCGCGGCGCTGGGGGGCGTGGTCATCGGGAGGCAAACGCTTCACATGATCGCGCGCTGGTGCAGCCTCGTGCGGATGGCTATACGTCATCCGCGCGTGGCTGCACGAATTATGCGGTGGCGTTGGCGCATATGGCGCCTTCGCCGGAGATTGGTAAGGGGCTGCTAAGGCAGCAGAAGGAGTTTCTATTGGTGGGAGCCCGAAAAGTGCAAAACAAGCACCTCTTTTGGGGATAAGAAGTATGGAGGAGGTATTACGCCTCGCCCGTCTCTAACACCGCTTAACACGGGAGGGAAAGATGAGACACTAAACAGCAGGTACCTCGGGTAAAACCGGGGGCTGCGCCGGTCCGCTCCCTAGCCCCGAGGGGCATGGTGAGCGGGTAGCCGGGTTCAACCGCTAGCCGACGTCCCGAAGGCGCGGGGGCCAGAACTGCTGTGATGAGCAGCGATGGCCCCGGCGCTAGGGACGGACGCGAGGGTGCTGTAACGGGTACAGTCCGCATGAGCGGGCTAAGGAGACCATCAATCTCCGAACCGGGTGAAGCATTCCGAAAAATAGGGCAGTGGCTATCAGGAGCCTGAAAGTGCGGGTTCAAGTCCCGCCTGTCCTTCCAACTCTAGAGCTTCCCCTTTGACGCAGTCGCCCGCCCTTCGGGGTCGGTGGTTCAAAGGGGTTGAGCGCCGGCAACCCGCACAGGGCAATGCATTAACAGGCGCTCGATGCTCCGCCCCGCCTCCTCGGCTGCAATGGGGTGGCGGGGCACTCATTTCTATGGGCCTCCCAAATGAGGCGAACCGGAACACCTGCACCCAGCAGGCCCGGGGGCCGTGCACAGCCATCTGTGCCTGGGTAGGCCGTACTGAGCGCGCAGAGCGTTTTCCGGTCGGGGGCTGCATGACTATCGGGTTCACGCCCGAGGTTGTGCGGCCCTTTTCTTTCTCGTCTCGGCGCCACGCGCCACAACTTTTACAAAGCCATCTAACCCAACTAACGAAAGAAGAGCAATGAGCCCCGAGAACCTGGACCTTTTGTCCGGTGTCCTACTCTTTGCCCTCGCCTTCGGTCTCGGCTTCGTGCTGGACGAGGGCGGCGAGGCTGTGAAAAAACTCCCCATCGTGGAGAGGGCACGAAAGGCCCTCGACCCGTGATGGGAGAACGCGCGCCCCACCCGGGCGCTCGTTCTTAGCTAGTCCTGTTGTGCGCGCAGCTTGGCGTTCTCTTTGGTGAGGACGTCGTTCATCATCCGCATCTGAGAGATTGCAGGCATGAGTTTGTCGCGGCTATCGAGGCCCATCATTGCCGCCAGCCTGTCCAGGTGAACGACGTGCTTCTGCGCCCGCTGCCGCCAGCGCGCTGTAGACGAGTTGCTCACAGCGGCTCAGGCAGGAGGTCACTAAGAACCACGCTCACGCGTGCTTCAGGGGACTGCATGCTCAAGCACTCATCGACACAAGCACGCTCCTCCGGCGTGGGTGTCCGCAGGTAAACCACCTGTATCACCGAGAGCCCACGGCATTGGTCCGCTTCTTGGCGCACCTGCCACCGCGCCTCGTACTTCTCCGTCTCGGGGTTCCACACGCTCAGCTGCAGCGCAACGAGCGGCGACGGCTTCTCCCACCAGCGCTCGCGCATGCGCTCAAGGCTCTCTGGCGAAGGCTCCAGTACGACAGACATCTCGGTCTCCATTATTAGCGACTAATACTCAGCCTACCGCAAAAGGGGAGGGGCTTCTTGGCATAAGAACTATGGAAGCAACCAACACCCTAACCACCAAGGAGAATCATTGAACTGCTTCACCATGGCCCTTTGGGTCCTGCTCACGGAGGGGGGAAAGCTCGTCGTCATTCGGTGGCGTCCATTCCCTCACTTCGGCGTACGGCCGTCTGCGCCGCACCACCTTCGCCGCACACATGCGTAAGGAGCGCATCATGCAGAAGCGGCGACTGAGAGGGTCCCCATGAGCGCGGACCCACCGATGCCGAAGGCCCGCAGCGTGACCCTCACGTTCAGCCGAGAGCGGCTGCTCTTCCACCACTTCGACCGTGAGTTGCGGGCGTCGGAGTGGGCCTGTCGTGCCCGCACCATCCAGAGCCACTACCGCATCTTGGTGTGTGCGGGCGTGGACATAGTGCTGCGGGCTGGGATGCTCTCGGCTGAGTCAGGGCTGGTCGAGTATTTGCCCAAGGAGGACGAGGCCGAATCGTACCGGTTCAACCTCATGCTCCCGCCTAAGCTTGTGCGACGGCTGGAGACCCTCCGCAGGCAGATGAACCGGACGCGACTCCGGTATTTCAGCCGGGAGCTGACGACCCCGCAAGCGACGCGGGTGGCACTGCTGACCGGCCTTGAGCTGTACGTCACGAACGGCTACGACGTGCTGCTCGTCCTCCAGACGGCGTCTTGGTACGACACCGTCTTCTCATAGATGAACGCGTAAAAGCGTTCGGGCTCTGACCCCCTTCGGGGGGTCATCCCTTTTTAGCCCCCGCAAAGCGCCCCTGCTTCTTGGCATAAGCGCCTTGGACAAAGCCCCGACTACACTACCCAGGAGGCACTAATGGGAGCGCTCACATTCAAGCCAATCCAGCTCTACACCACTGACCCCAGGCTCGCCAAGGCCCTGCGGGGTTTCGCCGAGAGGCACAAAGCTTACTTCCCTCACGCTGACATGGACGAAGCGATGCGGGCGCTGTTGAACTACGGGGCGGCGCGTCTTTGCTTCGGCTTCAACCCTGACGCCCCCAGGTTAGCCCTTAAATCCGCGGTGGATGAAGACTGGCGGGCCGAGAACGAAAGCCCCGGGTACACCTACTCGCCCCCGACTCTTTACCTCCCCATCCGGATGTACGCCCGGCTGGACGCGCTGCGTGTCTGCTTGAACCGCCAAGCCCTCTCCCGGAGCATCGGCGACCTCACGCGCGCCATCATCGGGTGGGCAGAGGGCCACACCACTAGGGGCAACTTGAGTGCCTACGAAATTCACGCCGACCCCAAGGCTGCGGCCCACCTCTTCGCCTGCCACGCACAGGGCGACCAGTCGGCCGCTACAAGCCTGCCCGCCACGGGTGAGGCGACCTTCGCAGACGTGGCGTTCGACTACGTCGCCGCCCTCAAGCCCCAAAGCCTCTAAGGAGCGCCTCATGTCTGCCCCGCACTACGCCGCCTTCTCTTGCCGTGACCCCCAACTCATGGCCGAGCTGAAGCGCTACCGCGTCGATTACCACCAGACCTTCGACGACACCAACCCTGGCGGCCCCTTCTACACACTACTTCACTACGGGGCGGCACATCTGTGCCACGGCTACGACATTCCGCGGATGGTGCGTGTCGAGGGCCGGGCGCTACTCCTGGGCCACGCCCAAAACGACTTCATGCGGGAGCTTCGGGGCAGCGCCTCCTGCGAATACGTGACCTTGCGGATACCTGACGGGACGTACCGCGGGTTGCAGGCGTTGCGGGCGTGGCTGAACGTCTACCACCCGGGATCGAAGGTCCGCCTCTGGACGGCAGAGACCGTGCTGCGCATGCTGGTCCGGGCGGGCTTGGAGATGGTCCGTGGCCGTGGAGCGAGCCCGCAGGTCGTGGTTAATTCCCCCCGCGTCCGGATCCACCTCCACGAAATCCGCCCGCATGAGTTGGCGCCAGCACGGGAGCCCGAAGGCGTCCTTCTCGGCGAGGCCCCCAGCACCAACCCCCTCGTGTTTCTCGATGCCATCAAGGAGCGCAGCGCATGCTGAGCATCACCCGCACCGGCAACATCTACCTCATCGGCCCTGGCTGGCGTTGCGACCTCAGTAACCCCGAGTCTGAGCCCGAAGGCTTCACCGTCCGCCACGTCAGCCTCAAGGAAGTCTATCCGGGCAACCGGGAATTGATGCAGGCCCACACGCTACAAGAAGCGAGCGGGCTGACCCTCAAGCAAGCTCTCTTCTGCGTCCACAATCTCCTCTGGCTGCTCGCAATCGCCGATGGCGACATGCGGCAGGTAGAGATGTAGCATCAGTCACTAATACTCAAAGGGACCAAGCCATGGAGGCTGCGTGAGCTACAAAGTCGACGAGCACGTCTTACTTGCGGGGCGTACTTACCGGGTCACGAAGGTCGAGTCTCGCGGGGCGTTCTGGGACCGGATTCGTCTGGTCGACGTAGCTGCCCCACAAGACGAGTTTGAGAAGACCGCGATGGAGTTAGCGGTCTACGGCAAGACTGACTACGACTGCGAGGTGTGCCGGAACTTCGCCAACAACTTCACCCCAAGGGATGTGCCTACCTTCGAGGAACCGCACCACCCCGACTGCTCCATGCACGACGACATGGTGTTCATCAAGGGGGCCGAATGAACACAGCCATGAGGAGGACGACTGATGAAGAAGGTTACCAGTCCGAGTAAGCCGAATAAGCCCAAGATGCCGAAGCTGCCTTCGCAGACGCTCAGTCTCCCGGGGCAGCAAATCGACTTGCGCTACTCGTCCCCGACGTTGCGGGGCGTGATGGAATTCCACCAGCTCACGGCTGACGAGCTACTCGACTTGCCCATCAAAGAAGTGGACACGTCGGACTACCACGACTGCCACACGACCATGACGACCATGCTCCAGATGCCCCCTCGGGAGATAGCCAACGAGCGGTTCGACGTGGAGATGGGTGAGTACGAGAAGCGGATGGTGACGTACAACCGCAAGCTCACTATCTACGAGGCCAAGCTCGCCATCTACGAGGTGGAGCGGGCCAAGTATCTGGAGTGGAAAGAATACGCTGCGGAGCAGAGGGACCTGCGTCAGCTCGCTAAGCTCAAAGCCCAATACGAAAGAGCGGAAGAGTGAGCAGCGCCATTATTAGTCGCTAATAATCCGCAAGGCTTGGGGTGCTTTTTGGCATAAGAACTATGAACCCTGAGTTCGCACCTTCTCGCCCCATGCGAGGGGGCCAACACCACGCACATCTGCCCAACTACTTACCCAGGAGAGCAATTAATGGGACTTCCCGACCACGCATTCGAGGTATTCGACAAGGGCAATCCTCGCGAGCGCAAATGCGGTGACGACCTCACCGACGAGGACATCCAAGACCTCTACACTTACTACATGAGCGGGCGCCGCTGGGACTTCAAGGACAAGCCCTACGTCGTCGAGTGGCACGAGGACAAGCCGCACCAAGTCATGATGCGCGTCTTTTGCCGGCTGTGGCGGGCCGAGCACCCCCAGCTCCCCGAGCAAAGCGCCGTCAGGGCAGACATCAAGGCGAGCACCCTCGGCCTCGGCAAGCACGTTAGCGTGCTGTACGGGGTGGGCGGGGCGTACGAGGGCGGGGATAATGAAGCTCCCAATCCCGTCATTCAGTCCACGCTCACGTACTGGTACCTGAAGGGCAAGGCGGACGCGCTGGTGGAGGCCGCACTCCCGCAGGAGCACACGGATGTCTGAGCCGGCCGGTGAAGAGCGGGAGACGTGCCCAGCTTGCGGCTCCGACGACATAGACCTCCCAGACCCGCCCGGCTGCGGCCACGAGGCGTACTGCAACACGTGCGGGCACGAGTGGGACTGGGAAGGGGACCAACATGAGTGCGATGACGTCTGAGGAGCTGTTCAACCGGGGCGTAAGGGATGGTGACTGGGACGATGAGCGTGAAGAGCGCGCCATCGCAATCAGCGAGTACCTCAACGAGCTGGACATGGTCCTCGGCGATTACCCGGATGACTGCTCCTCGGACATCCTCGAAGCAATCGACAATATGTGCGGCGGCTACGTCATGGAGGACTTCAGCCTGGACCCTCAGAGCGTCCAGGACTCCACCGGCCGCTGGTTCCAGCACGCGGGGCACATCCCGAAGGCGCCAACCGGTGCAGACGACGAAATGCACGTAGACATCTAAGGAGTGAACATGACCCCCAAGCAACTCGCAGCTGCTGTCGCCAGCGCCGATGAACTCAACGACTTCCTCCGAGCGTTCGCGTCGAGGCTCATCTGCAGCAAACACCCCGCTACGCGTCAGTGGGGTTACGGCCTGGAACTCAGCTCCTGGGTGCCAGAAGGGGACAGCCACATCGAGCTGACCTTCTGCCCCATTGACCGTGATGCCAGCCTGTCCTACCTCACCGTCAGCTTGAATGAGCTGCACATGACACTCGACGACATGGTGGCGTTCTGCGCGGCTGCCCATGAGGCTGAGAAACAGGCCATCAGAAAAAGGAAGGAGGAAGAGAAGGAGCAGCGCCGGCTCAACGAGCGCAAAGAGGCCATACGCCTTTTGAAGCGGCACCCAGACCTCGGCATGCCTTCGGACGTGTAGGGGCTTCAAACACCACAGAAACCAGGAGAACAGCGCATGCACCTGACCTATAACGGCCAAGACGTGGAGTTCGAGGACTTCGACGGCGGCGAACTCATCAAGGTCAACCTCAACAGCACCGGCGACCCCAACGGCGAAGGCATCTGGGCCATGCTCCGCCCTGAAGACAAGAAGACGTACGACAACGACGAGTCTCACGGCGAGCTGGTCGTGGCTTCGCTTCGCAACACGTCATTTTCCGGCATCCCGTGGGGCTCCTTCATCATCGCGGAGACCCGCGGGTCGAAGCGGCCCGTCTGCAACCTCAGCCACATGCAGGCGAACAAGGAGACCCTCTCCTCCGCGCTGGCTACGGCCAAGACCGGCGATTAGCCGCCAAACAAGGAGATTCCATGTCCGCCAAGATCAACATCCGCCTGGACGGGGCGCTCTACCACGCCTACTACACCGCCCGCCCCGGCTTCGTCGAGTCGGTCTACTGCCCACCCCCAGTGAATGACCGCCGGAAGAACATCGCCGATGCGACGTTCCTGCGGTTTCTGCTGGCGGCTGGCGACCACCGGTTCAGCACCGAGGGGCTACTGGCCCTCATGGGGCGGCTCCCGAACCTGCCCGATGGGGACCCTGACGCGATGACCACCTTCACCATCGGCCTTCCGCCGTGGGCAAGTACGGCTATCCGGACGCTGAAGGAGCGACTCATCCGCTCGCACATCGGGGCGTACATCGCTCCCTCGACCCTCAGCGTGGCGCGTACACTCGTCTCAACTGGCCTGGGGCAAGTCCTGGTCCAAGACCTCGACGATGTGGCTCGCCCGCTCTTGCTGGCTGGTCGCACTCTCAAGTACGCGGTGGCCGCATAGCCTCCCGCAACCACTAACCACTGAAGCGAAGGGAAAGTAACCATGTCCAGCACTAGGATTGTCGGCGCCGGCCGAAACAAGCGCGTCATCACGACGCATGCCGAGGACGACCGTAAGTGGCCGAGGTTTCACGAGAACAACTATGTCGATACGGCCATGACCCTGGTTGCCTCCCGCATCGTCGGGGACGACGGCGCGGAAACCTACATCACCCCTGAGCACCTGCCGGCCATCGTCCACCCCAACAGCACCGCCGTCGACCGCCTGATGTGGGCACACGCTATCTTGAGCGGCCTAGACCTGGACCTCGACAGCCTGCAACCGCTCACTGAGCGGAGTGGGCTGCCTGAGGCCATCCGCGCCGCGCTCGTGGCGGCCGACTTGTACGAGGTCCCCGTGGATGCTCTTGGTGCCGGGCTCGATGACCTCTTCGACGGTATTGGTCGCTACATCTTCACGTCAGGTGCGTGGGACACGATGACCTCCACCCAGCAGTGGACTGACCACATCTGGGCCATCTACAACAAGGCTCAGAAGGTGCTCGACGACATCGACGGCATTCCTCCGCTCGCGGCGCCGTCGATGTTCATCACAACGGAGAAGCCTCTCGTCTTCCAGCTGCTCGGCCCCTCAGAGACCTCGGAGTGGATGCTGATGGACACGCTTCCGAGTCCCCTGCTCTGCGGGGCTCTTCGCCGGGCGGCTTCGGTCGAACACGCCGAGAGCTTTGACCACGCCCTGATGAGCATCTGTGGCTTTGTCGTCAACGAGAACAGCGTGGTAGCGTTGGCCCTCGTCGGTGAGCGCGCTTCGATGGGGGTGCTGACCGTCCGGGTAGTGTCCATCTTCCGAGATGGCGAGTGGTCACGCAAAAGCCCGATACTCTGCCTCGCCGTCTATTCGCTCCTCCAGCGCATCTACTACCGCCGGGGCGAAGTGGTAAAGACGCGGGCGTCGTTGCGTGAGAGGCGTGCGTGGAAGAAGCGACCGGTGTGTCCCCGGACGATGCCGAAGCCCTTCTACCGGGTGAGTGTCTCTACCGCACTCTCCCCTCTCCCAGGGGTAGCCCAAGCGGCGGACTACGGCTGGGCAGACAGCGAAGGCAGTGGTGAGGGACCCGACCGCGGCGAACTCATCTACCAGCACTCGGTGTCTGCCCACGAGCGGCTCTTCATCCGCCGCGGGAAACTGGCCAACCTCGACAGTGCGAAGCGAGCGCGGCTGGTGGAGCTGGAGTACGCGCTCATCACCGATGGGCACCTCCCCGAGTACGTCCAGGAAATGCTCCAAGCCGAGAGCCGTGCCAATCGTGGTATTGGTCCTCGGGAGGGTGATGAGTGGATTGCCTTCAAGACCGTCCGCGTCAAACGGCACCTGCGGGGGCCTGATGGCTCGCCGTACATTCCCTCAACCCGAGTCTTGGAGTAGGTCATGGCTTACGGCAGCAACTTCCCCGAATGGGCGAAGTTCATGGACGAGTTCCTGGTGCGAGAGCGCACCCAGGTGCTACGGGATGACGTCCTTCCCCTCATTTCCGCGGGTGGCGGGGGGAAGGACACCGTCGACCTCAAGATCAAGAGTTGGCTACAAGGCGGGTACGAGCCGGTCGTCTTGGCCACAGAGCCCGCAGACCAAGAGATGCATTTCGACGAGTAATCAGATGGGACGGACCCGCCGCTGGCGAATTGTCCCCAGTACAGTGCCTGTACGTGCTGACCTCCCCGCGCTGGTCCAAGGTAGGCATAACACCGCCTACTGCGCTACGAGGACTTTCCGGGTCTCGGAGTAACCCCTCCCGTTCCTAAATATAACGTGCAGAGGCTCAGGGTATGACATGCGCCCTGAGCTAAGGGGAGCTTCCCGTCCCCCACACCTTGAGGCGCTCTAACGTCTCAGCAGCGGTGCTACACGCTGCATAGGTGTGGGGAGCGGGGGCTGGTATTTCCGCCCCATTATTAGCCGCTAATAATGCAAAACACGTGGCCGTTTTGGGGATAAGAACTATGGACAGACAACCTACTTAACCGAAGGAGTTCGACATGCATTGGGAAGACCCCAAGGTAGCCGCCGAGATGGCGGACGAGAAGCGCCGAAACGCGGCGCAGGCGAAGGCGTTCAACCGCCTTCACGCAGGACAGGAGCGAGGCCGCCTGGAGCGGGCCGCGCAGCAGGGGGGAGAGGCGGCCGAGGCCGCCCTGGCCGAGTGGCTGGGCGGCCCCGAGGGCGTCGCTTTGGCGGCGTGGGAGGCAGAAGAGGCGGCGAAGGGGGCGGCGGCGGAGAAGAGGACGGCCGACCGCAAGGCCGACCTGCGTGCCCGCTGTGAAGCGGGCGTGACGAATGCCGAGGAGGCCAGCGCGCTCCTCCACTCCGTGCAGGCCGACCTGCACGGGGACTTCGATGCACGCCCGCTGCTCCGTGCAGTGGTGGGCCGGATGCTGGTCGTCCACCCGTGCCCCCCGGGCGCGGTGCTGACGGCCGCAGGAGAGGCTGCAGCCATCTGGTTGCAGTTCGACGAAAACTAACTAATCGCTGCTAACTCGGGACATAGTGCCTAGGGAGAGGGGTGGTGGGAACACCGCCCTTTCTTCTTAGCCCCCCGCAAACGCGCGCCCCTTTTAGGCATAAGCCCTACGAGCCCGTCAGGGTATAACTCCCGCACAGCCACACCAGGAGCCTCCCTCATGGACGACGATGGTCGAATCCCCTACGACGACGGTGAAGAAGAGTTGTTTCCCTTCATCGGGGGCCCCGACAACGCCACCGTCTCTCAACGCCTCTACACCGCCTTCATAGCCTGCGACCACGGAGACGAATGCCCGCTCTGCGAGGCCGGCACTGTGTCGCTCTCCGACCTCGGGGTACTTACCTGTCGCGGCGAGTGCGGCTACGACCACGTCCGCATCGACGCCGGCCCCAAGCCGTGGCCTCGCCCCAAGCCCGAAGAGATGCATGTCGACTATTAGCCGCTAATAACGGCAAGGAGAACAAACCCATGACTGACGACGACAGAAACCTACTCGATTTCTGGCAAGACAACGGCTTCGACGGTGCAGACCGCGGCCTCCCCATCTACTTCACCAACAGCGACGATTGGTGGGAGCGCAACCACAACCACATTCAGTGGGCGTTCCCTATTCCCGAGCCCAGCCGTGCTGTGCCCGCCAGCCCTGCCGCCGCAGATGACTTCTACGACGAGATGAAGAGCAATCCGCTCATGCAGGCTCGCCTCATCATGCTCACCGGGCGCTTCCTCTCCTTCCTGGAGAACTCGCATGAGTGGGTCAACGAGTACGACCACAACCATCTCCGAATCACGAGGGTGATTCGGTGCCTCGCTCTGTGCGGCATGGACGAAATGGCGAGCACCGTCTACAAGTTCGCTTACAACCAGATTGGCGGCACCGTGCCAGAGGACACCGTGGCTTATTGGCGAGCTGCGCTGTCGTCGCATGTCGTGACGGTTCGATGAGTAAACCGACACCTGAAGAGATGCTGACCGCCCTCCGCACCATCAGGCGGAGCGTGGGTCATTCCGACCCCGACTTGGGCATCGTGGCAGCGCGGATTGGCGTGTACTTGCGGAGCAGGGCAGGGTCGGATGGCCGTCTGCACCTCCTGTACGAAACGTGCCTTGCCGGCGGCTACCTCCCTCAAGCCAGCAGCGCCCCTGCCTGCTCATGCGGCCAACCCGCCATCAGCGGGGGCTACTGCGGTAACTGCTGGGATGGAGGGGGAGGGCCTTCTGGGTCCATCGGGGGGATGCCGGGATGACTGACCCTGACCTCGTATTCGCACGTCGAGCCGTAGCGTGCGCCGAATACCACATCGATATCTAGGAGCCCCATGAAGCAAGCCACCGACAACCTCTCCGAGCCCGAAACCCACTACGTCTGGCGCGAACTCGTGCATGTCGACGGCGAAGACCGTCTCCTCTACCCCTGGCGCAACCCGCACAAGCACGAGCACCCCTTCGTGGGCCTCTTCGCCTCGAAAGAAAAGGCCATCGAGGGTTTGGACACCTTCGGGGCAACCGATGAGGCCGCCGAGAGCGGCTGGATTCTGTGCCGCGCCACCGAGACCCCTCTGCTGCGCCTTGCGCCTGACGAGGACGAGACATGAAAGAGACCTACCTCGTTTACGCCAACTCGGCCACCCTCCGGGGCGGCCCCGCCACGATTCCCATGACAGGCTCAGGGGGCCAAGCCTTCTCCACGCCCATCGTAGACTGCACTGCTGACGGCGAGCCCAGCCACGTATGGCCCCTTGCCTTCGTGGGCCATGAAGACGACATGTTCTTCCTGTCCCGTGGAATAGCCGACGAGTGCGGCACAATCCAAGAAGCCCGCGACTTCGTGTCCGACTGGTGGCGCGAGCGGGAGGCTGAGGACGAGCACAAGGGTGAGCGCTTCTACGTCGTTCGCTGCAGCTGGGACCCCATCCGAAACCACAAGGACTGGCGGGTCTGCGACATGCGGCGCCACGAGAACCCCAACCTGAACAATCAGGTCTGCATCCATGCCACAAAGGTGGGCGCAACCGCCTGCGCTGAGGTGCGGGAAAACGCGGATGCCAGCATGAACGACAACGCCGATGGGGCGGCTTGCACCCACTACCGCTAGGAAAGCCATGAGTAAGGACATCAAACTCCCTCAAAGACGCGGCCTGCCCCCATTCCCTGAGTGGGCAGAGCCGCACCTCGTAACCTTCGGGGCCATCCCCGTTGACCCACGCAGTGACGACGATGTCGAAGACGTGTTACGGGACCTAGAAAGGGACAGCTAGTGAAGCTGCCGAGACTTGGGTGGGAAGACCCGCCAATGAGAACCCCCGTGGCCATCGCTCGCGCCGAGATGGTCCTAAACATCCACAACTGGGAGAAGGAAGAGTGGCTCTTCAGCGAGGGGCTCGTCCCCGGGCGCACCCAGAGCTTCTACGAGTACAAAGGCCCGTTGGACTGCATCGTCTGGATTGACCGGGAGGACAACGGCGCACTGACCCTAATCGCCATCGTCCAGACACCCTCAGAGGAAGACGATGGCCAAGAGACCCTTGAGCTGACCGAAGCCACCCTGGTGGACATCCCTGAGCTGCTCGGTAAAGCCATTGCCTACAAAGGCACCCTACTAGGTGAGCCATGAACGACGCCGAAGAAGAAGAAATCCTCAACTGGGACGCCACCATCGGTAAGAGGGCTGCGGCTGCGGAAGCTGGGAACAAGCTAGCCATCAACAAGAGGCAGCTCCGGCGTCTGAACTGGGGGTTCGCTTGGAACGGCACGTACGTGGCTCGAAGGGCACCGAGAAGTGCCCCTTGGGCCAATCAGCATCGAAGTGACAGTCACCGAAGCCGAAGACGAGTGATACCGTGTCCGTGAAGCCCGAATCGGGGCCGCTAACGGATACGGAGTGACGATGAAAACCGCAATCATGACCCTGCTGACCTTTGGCCTCTTGGTCGGAACCGCGAGCGGGGACCCCTGGCCCGCTGAGACGTGGGAGACCTCTACCAACCTCACCGAACTCGACGACGGCTTCGGTAGCGACGTGTCGGGCGCGCACTTCAACCCGGTCACCAAGCGCTTATGGGTTGCCGACAATGGCGGCCAATTCGTCGCCATGGTCCCAGACGGTGAGGGCTCGTATGTCGTCGACTACCAGGACGAGGCGCGGGCCTACTGGAAGTCTGGTGGTGACTGCGAGGGCATCACCCAGGTCGACTACAACGAGAACAGCGTCTACATCATGGCGGAGCGGGAGCACCTCATCCGCAAGTACGACACGTCCCAATACGGGGACGTGAAGCTGCTGCACCAGTGGAACATCCGCCCGTTTGTGCCGGCGTACAACGGAGCTGGTCCTGAGGGCATCGCTTTCGTCCCTGATGAGTGGCTCGCCAAGTCCGGCTTCACGAAGCCTGACGGCACGGCGTTCCCCAAGTCGAGCAACGGCATGGGCGGCTTGATGCTCGTTGCTCACCAGAACGGGGGCAAGGTCTACGCATTTGACCTTGGTGTCGACAGCGACGTGGTCAGCTTCATCGGTGCGTACGGCACCAACACCCGTGAGTCATCGGGTCTGGAGTTCAATCGCTCAAGCGGCAAGCTCTACGTCTGGCACAACGTCGGCGGGAACTCACTGGAGGAGGTGAGCCTCAAGTCGACCAACGGCACGTTCGACTCGCTCCGCACTTGGGCTTCGCCGAAGGGGGGCAACCTGGAGTGCATCGCCATCATGGGTAACCTCCTCGTCCTCTGTGACGACAGCAACGCCAACGGCTTCGCTCTCATGCTCTACAAGGAGTGGCGTGTCGACACCGTGGTCCTCGACATCCGGGTAGCCGCGGGTCGTGACGATGCTGAGGAGCGCAGTGGTCGTATGTCCCTCGGCAGCAGCGACTTGGAGCTGACGCAGGACAAGCAGTTCAACCAGTACATCGGGATTCGCTTCCGCCGGCTTCCGATTCCGGCTGGGGTCAAGATCGCCAAGGCGTATATCCAGTTCAGCACTGGTGAGCCCAACAAGCCGATGAAGATGGCTATCCATGGTGAAGCCGTTCCGAACTCCGCCGTTTTCAGTCGAGACCGCGACAACATCAGCGGCAGGGTGAAGACCGCGGAAGCCATCGAGTGGGTGCCTGGGATTTGGCAGACCCGAGCCCCGCCAGAGGACCAGCGAAGCGCCGACATCTCGGCATTGGTGCAGGCCCGTGTGGACGCCCCCGGGTGGAAGCCGGGCAACGCCATGTCGTTCATCATTAGCTCTGTGGAGGCTGGTGGCTTGCGCCTCGCAGTCTCCACCAACGGTGAGGTCGGCAAGGAGCACAAGCACGCACCCCGGCTTCACATCGAGTACGACCCCGCTCCCTAAACAAGGAACCGCCCGTGCACATGCTCAGTCCCGTGCCCTTCCGTGAAGCTGGTGCGGAGACTGCGGTCTACCTCACCGCTTGGCGTGTCTTCCTCCTCCTCGACTGGCCTTGGCCCATAGAGCCCTCCCTCCGCAAAGACGGCGCCCTGTCGTTCCGCGGAGGCACCCACCACGCACACCTCACCGTGTGGTGCAGGGACGACGCTGGCTCATGGGAAACCATGGTTGACGGCCAACGCATCCTTCAAGGCAAGTTCAAGTTCGTCTTCCCCGAGTGGTACGGCTTAACCCAGCTGCGCCGCGCAATCGAACTCACCCACTACACCGGATGACCAATGAAGAGTGACTACGTAGTAGAGCGGGACTACAGCGAGACCCGTATGCGGCGACTCCTGGCCCACCGCTCGGACAAGCTCAACGACCTCTGCAACGACCTCAGCGTGGTTATCTCGCTGCTAACCACGAGCCCTGTTTCAAAGCCGCGGCACCTCGTAGCCGGCGCGCACCAAGCACGTGCCATCGTCTCCAGAAGCGTTGCCGCGCTACGGCGCATTGCCGACGAAGACCTCGGCAACAAAGCCACCAGCGAGTGCGACCCCTAGCGGTCAGCCGCCCTTCTTGGACTCAGGCGCCACCTGATGGTACTGCTGGAGCAAGTTCTCCAGCTCGTCCACCTCCCTGAGCATCTCTTGACGCTTATCCACCTCGCCCGGCGGCGCGGGAGGGGAGGGGGCCATCAAGAGCGTGGCCTCGCGCAGCTCAGCGAGCTTCACCAAGAGCACCGCACGCCCCTCATTGGTCTTGAGCATCTCCAGGAAGCCCCGCACGCGACCGGGCTCCTCCACGATGATGGGTGCCTCGGGCGTGACGACCGGCGCTGGCTGGGCTTTGGCACCTAGCGTGGTCGTGTAGAGGAAGATGCCCAGCGACCCGTAGACGATGAGACTGGCGAGTAGAATTTGCCGAATCATGGTGTTTCCCTCAACTTAACGATGAGCTTCACGGCCTGCTTCTGGATGTCAGCGCAGACCTCAACCTGTTGCCCCATCGTAGCGTTTTCAACGCGCAGGGTGGCCGCCTCAGTCATGTTGCCCCAACCCCACCAAACAATCAGGCCGAATGCCGACATGAAGCCGAGCACGACCTTTCTCTTCATTGCGACCGGAAGAGCCTCAGTATCGCCACTCATCTGCCATTACTCCCGATAGTCACCCACAGGATAACCCATGCCTAAGAAGAAGCCCGGCGCGAGCACCGCCTGGGCAGACAACGACGTTCAATTCCCCCGCCTACTCGCCGAGCTACGTGCGGCCATCGCGCCGGACACCGACATCATCGCCGAGGTCGCGGCGTCCATGGACCTCACCACCGCTGAGGTGCACACCCTGTTCATTCGCGCCGAGAAGCGGTGGGAGGAAATCAAGGAAGAGCTGGCGCTCGACAAAGTCAACTGGGACGTCCAGCTCTGCTACATCCTGCGCCACGAGGGCTGGCACTCGGAGGACGTGGTCGTCCAAGCCAAGACCGCGGAGCACGCCGCCGAAGTCGCCCTCGACGCCGCTTGGGGAAAGGTCGACACGTCCAGCGTGGTGGAAATCGCGGTACTCCATGTGAGCGCTGAGGACGAAGCGGAAGGCGACGGCATCAACCGAGAGGACTAGCTGCAAACCCGCTAGTGCTTTTTGGGATAAGAACTATGAACGGGGGCATCTACGCCTCCCAATGCAGCGTTGCTGCAGAAAGGTTCGATATGTCTAGTTACAAGGGGGAGCTGGTTGGCTCCGCCGAGGGTCTCGAAGGGTGCCGTCGCTCGGAGGTCGTCGGCGAGCTGGAGTACTTGCTCGCCGATTGGCGGGAGCACGGCCAGTTGCTGGACCGCGGCACCTATCCCTCCGGGGAAAAGGTGGCGCCGGGAGAGGTTGCGGCGATGCTCCAGCACCGCCTCGACCTCCGGGTGTCCATGGCTGCGTGCCGTGACCGCCTTCAGAACTACACCGACTAATACTGGTCGGTGTGGTCAATGGGTGCGGGGGCTTCTCCCCGCGCTCTTCTTAGCCCCCTGCAAAACCACCCCCCCTTTCTAGGGATAAGAACCATAGAGGAGGCAATTACGCCTACTCAACCAACACAACAGAAGGAGGCAGAAATGCCCATCATCGCAGCCGCATTTGCGGCACACGCCCACCGCTTCCAGAAGCGGAAGGGCGACGGGTCAGCCTACATCTGCCATCCCCTCCGGATGGCGGCTGCCCTCAAGGCGGCTGGGGCCGACGAAACCACCATCATCGGCGCGCTGCTCCACGACACCGTGGAGGACACCGACGTCACCCCGGAGCAGCTCCGGGCCGAGTTTGGTGAGCACGTTGCCGGCATGGTAGCGGAGCTGACCGACGACAAGGAGCTGAGCAAGGAGTTCCGCAAGGAACTGTGCGTGACGCATGCCCCGGAACTCTCCGGTGGTGCCGCCCTCGTCAAGCTCGCTGACTGCCTGGACAACCGGGCATCCATGAACCCTGTGCCGCAGGGGTGGAGTGACGAGCGGCGCGACGAGTACTGGGCGTGGACGGAGCGGGTCATCCGCGCCGTGCTCACCACGCCCAGGTGTACCGGATGGGCTGACGTGGCCCACTGCCTGTTCCACGCGTCCATCGACCCGCTGCGTGGCGCCTTCATGGGCGCCATTCAGCGCAGGAGAGGCGAGGTGGAGGCCCCGCTCAGTCCCGAGGCCCTCCGGGCTGGACTGGTCCAGCTCAACGCGGAGCGGGTGGAGAGCTTGGACCACGCCGCATCGCCGGAGGGCGTCCTCCACGAAATCCGAAGTTCGCTCCCCGGAATCCTCCGGGTAGCCGCTGAGGGAGCGCGGCATGGTCATACCCGGCTGACCATCTCGACCTCGTTGTCCCACGAGTACTCGACGATCTCGTGGGACAACGAGCGGAGGGAGCTGCAGCTGCGGGCTCCCTTCTCGTCGAGGACGGTGGGTGCTTGCGCCGGCATCCGTGATGCGCTGGCCAAGTTCATCACCGATGAGTACGGGCTGGAGACGCGTCGGTGCGCGAACAGCATCACCATCTACTTCAGCGGTGTGCCCCACCCGCTGGGCATCTAAGCCCCCGCACTCAGCGGGGCAAGAGCATCCCCTTCGGGGGCGCTGCTCTTTTATTACCGACTAATGGTCGAACCGCAGACTCGGCCATCTTGGCGGTATAAGGCCGATGGACCCAAGTACTGCTTTACCTAGGGAGGAGCACAGCCGTGAAGAAGGGTGACATCGTCGAGCACAGGGAGCGGCAGTACGACAACAGTGGCAACGGCGTGAGGGGGAGCTGCTTTACAAAAACTCCGGCAACGCCACCTACTGGAGAGTCCGCATCATCGGCCTCAGTTGGCACCAAGAGGACTGGTGGTGCTCCAGTGCCTTCACCGTCGTTAGCTCCGCCGCTGTTACGACCCCGCCCCAATACCACGAGGACATTTGAGGGACATAACCATGGCTGACGGATATGCCCGCGGCGACATCGTTAAACACAACTACCGCTGCTACTCCACCGGCAGCGGCACGCCCCTTCGTGGTCTGCTGCGCTTCATCAGCAAGGACGACAGCGCTCCTGCTTGGCGTATCCAGCGCATCGACATAGACGGTGTCCACGTCGACTACTTCGAGTGGTGGTCTACCCGGGAGTTCACGTTGGCCGAAGCGCCACTTAGCGAGCGCCCCGAATTTCACGAGGACATCTGAAAGGAGCCGCTATGCCCCGCGACGCATTTGCAAGGAACGACATCGTCGAACACACCGAACGCTTCTACCCCGACGGCACTCCGCTCCGTGCTCGGCTGGGTTGGCAGAGCGAGAGCGCAAATCCGGGTGCTTGGCGTGTCCAGAAGCTGGGACAGAACGACGGCATCCCTGCCGACTCCTACGAGTGGTGGTACCACGGGGAGTTCGTCTTCAAGCGTGCTTGGGAGCCGCCGCCAGCCGAGCCGGAGTTTCACATCGATGTCTAGCTTCACGACCGGACAACGTGTCCGCCGACCCAGGCACGTTGACCCCAGCACCTACCGATACGGCACGCTGTCACACTCCCGCTGGAGTGAAGTAGGCCAAGAGGTCACTTGGCTGGTGTTACTCGAACCTACGGGCCGTGAAACGTGGTGGTACCAATCCCGCTTCGAGGTTTGCCCCGACGAGTACCACGTCGATGTCTAATCCCAAGCCGGGAGACCGGGCCCACCGCAAAGACATGTTCAAACGCCCACAGGAAGCCACGCTGGTTTCCGCCCACTACAGCGCAGCGGTCGGCATGACCGTTTGGCGAGTCAATCTGGACTCAGGAATGATCTCGTGGTGGAACGAGGGCGACTTTGAAGTGCGCCCCGGGTTTCTGCACCTCGATTACCACGTAGACGTATAGGAGGCCCATGCCCAGCGAATACAACAACGGCGACCGGGTCGTCCACCGCCGCAAAGTGTACCCAGCAACCACCAGCCCCTACGAAGCCGTCTTGCTCTCCGCCGACTACCACATGGACGTCTGAACGTATTAGCCGCTAATAGGGAGAAACGAATGAACGTAACAATCACCACCCCCCGCAGTGGCGGACTCCAGACTGAGTTCTCCATCGAGCAGAACATCCGCCGTTGCATCGACGACGGCATGCTCGGTGAAGACGCGCCCGGTCACAGGGTGGACGTCGAGGTCAGCTTCGTAAACGACCTCCGGGAAATCCCCACCGAGTTCTCCGACGTGTTCGCGAACAGCAGCATCCCCGACGCGGCGTACACCGTCGCGTGCAGCATGGAAGACCCCGAACGTCGAGCGCGTTGGTTAGCGCTCTTCGGCATGGAAGACGAGGAGGCCGACGATGCCTGAGCCGAAGCTACACAGCTGGGTTCAATTCACCTGGCAGGACAAGGTAGAGACCGGCTTCGTTGCACGCCGCTATAGCGCGGAAGAGGCGGAGGCGGTCGTAATCGTACCAACGCTTGTGCGGCCCATGGCCGACGAGAACGGCCACATCCCTGGCTCGTACCAAGTCGCTTACGACGAGCTGACCGCTGTCGACACACCTACCGTTGTGCTGTCGGACGGGGGTAACCCCTGCGACAACCCCGTGCCGGGCGCTGTCCCCATGGGGTACGTGTGGTGCGAGAGCTGCGGAGACATCCACGAAACAAACGACGAGAACTGCGCGGTCAACCACGTAGAGTTCGCCGACGTAACAACCGAATGCTGGCATGCGCTCATGCTCGCTGGCCCCTGGCACTCAAAGGAGGGTGCATCACAATGGCACTGACAATCATCATTCAGGCGGCGGGTGAGCAGGCCGACGCGGCTCACGAAGCGAACATGAAAAAGCATCTTCGGCGTGAGGCCGAGCGGTGGGTGGGTGAGGGCATGGTCGACCGTATCGAGGTTAACCCCATTCCGACCCTGACCGCTGACGACAAGCTGGTCGAAGCGGCTGAGGCGGTCCGACAGGCGTTGATAAGCGGAGACACCCTGGAAGAGCTTGAGGTGGCCTACCCCGACTTCGCCGAGTTGGTGAAAGAGGTCGCCGAGGTTGCCAGCATGGCCCTCACGCAACACGGCATGGTCGACCGTATCTGCGCCGACTGCGGCGCCGACGCCACGTCCGGCGGGGAGGTCACCACTGGTCCGGTAGTTGCTATCTCTTGGACCGTCGAAGACATCACGGATGTCTACGATCTCAGTGATGAGGACGCCGAGGCGTTCCTCCAGAGCGCCAAGTCTGCGCTGCAAGACCGCAGCGTTAGCCTCGGGTGGGACGTGCTGGAGGACTGTGCGCGAGAGCAGGAGATCCGGCGCTGTGACGAGATCTCCGAAGACGACAACGACGCCACGAAAGAGAGGACCTGATGGGTCAGCGCGTCCGTATCCGGCTCTCCGCATTCACCAGGGTGGAGTTCGTCAAAGAGGTGGAGGTCGACGACGCCACCGCCAACAACCCGCAGGCCCTTCAAGACCTCGCCCAGCGGGTGTGGGATGAGACCGACGGCGGGGAGTTCTTCGATGACACGGACTACTGGGAGAAGGGATCGATCAGGGCCGAGGTCATGGAGGAGGGTGAGGATCTGTGAGCTACTTCAACAAGACCGGGCGAACGGGCGAGTGGTACGTCACAGGGGACTGCAACCCCTACGACTACGAAGAGGAAGCCGCCGTCGCCGACGCCGACTTCTGGACGGACCCGGAGGGGTACGTCGCCGGCCACGCCACTGAGTACGACGCTCCCGTACCTGAGCTGCGGGAACCTCCAGGCAGGGTGCCCCACCCCATCATCAAGGCGGTCAACCGGTTGACCGCTCGGGCTGACGCAGACGCCGCCGATGGTGGTGACGACAGCGATGGCGGGCACCGGGTGGTGCGTGTTGGAGAGGGCCAATGAAGTACCCCCGGAACCGCAAGCTGCTCGACTTCCACACCGCCGAAAACGCCTTCATCAACCACGTCACCGTCGAAGAGCCATTAGAGGTAGACGGCGACGTGGCGCCCGTCTTCGATGTCCCCATCCCCCGAGACGTTGAGACCGATGACGTCGAAGCGCTCGCCATCAAGCTGATGCACGTCGCCGACGACATGCGCCCAGCCTGCGTGATGCTCTCGCTGAGCACGGGCCACATGCCGAGCAACGACCCCGACTTCGGGGACCTACGAACCATTGAGAGCACGGGGAAGCTGGGCAGCTACGGCTACCTCGTGTTCGTCCAGGTACTGGAGGCGGATGAGTTGGGCGAGCATTTGCCTGAGTGGCTCATCCCCGTGTGGAAGATGGCCCTCGAATGCGGTGCCCGCCTCATCGAGTTCGACCGCGACGAGAACGTCTACGACCACCTGCCGAAATACGAGTGGTGACATGACGCGATGGTTGGGCTCGACCAATGCGCGGTAGCGTATTCACCAAGTGCAGGTGCCCCAAATGCCACCGCGAGCAGCGCACAGGCTTCAGCACTGACCCGAAAAACCAGTACTTCAAGCCAATCTGCCGCTACTGCGGGAAGGGCACCTTGGTACCCGCGGAGAAGTTGAAGTTGAAGTAGGAAAGAAGCAAGGAATACGTAATGGCTACTCCGCCCAAGTTCAGCAGAAGCACCTACAAGCGGGGGCCTCTCGTCATCCACGCTCGAACCGACGAGGGTGCCAGTGCCTGCAACAAGACCCTGGACGTCCACGACTCTCACGTCCCCGCCGAACGGGTGGGCCCTGAATACATTTGCCTCCGCCAGCCCTGCAACCGCCTCTGGCGAGAAGAGCTTGAGCGGCTAGACCAAGAGGAAGAGAAGTCATGAGCAACATCGGAGAAGACGTCTACGAGGAGCTGCTCGGCCCTGAAGACGACCTACCCGAGGTCCAGGTCAGCACGGCGCCCGAGCAGGAGCCGCAGAAGGAGGCCCGCTCCATCTACTACCGGATGCTCCTCATTGGCTGGGACGGGCTCAACAAAGAGCTACGCAACCTCACTCGTGAGATGGGGGGCTATTACGCCGGTCACAGCGGTAGCAAGCTCTGCAGACTCTGCAGAACATCACCAACTCAGCAGCACCGCTCGACCTGCCCCCTCCTAATCGTTGACCGCGCGCGGCGGGCCGTCGACCGCGCCATCCAGGAGCGGGAGCCCTTCTACAAGGAGTACGCGGTCCTGCAGACAGTCGTCAACGACGTGTGGCAGAACGACGCACCGAACTGTGTCGCCTGCGGGGGTGCGCAGGGGACCTGCCGACCCCCTTGCGCCCTGGTCCAGATGACCGGAGCCTTGAAGCGCTTCCGCCACTTCTTCGAGGCAAGGGGATGAGCCTCCTGCCAGCCCTTACACCCATAGACACCCCGGTGGGTTACTACGACAGCGCGCATACCCCTGCACCCACGGCCTTCACCGCCTGGGTGGAGGTCGATGGGCCGGACTCCCTCCAGCCTTCCATACACCCCGCACACACCGCCCCGCGGATGTTGCTCTTCCCTGATGCGTCCGACTCCAGTATCCCCCGCGTCTTTGCTCGTGTCGTGCTCGACACCTACGGTGACCAGGGGTACACCCTCGCCCTTGACAAGGGCGAACGTGTCCAGATGACTGATGGGGTGTGGTTCCATATGGTGGAGGGCTCGGACCTTATGGCCCGTATCCCGCTAGTGATGGGCCGCGAAGCGCCCACGTACCGCGCCTACCTCCACGCCGCCGATGAGGCTGATGACCACCCCCACCATCCGCATCCGCTAGGCCCTTGGCGACTGGTCCTCCCCACCAAAACCGTCACGAAGCCCGAGAAAGAGGGCGCCGACGAGATGCATCAGGATTATTAGCGGCTAATAATGCGTTAGCTTTGTGAGGTATGGCCGCTACTCGGTCACACCCCCGCGCAACCGTGTACCCTACTAATATGAAACGGCTAATCCGATTCCCGAAGCCTGTAGGTGTTGCTCAACACTTCTGGGACTCGGCTATCCGGGACTACCACGAGCCGCCCAACGACATCATCGAGCTAACGCAGTACCTGCTGCGTCTTCGCAACCGCGCCCCCAAGGCTGAGGTGCACTTTGACGCTGCTACATGGGGACCTGCGGGTGAGAACGTACGCTTCTGCCTAAGGGCTTCAAGAGTCGAGACAGGCCGGCTTGTAGTGGTGTTCCGCATCGGGCGGAGACCACTGCACTACCGGGCCTACAAGGACCACGCCATCTTTTCCGAGGGGCTCATCAGCCTCCCAAACGCCAAGGAGGCGCTGCGTTGGGGCGCCACGGCGCTCGCTACACGCGCGCGGTTCCCGGCCAACCCACAAGGACACCAACATGGCCCAGTACAACAACGGGCGGAGACCCCACAAAAGCACCCCTGAGCGGTACACCAATAGCGACCTCGACCGGCTGGACGCGCATGCTGCCGACCTACGGACCTCGGGACCCGGCCCTTGGCGGGAGCTAATCCACCGTGCGGGCGAGGTCTACCTCTGCGATGCTGACGGGGATGCCCTGCTCCGGTTCGCGAAGGATGCCCCCGACGAGCTTGTCGACCTGCTCGGCAATCTCAGCCCGAACCTACTGCGGCAGCTCATCCACGAGGCGCTGCTGTGGCGTGAGTACGTCCAGGGTCGGGTGAGGCCCGCGGACGCAGGAAACAACGCCCACGTGGTGTGAACGGAGAAGTCAGGGGGGAAGTGAGCGCCCCCCTGTTTCTTAGCTACTGCAGCGCCTTGAGCGGGTTAGCCAGCGGGATGTTGGCGAGGCTCAGGGCGGTTGAAGCGTGGCGAGCCTGGGGTATCGCCGCTGAGGCCAAGTTCAGTAGCGTAGGCGTAATCGGGCTCTCACCCACCGTGGCGAGCGCATCACGGACTGGCTTGCGTTGGCTCTTGCGTTCGAGCGCCCGCAGCAACCCATGGAACGGGTCACCTTTGCCGAAGTCCGGCTTGGGCCGCGAGGGAACGTACGCGGTATTCCCCAGCGAGAACGCCGCTGAGCCCTTCTCCTGCCCGGTGAGCAGCTGCAGGAGGGACCGCGGCGACGGCCGGATGTCGACCTGACCCGCCTTTCCTCCCAACAAGAGCTTCTTCAGCTGCTTCTGCCCTCGTCCACCCAGTAGGCGTTCCTGGCGGCTCGCCTTACTAGCGGCTTGGCCGATACCCATATGGGCAAGGCCAACACCCAGGTCTTTCCCAGACGCCAGCAGCAGCCGCTGCAGCATTTCCGCGGGGTCCTTCGGCGCAGCCATGGCTGAGAACGCCTGCGTCCCAATGCTGTCCCCCGTCTCCAGTGCTTTGGACGCCCCCTGCAGCTTGAGCACCCGCTTAGTGGCCGCGAGCTGACGCCTGTTGGAGAGCTTCCTGGCGGCCTTCATCGTCCGCCGAACGGTGTCCGCCTCGGTGATAAGCCCAGGAATGGTCGTAACCGCCCGACCCGTCGCTGCCTCAGCAGGGCTACCCCCCGCAATCGAGATGCGGTCGGCGAGCAAGTCGAACAGCCTACGGGGCTGCCGAAGAGGCGTGGGCAGAGCCTTGTACGAGGCCGCTTGACCGACCGCTCGGCCCACCTGACTGAGTGGTGCGACCTCTCCGTAAAGGAGCTTCCGGAGCTTCCCGGCTAGGCGGCCAATACTGGCCTGCTTCTGCATTTCTGCGGCGTCCATCTCAACCTCGTCGTGGCCTCCTCAGTGTACCCCACAAAGGGGGGCCACCGAACCGACTCAAATTGTGTACTAATGCGTACTACGTGCCCGTTTTGGAGCCGATTTAGCCCTCGTAGCTAAGAAAAGCAACACCCACATGTGCTCCGCCTGAGTACAGAGACACACAGAGTATCTACATGCTTGAGTACTACATTCCGGGGGGTCTGTTGGCCCTCGGCGTCGTTGTTGGCGCCATTCACCTGCTCCTGCTGAAGCGCAAGCGGGATAACCTCCCTGCAGCCAAGACCGACCGCTAGTCTGCAAGTACTGGCAACGGAACGGTATAAGAGCCGTGAAGCAGAGGGCTTAGCTGGCCCACTGCACGGGTACAGGCTGTACCCGCCCCAAGTCCCGTGGGGTGTTCCCGTGTCGGGACTTTCATTCAATCTCGGGGACAGGGCCCGACTCGCCAGTGAGGACGACCATGGAGGTCCCCTACGGTGTGGTCGGGCCTTTCTTTTTGTACAGATGCGGCGTCACGTCTGTGCCTGGAGGGTGCATCGACGAGGTAAGGAACGACATCACCAGGGGCTTGCCGTTCTTAGTGCTCACTACCGCGAAGGAACCATCACGCATTTTGACGTGGTTGACTCCCATCGGGATGGTGTTGCGGCGCAAGCGCCTACGTAGCTTGAGTAGGTCGCGGTTGTTCAGGCTGGTCCGCTGCTTCAGCCGCAGGACCTCGTGACGGACTCGACGGCGGCGAGTATTAGTGACTAATATCGGCCGGGGCTGTTTAATCTTCCCATTCATCACAGACCAGCATAGCACCGACCTGATATTTGAACTTCTCGCACACCCCGCGGTGCACGTGGGCTTTGTTACCCAGGTACCACGCGCATGAGCTGCACTTCTGCCCCATACGCGAGAGCGGGAAGAGCCCTGGGGGCTTACGCCTTCGTCCGGCTACGGGATGGCTAGACTCTGCCCGACGCTCCTCGATTGACAGCCTTGCGGGACGCTCGGCGGGTGTACTGCCGGCGAGCTTCCGTTCCAGCTCCTCACGTTTCGATTTCTTAGACATCCAAAACCCTAACACGCGGACAAAAACACATGGTGGGCAAAAAGCAGCCCAAGTACGAGCCCAACTGGCGTGGTCGCGTCCTCGCGCTCCTGGAGGAGCTGGCGGAGTACTACTGGTTCATGAACGAGGCTGGGATGCTCTTCAATGACCCCGAGCCGGACGAAGACGACCTCGATGACGACTACGAGTACGAGGGGGTTGTTCAATTCGCGTACAACCGCCACAAGGAGTCCTGTGGCGAAGTAGCCAATGACGCCGGGCTCGCTTTCTGGCAGATTGCTCCGGATGACTTCGGCTTCTCCCAGGACGAACTGAAGGTGCTCTTCTACACCGCCGGGCTACATAGCGAGGGGCTCGCCTACTTCATGAGCCAGCCTCTCGGCAAGACTGCCGGGGTCTACTGGAGTGCTTGGTTGCGGGAGAAGCTGGAAACGTACCTCTTGCCCGAATGACCGATATGCCGGAGAGCCCATACAAGACCCGCCTTAGCCCACGCGGCAAAGTGCTGCGGGCTGAGGTAGCCTGCTCACGCGACCCGCGCAAGCCAGGGTCGAGCGCACATCGTAAGAGGCTCACCTGCACCAGCTGTGGCTGCGCCATCCCTCCCGAGACCCCCGAGGGTAGCTACCAGCTGTTTTGGAGCGACGGCTCGGGCATGTGTAGCCAATGCGTTCAATACTTCCTCAAAGACTCTCCCGGCCCCTACGCAAAGTAGCCGCCTGCTTGGGTATAAGCCCAATGCTAGGGGAGCCCTAGATACTTCTTACTACGAGGACCTCATGCCCCCGACTATCGTCGTCCGCTCCAGCACCCGCAATTCCTTCAACATCAAGTGTGGTACTGGATCGAGTATCCGGCTCTCCTTCCACCGGGACCAGTCCTGCGCGCACTACTCCCTACGTCGTTGGCGGAGTGGTGCGCCTGCAAGCACCCTGATATCTGCGGGCTGCCTAAACGCCCGCGTCGCACAGCTCCTCGCTACAGAGACCGGGGCTGGGATTACTCTTGACGGTATCCGCTTCTGGCTGAACTCAGCCTGGGAGGACGCAGAAGGCGAAGAGCGCACACGGTTGCTCTACGCGACGGGGAGCATCAATCCCGCTTCCGCGGCAGACATGCGTGATGCCACCGACAAGCTGCTGGACAGCTTCGCGCCGACCACGCCGTACTGCTCCGACTGGCCTCTTGACGTACTCGATGCCATGGGGCCTACGTCCAGGGACACTTGGCCCACTCACGCCACGATGTGTTGGGATCTCCCCACGGTTGAGGGAACCGAGTTCCGCCTAGGCGGCTGGTTCGACCAGCAGGTCACGGTGACCCGCGAGGTCCTGTCTCGCACGTACTGGTCCCTCTTCAGCTCTGTGTGCCGCCCTAATGTGGTCGGTTCGGCCCACGCGTTATTGCGGGACAGCCCCACAGAGGTGAACGCGAAGGTCCTGATGGACCAGTTCGTGTTGCGGACACCGACCTTCGTGTTCCCCAGCATCGTCGCCTGGGATGCTGACGCCGAGCGGGCGACCTTTCGTTACAGCTGCTTCACCACTCCCAGCGGGGCGATGCTCGGCTGGGTGGCTCCGATGCTGTTCAACGCCTGGAATCGGGTCTTCACCCCCGGCAAGCACCCGACCCTCCGGCACAATCACCACCTCTCCTGTCTCCGTCAGACGGATGACAGCGTCGGAGACGATTTCGACTTCCTGAACATCAGCCAACGGCTGCTCTCGCATGCGCTCCCTTCTCGTGTAGACCAACTGGTCGCCCCAACCCGGGCGGCCTGATCGATACAAGAAAAGAGTTCACATGCTTCTGATCGCTAAGGAAATGCTCAAGTACATCGGACTGGCTATTCTCCAGTACGCAATCCCCTGGCTCGCCGATTGGGCGACCGAGACCGTGACCGAGAAAATCACGGAATACGACTACGGCCGCTTCCTCGAACTCAAGATCGAGCTGAAGCTGCCCTAGTAGCCTAGAGGACCCCAAGACCAAAAATGGGGATGTGCATCGAGTGCGCCCGAAGCTGATCCAAACCTTGACGTGGGGCGGCCTCGCCCCGCTGAGAGCGCGACTCCTCGCGTTTCTTAGTTACCCGGATTATTAGCCGCTAATACAACCGCGCCAAGGCACTGCTGCTGCATCGTGCAGCGGTTCGGGGTCTTGCACTCACCCTCCAACTTGCAGCCCTCTTCTTCGAGGTCATCGTCCGCAGCCGCGGCCAGCATGCTCTGGGCGAGCTGGGTCTGCTCCACCTCACTGAGTTTGTCCTCCACGCAGTCCACCGGGCTCGCGCCCTCAACGAAGCGCCAGTAATGGATGGGGGCCATAGCAGAGAGGCCGAGGAACGACTTGGTGTCCGCCATCAGCGCTTTGAAGGCTTCCTCGTCACCCGCGATGTGTGCCCTAGCGAGGGCCGCCAACCTGCCCTCAAGCACTGCCTGCTTCTGGTACAGCTCCAGTTTGGCGTGGTGCAGGTTGAGGATGTAGCTTGCCATCAGCTCCAGGCGAACGGCGGGCTCCTCGTTCTTGTTCGCGATCATCGCGAGAGCGCGCTCCTCCGAAATGGAGACAGGCCCCTCGTACCCCTTGTCACTCACTTTCTTCTCCCGCCGCTTCGTCGCCTTGCTTGTCTTCCGCCGCTTCTTCTTCAATGTCGAACTCCATCTCCTCCATCTCCGCCAACGCCGCCTTCGCGGCCTTCAGGTGCGGGAGCACGCTAGCCAACAGGAATGGCGCGTCGTGAATAGGGAGCATCTGCAGGGGCGGGGGCATGTAGCCTGTGCCTATCTGGTCTACGGGCACTGAGGCTGGGACGCCGCCCTGATGAATCTTCGTCTGCAGAACACCAATCAGGCTCTCCCACGCCCGAACTGCTGACCGACGTATCTCCAGCTCTTCAACGATTTCTTTGAGGGTCTTCATCATGCTCTCAGCAGCGCCAGGATAGCGGACGACACCGACTTACCTGCCGCAGTGTCCTTGATGATTCGGGCTCGCTGGTAGTAGACCTGTTCTCGGTCACGGGCCTCTTCGAGCTTGGCCTTGTACTCGGGCAGCCAGTCATCGCGGGTGTTCATCTCACGACGAGCAATCTGCATCCCGTTCAGCTTCTTCTCCTTGACGAGGTACAGGTCCGCGTCACCCTCCAAGGCATCCCAGTGTCGAGCCAGGGCATCTGCCAGCTGCTCAAGGGGCAGGCTGTACCCCACCGAGTCAGGCAGCTCACGCCACACAGCCTTGGCGAAGCACTTGGGGCAGGCTGTCTCCCCCGCCATGTACGTGTGCAGCCGCATGCGCGCTGACGCGGGCCACTTCTCGGGCGCAGTAAACGCGCCGAGTTCCGTGATGGCCTTGTCCTCTTCCGGCGTCAGGTCGAGGCTCTGCATGGCGCTGTGGCCCAGACAGCCATCCACGGCACACCAACGCACCAGCTCGTCGCTGAACCCGAAGCCCTTGGCAGACTTCTTCCAAATCTGCACACCCATGAACGGGTTGGTCAGTGGCCCTCGGTGCAGGTAGTTCACCTGCAGTGCCCACGTCGCTTTCTCGACAGGGTCAGGGAACATCAGCTTGATGGCGGCCATCTCATCGCTGGCGCCTGCCCCGAAGATTTTCATCGCCGCGTACCCCTGCGGCTACCGCCCACCGGACCCACGTGCTCGTTCCACTTCTCTGGCTGTGGCTGCGGGAGCTTAATTGAGTAGCCCTTCCCGTCTGCGGTCGTCGCCCCATCAGGGATGACCCCGAGCTTGTCCTCGCCACTGCGGGGGAGGTTGGGCACCCCCAGCGCCTTCCTAGACCGTGCCGGACGCCGCGTCTTGACCGGCTGGGCTGGGGCGTCAGCGGTGCTGTTCTCCTCAATGATGGCCTCAACCTCATCGATGGGCAGGTGGTCCAGCTCAGGGGCCGCTGCGATGGCCGCCGCTTCCAAGGGAGGCTGACCCGTCGCCTTCAGCTGCGCCGCCACGATGCGCACGCGGTCCTGAATGGGTAGCGTGGTCGACGGTTGCGCCGTCAGCCACAGCTCATGCACGCAGGCCATCAGGATGGCGCGGAAGGAGTAGATAGCCTCCTGCAGAACAGCGCCTTGGATGGTCACCTCCCACAAAAAGCCGAGCTTCCCCTCCTTCACCATGAATCGCTGGCAGATTTTGAAGTTGAGGCCGTACCCCGAGTCGAAGTTGAGGAGCAGCTCCAGCATTTGCTCCCATCGCCCGTTGTCGAACACCCGCATGAGCGCAAACGCCGTGTCGTGGCGGACACCGCCCTGCAGGTACTCGATAAAGGGCTCTTCGCCCACACCCGGCATCGCTTCCAGCGACTGCCGCATTTCCAACACAAGCCGTTCCATTGCTTGCTCCTGTGTTTCTCGAAGGTGATCTACTCGGCGCTTCATTCGTACAACAGCACGGCGCCTGCGCGGGATTCGGAAATCGATGAGGACGTCAGCCGCGCCCCGAATACCACTGCTCGGTCTGGCGGGACGTGCCTCTCCTCGATTTGGCGAAGGCGCACGTTCATGAAGTTCTTGTCGTCCGTCACTCCACCCACGGGGGGCAGGGCCACCATGTCCGGCATCCCCACCCACTCTCGGAAGCGCTCAAGCGAAGAGCATACGATGAACGTAGGCACGAGCCCCTGAGTTGACAAGTGAAGAAACGCTCCGGCGATGTTGGCCAGCGCGTGCTGGTTCATACCCGGGCGCACCTCCTTCAAGCTCAGCCGACTGAAGGCAGCGCCTACGTCCTCCCGGTCCCCGGCAAGACCCATCTGGGTGTCTTCCATCCCCTCGGGCTTCCAGGTGGCCTCGATGCCGATACCTGGGCGGAGGACAAGCTGTAGGAGTTCCTTCTCCAGGGCCGCGTGGACCAGCTCAATCACGCCCAAAGACGAGGGCGGCCAGTCATACGTGGACGTTGTTTGATTCATAGTTGCTTCACGGACATGCTGTCCTCTTTCTCCTTGAGGCTCTCCACGTACGTGACCATCACCTCTGTCATGCTGACTCCGTGCTTGGCCGCGTAGCCCTTCAGCCAGCGGTGTAGCTCCTCGGGCAAACGCACCTGGAACATCTTCTTTCTACCTATGTACGTCATCAGCGAGTCCAACGGCCTCCTTACTTCTACTCCCGGGTGCATCCAACCCGAGTACCTGTACCCGTCCATGAAGGCGACCACCCACCAGCGTTCGGTCTTCCTGAAGGGCGTAGGAACTACCCGGGTCTCCCACAACACGTCGCGAGAATAGACTGGGTGTCTGTACGTTTTCCTCACCGCGGTCCCGATGGACGAAGCCAGCTTGGCTAGTACTAAGCCCCGACGTGTCGTGCGGTAGAGTGTCGCCCCTACCGTTGTTGGTCTTCCGCGCTGCCACACATTCTGGAGCCACGTAACGTGGACGCGCGGGGGCGCGATTGACCGGCATCGAGAGCATCTCGCCCCGTAGGTCAGGCTGACCGTCCGCTTGAAGCACACTCCGCACGTCCAAAACTCCCTAGAACTGCGGGACCTTTGGAGAACCGTCGCTTTGTGTCCTCTGCGCGCCTGCTGCCTGAGGAACTCTCTCCCGGCGAGCTTGCGGCGGCGCGGCATGGTTACCCCCCAGTACCTCCGCAGCCGCCTGGGGCGACATTGGGGGCGTCTCTTCCATCTCTGGTAGTGCGAAGCTCGCCAACACCGCGTCCACCGTCTCGGCGATGTCCACCTCCACGGGAATGTCGAAGACCTCACCATCAGGCGCAGTCATCAACGTCAGTGTGGCCACCTCTGTCTGGTCGGGGTTTCCATCCTCGTCAATGTAGATACGAGTCCTGCCCACGCCGATGACCATCAAGGCGCGGGGGTAGATCCCAGCTTCTTCGCTCATTCTGTCCTCCGAATTCGGATGGGCCCTTGAGCAAACGCTCTAGTCATGGCTGTCTGCATCCGTCCCTCAACCTGCTTCTTAATGTCTGTCAAGAAGGGGAGCAACGCGGAACGATACTCTCCCAAGAACTCCTGTTGCGCACTCTTGTCGCCGGCCGCGGCAAGTACGCAGGTCTTGTAGTACTCCTGCTCCCACCTGTACCGCTGCACAACGACACACGCGGCCTCCCTCAGTGAGCCGGGCTCCGGGGGCTCCCCTATCGTGTCAAATAGGAGGTTGGCCCGGTGCCATCCCAAGGGAGACCTTATCCATTTTTTAGGAGGTCGAAGTCGTCCTTGAACAGCTGCTCGACGCGGTCATCGAACCAACCCAGGTTGACCAGCATCAGATTGATGAGGTGCTCAGGCAACTTCAGGAATTGCTCGACACGAGCGGCAAGCAGTTGCTCATCCAGCTCCTTCTTCTCGTTGTAGGCCGGGGGGTACTCAGCACCGTTGATGGCCATGACCGCCAGCGCGAGACGTGCGTAGCCGTTCCAGGTCTGTGCCTCACGACCGCGCGGGTAGCGAGTCATAGCCACCCGCTGGGCGAACCACGTCTCGGAGCCTATTAGCGACTGATAAACGACATCGAGCCGCTCGCTAAGAATCGGCACCTGCTGAATCACCCGACCACTGGTCAGGAGGTCCGAGAAGTCGCCCAGGTCCTCGCAACGTGCCTCGACCTGCTTACGCACCTCTGGTCGGTCGTACGCAGTGTACGAGTACACGACGGTGCTGGTGTCCTTCTCCTTCTCTTCCTCTTCCCGCGCCTTCTTGACCTCCTCGGGAATCTCCCCCAGGTCCACGCGACCATCATCTTCGGGCTCGGCCTCCAATGCCGCAGCATCACGAGCGTACCCCTGGATGGTGCTTCGCATCTGTGGAGAGAGTGGTCGTGACGTCGGGGACTCAACCGGAGCTGCAGCCGGGACAACCGGTTCGGCCTTTCTAGCCCGCTCCTTCAGGGTGGCCACAGTCACAGGGGCCGCAGCCTCTTCAGGCTTGGGCTTCTTACGAGATGCCACGCAGTACCTCAGCTTTCTTGCAGCCGCGACAGGTGAACGAATCCCAGTTCTTCCTGGCGGCGTATGTCAAACACGCGTCGTAGTCATTGCAGGCGAAAATCCGCAGTAAGCGGATACGAGTGAGCTGTTCCTCCAGCACGGTATAAGGCCCAATCTTGTTCTCCGCCGCCGCAGCCTTGCCGCGACGGTTCGCCTCGTACCTCCAGATCGTCTCCTGAACCATAAGCGCTTGGCTTCCTCCTACGGTCCCTCAGCAGTATATCATTCTGTACAAGATTGCTAGATAAAAAGAGAGGGGGTCCCCCGCCCCCTCCACTTTTTACGGCCGCGGTGTTACCACCACTTGCCGTTCATCGTGTTGGCACAGTACGCCAGCCGCTGCTCCGGGGCCTCCGTTTTCGAGGAGACCATATGAACCGGACGAAGCAGCGACATCAGATGCAGGTACGCGCGCTCACGCCCGAAGCCCTGCTCCAAGCAGTGCATATATTCGTACGCGATGTCTGCGTAGGTTCCAGTGCCCTCCACCGGGACGAGAGCCAGCCTGTTGTTCACGAACTGGAGTCGTTCGGCGGCGTCCTGCCGGACCCGCTGCACCCGTGCGCGGCGGAGCTGCTCCCGTGCGCGCGGGGTATCCTCGTCTTCGAGTCCTTCCTCTGACTCCCCTTCCTCCTCGTCGATTTCAATCTCATACTCCTGCCTGACCCACATTGTCGCCGGGTCCCACCAGGACGTCAGCATCTTCCGGTGGTGCGGCAGCTCCCACGGGCGCCACATGTCATGCACCTGGACACACACCCCCCACTCCTGCCGGTGAACCATGCCTTCAGGGCCACTTGGGAGAAACGTACGGTTGCTGTGGACGATCAGCGTACTTCCCTTCTGTGTGGCCCGACTATCCACTGCCCCGTGGAAGTTGGGCATCACACGCGTGACCAGTGGGGTGAGTACCGGGTACTTCCGCGAGAGCAGGTGCGCGAGTATGTACACGTACACGCCCCGCCCCACCGTGTCACCAAGCTGAAGGCAGAGCGCTCGTAGCGTCTCCGGGGCGACGACACCACGGACATGGTTGCCCCACGCATAGCGCGTTGCGCCGAAGACGGCGCCGCTGTCGAGGAGGCGGCGGTCCTGTCTACTCTGCGGCATGGTGTGACTCCCCACGAGCGCCTCCGAGGGCCAACAGGGTCCTCAGCACGTTCGTAACGGTGTCGCCGCTGTCTGGGTCGACTACCTCCTCCGTCTCCGTTCGCACCTCGAACATCTCGTCCACGCGAGCGTTGACGAAACCATCACTGAACATGCGGTGCACCTCCATATAGCTGGCGCGCTGTTCCTCCATCTGCTCCCGAAGTCCTGGGAGGGTTTCCTCCAGGTGTGTACGTGTCTGCCCACGTGTAAGGCCCTGGACGGATTCGCCCGCGGTCATACGGACGCCCGTGTCCAACTGCTGCAGCATCGCCAGCAAAGGGTCTCGGAGATTGGCCAGCTTTGCGTGGAGCGCCTTGGTAGTGAGGTCCTCCACAAGGCGGACCACGCTGGCACGCAGTTCCTCCACGCCCGGAACGATGGGGCTGAGGTTACGCATGCGCTCGTGCAGCCTGTGGTACTGGTTGGCCGTGAGCATGAGCAACGGGCCGTTCAGTTGGCCGTCCGGGTCGATCAGCACCGGGAGGTCTGTCCGCTGCGGCACTTCGATAGCCGGGGGCGGGACAATACCCTCGCCGTCGAGGCGCGGGGTGTGCTCAAACGCCGGGACCGAGTTGTCGGGTGTGGTGGTGGCCGGCGTCGCCTGCTGGAGCACCATGGCACTCAGCACCTCCAGCACATCCACGTTCTGCCCGCCCATACGAGCAGTGATGGTTGCCTCGATTCCCTCCGCCGGAACGGCGATGCCATTCAGCGCTGCCGCCATTGCGAAAAACTGCCCGAAAGCGTCGTCACTCTCCAACGTGGCGGGAGTAACTAGAACTTTGTTACGCATCTGTATCCCTTTTCCTGGGGTGTACTAACCTTCTGGGTACAAACGGCTTATACCAATAAGCCCCCGCCATCTGCCCTGATATACACGTTGGTATTAGCGGCTAATAACCGCGGGGGTTTCCGACGAACCGGGGTGTACATCATGTAGTACAAAAAGAGGGGGTTACACGGTATAAGAGCGCTGGTTAGGACCGAGTTACCCCCACTCTGTAAAGGGAGGTGTTGAAAACATTAGTTGATCTGAGCGCGCTTTATTACGCATGGCAGGACATCAAACGTCTGGAGCCCCGGTACAGCCAGGCAAGACTTGACTACGGCGACCTCGTAAAAGCCGCACAAGACAAGGTCTTCGGACCAGACCACACAGAACCTGTTTGGGGCGTAACCACTCGCATACGCCCTGGAGCCCAGACCAGCTTCCTACAGAGGCTGAACGCACGCGGATGGGAAGTCTGCTTGCGAAACGCTCGGGTGAGCGGTCACTCAACGCCAGTCGCCGCAAGGCTGGCCCAAGTGGCAACGCTTCACCCCGGAGAGCGCATCCTCTGTATCTCGCCCGCCACGCACATGGACGAGGTACTCAGCTGGCTACAGCCGGACCGGATTACCGTAGCCTTCTTCGCAGACGGCTTCGAGACCACGCACCCCGACAAGCTCGTTCTCAACGAGCTGCTGTCCGGATGCACGGCGTAACCGCCCATCGACTGCTTCCCTTCAAGACCACATCGCTTCTCGGGGTTGGCCCGGGTCGCACATTGAAACTCATCCGCAGGTCGGTCACTATTGACGGACTTGCACGCCTGACCTATGGGGGACTGGTACACACCGCAGAAGTCCTGAACGAAGATGCGCCATTGACGGCCGTGCTTACAACCACAGACACTTCCCCCCCGACGTACACGTACATGCTCAGCTTGCAGGGTGAAACCGCAGCCGCAGCAGAGAAAGAACTCAGAAAATGGATAACCTCAAGAACCTCGACCCCTCCGACGCCAAGGCCGCTCTGAAGGCCATGGACCGCGACCAGAAGGCGGCCTACGCGTCGCCCTGGACCAGCAAGACGGGCATCTCCGCGTGGATCGAGGACCTGTCGCGCTTCACCTCGGCCAACACCACGACCGCCGCTGTGTCGAGCGGTGGCGGCAGCGGTGGCGCGTCCCGGGTCATCATCGACCGCGCCGGAAAGCGCAAGTTCGAGGTCGAGGCCGAAGCCGGGGTGAACCTGTTCCGCCTCTTGGCGGACAACAACGTCAACATCAGCGAGCGCGAGGTCTCCGTCATCAGGCCGGACATGTCCTCGACGATGGCCTCGAACACCACAACCCTCTCCGCGGGCACGTTCCGCGTTCAGGTGTCGCAGAAGGTGGAGGGCGGCTGCTAAGAGCCCCTTCCCGCTGCCTCACCGGTAACTAGAAGGGCGCGGGAAACCGCGCCCTTTTTCTATTTGAAGGAGATACCTTTGCGCATCGGCCTCATTGGCTTAGATGCGGGGGCAACTGACCGCGAGGTCGTGCAGGCCCTCGTTGACCGCTACAATACCGCCGCCAAAAAGGCGGGCACCGGGCTCACCCGCATGGTCGTCAACCTCCAAGCGGAAGCTGACGCCTTTCCCAATCTTATCGCCGACGCGATGGTGAAAACCGACGACGGAGAAGAAGCCATCGCGGCGGCGAAGGTCGCCAAGGAAGCCGCACTCGAACAAAAGGCGCTTGCGGACGCTGACGTACTTGCCCTGCAGCAACGCGTATCGACCGCCAAGCGTGACGGAGAGCGGGCGGCCAGCAACCTTAGTGACGCCCATACCCAACTGCTACAGAACCAGCAGGCACACAGGCACGCCCTGAACCTGCTCCAGCGGCACAACAGCAACCAAGCAAAGGTTGCGAAGCGACTGGGTGCCCTCAAGACCCGCATCGAAGCGGGTATGCCCTACCCCGAGGAAGACGAGAACGTCGGATACTTCCTGGCCCTCATCGACCGCCGGGCTGGAATCACCGTCATCGACCGGCCAACCTTCCTGGAAGTGTCCTTCCGCACCAAGCGCATCACACGCACCTGGGCGGAAACTTCGGAGGATGGTACGTGGCCCATTGATACCTACTTCCCCCGGCTCTCCGTGCGCATCCGACTGAACCAGGGGAATGTCTCTCGGCACGCGGGGGCGTACATCACTCCCTTTATTGACGAGCCCGTCGACCTTCTGACCGCCGGTATGGACTACTTCATGCCACATGCGAACAGCGGGGGCAGCCTCTGCTGTGGAAGCACCGGCTCGTCAGAGCTGCTAGACCACATGTCTGACGGGCGGTGGTTGGACGCGGCCATCCTGGTCTGCCACCTACTCAGTCACTACAACCACGCGGACCCGTACCTTGCGCTGAGCAACTGGACGGACTGCCACACGGACGAGGACGAATGTCCCTGTGGTCGTGGGGCGCCACACACCGCGAACGCTTGCCGCACACCGCGCTGTTTTGTCTGCGCAGACACACTCCCTTCTCCCAAACCCGGGCAGACCCCCACAGTGGCGCACACCAACTGCCTCCGAACCGAAGCCAAACGACAGGGCAACCCGTTTCCAGACGCCAAAGGCATCTGCGGGCAGCCCATCTTTCCCGACCTCCTCGGGTCGGCCGACACGAATCTCCAGCTGACCCAGAATCTGGGCGGCCTACTCGAAAGGCTCAAGACGCGTTATGAGCGGAACCAAAACCGCGACAGCGGCCGAATTGAAGTTCACCCTGCCTCCCCTCCGATTCAAGCAGCAGGTCATGGATCGGATGATGCAGCTGGTCCGCACCTCCAACGGTGAATGCAGTTGGGCATGCGTCTGCGCGCCCAACGATGCCCGGCTCATCGTGGACATCATCGTCCCGAAGCAGGAAAACACCCGGGTCAGCACGATCTTCGACACGAAGGACGTGATGGCTCTGTGCGAGTCCGCCGGGTACACCATGGAGCGGCTCGTCGTGTGGGGCCACAGCCACGACGTCATGGAGTGCTTCTTCAGCGGCACTGACATCGCGACCGCCAAGAAGCTGGAGTGGGACATCCAGTACAGCCTCGTGCTGAACAAGAAGGTGGCGGCGAAGTACTTCGCCGGCAAGCCCATCCTGAAGGCGGACTACTACCTCCGCCTGGATATCTTCTACATGGGGCTGAACTTCACGGTCGGGGAGAAGCTCGAATTTTCCATCGACGTGGACGTGTCGTCGGAACTCAGCTGGGCGCAAATCACCCTGGAGGAGCAGGCCAGCTACGGGACTGCCCCCGTGACGGTCTACAAGCAGAAGAACCACGGGACCCCTGGGGCTCGTCCCGCCTACAACCACGCCACGGCGCGGCGGCTCGGGCTCACAGACGATGACGACAGCAGCTACTGGCCCCAGTCGATGAACGGGCTGGTGGCAGCACATCGGGCTCGGCACGGCGGGAGTAGTGGTCCTTCCCAGCGTCACCTCCCCGCAGACCTCGCGGTCCTGCTGAGCTGGTCTGCGAACGCGCGCAGCAAGTCGGCCATCGACCTTCGGGAAACTCTGCCCTACATGGCCCACGTCCTCTACTACGAAGGCTTCCTCAAGCCCTCGGACCTGGAGGGGCTGGAGAAAGCCGTCAAGGAAACCAGCCTCGCGGCCAACAGTGTCGACGAGTGGCACCTGCTCGATGCCTTCTGCAAGCAGGCCAAGGAGCGCGGGTCAGTCCTCAGCTGGTCTCAGACCGACTCCGAGTTCGAGATCATCGTCGCCAGCGAGTACAAGCGGGTGCAGTGCACCTACGACGACGCGAGCGGCTGGTGGATGGCGGGGGCGTCCGTCCACGGTCGGCGCGTGCTCCACGATGTGGACAAGGCGATGGACGGGACCGAGGCGAACATGGCCGGCGGCTTCTGGAAAGCGAGGCCCATCGGCATCATGTGGGAGAAGCGCCCGCCGGAGTACATGGCCACCGGCTGCCTCTCCAAGAACCTCCGCGTCCGCGCGGGGCAGACGACCATCAGCATCTGGATGGGTGTTGGTGGGAAGAAGGCCCTAGACCAACTCAAGGACAACGAGTACGGCCTCGTTGCCATCGTCCCGGACAGCCTCGAAGCGGAGGGCTGGGCCGAGCTTGGGGCGCCTCGGGGTGAGGTGGCCACTCAGCCTCCGACGCCCGAGCCGGAGCCCCCGCTGGAGCTGCAGGAGGTTGTTGACGCGGAGACGGGGGAGGTCACGGCGGTGCCTCCGAAGAAGACCACCAAGAAGAAGACCACCAAGAAGAAGACCACCAAGGAGGCAACGGCATGAGCGAAGAACCCAACTACCACGCGCGGTACTCCACAGTGCTCGACGTCAAGAGCGCCAAGGAGCACGGCATCCTGGTCATCGGGGCGGGGTCCATCGGGAGCTGGCTGGTCCGGGCGCTGGTCCGCACCGGATTCGAGAACGTCACGGTGATGGACTTTGACGTGGTCGACAACGTCAACGTCTACCCGCAGGGGTACGGCCTTGGTGACGTAGGCTTGGACAAGGTCGAGGCACTATACGAGGGCATCGGGGCGACTCTCGGCGTCGAAATCAAGCCGGTCGTCGACAAGTTCGAGTCGAAGGAGCAGGTGCCGGAGGGCACCAGCTACATCATCCCCGCGGTCGACTCGCTGGCAGTCCGGCAGCAGGTGTTCGAGCAGGCGTGTCTTCTGCCCGCCACCGAGCTGGTGCTGGATGCCCGGATGGGTGCTCGGCACGGTTCCATCCACGCGGCCTGGATGGAGGACACGGAGGGGGTTTTCGAGCGGTACCCGCTGTCGTTCGACGCGACCGGCGTCTCCCCGCTGCCCTGCACCGAGCGCAACACCCCATTCTGCGGGATGATGATCGGTGCCGCGTTGGCGGGGTACGTCACCAGCGCCTTTCTTGGCGAGCAGGAGAAGCTGTATCAGCGCTACAACTTCTCGCTGTTCAACCCCGCTGGCCTCCTCATCTCGGTCGACTAGCCGGTGGCCATAGAAGTTGAGCTGGAGCCGCTCTTCCGCTCCGCAATCGTCCCCGCCTTTGAATTCCGGTATTTCCCGGAGGACAGAGAAGGCGCGCGGCTTCCCCCCATCGACATACACTTCGTAAGGAGCGTGCTCGACGGGGAGGCCGTGTACATGGGGGTGCCCCTGGACAAACGGGGGTTCGCGCGGGCTCGGGGAGTCATCATCATGAAGCCGGACGCCATGATGATAGGCCCCCGTGCGTTGAGCTATGTGCTCAGCGGGGGTTGGGCGCCCAATAACGCCACAGAGACCAGAGCCACCAACCGCGGTGCCAAGGATAGGTTGTTCACGACCTTCTGGCAGGCGCTGATGGCACACGCAACGAACAAGAGCGCTCAGGGCCCAGCAGTACTGGGAAAGACCCTCAGCTCATACCTCCAGGTCAATGTCGACGTGGCGGAGGGCGTGCTCTCATCTGACCAGCTTGAGGATCTGCGAGACCTCAGCTGCCCTCAATGGCTCGCAGACGCCCTGGTTCACGCCGGGGTGGTCCCAGTCATCAATCCCAGCGATGTCGCGAACCGCTTCATCAAAGGCGCCCACACCACCGGGCCGTGGAATGCCCACGCGGACACTCAGGTCGCGTCCTACAGCGTCACTATCGGGGTGACGCAATACCTCAAGAGGCACTCCATCACCTACCCGCCCTACCAGGGTCGTCGTATTAGCCGCTAATACCGGCTTGACCCACACAGAGCGTGGTGACCACAAATCATTGTGGTCACCACGTTCAATGATTTCAGGTACTTAGCCGTACACACTCTGTGGGTGACCACAATTTTGTGGTCAGCACCTCTAATGATTCTGCATACTTAGGCCCGTTGTAGAAGTATTAGAGGTGACCACAAGGTTGTGGTCACCCCCAGAGCCCGCACACACCTGGGACGAGAAATGCCCCATCGTGAGTTTTCGTTCCTTTCTCCCTCGAAACCGGACACCGTTCACATCAAAATCAGTCGCAGTTCTGTCCTAAAACGGCCTCCAGAAATAGAGTTCTACGACCCAACTGACGATACGTACTGGGAAGAGGGCTCGCTTTCAACGAAGGATACGGGGCGGATTCTGCAGTGGACGCACATTCCAGCCTCGCGGCTGGTAGCCGTGCACCTGCCCTACCGCGTCGCCTGCCCAGAGGTGTGGGCGGGGCTCCAGAAACTGAACACCTACAAGACCCTGCCCCCGGCAGTGGTCCTGGTCCCCAGCCTCTACACCAACTTCCTCTCTGCTCTACAAGACTTCACACTCTCTCCTGAGCAGTTCACTACGTTCAGACAACGTATGTTTGACCAGTACCTCTGGGAGGCTGAGGAGCTGGTCTACGACGCGGGGGTGTTCTTCCGCGAAGCGGAGGCCCTGCAGCGCCTACTCTCTGACTGGCTGGCAGATGCACGGAACGTCAGGAGCACCGTTCTCGGGCTAACGCCCGTTGCTGACGAGGGAGTGATAGCGGCTACCGAAACTAACATTACTGAGCTAGAAGCTGAGAGAGTACAACTCATCTCAGGTATCTCAGACTTGCAGGGGCGCTTCGCTCACGCCCTCGCAGCGCTACGTCTCGCAGACCGTCTGCAGATGAAATCCTCCTTTGACCAGATAGCTGCGCTGCTTGGGCGAGTAAATGCCGTAAACCTCATCAACCTGCAGGTAGAAGCAATAAGGCAGACAGAACTTGCGTCCTCTTCGAGGGACGCACGGATGGTGGCCGACCTCGCCGGGGAGCTGCGGGTTCTGGCCCAGAGCTACCCCGCGCTGCGCTTCCTCACCGTCGAGGCAGATGACGTGGTCCTTCGTTTGGGTGTTGTGGAGATTCGCCTTAAAGAACAAGGACTTGAGATAAGAGGGGACGTTTCCACCCTCAGAAGCCTCCGAATTAAGAGCGAAATACAGCCAGTTGCGGACGTAAACACGGCCAGAACTAGGCTGGCTTCTATAAAGAGGCGCAAGCGCGACGGGGCGAACACACCCAAGGGGTGACCACAACCTTGTGGTCACTTGCAGACTGCAACTAATGCAGCTAAGTGCCTGAAATCATTGACTTCGCTGACCACAAAGTTGTGGTCGCCTCTAAAACCTCTAGCCCTGAAGGGGCGTAACTACTCGGAATCATTCAGAACACCGACCACAAAATTGTGGTCACCCCTCTAAACCCTCCAAAAGTACACATGGCAGCTAGCCACGGTCCCTATTAGCCGCTAATAATTTTTGTTTCGCTGACCGCGAAACCACCTGCTAGAGTGCTCGACGTCGGGGCAAACACGCCGCCCCTGACGCACTTGAACAGGTCAGAAAGGACCATTCCTACAATGAGTGAGCAGACCGAAAACACCGCCTCGGCGGAAGCCGCAGCCCCGGTTCCCGCCGCTGGCACGGGGGCTGAGTCCTCTGGCCCGTCGATGGACCAGATGTGGGTGCCCCTGGACGCAATCGAGACCGACAAGATCGAGAACCTCCGCGGTGGTGAGACCGCCCCCGAGTCCCTGGCGCGCAGCGTCTGGGAAGCTGGCACCGGCCACAGCCAGCACCTCATCTCCCCGCCGCAGGTCATCACGGTCGTGCAGACCAGTGACGACGGCGAGGTGATGGTCGACGACGACGACAACGCCATCATCGAGTCCATCCACCTCGTGGCGGGCTTCCAGCGCGTCGCAGGCTTGCGCACGCTGCGCCGGATGATTGCGGAGCACAACCAGCGCGTCGCCGACGAAACCATCGGCGAGATGGAGAAGGACGAGACGTACCTCTTCCGCAACGGGGATGGCGTCATCACCGTTGAAATCGAATTCCAGTACGACGATGTCCCCGTGGTCTTCACCGAGGCCACTGAGCTGACCCCCGACGTCGTGGGCTGGGCGCACGACCTCAACCTCGCCGAGAACCTCGCTCGCACGGGCCTCAACCTCGCGTCGGAGATTTCCGGTGCGGAGAAGCTGCTCGCCGGTGGGCGGACCCAGACCCAGGTGAGTGCGCTGCTGGCGAAGTCCCAGGCGACGGTGTCGCAGTACCACAAGGTCGCGTCCAAGACGCTGCCGGAGTACCTCGACGCCATCCGTGACGGGTCCATCACCCTGAAGCAGGCCCTCGCGGTGGCCAGTAGCAAGGACATGTTCAAGAAGGACGGCACGCCGAACCGCACGGCCCAGAAGGCCGCGCTGGCGAAGCTGACCTCCGACAAGAAGGCCGCTCGCGACATCGTGGAGAAGGCCAAGACGAAGCGGACCACGGGTGAGGTGGCGAAGTTCGCCGCGGACCTCACCTCCGACGCCTGCTACACCGACATGGACGACGACCGCCGGCAGGCCATTCTGGCGACCTTGGCGTGGTTCAACATGGGCTGCGATGAGAACGCGCTGGTCTACGGCGTGACGGACGACATCGACCTCGCGGTCATCCCGAAGCCGAAGCCGAAGAAGGAGGCCAAGCCCAAGAAGGTCGCCGCGAAGAAGACCACGAAGAAGGCCGCGAAGAAGACCCCGCGCAAGCGTTCGGCCAAGAAGGTTGACGCCGCTGCCCCCGCGAGCGAGGCGGCTGCACCGGCTGGCGAAGAGGCGGCGCCCGCTGCCCCGGCCAAGCGCAAGCTGCGTCGGAGCAGCAAGGCCGCAGAGTAGAGCCCACCAACAGAGATGAGCGCCAAAGAACAGCTTGGCGTGTATCTCGACGCTGCGTACCCGGTCCTCGCGATTCAGTCGCACGAAGAGGACCGGGTCGAGGCAGCCATCCTCGAACACATAAGGAGTGGAGACGAGGTGGAGAACGGCCGCACGGCCGTGGTCCGCTGGTCGTTGAGCCAAGCTGTGCAGACCTTGTACAGCCCCGAGCCTGATAAGGCCGTTGACGACAACTCGGTGAAGTCCCCAGTAGGTGCCCTGCAGTACATCAACTCCCGCCTCGATTCGAGTGGTGGGCAGGTTGATGCGTGGGTCTGGATACTGAGGGACTTCTGCCATTTCCTTACTACCGGGAATGCCTACCCAATCCTCCGGCAGCTGAAAGATATAGCGCAGAAGATATCGACGCAGGGGTTGCCCCACAGCATCATCATCGTTGACGCTGAGGTGAACATCCCCAAACGGCTAGAGAAGACCGTCACGGTCATGCACTGGCCCCTACCAACCCGTGAAGAGCTGACCGACATCGTGACGATGTACGGGGACAGCCAAGAACTTGAGCTAACACCCGTCCAGGTGTGGGAGGTCAGCGGGGCCTCACTGGGTCTGACTATTCATGAGGTCGGTAACGCCCTCGCCAGCAGCTTCTGCTCAACCGGCCGCTTCGACCCGCGGATAATCACGGCAGAGAAGAAGGGCATCATCAAGCGGAGCGGGTTCCTTGAGTTTTGGGACTCTTTGAACGGTCTTGAGTCCGTGGGTGGCATGGGCACCCTCAAGAGCTGGCTGGGGCAGCGGAAGCTTGCTTTCTCGCAAGAAGCGAGGGAATACCAGCTGCCTCTCCCCAAGGGGCTGCTACTTGTCGGGGTTCCCGGCGGTGGCAAGAGTTGGGTAGCCAAAGCCATCGGCGGCGAGTGGAACCTCCCCGTGGTCCGACTGGACCTGGGCAAAATCATGGGCAGCTACCTCGGACAGTCCGAGAAGCAGCTCCGTGAGGCGCTTCAGCTTGCTGAGGTAATCAGCCCTTGTGTGCTCTGGGTGGATGAGCTTGAGAAGGGTATGGGCAGCGGCGGCGGGGAGAGGGACGGAGGTACCTCGGACCGCGTCTTCGGCACATGGTTGACGTGGATGCAGGAGAAGACCTCTCCCGTGTTCGTGGTGGCCACGGCGAACGACGTGTCAAAGCTACCGCCTGAAGCCCTGCGCGCTGGTCGCTTCGACAGCATCTTCTTCGTCGACCTCCCCAACACCGTCGAGCGCAAGGAGATTCTCTCGATTCACCTCCGTGCTCGGGGGCGGGATGGGGGGAACTACGACCTCGACCTCCTCGCTCAGAAGAGCGCGGGCTACACGGGGGCGGAGATAGAGACCCTCATCGAGAGCGCCATGTTCTCCGCCTTTGCTGAGAGCCGTGAGTTCAACGAGAACGACATCATCGCTGCCCAAACAGTAGTGGTGCCTATCTCACGGACGATGAAGGAGAAACTGGAGAACCTTCGCTCGTGGGCGGAGGGCCGAGCCGTATACGCTACGGCGCCTGAAGAGGATGCTGTCCCTGCCGGGCCTACCGGTACTCGCGTCGGGCGGCTCAAACGAGGAAGTCGAGGAAGAAGGACTCAATGAGAACGTACCGGACGGGGCTCGGCGTATTGGACGCCGTAGTCGCGGGCGGACTCCGTCCGGGCGTACTCGCCATGTGGGGTATGCCTGACTCGGGTGTATCCACGCTGGGCAGAGCCATCCTGAAAACAGCGCGGCCAGAGCCTACCGGTCTGGTCGCCACAACCATCCCCGACCCCAGGTGGCTCCGCCAGCTGAGGGTCGACCCAATCATCGCCGTCCCCGGTACCGGGGAGCTTGGCTTCGAGACGGCCTACCACATGCTGAAGGAGGGAGTGCGGGTCGTCCTGATTGACCACCTCCCTGGACTGGTGACCTCCGCGACCTCCAACACCGCGCTGTGGGCGCACGTCCCGTACGCAGAACGGCGGCTAATAGACCAGGGGCTCTCCATGCTCCGGTCCACGGCTAAAGCCGTTGGCGCCCTCGTTGTGGTCGCAAACCAGATGCGCTGGAGCATGGAGCATGGCATCCACCCCTACCTGCACGACACCGTCAGCTGCCATATGGACCACGCCATCGAGATGCAAAAGGGGTCCTTCAGGACCATCTACGGCCAGCTCGCTGAGCAACGGGCGCGGGTCCGCCTGCTCATAGCCAACGGCCGCACCCGAAAGGACGCGGAGACCAAGGTGTCCATCTGGCCGCGGCGGGGAATAGACGAGACATACGAGCTGCTCATGTACCTGCAGCACACCGGGCTCTTCCTACGCGTAGGGGCTTGGTGGAAGGACCCCGTAACCAACACCAACTTTGGTCCGGGCTACCGGGCCGCAAGAAACCAACTAGCGCGGAAACGTGCTCACTACATAAAGGCGCTGGACGAATGGAAATCGAAATCATCGTAGACAGGAACGGCAACGCCACCATGGAGGTCAGCGGCGTCGTCGGCCCTGCCTGTGAGCAGGTGACCGAGGCCGTCAAGGCGGCGCTCGATGGTGCCGGCTGGGACGAAGACAACAAGGACGAGTACTACGAGGTGGCTGTCGAGACGGGAGTCCAGGTTTGACCAACCCCCTTTCCTACCGAACAACCGGAGACACCCTGCGGGTCCGTGGCATCAACACCAGCTTCAACGTCAACGGCCCCGGGAAACGTCTGGTGGTCCACTTCCAGGGCTGCGACCTGGGCTGTGGGGGCTGCTTCAACAAAGAGCTGTGGTCGGTGAAGGCACGGACAGGGGTAACCGCCTACCAGACGGACTATTCCGCTCGGGAACTCCTCCGCCGCCTCGATGAGGAGGAAGCGGAGGGAATCACTTTCTCCGGTGGCGAGCCTTTCCAGCAAGGCGAGGAGTTCCTGACCCTGCTGGCGCTGTTGCGCACACGGCGTGGGGCTAGACAGGCCCCGAACATCGTGGTCTTCACCGGGTACACCCTGGAGGAGCTGGACGGGTTCTTCCCCCAGGGCCTGAAAGAGCTATTGATGACGCACATTGACATGCTCATCTCTGGCCGGTTCGAGATTGCGAATCGGCTCATCGAGGGGGACACCTACGCCTCCTCCAGCAACCAGCGGGTCACCCTCTTCGGGGAGAGGTTCAATGACAGCGACCTGAAGCGCCATTTCTCTGTCGACGTCCTGGTAGACTCAACAGGGGGCGCCCTCATCACCGGCTTCCCGGCCGACAAGGTACTGCGGGAGATTAAAGACCCCGCCACGAGAAAGAAGAGCCTGTGAGCAAGTACGTACGCATAACCGTTCCTCGCCTGACCGACCTCGACCTGCTGAAGCGCACCCTGGTCAAGCTCGGCTTCCCCGATACCGAGATTCAGGACGTCCAGATGCGGAAGCACCCGGGCCTCAAGGTCGACAAGAGCGTGTGGGGCGGCATGCTCCCCATCACCTTCGAGTTCGCGGAAGCGCAGAGCACCTTCGAGTGCTGCGGAGACGAGGACGACGGCCCGCGGATTGCTCGGTGGCTCCACCGTGAGAACCCGCTCTACTCGCACCGCCGGTTTCCAGACGGCTTGGCGCAGTGGTACACCCTCACCGCGGCCATAGAGGCCCTGGAGTCGGAAGGGCTCTCCACGGAGCTGCGCGCAGAAGAGGGTGGTAGGCTTCGAGTGCTGGCCGCCTGAGCCCCCCTGGTCGGGCGTCCAGTTGAGGGGGGAGGGACTATAGCACCTCCCCTCTCTTTTTTTATTAGCCGCTAATAATGGAGGTGACATGCCCTCTTGGCTCAAGACGATTTTCTGGTGGCTCCTCATCGGCTTCATGCTGGTGGCGGCGGTCTTCGCATGGCGTTGGTACCGGGCCTCGCTGGACCAACAGAAGCGGGGCATCAAGGCGAAGCGGGACGTGGCGGAGGAAAAGCACAAGCTCCGGCTCACAGAAGCCCAGAAGGAGGAGAGCACCCTGCTCCAGGCCATCTGGACCGAGTACAACCACATCCATGCGCGACTGGCCGCGGAAGAGAAAGAGGTCGACGACGCTATCAAGGGTGGGCCGGTTGAGCTGGCCAAGTTCTGGAACGACAACCTGCTGGGGAAAAGCTGATGCTACGTACCTTCACTGCCGTCTTACTCGCCGTGAGCCCGGCCCATGCCTACGCCCAAGGGGTTTGCACCGAGGCCATGCCGGTGACCACGCCCTGTGAGGGCCTACTGCTTCCGCACGCTGAGGCAAGCAGGGCCGCCAAATGCCTGCACACCCGCCTACCCGAAGCCGCCGCTCAGCTAGGGGAGTGTGTGGCTGAAGGCGAGGTAAAGGACATCAGCTACCAGAAGCAGCTCGACTCCTACAGTGACTTCAACACCCGCCTCAGCGGGTTGCTGGACAAAGCGCTGGAAATCCCCGACACCAACTGGTGGGAGTCGGGGGGCTTCATCTACGGTGCGGGGGTTGTGACCGGCATGGCGGTCGTCTTGAGCGGGGCCTGGACGCTCTCGAAGCTGAATTAGCTCGCAGGTCGCTACTTGTTCAGCATCTTCATAGTGAACCGCGCTTGGCCCTTCTCCTTGCGGAAGCCCTTCGCCTTGTCCCGCCACTGTCGAGCCGAGGCGGTGTTTTTCCGGCTCTGCCCCTTCCAGTACCGTGCGTTGGAGAGGCTCCCAGCGGCCTGGTTTCCGCTCTCCCTCATGTAATTCTTCCGGTTCGCCTTGAAGATGGCATCCGACGACGCGGCGCTGTCAACCAGCCGCTTCGACTGCCGGCTCGCAGCCATCGCAGCCCTGTCAGCACGCTTGCCGCGGTAGTACTGCTCGGAATGGCGGAGTGTCATCCCACCGCCCTCGTGCTTCGGGCCAGCGGTCTTGTTGAGCGGCACACCGTACCGATTCGTTTTGGACCGCGCCGGCATGGGGCTAGGGCGGACACGAGGACCGTCAAGCCCTTTCGAGAAGGCGAGGTTCTTGACCCCCCGACTTATCCGGCCCGGCACAGCGCCTGCGCGAGCCATAACCCCGATCTTACCGGAACCAGAGAGTGGCGCCTTCTTGAGTTGGGTCAGGTTTCTGCGAGCGTGTGCAGGGCGCATGCGCCCTGGAATGGTGGGCTCACCCCCGCCTGCGGAATAGGGAGCAGCGAGCTTCTCAAGGATGGCGGCTCTGCGGGTGTTGTTCATGTCAGACCGATCTTTACTCGGTTGTAGTCGCCCTTACGGAACTTATCCCGGAGCGCTTTTGTGAACTCTTCCTTGCTCTGCGCGGGCGGCTTCGCAACCGGGGGCTTCGTCGGGACCTTCTTCGGGACCTTCTTCGGGGTCTTTTTTACGGCGGCGCGGACCAGCTTAGGCAGTATACCCGCGGCGAGCTTCTCCAAGATGGCGGCTTTGCGTGCGTTCGTCATTAAACGTCCTCAGGGGTTCCACTTGTGCCCGCTCGTTTCCACCCCCAACCGCTTTTCTGCCTCATGCTGCGCTTTAGTAGGGGAGCCAGCACGGAGCTTCTTCCGGAGGTCGCTGCCGTACCAACTACGCCCGACAGGGGTGCCGAGGATGCTGACTGGGTTGTCTGCCACCCAGACACGCTTTGACTTCTTCTTGTCCGCGGCGAGCTTCTCAAGAACGGCGGCTTTGCGTGCGGGGGTCATGGTCCACCTGCGGGGGCCAGGATAGCTGGAGCATCCTCGGGCATGACCCCCTGAGCGCCACCGGAAGCGCCCATGCCGTCCATGTACGCCAGCTCCTCGTTGAGCATGGCGTCGAACTCATCACCGGTGAGGTCCGGCCACTTCTTCTCAATCATGCCCCACAGGAGCTTGGCCTTGTCGATGCCAGCGCCCTCGGGGTCGGCCTTGAGCTGCTTCGCAGCCATCTCCTCCAGACCGCGGGCACCATTGCGGATGCCCAGGCGAATCTGCTCTTCCTGGCGCTCGGAGATGTCCAGCTTGAAGCGCGCCTTCACCCACTGGTAGCCCAGTCGGGCGATGATGATGGCCGCGATCTCCAAGATAGGGAGAAGATACGAAGCTGCGGTCGAGCCAAGTGTTGCCCAATCCATTTCAGACCTCCAAGTCTTTCAACTGACGAAGGGGGAGCCCTTCAGGCGAGCTTAGACGAGACGGCCGCCGTGGTAGCCGCCGGTCGCATCAGGGGCCAAGAAGGTCTCAGCCAGCTGGAGCTGGGCCAACCGGATGGGCTGGATGCGCTCGTACTGGATGGCAACCGACTCCTGCATGACCAGACCCTGGGCGTCGACCGCCATCGAGTGCTGGGGAATCATGCACTGCTCCAGGTACATCGACGCGACGTTGTTCTCCTGGTTGTCCTTCATGACCAGCAGGAGCCCGATGGGCTGGCTGAACAGGTCGGACGCCAAGTTCAAGAACATGTTGTCGTAGCCCGGGGGCACCTTCACCGAGTGCAGGCTCGGGCTCCGTCCGCCGGCAGCGCCGGTCAGGAACGGATTGACGCCAACACCACCAGACTCGAAGAGTGGGCGCACCTGATGGGCGTCCACGTTCGCGTCGGCGCGGGTGTCGTAGTACGCGGTCAGGCAGCGCAAGAGCGACGGCCCGTGGTACATGATGCGCCCGAACGAAATCTGGCCCACGCTGCGGCCGGTCATGAAGTACGACCGCTCCGAGCCCAGCTCGAAGATGCGCGTGATGGCCTGATTCTGGCTGAGAGCCCAGTTCTGGGTCATGCCGATGGGGAACACCAGCGTCTCAGCGAGGTTCGGGTCACTTCCCTCACCAGCGGGCAAGCCCACCTGGGAGAAGAAGGGGGGTCCTGCACAGATGAGGACGAACTTTCCGTTGAGGAAGTTCCCCTCAGGGATGCCGCCCTGTACGTGTGTGGAGTACGGCTTCCACCCTGCGAGTCCCTCAGCCATTTCCTTAGGCTCCTTCTTCAGCTCTCTTTGAGTCTACGATTCTAACTATTGTCAGCCAAGGCTTGGCTGAGCGTACCCAGAGCCTTCTTGCGTTCTGTCAGCTTCTTGAACCAGCCGGGGCCGGGCTGTGAGGGTGGAGCGCCATAGCGGGCTGTCTTGGCTGCAGCGGCGGTTGCCTTGGCCTTGGCCTTAGCTGCCATCACCGACGAACCGAGTTCCCGACCCTTGGACTTCGCACCAGCCAGCTCGCCCTGGAGCTTCTTCCACGGGGAGTAGCTCCGGTTGGCTGCAGCGCGCCGAACGAGACCCATGACCTCGGTGGCCTTGTAGTTCCCCTCGGCAATCCGCTGACCGGCCGTGCCTTTGCCCACGTGGCGCTTGAGGCGCTTCTCGTCCTTGTGCAGCTTGTAGCCCGCACTGACAGGCGAGCCTGCCTGAGCACGACGCTGCCCGAGAGTACCCTTGCCCACGTGGGGCTTCAGGGGCTTCTTGTCCGGTATGACGGACCACTGGTGGCCTCGCCGCGCCTTCGGGAAGCTCCGGACGTTCGCGTTTGCCTGCGCAGCACGAGCAGCCGAGCGGCGGGCCTTGCCACGAAGCCGGACCTGCCCCCGTCGCTGAATGGCGCGCTTGAGGCTACCGCGGGCGTGCCAAGACTTCGACCCCTTGACGGGGGCCTGCTTCTGGATGCGCGCCTGGAGCTTGGCGCTTTCAGCGTTTGCCGAATCCGCCCCACGCCGGTAATCGCCGTAGGTCTTGCTGTCTGCAGCCACCTTCTCAAGCAGCGACACCTTGCGTGAAGTCAGCATCGGCTTAGGTGCGACGGCAGGTCAGCAAGACACGGCAAGCGGCATTGCCGCCAGCCTTGACATGCTCGATACGGAAGAGCCCACCAGCAGCGACGGGTGCCGTAGCGTCGTTGTACCCCGCCGACATGCGGAAGACCGCGCCGTCCGCACCACCGGTCATGTTGATGGCCGTGTGGATGTCCGCGTCGGCGGCGGTGACCACCGTGACCGTGTTGTCGTTGGCACCCGCCGCGTCGTCGGTCTTGATGACCATGACGTCAATCAGGGTCAGCGCGTCAGTGATGGCGATGTCGTAGTCTGCAGTCGCAACGTCCGCGATGTCCTGCTGGAGCACCACGACGCCGTTCAGCTCGCTCGCGACGAAGCCCGCCTCGACGTCCTTGTAGACCTCACTCAGGGCGTCGCCCATGGTGCCGCTGCGGAACCGCTTGCCTGGAAGGCGCTTCGCAGCGCCGAAGGAATCAGAAGCCATTTGCTGAGTCTCCTCAAGACCGCTAGGTATTAGCGGCTAATAGTCCTAGGCCACAATCGTGAGACGCAGCCGGTTGAAGGGGTACCACGTGATGGTATCCACGGTCACGAGAACGCCATCCGGGCGAGTCGTATCCTGAGCGATGCTGGACACCGAAGCAGCTGCGAGGGCCTTCTTCGGACCCGCGTAGTTCGCCGACACCGCCTGGAGGGAGATGTTCAGCGCATCCAGCAACGACTTGTCGATGACGTTGCGACCAATCATCCGCTTCGTCGCAGCCCGAATGGCCTTGGCGTAGATGTCGATGGCCTTGGTGATGGACAGCTCCTGCGACTTGATGGAGCTGAGGTCCGTCGACAGCTGGTGCCGACAGGCCAGAGGACCACCGGGGGCATCCTGGAGAATCCAGAACACGCCACCCGCAGCCGCGGTAGCCATCTCGTCTTCCGAGAAGAGGTCACTCGACCCGATGGGCCGGGTGAAACCAACCATCGGCAGGTTCGTGTGCGGCTGCTGCGCGGGCAGCTGAGCCACCATCGCCGCCTGGGCCGCACACAGGTAGTAACCGGGGACCACGATTTCCGTGCCCGCGCTGTCCGTCCCGACCTTCTCAGGCTGGGTGTAGAACAAGCGCCGGTTCTGGTAACCGGTAGCTCCGCCCGTGATTTCCGCCATCGTCTCGCAAACAGCCAGCCGTCCGGCCGTCGTGCTGGTCTTGACGGCTGCCTGACGGACCAGGATGGAGCAGGTCTCCCCATCAACCTCAAAGTCGTCAAGGTCAGCTGCGGTCGTCCGGAAGTAGTTGTCGTCGTTACCACCTGAACCCGGACCGAAGCCCGGGATGTAGATGTTGGTGGTGTCGATTCGCACGACGGTCGCGCTGACCACCTTGGTCACCAGCCACTTGAACGCATCACCGGCGCGGTCGAGGTAGACCCCGTCGTCCGGCGTGTAGTCCGTGCCGGCAGCACCACTGAGGGCATTGCCGTCCGCGTTCAGCTTGCCGTCGATAGCGGTGGAGACGTTGAGCGTCTCGTCGGCGAACTCCAGCTCGAACTTGCCACCACCGATGTCGGTGATGGTCATCGACCCCGAGATGACCAGCGTGCTGACCTTCTCAGTGGGCAGAGCCTCGTTCACGAACGCGATGCGCTCCTTGCCCTGAACCGCCGCCGACATGTCGGTGACGTGCAGGTTGAAGAGCTTGGTGACCTCCGCGTCCTGCGTGAGCGGGGCGAGGGCGTAGACCTCCTTCTTTCGGAGGAAGTCCAGGGCCTGCGCGTAAGCGTCGACCGTACCGTTGGGGGCGTCTGCAGTGACCTCCCCCAGACCCATCGCAGAGATGTTCACGTTGGTCCGGTTGAGGAACGCCTTCGCGAGACCGAACGCCAGCGGGTTCTCCGGGGTGACCGGACCGATGAGGCTCTCGACCTCGTCAGCGCTGTTGAAGGTCAGCATCTCAGGCGAGACGGCCGCCGCACTCACGTCCTTGCGCAGAGCCTTGTAGCCCACGTAGACCGGTGCGACACCGCCCATCGGGATGCCAGCAGCGTCACGGTTGACCCCGCCCTTGACCACGAAGCGCTCCAGCAACGTGTCGACGACCATCTCCGGCGCGAGGTCCGGCCGGTCGACAGAGTCGGGCAGGTTCTCCGCCACGATGTTCCAGTTGGCGAGGTCCTTGTTGTTGTCGACCGAGAACTCCGAGAGGACCAGCTCACCACCCGTAAAGGTGCTTCCGCCGATGACGAAGTCGTTGAGGGCAACGACGCGGCCGAGGATGGCCCCGTTGTTGAACATCATGTCGCCGGGCTTGACCTTGGCGGCACCACCAGTGAACAGGCGACCCTTGTAGGAAATCTGCTCAGAGTGGAACGCGTTGGCCCACACACGCCGGAAGGTGAGCGCCGTGTCGCTCGTCGTCGCATCGCCCGTACCGGTGAACCGGAGCAAGAGGGACAACTCATCGTCGTCAGCAACAACGCGGTCGAGCACATTCTCACCACTGAAGGTGATTGTGACGGCGCCCGTGCTGTAGACAATGGCCGACTCGCCCGCGACCGAGCTGAGGACCGAGTCAGTCAGGTCCGACTCTGAGGTGACGGTGAAGGTGGACGGGAAGACGCCGTTCGAGAACGCGTGCCCCACCTCGATCATCCGCAGCGCGAAGTTGGCGCCCTTGTCCTGAATCTTGCACGACGCGTTCGTCACCGTGGTGGCGTCCTGGTCGAAAGAAGCAGCGGCCCCGCCCAGAGCGGTCTCGAAGGCAGCAGTGGTGCTGCCTGCCGCATCCGAGAGCAGACGAATGGTCGCCCCATTCACGTGCTTCCGGTCAAAGAAGCAGATACGCCCGTTCAGCTCGCTCACGCCAATGAACGTATCGAGGTCTCCACCACCAGGGTCAGCTTCCGCCTGAATCTGCTCGTCGATTTCCTTCACGACCTCCGCGAGCGTCGGAGTACCAACGAACGCGTCGATGGCGAGAGAGACAACGGTGCCCGCGCCGCCGTCGTAGGCGGAGTGCTTGACGTCCAAGACGCCGTCGTGGTCCGCCAGTGCCCCGAGGGTGACGTCACAGAGGATGAACGCCGGAGACGTCAGCCCCGTGTACGCGATGGTCTGCGCGCCCGGGACGAGAGCCCCGTCACGCGAAGCACCGGCACGCGAGTTGTAGTTCGCCTTGGCGAGGACGTGGCGACGACGTGCGTCCTGCCAGCCAGCACCACCAGCGGTACCGATGCCCGAAAGCGTGGCCGTCCGCGACTTGAAGCCGCCGAAGAGCGTCTCCAGGATGGCGTCGTTGTCCGCCTTGATTTCGAGGGACGAGTCCGGGCCGAGGCCGCCATCCGTGGTGCTGATGCGCAGCACGTTGATCGACTTGCCCACGGTTGCATCGCCGTTGTCATCGTCGGGTGAGAACACAGCCACACTGGTGCAGGAGATACCAGCGACCGCGTGGATGGCGTCAACCACCACACCGGACATGTCCACGTCAATCCAAGGACCTCCGTGGATGGACAGGCTCAGCTTGCCGCTGATGCCCAGCTCGGTCTCGGCCGTATCGGCAGCTTCCACCGGCATCGCGCCAGTGATGGACGCCACGATGGTCGTGTGGTCGGCCTTGAAGTTGGGGGCGTCTTCGCCTCCGCCGCAGTGCCACTCCGCCTGCAGGCCAGCCGTAGGAAGGAAGGGAACCGCCCCCATGCCGTCTGCGAAGTTCAGCGTGACGATGAGGTCCTTCGCCGTGTCCATCCCGCCGATGCCCGCGTCGAGCGCCGTCTGAAGGGCGTCGTACGTGACCGTGACGGCCTGCCGCTGGACGTCCAAGGTCTTGGTGCCGGATGTGTACACGAACTTCGCCGTGCCCGCGTCCAGCCCGACAACCGTCGTGAACTTCACGTTGACCGCATTGCCTAGGGCACCAATGAAGTTGCCCGGCACGCCGTTCGCTTGGTCCTTACGCCAGTTCTGAAGGCCGATAGCCTCGACGTTCAACCAGTTCAGCCCAGTGACGTCAGGCCACTGCTCGGTACCGGAGCCCTTCGCCAAGTGGGCGAGGGGAATCTTGATGCTCGCCTCACGACCGGTGTGAACCAGCGTGTTGGTCTTCGAGCCCGGGATGCTGCGGCCGGTCAAGTTGGTCCGCAGGTTGCCCAGCGCAGGCTGGTTGACCAGCGACGTGACCACGTTCGCGAACTCACTGGCGGAGCCGGTGAACGAGTTCCAGTTACCCGACGCGTCGTCGCGGAAGGGCTGGAGCGTGCCAGCGAAGTACCGGTAGGGCGTGACGTCGTCGGCATCGATGGCGACCTCGCCGATGGACGCCATCGGGGACGGAAGGTCGCCGAAGCCAACCTCGTAGTCCTGTCCGGTGTAGCCATCCGTACCGAGGGTCTCCGTGTCCGCAGTCAAGTTGAGCAGGGTGTACGCGTCAGCCGCGATGACCTCCAACTTGAGTCGAGCACTCCTCCCCTTGGTGACCGTCGCAAGCACGAGCTTGTTGTCCTGGAACAGCGCCGTCGCTCCGGTGAGCTGGGCGTTGATGCTGTTCTGGACGATCTCTTGCGAGAGCGTAGCCCCACCAACGGTGACCGGGAGGTTGATGACCTGCCCCGGAGCCCCGTCGACCGCGATGCTCAGCTTCTTGCCGGAGCCGGCAATCGCCGCCCCAACTGCTGCCGAGCTGCGGATGACCGCTCCGGTAAGCACCTGCGCCTTCGCGTTCAGGGCGCCGTCAGCGTCCAGGGGTTCAACAATCTGGAAGCAAGGCCCAACGATGCAAGCAACGAGGTCGGGCTCCAGAACGGTGGGGGCAGCAGCACTGAGCTGCTGGTCAATCTCGACACTGGGGCGCCTAAGCTGTGCCATTGTGTTTCCGGCTCCTCATTGCAGTACCCAAATGGAGTGTGCCAGTCGGCGGCACGTGCTCAAAACAAGGCTGTTTAGTTGTCACTGAACTCAAGCATATACCGGCTTACTTGACTATAGAATCCGCTCGCATCAGCAGAAATGACTTCCTGCAGTGAAACGGGCACCGATACCTGGACCGTCTTCCACTCCGGGGTAGGCGAACCGGGGATTACCCGCTTGGCCGGGGTCTCCGGATTGATGGTCAATCGCTGGGTGGCAATGTGGTGAAGCCGACCCACCTTGTGCAGCTCGCGCTGGAACAACAGCATGCGAGTGGCAACCCACCATCCCAGCAGCTGAGCCTCTAGCCCCTCTCGCGCCGTGCACGAGAACACGATGTGGAACGACACCAAGTCCGTCATGGTCAGGTTCTGCCCAATCCACCGCGGCTTCAACGTCTGGTCGATTGACGTCCCGCCGAAGTTGACCTGGGTCCGGGACACGATGATGCGGGGGCGCTTGTTGCTGGCCTCCCGCTCATCCGGCTCCTGTCCCGCGATGAAGACGTCGCTCTCCTCGTCCACCGGGTCCCAGTGGTAGCTGCCCGGCTGGCGCGCACGGAACAACCCCTGGCTGAAGAGGATGAACGCCCGCACAGCCACCTGGAGACGATCCTCCAGTGCTTCCGCGAACGAGGCTTCTGGCGGGGGCTTATTGATGCTCATGGTCACGGGGGCCGAACAGCCTGATGATTGCCTTGCCTACGTCAGCGTCGGCGAGGTTGTGCGGGTTCGAGAAGTTCCGGTCAGGAGAGCCCAGTAGGTCCCCCGCCTCGGTCACAGTCAGCTTGAGCGGCACGTTGTACTGCGCATCGGTCTTCGGGATGCGGTGCAGGATGCCCTGCTGCCGGACCAACGCTCGGGCTTTCCGGACCTTGTCGACTTGGTCGCTGACCGCCCACCGTACGTTCTCTGCCTCGACGACCAAGTCACCCTCAGACAGCTCAGGGTAGTTGCCCAGACGGAACTGCGTGTTCTCCACCTGGACCTCCCCGTCAGGAATCTTCAGTGTGACTTCTGTCGGAGTGTGGATCTGCATGTAGCACTCGACAGGGGCATGGTAGCCGCCGTAGGTGCCGGTGCCGAAGCAGGACGCGCAGTCACTTCGTACTCGCCGACGCTGGACAGGGTCATAGCAGGCAGTGCAGCGCGGACCCGAGACCCGCTTCGCGAAGACCCACACCTTCCGCCCGTTGAACTCCTTCAGCTTGAGGTTCTCTTGCCGCGCCATCTCCAGCGCCATGAGGTCCGCAGGAGCCTCAAGACGGACACCGCCTTCAGCCGGAAAAGCGACCTCGACCTGCGAGGAGCGATTTCGGATTATTAGTCGGTAATAACGCTGATGGTAGAAAGAGTGCTGCCCTTTGACCGTCGTGTCCCTGAAGTGGAACCCGTCGATGATGGGGGCGGAGACCGCTTGGTACGGACCATACTGATTGGACGACCACTGGACTACGAACTCGTAATCCCGTGGGTCCTCAGATGTTCCGTTCGCCAGACTCCAGTAGATGTCGAGGTAGTCGAGACTGAAGCTGCGGACACGTAGGTGCGCCACATGCAGCATGCGTGCTTAGCTCCAGTTCTCCTGGTCCGAACTCTTCTTCTTGCCCTTCAGCAGCGCGCCCAGCGTGACCCCGCCAGCCAGGGCACCTCCGCCGACAGCAGCACCACGAAGGATGCGCTTCTTCCGCGCGGCGTCCATCTTGCCCGCTCGGCCCGCCTTGAACGCGGCGTACTGGCCCTTCACCGTATCCTCGACGCTCTTCCCACCCGGGAGCAGGCCAGAGCCGTCAAGACGGTTGAGCTTGCCCGTGAGGCCCTTGCCTCGCATGACCCGCCGGGCGTCTCCAAGGGCTTTGTGGCCCTTTGAAATCTTGGCGTTCTTGATGCCACCCAGCAGGGCCTCGATGCCCTTACGGGTAGCGAAGTCCGTGTCGTGCCGCTCAGCCAGCCAGCGGAGCTTGGTCTCGCGGCTCGGACCCACGAACGGGATGCGGCTGTAGAGGTGCTTCCGCTCCGCGTCGCGAATCTTCATCCGGACGTCGCCGATGCCGCCCTTGATGTCGTGGAACTTCTCGCCGATGCGCTCGCCGAGCGAGGGCTTGCCGAGGATGTCCTTGATCTTCTTCCCCGAGGCGCCCGCGTCCTTCCCCGCCTGACGGGCCGCACCAGCGAGCCACTTGAGGCTGGCCTCCTTGACGATGGCGGTATACCGGTCCTCGTCGGGCACCTGAGACTCGCGGAGAGAAATGAAGAATCGCGCTCCGTCGTGCCACTGCTTCTCAGACATCGTCGAGGCTTCCTTTTCGAGGTACTCGGTCAGCGGGTTGTGCTCAGTCATCGGTACCCCTCCCCTAGTTCTGGTGACGCGCAATGTACGAGGGGTTCTCATACATCATCACGTGAATTTTGCCGCCCGCTGCGTTGTTGGCGAAGGCAATCTTCATTCCGTTGCGGGGGATAGTCTGTAGCTCGAACTGGAAGACGACGCCGGGGGCGCCATTTACAGTCGCCGCGATAGCGGTCAGCAACACCGGGAAGTCCGTCCCATTCAGCGAGACCTTGATGTCGACATCCTGGTCGTCCTGGACGCCGCCGTCGATGTGGACCATGAAGCGCCGGAAGAACTCCGCACCCGCGACCAACACGTCTACGGCCTCCGCCGCGGTGGTGAAGTCGAACCGAGCTGATGGCCGGTCCTGTGGTTTGAGCGCTGCCATGTCTATTCCCCGTCCGAGAACCAGCCGTTGATGTAAGTGTACTCCGAAGGCAGGCCACTTCCGTTCAGGGAGCCCTGGAGGTTGAGGGCACGCTTGAGGCGCATCTTCTTCGCCTCGTACCCCTGCGAAAAGAGGTTGGCCCACCCCATCAGCTGGGGGGCCTTGTCGGAGGTACTGACCTGCATGCCCTGGCCGTCGCTGTACCGCATGTGGTTGCGCATCTGGAGCAGGCCCACCGACTGCAGGACCTGGACGATGGACCCGTCAATGAGAAGCGCCATCGAGGGGAAGGACGCCAGCGTCGTGTCCTCGATAAGCGGCGGGGTGCAGTTCCAGTCGTCCACGCAGTACATGACAGCGAAGGCTATCTGCCGGTCGCTGTTCTCCTGCCCCGCGACCAACCTGTTCAGCTCCGGGTAGTCGCGGAGCTTCGCGCGGATGAGGGTAATCGCATCGAGCAGCTTCTTCGGCGGCCCCTGCGCAATCGCCGCACCCGGCCCTGTCGGGATGGTGGACGGGTCCTTTGGGTCTTGCTCAACGCCCGACATTACTCAGCCGCCTTGGCCTTGGCTTTGGCCCCGCTCTTCCGACGTGGGCGCTTGCGCGTGACCGGCCTGGGTACCTCGGCCGCTTCTTCTGCTTCTTCCGGCTCGGGCTCGACAGGAGGGGCCGGGACCGTCTCGGCCTCCGGCACAACCTCGGGCTCAGGCGCCTTAGGCGGCTCCATGTCCTGAATCTGGAGAGGGAGCCCCTTGGCAATCAGCCGCTCGACGACGTCACGCAGGGAGGTGCTCAGGTTCTGCTCACTCTGCCCAGCGAAGTACATGCTCTTGACGTGAAACGCCCGGGTACTCAGGTTCTTGACGCGGAAGGTGGGGCTCTTTCCTCGCATGGTGGCCTACTCTTCCTTCGTCTTCTTGGCTACCGCCCGCGCTCGTCGGCCCCGGGGGCGCTTACGGGCTGAAGGAGCTGCAGCGGGGGCGTCCCCATCAGGCTCTTCTTCCTGCTCGGGCTCTTCCTCTTCTTCCGGCTCCGGCTCTTCCTCTTCCTCTTCTTCGGGCTCGGGCTCTGGCTCGGGCTCCGGCTCCGGCTCTGGCTCGGGCTCCGGCTCTGGCTCTGGCTCGGGCTGCGGCTCTGGCTCGGGCTCAGGTTCCGGCGGAAGAGCAGGCGGGGTCATGCCCAGCTTCTCGTACATCTCGTCCGGAGTGCGGGGGAGAGGAAAGACCTCAATCAGCCCGGCGTCGCGGTACTGGATGAGGAGAGCAAGGTACTTCAGCACAACCGCGTCAGGGAGAATGATGCCGCGGCCCTCGCGCAGAACCCTGCCTCCGATGTTTACCTTGGCACGACGCAGCAGGAGATTCCCCGCACGGTTCGCTCCACGACGCTTGGGGTCGTTGCGATGCTCGTGAAGGTGTCGGATTCGGAAGGGCATTTGACTACCTCAGTTTGAAATGACTCACGGCCACGTCTAAGAGGGTAGCAGAAAGGTGGAGGGAACTAAGCCCCTCCACCCCTCTAGCGGGCTGCTAGAACTGCGAGACCGCGGGGAAGGTGATGTTCTCTTCCACGAGGTTGTTCAGCTTGCCCAGGTCCTTCTCAGCGAACGGAAGGAAGTCCGCCCGGGGAGTCGGGTTGTGCAGGACGTCGTCGACCAACTCAACAGCACCCGCGTACAGCTCCAACTTGCGAACTGCGGCGACGTTGCCGAGGTAGATGGCGATGTCCTCCCACGCCTCGAAGGAAACGCGGTTGCGCTCCTTGTCCGCGTAGAACTGCGTCTTGTTCAGGATGAGGAACCCGCCAAGGTAGTCGGGCGAACAGAACGCGTAGAGGTTGCCAGGGCGCAGGATGTCGGTCTTCAGCGTACGGATGTACGTGAGCCCCACGAGGGACTTGTACTTCCAACCACTGACGGCCGTCTCGCCGGGGATCTTGTCACCCGCGTCCGAGGTCGTCCACGCCGCAGCGTCCATCAGGTCGGTGTCCGTGATGAGAAGCTTCTCAGCACGCAGCCGACCGTTGCGGGCGCCACCACGACCGGGGAAGAGCTTCCCCAGCTTGATGATGTCGTCCTTCTGCAGCGGGAAGATGAGGTCCTCGTCCAGACCATCCTCGGCGTTGGCCGCGGCGGACTGTTGGATGACGTCGATTCCCTTGACCTTGCCCAGCTCCTTCACGGTGCCCTGGGCAACGTTGAAAGCCGAGAAAGCGTCATCGTCCGCGTAGACCGCGCCGAAGACCAGCCCGTTGGCGTCCTCCTGCAGCGACTGACACGCCGACTCCACGTGGTTCAAGAACGTGACGTCCTCAACCTCCTGGATGTCGTTGACGATGTGCCGCTTGATGATCGCCGTGACGGGGATCGTGTAGGCGGCCAGCTCCTGGGTCGTCTGCTCGAACCGCGGGGAACCCACCTCGTGGAAGGGCACCTCGAACCGGCTCGCCGTGTAGTAGTTCACGTCGGGCTGACCACGGAACGACATGCTCATGGCACGACTTTCCGGCTCAGTCTCGACGATCTTGATCAGGGTGTCGTGGTTCACCGACACCTGCAGCTCACTGCGTCCGACCTGACGTGGCGGCAGGATCTTCCGAGCGAACGACTCCTCGCGGAGGCGGTCCCGAATCCAGTCCGAACCGTAGGCGGCGATCTTCTCTTTGCCTTCAGCCGTATCGAGCTTCTGCGCGAAGAGGGCGTTCAGGGCGTCATTTGCAACACTCATCGACTAAATCCTCTCGCCGACGAAGCGTGGCATGTCGTAGAGCATGACGCGAATCTTGACGCCCGAGGCGCCCTTGACGGCGGAACTGCGCGTGACCTGCCCGACAGCCCAGCCGGCGGAACCATGGGGCAGCGGAGTCAGCAGCAGACGGTTCAGCGAACCCTCCACGGCGACGTTGGCCTCAGCCACCGAGACGAGGTTGCCCTCGGCGAAGTTGCTGACGTGGTTGTTGTCCTCGCCATCGTCAGCGAGCAGGTAGAGATTGGTTTCAATCTCCAACGGCCCCATCCAGATGACGGGCACACGCTTGTCGCCACTCGCCGACCGGTCGCTACGCAGGGCCGAGGCCCACACCATACGGAGGCCAGAAGCCTCGATGGTCGTAGCGGTAACGCCAGCGACATTGGCGCCAACGAACACACCATCGGCCACCGCAAGGTTGGAACCGACTTCTCCGTTGACCATCACGAACTGACCATCCTCAGGGGGGAAGGCCATCGCACTGCAGTCAATATCACGCGTCAGGTTGGCGCGGATAATGGAAGAGACCGGCTTGACGTTGCGGCGACGCGTGGCAGAAATTGGCTTAACAGCCATTTTTTATTTCTCCTTGTACGTCTGAACTCTAGTTCCCGCCACGAAGGTAGGACTCAAAGCGGTCTCCGCTCTGGCCCCCCTCGGACGCTGAACTAGCAACTTTGGAAAACGACATCTCTGGCGCCTGCATCGAGACCGCCTGTTGCAGCACGTTGAGGTCACGTCCTGAGATCAGAAGAGCCGCAATCTTTTCCTTGCGGGACATGCCCGCCTCTCCAAGACCACGCGACTCCATCAGGTCGACCACGTCTCCGGCAAGGTCAGCCGATGCCTGCTTCTCCTTCAGCCCGTCGTTCTCGGCACGAAGCGCGTCGCGCTCCGCCACCAAGGCACGAAGAACCCCCGGAACCGCGGCCATAACTTCCTGAGCTGCCTCTTTGGTCAACATCTCACGCTCCTCGCTGCTGCTCAGGGTGGACCCGAACTTTCAGCTTCTTGATGAGGCTCTGCCTCACCTTGTCCCCGATGTCGCTGGTTGCCTCATCACCGGTCTCGGCCCCTGCCTGTTGGTCAGGGCTCGCGTCGGAGGTACCCGCTCCGAGAGCATCCTGAAGCACGTCCGAAAGGGACAAGTGCTCCAGGTTCTCGTCTTCGCTCATTTCGGCCTGGGCCTCCGCGGCAGCTTCCTGGTCCTCTTCCGCCTCTCCAGCCTCTTCAGGCGGGGGCGGGGGCTCATCAGGGGCTGCGACCGCTTGCGCGGCTTCAACGGCGGCCAACTTGGCCAGAACCTTGGTTGTGATGTGCGACCGGCGGTCATCGGCCACCGACGCCTGCTTCTCCTTCATGCGAGCGATAACGCCCCCAACGACCAGCTGCGGGTCGAAGGTGGGAGCAGCCGGGGCATCAGCGGTGAAGGCGAAGCCCGTGCTCAGGACCTCTTCGCAAGCCGACGCCAGCTTCTCCACGTAATCCGTCTCAACGACAGAATCCGTAGGAACGCTTGCAGACTCGGGAGCGCCACCGAGGCGTTCAATCATGTCTCTGACCGACTGGTTCATCACCACTCTCTTTCAGGTAGGCGCTACTTCGACAGTTCTTAGAGTATTACCGGCTAATAATTTGTCGAAGCGGTAGTCAGAAAAAAGGACGGGAGAATTGCTTCCCCCGCCCTTCTTCAAGCGGACCCGATGAGGATTACTCCTCGTCGAACGCCGCAGCGATGGCGTCCACATCCCAGCCGGCCGCGTCAAGCAGCTCCGCGGTGCGGTTGCCAAGCAGGTCGGTCAGCTCCTCGTCGAACGAGAGCGAAGCGACCTTCTCGCGGCCCTCGGTCTGCTCCAGGGTGTCACCCTCCAGCGCGCCGAGCTGCTCCAAGATGTCGTTGGCGTTCATCGCGGCGAGTTGGTTGAACTCGTCCTCGGTGATGTCCTCGACACTCGCGACCTTGTCCATGCCGTCGTCACCCTGGCCCCAGATGCCCGCCAGCTCTTCAGCCATGGCGTGCGCCTGAACGCGACCGAGGTAGTCCGCCGCAGCGACCTTCTCCATGTCGACGCCAGCGGGGAGGTCGTTGCCGGGAGCCGAAGCCACCTTCTCCACGCCCTCTTCGCCACCAGGAGCGGCAGCGACCTGCTCGCCGACCTCTTCGCCCATGGTCTGACGAATCATCTCGACGATCTGGTCGTCCGTGAACTGGCCGAGGTCGATGCCCTCAGCAGCCGCGGTCTTCTCCAGCTCTTCGAGCACGTTGAGGGCCTCAGGGCCCGCGATCTTCTCCAGCTCGCCGTGGTCGGTACCACCGGACAGGAGCTGGTCAACAAAACTGTTGCTCATTTTTGAATCCCTTTTTGAATGTCAGAGCGAGGGCATCATCGTCGACCCGGTTCTCCGAGTCTAGGTGCGCTCAATCAGGTCAGCTTAGCTAGACCTGCATGCAAAAGCTGACCGAGCTTTCCAGTCCTGTGCAGTTGGTTCCCAAGTCGAACCAAACCGAGCAGAAGCGATGCCGCCAGCACGGGATGCCGCTCAACGAACTCATCAACAGCGGAAGCGCTCTTCGTAAGCCCACCGAAACCTTGGTGGTGAGCCCCATAAAGGTAAGCAAGGCTGGTGTCGGTCAGTAGCTCGGGGGGGATCCCAGCGCTCTTTTCCAAACCCAGCAACGAACCTTCAAGCACTTCGCCGAAGACGGTTGATAGCAGGTCTCCGTCTCTACTTGTCACTGAGCTTACTAGAGAAGGTGCCTTCTCCAGAAGCTGAATTCTGTATCCGTTGTAACCCTCGGCCACCTTCGTGAGAAGAGGGGTGTTACTTTCGACCGGCCGGACAACGCGAACGATGCAGCGAGGGCGGCCTACACCGGGGTCTTCACCCAGCGCACTACGACGTCCGAGGATGCGACTCAGGGCGCGCGTTATTAGCGGCTGATAATCGCGGGGGCTCCCCCAACGCATCCCCATATCCGCACCGGACTCAGGGGCGAAGCACTGACCGCCGTCCCACATCTCGCGCGCCAAACGGGGCTGGCGCATCTTGATGAGCACGATGGTCTGGAACTCCGAGGGCTTCAACACCATCCCAGCAGCGCCGGTACTGGTGAGGGTCCGCTCGATTGGCTGCCTCGCCAGCTCCTGCATCTGCCCCATGTCCATGTCGGGCTCACGGGAAGCAAGGTGCGGACTGAGGCCATGGGCCAGCGAAGGGATGCGCTTGGTGATGGTGGCCTTCTTCTGGACCTCCGCCATCTTCTGCAAGAGGATGCGGCGGTCGAAGTCTCGGCCCGTTCCGGCTACAGCCGCAGCGTCAGCCGACAGGCCGTGCTGCAACGCCTCCTGGGCGTAGGCCACCTTGAGCATGGCGTAGCTGGTCTTGTCTGCACCGATGATGACGAAGCTCAGGTCGAAGAACTTCGGCTTCGGGTTGTACACGAACACCTTGCGGCCATCAGGGAGGACCTGATTGCGCATCATCTTCATGTCGTTGCAGTAGTCAGCGCGCGTGAACGACTTGTTGCCGCAGATGCTGCAGACGTCGTACTTGACCCGCGCACCCATGCTTACGGCTGGGTGGCCGCCCGCATCCAGCTCCGACAAGAGGTCCTGGTACCCCAGCTCCTCAGCACGGCGTCGGTCAATCTCAATGATGAGTTCGACGCGGTGCATAACCTCGTTGTAGACGACCTTTACGATCTGCCCGTAGGTGATGCCGGGGTCTTTGTTCTTGTGGTGCCTGAAGACGTTCGCGCGGAGAAACGTCTGGTGCCCGTACAGGCTCGGGTGGTTGACGTCGACCGGGAGCCCCTTGAACTCCTGCGGGTCGAGTTCCGACTCCTCGAAGTAATCCGCGTTGACGTTGGAGCCGTAGTACTCACCCGCACCGAGGGCGTTGACCAGGACGCACAGCTTGCCGGGGCGCGGCTTGTAACTGTCGACGTACTTCTGCATCTCCGGGTGGAGACGGCTGAAGGATGCAACCTTCACCTTCCCGTCGTCGACGTCAGGGAACAACGCCTGGACGAGGGGCTCCCCCGTAGAGGAGACGCCAGAGAAAGTGATGAGCTTGTCCACTACAGGCTCGCTACAGGTTGGGGCTGCTTCTTGTAAGTTACTACATGCCGCTTCGGCACCTTACTGACCAGCGGCTTCGCGTCAGGGGTGACGTGCCAGTTCTTGCCCTTGGTCAGCTTACGGGACACCCCTGCAGCACGCTCAGCGCGGTACTGCCCCAACGTTGGGGGAGGCAGACTCTTGCTACCCCGGGTATTCCGCGCGGCAGGAACAAGCGCCCGAACAATAGAAGCAGTGGTGCTCTGGTGGTCGTGCACCCACTTACGCTTCTTGTCCCACCCGTTAGGGGTGAGCCAGCCCGCGAGCTTCTCCAGGACCTGCTGTTTGCGTGCGCGGGTCATCCCTACTTCTTCTGCAGGCTCTTGATGATCTGCTTCTCTTCACGAGAAGACCAACCCTTGTCATTGAGGTTGGCCTTCCCCTTCAACGCACGAGCCCGCACCTTGTTCCGCAAGAACGACATCCCGCTGTCAATGCCGGCGCCTGCCCCAACACCGAGAAGCGTACCAAGAAGGAGCGTGGCTTTCGCTGACCGCGGCATGGGGTAGCCCATACGGGCAGCTGCCTGAATACGGCGCTTAGCCCCCAAGAGCCCCACTACACCACCACCAACAGCGGCAACGGAACCCGAAGCGAGGGGAGACGTCATGAACCGAGAAATCGGATAGGTCTTCTTCTTCTTTGGCTTGCTCTGCAACTGCTCAAGCGCGGCCACATTCTCGGGGCTCACGTCACCGATGACCCGCAGCTTGGCGAGCTTCTCCAGGACATGGGCTTTTCGGGCGCTGCGCATGCTCAGTCCTTCTTCTTGCGACGGCCGGGTGCAGCCGCAACGCCGAGGGCGGCAGCCAAGGTTCCCGCCGCAGCCGTAGCCGCGGCCGTGCGCTTTCTACCCCCGCGGGACGTGGCCCGCAGGGCGTCCACAATTCGTTCCTCGTGGCCTGACAGTGCCCTCAGCTCTGAAGGCGGCACGCGGGACGTGCCTAGAAGAGCCCGAGCACCAATCTTGTTCTGCAGGAACTTGAGCGGGGGTATCCCCGCCAAGGGGTTATGGATGAACCTTTGGATCGGGTAGGTGCTCGCGCCCGCTTTCTTCTCCTTGAGCGCACTACCGGCCGCGACGCCACCAAGACCGGCGGCGGCGACACCCGCGGTCTGCTTCGCGGCCCCTCGCGCGCGGTTCTTAGGGCTGTCCGCCCTCAAGGCCCGAATGATCTTCTTCTCTTCCGCCGTGGTCATGTCCGTGAGCTTGTTCTTGAGCCCCGTGCCCATCCGCGCCTTCCCTTGAAGGCGCTGGGCGTAGGTCATGTTCTTGATATACTCCATCCCGGGATTTCCACCCATAACCCACTCGGCCCAGGGGTTCTTCAGGAACCTGGAAATCGGGTAGGTCTTTGGCCCTGCCCCAAGCTTCTCCAGCACCTCTATCTTACGGGTGGCAAGCATCGGCTACTTCTCCGCTTTGGACAGGCGCCCCAGGCCGATGCCGGCAGCACCGGTAGCAACAAGGGCTGTGCCCTTAGCGGCCTTCATGCCCTTACCGCTGAGATGCATCTTGCCGCCCATGAAGGGGAGGCTCCCCTTGGAGGCCCCCTGGAAGCGCAAGGACAGTTGGGCCTCTTCCTTGGTGAGCCCCGACATTGCCCCCGTCGACTCCAGCTTTCGTGCTCGACCCAAGAGGGCACGGCCCTGCGCCTTACGAGCGATGGAAGCCGCGCCCAGGCCGTACAGTCCGCCGATGCCCGCTCCTATAGCTGCGCCGGGAGGGCCGCCTACGGCTCCGCCGAGAGTACCGCCATAAGCCGCACCGACACCAGCGACGGTTTTGCGGCTCGTCAGGAAGCGAGAAACTGGGAACGTCTTCGCCCCCGCCAGCTTCTCAAGAACGGCGGCTTTGCGTGCGATGTTCATTTAGATGTCCATTCCGGGGGCAGCGGCAACGGCACCGAAGGCGCGAGCCAGGATGGACTCCTTGCGCGCCCCGCCCAGGTTGCGGGTAACTTCACTGAGGGTCTTCACGTCAGGGGCCTGAATGCCCTCGGTCTTGAACTGCAGCTGCTTCTTCATGAAGGAGCCGGCGACCAACGGGTCTTTCGCCATGGTCGGCGCGAAGTTGTAGAGGGTATTGAAGATGCCCTGCACGTCCTTCTTTGGCTCCTTCTTGAACTGCGGGTTGGCATCCATCATGTCCTGGAAGCCCTTCTTCTTGGTGACCGAGCCGTGGACCTTGCCAATGGCCATGTCCGCCAAGCCGACGCCACCGCCGATGCCCGCCGCGACCGCACCGAATGCGAGCGCCTTCTTGAGCGCACCGCCGCGACCGAAGATCATTTTGCTTACTGTGGGCTTCGGCTTGAGCCGCTCCTTCAGCTGCTCGGAGATGACGTCCTTGAGGACACCCTTGGTCGTGTCGCCAACGAGGCTGCGCCCATACCCGGCAAGCGCCTTACCAGGGCTGTCCCCGAACACCGTTTCGCCGAGGCTGGCGCCGAGCTTTTCGAGGAGTGCTGTTCGTCGCTCGTCAGTAATCACTGCCAGACCTCACGCGCCAAGGGGTTCTCTACCGAATGCTGCTGCCGCAGGCGAGCTGCGAGAGATGCGTTGATTTGCTGTCGGGGCATCATAGCGCCGCCCATTGCACTAGCCGCCTGCCGGTTCTCCGGTTTCTTGGCGAGCCAGTACGCCGCCAACGCGCCACCGCCAGCAAGCAACGGGTGCTTCATCGCCATGCCAACCGCGCCGCCAGGACGGAACTTCCGTGCGTAGCGATACGTCTTGCCGTCGATACGGGCCTTGTACGCCTTGCCCTTGGTGCGCCCCTCTTTGATGTCGTCGTAGTCCGCCATGGAGATTTCGCGCATACCGCGACCCGGGCCACCCTCGACAGCGTGCATTCGCTTGCCACGGAAAGGACCCCGCCTCGACTTCTTGCCGAGCGCCATAGATGCCAGCGACCGCTGGGCTGCCCGTACCGGGGCACCAGCTGCCCGTGAGACCCCTCGGCTTACTGCGCCCTTGGCGTAGCGGTAGGGTGCGGTCAGGCGGCTGCGGGCAACGCGGTCCTGGGCACGAGCGCCCATGTTGTGTAGGGCCTCGCCAATCTGCACTTCTGTGGGCTTCGGCTTGGGCATCTTTACGCGACCGGACCCTGTGGCGGCATGGGGCCACCAGGGGCGGGACCAGGACCAGGACCAGGAGCCGGGACCGGACCCTGCGGACCAGCCGACTGCGGGATGACGTCACTACCGGGAACGCCCGGCTCCATCGGGGGCGGCATCCCTCGGAGGTGCTGTAGCAGCGAGTCCATGGACATCTGCGCCTGCTGGACCAGCTGACTGGTGGTCATGAGCTGCTGTGAGGTCATCTCCAGGGACTGGATAACCCCCGGGAGTGGACCGGCTTGTACGGGACCCATGCCCGCGTTGGCGAACTTCAGCATGTGGCCGAACTCGACCAGCTCGGGGTACTCGGCCGCCACGACCTTCTGCACACCCGCGGACATCCCCAGCATCTCCAGGGCAGCGCCGGTCTCATGGGGCTGATGTCCCTCAGCCGCCGCGGTCTTCAGCAGGCCGCCCAGCGTCCAGAGGTGCTCTTCCATGTTGATGAGCGCCATCTTGAAGTCCGCTTCGGCTTCCTTCTTGAGCGCCATCTGCTTGGGGATATGAGAAGGCAGCGGGGCTTCCTGCGTATAGAAGACCTGCGCCTCCTTCACCAGTTCGCCGTATCGCTCGGGCTCGTCCGCGTGCTGGTCGAAGAGGTCCTCCAAGCGAAGGCCCTCCCCACCGGGGATGTAGACCTCACGCGCGGACAGCGCGACCGAGATGGGCGAGGCCACCTTGGTCTTCTCCCCGCCAGCAATCTCGTTGAAGTCAGCCAGGGGGAAGGACACGTTGCCCTTGTGCCCCGCACGCTTCAGCTCGACGAACGCCGTGTTGTTGGCCGTTTCCACCACGCGCTTGGTCTGCTCGCCGGTGAGCCCCGCCTCTTTCACCATCCCAGCGATGGTGCTGTTGAGGGACACGCCATCCTGCACAAACCGCGCTGCGGCCTGCTTCCCCATGGACCGCAGACGCTCCGCGGAGAGGAGGGTGTCCGAGCTGGCGGAGAGGTAGGCTTCAAAGTCGTGCATTGAGAGGCTCCTTAGGACGCAGGCCCTACCGGAGCGATAATATCAGGCCGGGGGTAGTGAATCATAGACGCCAAGAGGCAGTAAAGCATCGCGTGGATGGTGTCATCGGACGCCCCAGGGGACCGGGTAACCGTTGTCTTCCGTCCGTGCTCGGCCGTCTCTGCGAAGACTGCCAGCAGGTCAGACATGAACGGCGTCTCGATATCGTCCCACTGAGGAAGCCGAATCATGTCGTGCCTCGTCAGCGCATTGACAAGCGCCATCAGGGCTTCCGTGCGATTCACCATGAAGCGCGCGAGGTGCTTGTCGAAGTAGATTTGCTTGGTCCCGACGTACTGGTACCGGGCCAACCGCTTCAGACCGAACGTACGGATGAGTTCGCCGTTGTAGACGTGCCCACCGCCGTAGTCCGTCCCCAGGATACTCACCCCGAAAAGGTTCGCCAACCGGATGATGTCCGCCATCATGACGTCGTCCTCGGCTGCTGCCCCCTCGTACCGCTTGAAGTAGATGAAGGTGAACTTGCCCCCGAGGTAGGCACCCACGGTCAGGACCGTGAAGCTCTTCTTCTCCTCCGCCTCGCTACCACCACCCCAGTCGATGCCGAAATAAATCTTCGCGTTGCTCTTGAACTTGAGTGCGTGCTCCAGCGTCATCGGGCTGCTGGTGCAGTTCGGGAGTAGCTTGCTCTTCGTAAGCAGCTTGTCCGCGTGGTCGTACGCCTGCCCGAGAACCTCGTTGATGAACTTGGCCCGGGTGTACAGGCGCCGGTTGTCGTTGATGTCGTGCCAGTCCACCCACGGCGTGATTATCTGCGGGATGCGATACCCCTCGAACGGACGCTTGATGGGCGGGTCCTTGAGCCACTTCGGCGACCGCATCGAAGCCCACTGTGCCCGGTCGTGGTTCGGGTAGATTTGCTTCCCGCACTTGTCGCAGATGAGGTGCTCCAGGCCGATGTGCTTCTCGCCTGGGATGTTCCAGTGGTTGCAGGCATCACACGGGATAACCCACTCGTTCATAGTCGAGTGGTTCTCCCAGTACCAAGCAATCGTGTTGTCCAGCGACTTCGGCGTACCAGCGTATCGAAGGATGCGGTACGGGGAGTGAGAGAGGGACTGCTCGATGACCGGAATGATGTCCGGGATGATGTCCTGCAGCTCGTCGATGCACTGGCCCACGATGACGGGCTTGCTGCCCAAAGAACCCTTCACGATGGGGCGGTGGCTGGGGACGGTGAAGCAGTACACCTGCTCGTCCGTAACAACCTCGGCCATAACACGGCGCTTCCGCTGAAAATCCGCCCGCCAGAAGATGTAGTAATCCCGCTTGTGCGCGTGAACCTCGTACATCGGCACAGGGTCACGAACCTCTGCACCCAAGTCAGTGTCCTGGTGCACGGGAACGGACTGTCGTTCGTGCACCGCCGCTGGCCTGCCTAAGCGTAGCCACGCCTCCTGCGCGTCTTCTGCCAACTGAACAGACCGAGTTCTCAGCACCCCCTCGTCCCACTCATCTTCGGCGTGATAGCACGCGTCCCCTAGGTACAGCCCGTAGAGCAATCCCTCCAGCGCTTCAGGCTGCGCAAAGAACTCGCGCGGAATGTACTTGTCGTACGAGCCCCCGAGCTGAGCGTAGTAATCCCCCAGCCGCCTAGACCGAATAACCATGCGCTTTACATGAGGCGCCCGCGGGTCTGAGTACAGTTTGAAATCGAGCCCAAGGCCACGCACCACCTCTAGCATTTCGTCTAGATAGCGGCCCTCTGCCTGCGTAATGACCGGGTAGGCATACTTCGGCTCGCCGTTATGTCGGCCCCACTGGATATGCCCTTCCGCCAAGTACCAGCCGGTCAGCTCAGCGAAACCATGAAGCTCCAGCTCCAACGGTTCCGCGTTTTCCCCATAGCCCCCCTCTACAGGCGGGATGACCATGTGGCTGGCCTCGCCATCTGCCCAAGCCGCCCCACAGGTCAGCTTGAACCCCATGGTCTCCAGGCGGGCCAACTCGGCAGCCTCTACGAACTCGTACTTGTCCTCCACTCTCTGCGTAGCTTTGACCTTCCGGTTAGCCCACATCTGGTGATTGCCAGTAACCCTAAGCTCGAACGCCCGGTGCCCAAATTGCACCATCTCCCCTGTATGCCGCCGCCCGAAAATATTTGCCGGGTGCTGCCAAGAAACGACTCCGTCATCTCCGACATCCGCGACCAGATGGTCTGTGGTGAGTGCCTCGACCGCCACCCAACCAGACTTCGTGAGCACCCGAGTCCCCTCGGCAAAGCACAGCAGGTCGGCGAAGACACCGCGAACTCGGTCGGCATGGAGGTACGCGTACCGGAGGGTGATGTTTGCGTGAGTGATGAACTCCTTGAACATCACGTTGTCCGCGAAGGTCGGGTTACTACCCTTGAACAACTTCAGCCGCTTGCTCAGTTTGATGGGCGCGGCGATACGGTCCCGCGAGAACGTGGTCGTCTGCGTCTCAGTCGGAGACACATAGAGCGACTTGAAGTGGTTACGCATGCAGCTGTACGTAAGAATTTGGTTGCCCAGACTGGTGGTCTTCTCCGTCTGCCGCCCGCACATGAGGAGCGTCTTGCGCGCCTTGGTGTCGTAGACGGCGGGCAGATACGGGCGCTTATCAAACGAGAACTTCTCCAGCCCTATCTCGTCCGGGTCAACACCCACAAGCTGGCTCTCGTCCTTGACGACGTGGTCTACGTCGATGGGGTCGACGTCGTCTACGTCAGAGACGTGGACGGGCATACGCATGAAGTGGTGCGTGAACTCCGAGGGAAGGAGCCCGATAATCTCGGTGCGGGCGGCAGCAATTTCTTCCCGGAGCACTCTGTCGGCCGGGGTAGGGTGAACTTGAAACATGTCCTCGACAATACCAGATGACCTTGCCCACGTGGATCGCGCCCTCAGTGGGCTGGTCCACAAGATTGAGACTACCGAAGGTGGCTTCGTCCTACAGGTCGACCCCCTTTTATTAGTCGCTAATAATGCGGGCTTCAAGGCCGCGCTTCGCGAAGTCCTACCGAACTACACGGTCTATGCGAAGAAGAACGGGGTAGTGCGCCTCATCAAGAGGAAGCAAAATACGCGGCGGAATCGCGCAGGCTCACGACTGAAGCTGGAGCAGGTTGGTGAGGCGTTTGAGACCCAGGCGGTAGAGGTGCAGGAGCAGGGGGACGACGGCGCCGCTGACGCTGTGGACTTTTTTGCGCCTGATTGACCGCGTCCTCGGTCCCCTCCATCTCGAAGAAGTCATCACACAAGAACGACTCGTGCACGAACCACTGAGGGAAGCCTGAGCAGGCCCCATCGCCTCGATGCGACCGGCCTGCTCTGAAGATGAACTGAGGGCAGTCCGCGCAACGGCGGGCTTCATTGGAGACGCGTAGGTTAGGCGGCCTGAGCATAGGCGACCAGCATATCCTTCGTAGAGGGCTTCTTGAAGTTCAACTTCCCTCGACGCAGTGCACGCTCATACGACTTCGCCTTACGCATCTTCCCCGCGCTTTCTGCATACCGCTTCAGCGCCGCACCACCACCGCCAAGCGCAGCTATCGCTGCGGCAGGAGCCAAGGCCGCACCACCGGTCGCCAGACCCAGCGTGCCTGCCGCGCTGAGGGCCAGCAGCTTCTTCCCACGGCTCCGGTCCTTGACCGAGTCTTCCGTCAGGCTCCGGGCCTGTCCCTTGTACCGGCCGATGTGAAGGAGGCGGTCCCTCTTCTCGGAACGGTTCGCCATCCGCAGGACTTCCCGCGCCCTGGCAGACTCATTCATCCGCTTTACGACCTTGCTCACGACATGGGCGGCTTCCTTGGAAAGGTCGGAGCCCGTCTTGTTCATCGCGGCGCCAGCCAGCAGCCCAGCAACGCCAGCACCACCGCCAGCCATTGCGAGGTTCTTGTAGTTCCTCGCCTGACGACGAGCCTTCAGAATCTGCCGAGCAATGAGAGCACCGCCACCGAGAGCGCCAACGCCAGCCGCACCGAGGGCCGCGGGCGCACGCCAGTCACCGCCCATGTGGGTTTCCTTGCTCGTCGAGCGCGTACCGCTGGGCATCTTCTTCTTCCGCGGCACGGCGCTCACACGGCCGTGCACGTCAACCTGCATCTTCGCTCGCCGCCGACCCGCAGCACTGCTGTGGTGCCGCCGCACAACGCGAGCAGTGGGCCGCGTAGGAGTGGGCGCATCGTCCGTCCAGTTGCTACCACGACGCGCCGAGGGGCTGGCCGAGGTGCTGGCCCGGGAGCTGGTCCGAGTGGGTGCCGAGGCTGCCGCTTGAGCACGGGCTCTGTCGAGGGCCTGACGTCCCAACGCGGGCATGTTCATCGTCTGCTTGGTCGGGTCAGTCGGGATGCGAACGGCCTTCATGTTCATCGTGCGCTGGGTTGGGTCACCCCCACGCTTGGGGGCCGCCACCTGCTCCGGTGCCTTCTTCGGCGCTCTTGCGGGCGGCGGGACCCGCACCGCGCCACGACCAGCCTCTGCCTCCCGGGCTCCAGTCGACTTGAAGCGGGCGCTTCGCGCGGCCATCTCGTTGCGCTCGTTCTTCAGCGCGCCAGCAGGCGTGTTGGCACGACCCTTCGGGAGCTTGTACGGGGTCTGCTGAGCACGCTGGACAGCCTCGTCGATACCCTTCTTCCCTCGAACAGCCGGGAAGTCGTGCACCGTGTCCCGCTTGCTGTTGTGCGCGACCCGACTCGACTTCATCTCAGCACGGGTGGCCATGATGTCGTCAGCGGCCTTCCCACCCTTGGCCTTCTTGGCGGCCTTGGCACCGCGGCCTGTCATGCGGGACGCCCAGGAGAGGGCTTTGAAGGCCGCGTTGGCCTCCTTCTTCTTGCCCCGACGTCTCCTCGCGTATGCATATGCGCTCAAACCAGTAACTCCTGTCAGACCCGCCCCAGCGACGACGGCGCGGCGCTTCAGCTTCTTTGTGTGCTTCGCGTTGTATGCCTTGGCGGCCAGCAACTCTTTCTTCGCGGCCTGCATCTTCTTGCCGCGCTTCAGCGCTGCCCCGACGCCCATGAGCACGGGAGCTGCGGCGAACGGGGCGAGGTGCGGCGCACCGGCGGCAAGCAATGCGCCATTCAGTGCACTTGTTCCGCCAACCCCCACGTTCGCGTGGCGAACTGCTGAACGGCGGTATGCCTTGATTGCCTCTTCGCGTCGGGGGATGTTCTTGAACCCAGCCAGCTCCTTGAGCTGCGCCTTCAGGTACTTCTTGGCTCCGCCTGTCTTGGTCTTCATACGACGCTTCTTCTTCCGCAGCTTGGCCACACGGCGCTGCTTGAAGTGAGTTTGAGCCAACCCCTTGATACCTGCAGCCTTAAACGCCCTGTAAAGGCTGTAGGCGCGGTAAACTCCTTGGCCATCACGGATGTTCATGCGTCTGATTCTACCTCAAGCCGGCGGGGAAGGGATGGGCTGGACAGAGGGGAAGTTCCCCGAGGCGGCCTCACCCGGTATCACAGACGGCTTCGGGGGACGCTTAGTCCCGCCCCCTACAGACTCCGGCTTCTTCCAGAACTGGTACCACTTCTTCTTCTTTCGCGGCTTGCTTAGGCCCATCGCGCGCTGGCTCGGCCCTTGGGGCAGTGCAGGCAACTTCTCGGCTCGCGGCGAAGGGGAGTACTCAGGCGCGGACTTGTAGAACTCGTACCATGCCCGCTTCTTCGCCGGGGCGGCCTTGCCCCCCTTCGGGTAGACGTAGCGCATCTTGCCGTTCGCGGCACGGTACTTCTTGATGTACTTGTGCGGCTCACGCATGACCCTCTTGAACGTCTTGGTCTTCCGCAGCTTGTTGTCCGCCACGCTGCTGACCCACTCGTCAGTGGTCTGCGGGGCCTGACGCCCAATCAGCTTGCCGAAGAACCCAGGCTTCTTGTTGTCCGGCACGACCGACTGGTAACGCCGCACGTCCACTACCCGGTTCTCGGGCTTACGGAAGTCCTGCCCACCGAGACGGCGAGCACGGGCCTCCGCCTGCGCAGTAACCTCCGGGTTGAAGTGAGCGTCGAGCGAGTAGAACGCCGTGCTGTTCTTGAGGTCGAGGCCCTCGGCACCAGCACCACTCAGAATGATGACCCGCTTCTTCCCCGCCTTGTAGTCCTTGACCCCCTGTTGCCGCACAGGACCCGTGACCTTCACGTTGCCGACGTCCCGGCCCTTGCCAACGAACAGAGCGTGGTCGATGCCCCGGGCCTTTAGCCCAGCCGACATCACGTCTACTCCGCCCTTTACCAAGTTCGAGTACAGAACAACCTTGTGCGTGGAGTCCGCCTGGAGGTGGCTCTCCGCATCCTCGATGAGCTTCTTGACCTTCGGCGTAATCTCCGCCGACTTCTTGGGGCTGACGTTGGACTTAGCCGTGTGAACCGAGTTGGCAATCTGCCGCGCCTGGATGAGCTTGCCGAAGAGCTGCTGCGCCTCGCGGACGGTGACCTCCTTGTCCCGCGTCATCAGGTACTTCTTGAGCGGGCCGAGCTTGTCGAGCGCCAGCTCGTACAGATCATACTGGTCCTCACTCATGGGTACCTGGACCGTCTGGAGTTCCTGCCTGGGCATGGTCTTGCCCTTCAGGTCTTCCGACGTAATCAGGTCCATCCGCGGATAGGTGAGCCGCAGCATCTCCGGGATGTTGTCGAGGTCGGTGACTTTCTTCGTGCCGCCCTGGAAACCCTTCGAGTGGCCGATGGTCTTCGTGAAGGCCGCCTTGAACTGGGCAGGGCTGACGAGGCGCTTCCCCTCCGTGATAGTCAGCAGGGTCGCCAGCTCTTGCGGGTTGTTGTTGATGGGCGACGCAGTCAGCCCCATCACGTTGACCGCGAACGCCCGAGCCTTCATGAGCGCCTGGAAGGTCAGTGCCTTCTCATTCCGCGCCTTGTGGAACTCATCCAGGATGAGTGTGTCCGACCCCGTCGCCTGCATGTACCTCTCAGGGTCCCGGCGGAAGGTCGCGTAACTGACTATGGTGTAGTCCTTGGTGGCGTCCACCTCGTTCGGACGGACGACGAGCGAGCTGTACTTCTTCTCCGACGCAGAGCCAACAATCTGCACGGACGACGTCGTGAAGTTCTGGATGCCGTTCTCGGCGAAGTTCATGCGAAGACCCGAAGGAACGACGACCAGGGCCTTCTTTGCCTTCTTGTCGTGGCGGAGCTTCTCGAACCCGTAGATGGCACTGGCAGTTTTTCCTGTCCCGGTCCCATGCGCCAAAATCATCTTGCCGTGGTTGTCGTACATCTTCCGTACGGCCGAGGCTTGATGGGGGTACGGCTTGAACCACGACTTCATCGCAGGGATGCCGGTGCCGTGCTGTGTGCCCAGGTTCTCGGCCGCAGCCGCGGCTACCTTCGCCATACCCTTTACGGCCACCCTTCGTCGATGTGCCTTCACACGAGTGCCGTCTTTTCTGCGGTACCCCTGAACCCATCCACCGGACCGGCCTGCAACCCCTGTCAGCTTTCGCTTGAGCTGCCCCACCATCCTAGGGGTCAGCACGTAGTGGTACTTGTTGGGCGCCACGCCCTTCGCAGTGCCCACCATGTTGGCTGTGTTGTCCTTGGGGTGCCGTACAGCGCCTGCAACATTGCTGCCCAAGGCAATGGTCGTAGTGCCCTTCGGCGCGAACCGAAGCCGGTCAACCCCCCGGCTGTACCCCACCCACACGTCGGCCTTTTTGGGGGAGGTGTACGGTAGCCCCGGGTCCGTTGTCACCTCGAAGCCTTCCCCCTCCAACAGCCCGACGACCTTCTTGTAGAACGTCGCCGTGCGCGCCTCATGCCCAGTGCGCCAGCGAGGGTTCCCCTGGATAAACACCGCGGTACGCTTTGGGCCAAGCTTTTCGGCCGCAGCGGAGGCGACTTTGCTGAGGACGCCAGCCGCGGCGCGCTTCTGCTTGCCCTTATCGAGCGCCTTGAGCGCGCGGTCAGTCACAGCAGCCAAGCCCAGGCCGCCCAAGGCCCCTCCGACAACGCCGCCCGCGCCACGGGGCAGCGCTGCCTTGAACAGCTTCCGGTTGACCCCCTTGGGGGCGTGCCGTAGCACTTGCTCCGCGTAGCGAGATGCCCCACCGAGGGCGGCACCAACTGTGGCGGGCACGAGGTACTTGTCCCTGCTCCGCTTCTTCTTTCTTCCAGCGGCGACGCCCAGGGCAAGGGCTATTGCTTTCGGAGACTTGACCAGTGCCCTCGACGCACCGAAGCCTAGCCCCTCCTTCGCCGCAGCCTTACGAGAAAGGCCGTGCAGTCTTGCCTCTCGAAAACCTTCCACACCCCCTGTCGCGATTCCGGTGAACGTGCTCGCCGCCAGAATGTCTCGGAGCCCCTTGTTCCTCCGATGCTTCTCCTTCGACGACGCCCGGTGCACCCCCCGTACGAAGAGCGGGGCGGACGCAATGGCCGCCGTCCCACCAAGAGCCCGGCCTATGCCGCGGCCCTTGAAGCCGTGCGTGAGTAGCTTGCTGAACTTCTTCGAGCGGTCTCTGAGCTTGCCCTCGACTGCAGACTCAACTGCGGCCTTGGGGATGTCCGCCAGCGTCTTGACCGCGAACATGGGGGCCACCGCCAGCAACTGCTTGCTGTAGCTGTCGTTGCTGGTGGGCATCGAGCGGGGGCTCCTAGAGCTTAGCGGCTAGCTTGCTCAGGATACGCTCTACGGCGGGGGGAGTGGGAGGGAGTGCAGGCTCGAACGCCATGTAGATACTCTCACGGGCGAGCGTGTCGGTCGGGGACTTGCACACCCCACTGGCGAGGTCGACCACCGGGCGGGGCAGGTTCCTGGCGAACTCAGCGACAACAGCGGCGGCGCCAACGGGGAGATTGACTCCGTCGTCGGTAGGCCAGAAGTGAAACTCCAGGCGCGTCTTGCCGACACAGTACTCGGCGTCCAGGCCGTTGAGCTTGGTCTCAGCCTGCACGAACTGCGGCACAGCCTCGAACGTGGCCTGCTGGAACACTGCGACGCCCTGCACGAACGCCTCTGCCATCTCTTTATGCTCTTCGCTCATCAGGTGTCTCCTCGCAACTCTTCGATGGAAGATACCTTAACTTCCTGCGTCCGAATACGGATACTTCGCAGCTCCTCCAGTAGCTGCTGAGTCTGGTTCCCCGTGCCCGCCAGACGGTCGTCTGAACTCATCAGGATTTCCGTCCAGAGCTTGGCCGTCTGCGCGGTGTGCAGGCAGTTGCTCATCAAGCTGGTCTCGGTGAACCTCATGGCTGCCTCATGGAACATCGAGCCAAGGACTTGGTCCCGTCCCAGCTCAACGCGGTGGCCCAGCTGCCAGAGTGCGTACTCGGGGCTCCGCATACGCATCGTGTCGAGCAGCTTCTTCGACTGCAGCGACATGATGGGGACGGTCATGTCCTTCGCCCGGACACCGTTGGCGGCCTGATCCTTACGCTCCTGGTGGAACTCCCCCTTGAAGTACGCCACCCACTGCCGCTGGGTCAGAGAGTTGGCGTCCCAGAAGTAGTGCTCGTAAGCCGCGATGGCCGCAGCGTCGATGGCGACACCCAACACGTCACGGGCATATTCCGACACCACGTTGTGCGGAGTATTAGCGACTAATAGAAACTCCACGACACGGCGCAGCTGAAGCTGGCTCAGAATGCCGCGCGCTGCGGTGACGTGCTCCGTCTCGACGTGCATCGACCACAAGCCCGCATCGCGAATCCAGCGGATGGCCTCAGTCGACTCGGGCTTGAAGGGCTTTGGGCGTCCGCGAGCAAGCTCCAAGCGGACGAAGGTGAGGGTCTCGTTGGTCGGTGGAATGAAACCGTACGAGTCAGCGACGAGAATCGCTTCCTGAATGGTCATGCCCTGGAACTGTACAAGGCATTTCAGCCACCGCTCGTATGGAACCCGCATTCAGACTCACCGCATCGTCGACCTGGACTGCATCGCTTTCAGCCCGTCAATCGTCCGGTCGAGGCCGCGAAGGGCAGAACTGACTGCCGCTTCAGGAACGTCCTTGAGTCCCAGCCTGACCGCAATAAGCAACTCTGCCAGCTTTGTCACACAAGTTTCAAGGTCCGGGAGAGCTTCGAGAAAACTCTGCGTGTTCTCCGGAGTCAAGAAACTGAGCGACAAGACAGAGTCTACGGTGTCCTGGTCCGCCTCCTGCGCCAGCGCCGCGGCCTCCTTCAGGAGGTACACGCCTCGGTGCTCAAGTGCCTCGGGCTGAGCTGTCTCCGCGCCCGTGAGCTGGGTAGGCAGGTAGAACTGCACGGGGTCGGCGTGGCTCGCAGCACACTTCTCCAACGCTCCTGCGAGAGAGTCGCCCTCCCGCACAAGTGCCCAGACCGTACCCTGGAGGTTGGACCGGCCCTCGACAGCACCACGAAGGATGTAATCCGAGCCGTCGACCTCGATTGAAGCCAGTTTGTCCATCCGACCGGCACTCTGGTGTGCGTCGGTCACCCGCTCGTCGCTTACGAAGGCGTCGTGCGCGGGCCGCTTGTTGCAGAAGTACGTGTCCTCGGGAAGGAACAGGGCGCCATCACGCAGGATAGGCGAGGCCACCTTGGTGAACACCGCCTCGACCGCACCGTGGAACGGGTGCTCCACCGTGTACCGCGGACGACCTTCGACCGTGTAGGAGCTGACCGAGACCGGCTCACTGATGGCCGCCAGCTTCTGGAAGAAGAACACGCCCGCGCCCTTGGCTTCTTGGGCGGGGATGAAGTTCATGTCCTCCAGCGTAACCGGGCCCTCTAGGACACCCGCGACCTTCTCCTGCATCGAGGCCGTGTCACCACCCACGACGAGGACGTTGCTGGACGGGTTGCCGTCCAGGCGCAACACGTTGCGGAAGACCTGCACGGTCTCCAGCTCCGGGATGCCCTCACGCATCGCGCTGTACGTCCCATTGACGAAGGCGAGCTTGGTCTTGCCCACATGCCCCACAACCGGGAGGGGCTCCGAGGCTCCGCCGACAACCGTGAACCCCTGAGACATCACCTGCTGGCGCAGGGCAGGCGAGAGCCGCGAACCCTCAGCGTTGGTCAAATCGCGCGAGACCGAGGCGGTCTTAGCGCGGTAACCGCCATCGGTCTTCTCCAGCAGGACAGGACCGTCGTCGAGAGCCACTTCCATGGCCATCTCGGCGGGCTGCATGTTCTCGATGATGCGACCAACCGCCAGCGACAGCGCGGGGGACCGCGTCAGCTCCGACCGGAACCCCTCGGTCCCTGCCATCTTGAGGAGCACGTCCGTGCCCGCCGCCGAGCTGATGGTCACCCGGTCCAGCAGGCTGCTCGGGCTGGACTGCTTGACCTGCCCCAGTCGCGACCCGCCACCCATGGCCCCCTCGGGCTTGCCGCCCGTGAAGCCCTGAGTTGTCTGCATCTGGTTGGTCTTCAGCGCAGACGCTGGGGCAACCGCGAACGGAGAGGCGTCGAACATCTGCGCAGCCAGCCGCTGCTCCGACAAGGGCCAGAACTGCCCGTTGGGGTCGATGAACACATCGAACCCGTGAGCCTTGTTCTCTTGGACGATGACCGGAATCCGCACCGCCTTCGAGGGGTCCTCGGGCTCAGGCTGCTCCGACTGTGGGTGGATGGACGACGCCTGTGCCGCGGTATTCGGGGCGGGGATGTCCGTTGCCGCCTTGACCATGAACATGCCGTACAGATAGCCCAGGTTTTGCTCCTGGTTCTCAATCTGCAGCTGGATGCTGTAGGTCCCCAGGTACGGGTGCTGCTTGTAGAGCTGCGCTTGCAACTCGGATTCGAGGGTAGCCGGGTTGTCGCTCAGCTTGAACTGAGCAGCGACCTTCTCGAAAACAACCCTGGTGTCACGCTCAATCTGAAAGAGTTCCATCCGGCTACCTAGTCGTCTTTAGAAGTGTCGAGGTTGCTCTGGTAATCCCGCCGAGCGTAGGGGACTTCTTAGCCCTCACGATTCCGGCGTTCGTTGAGGGGACCGCCCCCTCAATGTAGTGCTCGTGGTCACGAATCGCACGAAGCAGGTCGTGGCTGTTAATCACGACGTCGTGTCCGCCAGGGCCACCGAAATCCACACGACCACCCCCCGGCGGGGTAATGGTCAGGGCTCCGCCCTCGAACTGCATTCGTACAGCCCCTAGATTCATTGTGGCTTCAGCTGCCCTCATGTGTATCAGTTCGGTGCTTTCCAAGAGCAGTTCCCTGACCACCGCCTTCAGCCTGTTGGACTCCGCTATAGCCTCGATGAAGCTAGCTCCGAAGACAACTTTACCCTTTTGCCCTAGCTTGAGGTACAGCGACTCGGTTTCTACCTGGATATGGCCCTTCGACATCATGAAGCAGTCACCCTCTCGGGAGACCTGTACGGCGTACGTAACCGCGGGCACCTCGTCGCGCGACATCACGGTGCAGCTGAGCACCCCAATATTAGTCGCTAATAGTTCGTAGTCGTCCTGCTTGTTCCTGGCAAATGTGTGGTGCTTGCCAGCCTTCTCCGGGTCCAGCACATCGAACGTCAGCTGCCCGAAACGAACCTCCACCGCCGCTGCGGTGTCCTCGATGGACTCTTTGAAGTCGTACTCAATCAGCACAGCAACGGTGTCGTCGTCTTCCTCCAGGATAGTCGCGTGCCCCCACTCGATGCGCCCCTGCGGCGACCGGGCCTGATAGCGCTCGAAGTAGTCCCGGATGACATTGCCAACGGGGATGTACAGCCGCTGGGCGATACCCGTTGCCGCAATCTGGACGATGCCCCCGCGACGAAGGACAACACGGTTGCCATCCTTGGTCGCCATCGCGATGTCGCCGGGCTCCATGTCCAAGCGGAAGCCCGAGAAGTCCGGCCCCTTCGAGGACTCGATGAGCGTAGGGGTGCCGTTCTTATCGAAGACCTCCCCCTCGACGGACTGTGGGTTGGTAACGAACCCCATCAGCATGGACGTGCCGTCTGCTGACGTGAACACGTAGGCGTAGGCACCCACCTCGGGCATCACGTACACACCACCGCCGTGGTCGGGGTGGCAGTACAGCGAGGCAAAGGGCATCTCCGCATGAGGCTTGTGCGTGAACACCCCCATGAGGCTCACCGTGAACTCGGTGGTGTTCACATCGGTAACTTCGCACAGCTCCAGCCGCCCTGGGCGCGACGCCTGCTCAGGGGATTTAGAGAGCCCACTCATTAGTACGGGCTCTTGGAGCCTGAGTCGGGCTTACCGAACTCAGCTGTGTACGCAATGCCGGGAGCCGGGTGGACCCCATGGATGTCCGACTTCCAACCCTCGTTCGCCGCGCGGGTGAAGGTCTCCTTGAGCTTCCGGTACTGCAGTCGAGCAATCCAGTCCGTGGTCTGGTCCAGGGCCAGGGTCTCGACGCCGCGGAGAACGGGGACGACCTTGACGGTCTCCTTCCCCTTGTTGGCTCGGTTGAGGGCGTTCACCTTCGTCAAACTCACGTAGTCATTACGGATGATGCCCTCCTCGTCGCCCACTTCACCGGGGTCTTCTACAACACCCAAGTTCGTAAGCGCGCGGACGACGACCTCGACGTTTCGCTTCTTGACCCCCGCCTCCGCATACACCCCGTGGACCTCGTCGGTCAGGTAACGCTGCACCCGGTCCAGGTTGGTCAGCGTCAATAGCTCTCGGGGGTCAACCGGCCCCGAGCTGAGGGCATCACCCTTCTTGACCGTAGCGCCCACCTTGAACTGGAGTGTCCGACCGTGCGGTATGTAGTGCTCCTCGCCGCCGACAGTGATGTCGTAACCGCCCACCGCGCTCTTCGCTATCTTGCCCACGCGCCCGGGGACCTGAGCCAACGTGGCCTTCCCCGGCAGGGTCTGAGGAATCTTCAAGAGCTGCTTCACGCGTTCGATGCCACCCACCACAGAGCTACCGCCCGCACCGGAAGCGCCGCCTGTGTGGAACACCCGCATACTCAGCTGCGTACCGACCTCACCGATAGCCTGACCAGCGATGACCCCGATGTTTGTCCCGAGCGCAACGGGGCCACCCCCGTCCATAGCGCCGTAGCACTTCGCGCACATCCCCTGGTGGGACTCACACTTCGTCGGCGACCGGACAACCAGACCGTCCACACGCGCGGCCTTGAGACTTGTAACCATCTGCGGCGTGATGAGACTTCCTGCCCGGAACGACTGCCCCTTCGCCTTGACTCCCTTGACGAGAACGCGGTCTACAAGGTCGCTGTCCCCAATCTTCATGTGGATGCCCGTGGTCGTTCCGCAGTCCTCGACGGTGATGACCTGTGGGATGGCCGTGTTCACAATCTGCTTGGAGAGCGCTCCCGGCTCACTCACGGACTGCACCTTCTCGATAAGCCCCTTCCGCGCACCGGACGACGCCGTCCAGTAGCCCGCGGTGGAGAGCCCTTCTGCGTAGGACTTAGTCACAGGAACAGGGATGATACGTCCGTCCGCGTTCTCCATCAGGAGGGGCGCGATGATGAGCTGCTGGAGCTGGGACCAGCCCGGCTTCACGCCCGCCTTGTACATGGTGTACAGCCGGTTCCCAGTAGCCTGCAGGTACTTCTCCGCGTCGTTTTTGATGTCAGCCGTCGCCTTTTGGTACAGCGCGACAACCTTGCCGTCCTGCTCTTTCCGTGTGCCGCCCGCCCCGCGGACCACCTTCTCGCGTGCCTGCGCGACCTTCAGGTGCTTATCCCGAATCGTGCTCAGGGTATTGAAGTCGTCAGAATCAAAACTGAACCCGCTGCTGTAGGCGAACCCGAAGCCGAGGTCCTTCAGCTTGTCTACAGAGTTAGCGAACTGCGCAGGATGGTCGGTGGCTAGGTCCCGCAGCACACCTTGGAGGCTCTTATTATTCAGGGTGAAGTCCGCATCCTCCAGCAGTTCCGCGGTTCGCAGACTCGCAGGAAGGGCACCCGCAATCTTCAATCGCCCGGCGGTGGTCTTCTTCCCGTCCACTGTGACCACATCGGTCATGGCGATGTCGCCCTTGTTGGCCGCGTCGATGGCGTCCTTGTTGCTCGCGAACTTCTCCCGGGAGCGCTTCCCGAACTGCGTGAGCATGAACAGCCCCAGCTGCCCCTCCAGCGAGGGTTGGTACATGACCTTCCCGGTCGAGGGGTTGAAGAGGTTCTTGCTGGGCATCATCTTGTACGCCTCGTCGACCGCGCCCTGCGAGATAGGCACGAACACCCCCATCGCGTCCCCGTCGAAGTCAGCGTTGAAGCCCCCCACCACCAACGGGTGGATATGGATGGCCTTCTCGTCGTCGATGATGCGCGCCTTGAACGCCATGATGCCGAACTTGTGCAGCACCGGGTCTCGCTTGAAGAGGACCGGGCGCTTGGAGGCCACGACCGCGAGCGCCTTGTTCGCCAGCGACGTGTCCTTCTCGATTTCTTCCCGCGCCTGGAGAGGTGTGTAGCCCATGGCCACCATCTCCTTGACGACGAAGGGCCGGAAGATTTTCATCGCCCCCTTCTTCGGGAGGCCCATCTCGTCCAGGTGCAGGCTCATATCCGGGACGATGACCGACCGCATGGTCAGGTCCTGCTTGCGGTCGAGGATGGCCTTGTGGAAGTAGCTCTCCTTGGGCGAGGTGCGCCCTGAGAGGATGTTGAGGATGCCAGGGGGCCTGGGCTGCCCATCAGTCGTCAAACCCTGGTCAGAGGCCGTGGCGGTACCCATGAGTGCTTCGACGGCGCTGTACAGTTCAGTGCGGAGCTTGAACAGCTCCGCGTCCGGCAGAACCCCTTTGGCTGCCTTCAGCTGGTCACTCAGCAACGAGACATCCCGGTAGAGCAGGTTGAGTCCGTCCACGTTGAGGTCACCCGCCTCCATCACAGAAATGGGGCGGAACTGCGGCGGAACGACCGGAAGGTTCTCCAGGACGTACGCCTCTCTAGCTGACAGCCCCGTCTTGTTGAGCATCAGGAGGTACTTGATTCTCTTGTTGACCTTGTCGAGGCTGCTGCGGCGAGCGGTCTTGATTTCTTCCTTGGCCGCGGTCAGCTCCTTGTCGACTTCGATGCCGGACAGTGCCGCTGCAAGGGCAGCGGGCCCGGTAGCCCCGCCCTCCTCTGTGACCTTGCCATCCTTGTCCAGCGAGACCTTCCCCGCGAGGATGCCGTCGTACTGCTTACCAGTGAGCCCGAGCAGCGACCGAATACCCTTCTCAAAGAGGGGGTTGGGCATGGACTCAGCCAGGACCAAGTGGCTCCAGTTCTTCCCGCCAACGCCGCCTGTGATTTCCTCATCGAAGAGGCCGCCCTTCTCCGGGCGCAGGTCCTTACCACGGACCACCTTGCCGCCGTCCTCCAACGCACCGGACGACATCTCAGTAATCTGCTTGTCGGTCATGGGGAGCACGACAAGCTCGTTGCCGTGCTTCTCGACGTTGACTCCGAGCCCGTTGAGGTACCCGAGAAACTTCTCGTACGCAAACGACGGGCGGGGCGCGGGAAGCATCTGCCCTGTCTGAATGGCCGTCCAGATTTCGTCCTGGGACCGGTCTGAGTTCCCAACCAGGAAGCCGCGAACGAAGTACCTGTGCGTATCCTCCACCTCCAAATTGAACAAGTACTTCCCCCGCCATTCCGGCAGGTCTCCCAAGCACCCAGCAGGCTCAACTGCGTCAACCGGGGTCTCCACCAATCCCGGGGCACCAGGAGCAGAAAACTCAACCAGCTTCTGCCCAATAGGGGCCACCACATCGCAGGTCTTGTAAGACAAACTAGGGTGAAGGTACGGACCCAGCTTGCTCAAGAAGTGCTCTGCGGCCACTCCGTGCTTCTTGAGGTGGTCGACGTTGTCGTTGAAGTGCACCTCCGTCAGCCGCTCGATAGCCGCGATGGCAGACTTCCGCTCATCCGAGTTCATCGAGTAGACCGCAAGACCCGCCTGCACACCGCCGCCATTACTCAGCGAACGATACCCACAGCCATCGTCCTGGAACCAAATTGCCAATGACCTCAACGTCAGCAGGTCCCACACCTCCTGTGGGAAGCGCCTCTCCCCAGAGGCATAAAACTGACGATGCAATTTCAGGAACTCAGGCGTAGCGAAGCTGGACCACTCCACCATCTGCTGCCCACAGCTGAAGCCTTGGTACCCCGCGGTGTATTCCCGCAGCTCTCGGTGCGTGAACGAACTCAGTGCATCCGCCTTGAACTGGAGATACTCCCGCTGCTTCACCGAATGGCGTTCCTGGAAGTAAGGAAACCGCGAAGTCTCCTTCTGCGCCATGTAACCATCCCCCAGGAGTGAGCCCAGCAGAAGGTCATGCTGGCCCTCCGAAAGCTCGTTTCCCCAGGTGAGTATGGCATCCACCCCAGGGCGGAGGTCTTTCGCCCACACCTTCTCCAGCTGCCCCTCGCGCCGAACGTAGAACTGGTGCTCCTCGGTACAGAGAACCGTCCCTTTCACGAAGGCAAACTCGCCGCTCCGCCTGCGGTGCGCCGTAACACGCACAAGCCGGTCCTGCTCCCCGTTACGCCTCCAGTAATTCTTGATGGGCCGGTAGCACAGCCCTTCTTCGTCCGACCACGTCAGCACCTTGACCGGGAGGCGATTGGTGACAATCTTTCCAATCTCGATTTCGCCTTGGTCGGTCAGCACCTTCTCGTGATACGGGAAGCACTTCCACGACAGAGCGTCGCGGATGTTGTTGACCGCGCCGTGGGCAATCATCGCGTAGAGGCCCAGCTCGCCGTACCGCTGAGCGCCGTCGTTACCACCGTAGGTACCTCGCGGCACCATGTTGGCGTTGTAAGCATGCCCGTAGCCGTGCGCGCGGGCAGACAGCTTCTTGTCGACTTGGTGTTCCTGCTTGAGGATGTACTGGTGCCCCGTCATGACTGGGCCCAGGCTCTTCCCCGTCTCCGGGTCGAACAGCTCCGTCGTCTCCGACAGGCCCTTCTTCTCCAGGATTTGGTCAATGAGCCCCTTGTAACCGGTCTCGTACTCGTAGGGTTCAATCCAGATGCGCTTCGAGCCCTTCCCGGACTTGATTGTCCGGTAGTGCCCCTTGACCTGGACGATCTTGGTGGACACGTCGCCCACGCTGATGCGGTGCCCCTCGTCGCCATCGAAGTTCGAGACCGCGTAGGGCTTCCCGTCCTCGACCGCTGCGAGCGTGATGGCGTTCTCCAGGACCTGCCCAGGATTGATGCGCCCAGGAACACCCGAGGGGTTCAGCACAATCTCCAGCGGGGCACCATCGCCATCCCGGGGCATCTCCTCGTCCGGGAGGATGGCAACCACGACGCCTTTGTTCCCATGGCGTGAGGTCAGCTTGTCGCCGATGTCGGCCTCTTCTGCCGTCTTGACGTAAGCGACGACCTCTTTGCCGTTACGCACGACCTCCGTGACCACACCCGTGTACGGCTTGTTCCACGTGAGCGAGCGGTCCCTGTAGGGCTTGGCCAAGCTCTTGTGGATGCCCTTGAGCATGATTTGCTCTGCCGAAGGGTCCGCCTCCTTGAGCACTGTGGCAATCACGTCACCAGGGCGGACGATTTCGCCACGCTTGATGACCCCATCCTCGTCGAGCTTGGCGGCGTTCGCGTCAGAGACAACCCCGGGGAAGTTCGCACGGAACTTCTTCAGCCCCATCATCATCCCGGTGTCCAGGTACACACGCGGCTTGTGCAGGTGCTCACTGGTGAGCTTCTTGGCGGCCGTCTCACTAATGGTGATGCCGTCCTCGTAGTTGAGCCCCTTGTACGCCAGATAGCCCACGCGCAGATTGGTGCCCATCGAGAGGACGCCGCCCTTGGTGAAGCTAGTGTCAGCGATGACGTCGTCCTTCTTGACCTCGTCGCCCTTCTGCACCAGGGGCTTGCTGGTAACGAACGCCTTGGAGTCGTTGAGGGGGTAGTTATCGTAGAGCTGGACAACGTGCTTCTTGCCGTCGTCCCCTGCCACCACAATGCGCTCGGCTTCGACCGACTTCACCGTCCCGGACACCGGGCTGGCGTGTGACTGCATTTGGCCGAGAATCTTCTCCCAGGTGTCCCATGCCGGCTGGTCCGAGCCAGAAGCCACCTGAAGAAGGGGCTCCTCGGGGTTCTTCAGCGGAACCGTCTGCTCCATGTGACGCGCAGCCATTCCCGCACGGTTCGCTTGGTCAGAGGGCAAGAACGGTATGAGGTTCGCAGTGAATGAGAACATCGCCTTGGGAGATCGCAGAACATAGTCCACCTCGTTGGCTTTCACATTGGTGGGGTCACCCTCACCCCCGCGGATGACCGTGATGAGGTCTTTCCGAGGCTTGAAGGTCTTTCCGTCTCCCGTGTCGTACTGGTCGGGAAAGGCCAGCGTCTTCCCGTGCAGCTCCGTGGGGGAGACATCCGCCCACTTGCTGTTCTTCACGTCCCACACCTTGATGACCGGCTCGTTGCCTCGCTTGGAGACACCCAGCGTCAGGTGCGTGGTGATACCACTTCGGGTCCCCTCCGGGCTGTGAAACGGGTCAGTGAAGCCCATCTGGCTAGAGTCCAGCATCTTGGCAGAATGACTGACCGCGTTCTCCGTGCTGATACCGCCGGTGCCCATCAGGGTGGCTTTGAGGTGCCCGCCAATCATGTCGACCGGGTTCAGCTGTGAGGGGCGCTGAGACAGGGAGGTCGAGGTGAAGAACGACTTGACCGGGACGTTGAAAACGTCAGGGGTCACAATCTTGCGGATGTCGTCACGGCGGTCCAGGTTGTTGCGGATCTTCCGCTCCACCCGACGACGCGAGTTCTTGATGCGCTCCGGGAGGTGGTCGGCCACCGTCCACAGCTCCTTGAACCGGAGGGAGTCACGGTTGTCCACCTCGGCCGTCCCACGAGAAACGCCGAGCAGCTTATTAGCCGCTAATAGCAGCGCCTCGCCGGTGACGGTCGTGAAGCCCTTGCCCAAGGTGACGCTGGTGGTGTCCGGGCGAAGCTCGGTCGCCGCGAACGACTCACGTACAACATCCTCGACCTCCTCGGGAGTGGTCGCTTCGGACCGGGGGTTCAGGGTCTTGGCGAGCTTCGCCATCTGCCCTTTGCGCTGAAGGCGTGCGGCGGTCTGGTAGACCTCCGGCCCCCAGGCCGTCTCCATCTCCTCGGCGCTGATACCCAGTGTCTGAAGAAGGGGCACGAGGGGCGTGTTGGTCGTCCCGTGGGTGGCCAGGAACTGGCGCTTCTTGGGGTCGAAGCTCACACGGAACCCGCGGCCCTTGCTCAGGTTGAACTGGGTCTCCAGTCCGCCGTTAGCCTTCATACGTGTGTACGCGCCGGCCTTGAGGCGCCACTGGTTGTCTGCTTGGTACTCCGTCCCGTCCACGATGAACGAGTACCGGCGGGTGTAGTGCGGCAGATTCAGCAGCCGCACGCCCTTGGTTTTCGACACCACTTTGCCGGAGGCTTTGTCCACCAGCTCCATGTCCGCGAGGATGGGGACCGCCCATGTCCGATTGCGGACCCTGGCCCGCTTTTGAGCGTGTATGTCGTCGATGTGGACGTTGGGCCCAGCATAGACGTTTGTAGCGCGCAAGATGCGCGTCCGCCCCTCAATCGGGAGGGTGTCTTTGAGAACCTGGATTGTGCCGTCTTTGAGGGCTTGCATCGCCCTCTCTGGGTCCAGGGTATGGATATCCGCCATCGGGGAAAAGCCTCTGTTTTGGGGCGTACCTTCGCCCATACTAGCAGCGCACGGCCTGCGCTAAACAGGTTCTCCTTCTTGGTATAAGAATTACGAACAAGGAAGAATACTCTTCCGACGTTCGCAGTCACTGTGTGAGAGGAGCCCAGTTTTTTATGAAAGCAATCACAAACACGTCCACAACGAAGGACCTGGAACGCGGGACCGAAGACGCGCTCACCCCCGTTCAGAAGTAGGGTGAACCCAAAATTCATCCCGCTGAGGCCGGGGGTAAGCTGTCCGCTTGCCCCGATGCCTTGCTACACCCCCCGGGAGTGTGCTGACTGCCGCTTCTTCGAGAAGCGACGCGCCTGGACGGCCGAGTGGCTGTGCGGTACGTGTCTGGTCGTCGAGGAGGACACCGCTGAGGTGTACTTCTCAAGCGGGAACTGTGAGGAGTGCGGGGGGTTCAGCCCCGTGCTCTGCGCAGTGGTGCTTGCCTCCGCGCGTGACTAGGGTCCGCGCGAGGGTAACTGCTCAGGGTTGGGGCGTAGCCGTACGCCCTGACTTTTTAGGTCCCTGAAAACCAGCTCGTACAGATTCGGGTTGTTGGCCCGCAGCTGCTCCAGCCGGTGATACTGGTCGACCTCTGACATAGCGCTCAACTGCTGGGCGACGGTCCGCGCCGCTACGGCGAGGTTCTGGCCTCCCGCGCTCTCCACCGGCTGCTGCTCTTGCCCCGGCTGAGCCTGCTGCTCTTGCCCAGGCTGCTGCGGCTGGCCCTGTTGAGCCTGCTGCCCCGCAGCACCCTGCTGCTCCTGCCCTTGCTGCTGTTGCTGCTCCGGCGTCGCCATGCCGTTCTGGTTCAGAATCTCCTGCTGCTGCACCTGCGCCTGTGCGCCGTACTTGGCCTGGATAATCTGCGCCTCGCCTTGCGCCGCCGCTTGGTCGACAATCTGCTGGCGCGATACACGCGCCTGGACCGACCGCTCGGTCTTGAGCAGCGTCTGCTCCCGGTCGTAGTCGAAGTCCCGAGACTGTAGCAACGACCGCTGCGAGATGAGCCCACCCTGCGACAGCTGCAGGTCGTACGACGCGCGCTGGATGTCGTCCGCCATCTTGAACGGGCGGAACCTCATCCCAATAGGCGTTTTGTCACACCCACCGGCAATGGCATCCCGGATGAAGTGAACCAACCGCAGCATGTCTTGACGGTTGCCAAGGAACTCGTTCTCAAGCGCCTTGAGGTTCACGCTCGCGCCGCTGTACTGGGCCTCCCCGTAGAAGAACGAGGTGGGCACACCCATGCCCGCTACGATTTGGTCGAAGTAGACCCGCAGCTCCTGGTGGAGCAGCATGGCCCGGCCCTGCCCACCGATGAGCTGGTAGCCGAGCGGGAACCCGAGGACCGGGATGTGGTTGGGGTCCTGGCGCCACTTGGTGACCTGAAGCTCGACCTCCTTCTGCCAGCTCTTCAGGTTGACCTGGGAGTAGAAGTTGTTGCCGTCTCCGGTGACCTGCGGGTAGAGCACACGCATGGGGACGATGTGCTCCATGCACACCGCTTCCTGGCTCTTCCGCAGGACCTGCGTGAAGAAGATGTCCTTCAGGACCGGCAGGACAAGCGGGGCGCCCCAGCCCTGGTCCCCCGGGTTCGTGCTGATGGACGCCCTCCGCGAGTGGAAGATTTTGTCCGACTCGATGAGGATGGCCTTCTTTTTACGTATCGCGTCGATGAACGTCTGGGGGACGTTCTGCACCACGTCAGGAATGCCAAGAGTAATCTGGTTCCGCAGATACTGGGGCATCCGGTAGAAGTACCGGGAACGCCCAGTTATCTCGTTGTACTCGATCTCGATTACCCGCGGGTTCCACCGGACCAGCCGCACCGCTTCGAGGTTCTTCTGGTACTCGTCGTGTACCTTCGCCTCGTGCTGGGTATCGCACTCCTGGCAGTGCAGCATGAACTTCGTGTCGCGCCACTGGTACTTAGCTTTGGACGCCTCGACCGCGTGCTGGCACTGACGACACGTCAGCTTCTTCACGAACGGGAATGAGACCGTACAGAACGAGTTGCCGAACGTGTACCTGTCCAGGTTCTGCTCGACCAGGAACTGGCGGATGCGCAGCTTGGTCTCGAACAGGTCCCGCCACTCTTCGACCAGCCCCTCGTTCCCCTCGTCGAACATGATGTCCGTGATGGGGTACGCCGCGAGGCGACTCGTCACCGTCGAGATGATGGGGTTGGTACGCTGGTAGTAGGCACACCACTCGAACGTCTCCCGGATAGTCGACGGGAGGTAGTTCTCAGCGATGTCGAAGAACGGTGACGGGTAGAACGCCTCAGGCCGCCCCACTGACGAGGCGCGGGCCTGCCTACCGGCCGAAGGGGCTGTAATGACGGACATGCTTAACTCAACAACCTGCTGGACTGCTCGATGAACAGGGCATTCTGCTTCCGCACAAAGGCTACTATAGCCTGGGACTTAGCGGCTTGCAGGCCGATGGCCGAGCGAGCGTCTACGCCCGGCGAGTTATTAGCGACTAATAGCCGCACCGCATCCTGCATGGACGAGGTACTGCCCTCGCCCAGCTTCTGCACGTAGTCGTTACACGGCTCAAGCGGCCCGGGGCCGTAGACATACCCCGCCGAGAACATCCCGGCGGCGACGTACTTGTAGACCTCTTTCGACACCTTGACGTCTTGGCGCAGCGAGGAGAGCACGTCGAGGGCGAAGGCACACTGCAGCGGGTTGGCCTGCTGCACCATGTCAAAGCGTGGGGGTAGGCCGCGAAGACCCAGGGCTACATTCTCGAAGATGTCCCACGCCTCGTACGGCGCAGAAGCCACCATGCTCGACCGGATAGCCTGAATCTTGTTGCGGGAAGCCGCAGAAGGTGTGCGCCCGAAGGACAGGTAAATCTCCGCCCAGACGGTCTCAGGCTCCCAGCCGAGGTACTCCGTCTTGAAGGTCTTGAGGAGGATTAGTCCAAGAACGAGCGGATGTGTCTCGCTGTTCGTGAACGCTTCCGGTATCGCCTCCGGTCCTGTGGGCCCGAGAGCGGAGATTTCTTCAGGGCGCATCCATCATCCCGGCAATCACCGCCTTGTGCGGGTCCGGGAGGCTTCCCAGGACACTCACAGGGTCGGCTGCGAACTGCTGGGCGAACTCTGCACCAAACTCACCCTCAAGTCGAGAGCCCGCTCCCTGTGCGAAAGAAACGATGTCGTCGCCGCTGTAGTCCCGCCCACCGATGGACACGTTGACCGACGCGGTCTTGGTGTGCCCCTCGTAGGGGGCGCCGTAGATGGAGTACACCGGGTCCGGGATGCTGCGGCCGTAGTACTGCGTGAGCTGGAGAGTGCTATCGAACAGCTCCAGGGAAGCGACCGCCTCCTCAGCAGTGAACTCGCCCGAGGCCGTCTTCTCCTTCAGCGTGTCGAGCACCTTCGAGGGCTCAGGGGACCAACCCGTCGCGAGCTTGCGCGCGTCGATAGCCATACTGAGGTTCTGGCCGACCTCCGTGCCAGCGTAGTCCTTCAGCTCCGGAACGGTGTCGAGGTCGACGCCGGCTTCCTTCACCATGAAGGCCAGCCGCTGCTTGCCTCGGGGGCTGCAGCCAGCGAACTCGTCACGGAGGTGCTCGATGGACGGGTCCGTCTCCAGCTCGAACAGCGCGGCCAGCGCGTGGTCGTCCGCGGCGGCACTGGTGAGGATGTCGATAGGCGAAGCGATCTTCTCCATCTCGTTGTACGCCGGAAGACCGAACGCATCGAGGGCAGTCTCCAGCTTCGCCGAGGCTTCCTTCCGCAGCTCCTCCGGGAGATGCATCCCGCAAGACACGAAGTAGAGGAGTGAAGCCGCAGTATTCCCCGCGTCCATCAGCGGGAACTTGGCGGCCAAACCAGACGCGGTCTTGACGAAGACAGCGTAATCGCTAGGATGCTTGACAGTCACATCCGACAGATTGACAGCGGTCTCGAAGACGGCAGGGGTTTTACCCCCCAGCCGGTCCCGAAGCAGCTGTCCGCCGTCGTCGTACTGGTCAACAATCCGGAGGTCGAGCGTATCCATGTGCACCCTCACAAGCGGCGTCCGCTTTTCGGTATAAGCTGCTCAGAGCAACAAGAGAAGCTTACACGACGTGCGAATGGGAGAAAAGCAGAGGTGACCTTCGATGCTCTGCTAAAAGCCGCGATAACCGACGCGGGGTACTCCTCCCTCAGGACGTTCTCAATAGACGCAGGCATCGCCCGAGAGTCCGTACGTGCGTACACCGCAGGTGACCGGATACCGAGTAACGCCAAACTAGAACAGATGGGGGATGTCCTCGGTATCCGCGAGGCACCAACTTACACCCAGCTGGAGCTTGCTCTGGCTACCGCCCGGCTCCAAAAGAAGAGCGGAGCAAACCAAAAGTACGGAGTTCAAGCCACCGCGGCGCTGAAGACCGCTGACCCCGCTGATGACCTACCAACCCACCGTATCGAGGCCCTGGTAACAATGTTCTTCGACCACGGACACCGAGAGCGTACTCCCGAAATCGAGTACTTCATCCGTGAACAAATCACCCGACTTCTGACTGATGTCTGAGGACATCCGTCGCACCTCCGGCGCTAAGTTCGTCTTCCTTAGCTTCTCTGAGGTCGACCAAGTTGGACAAGCACTAAGGGAACTACTTGCCACCTGGGGTCCAGGTTGGCGAATAACCCGCCCGAGCACCAGCTCACATCCGTTTCTACGCATCGAGTTCCTACCCAGTAACTGGGTTTGGGACCGAGCTGACAGAGAGTTCTCCACCGGCCCCAAGTGGGCCAAAATGGAGGCGTACTACCTAATGCTTCTCCTACAGGAGCACGGTACACAGATCCTCGCAGGGCGAGGGTGTGGTCTCGGTCAGTACTTTGAAGACGGGTCTACAGAACGCCAGGACACCACTCTCTACACAGCGAACGTAGAGCGTGCCCACAGTGTCCACTACGTCTTCTCCTGCCCCCCGGGGTTGGAGCCTCAAGACGCGATTCGCATTCATGGAGGCGTGCCCCTAGCGGGCGCGGTCACATGGGGAAAGTCAGCCGTAAATACGCTGGCGCCCCTCACCCCTCCTGGAGCAGAATTAGAAAATGCGCATTCTGAGACCCCAGCAGGTTCCGACGACGCCCTGCCCTGAGCAGGACGACGGAGCCGGCTTCAAAGATCGTGCGGTAGCCTCAGCAAGTCTGTGGCTGCCGCCCTGCGTGGATGATGTGGACTGGGCTCGTATCGAGGAGCGCAGCGTCGTCACACCTAAGCTTACATATGACCCGCGTCCGCTCATGACGACCCGAGCGGGGGCCACAATCAAAGGACCTGACGGGAAACCCATGCGCTTCGGGGAACTCCCGGAGCAAGTACCAATCTCCTTAGTGCGCGAGCTGGACGGCCACTTGGTGGTCCCCCGATACCTGTGCTCCGAAGAAACCGACAAGGTGGACTTCGAGTCCCCACAACTTGAGGACGTCTGGAGTCAGATTGACTTCGGCAGCAGGATTGAGCCCAGGAACGTCGCCCAGAAAGCGGCATGGGAGGCCCTCTCCGAAGCCGGTAACGGCACCCTCAAGCTATCGTGCGGCAAAGGGAAGACCGTGATGAGCCTGAAGAAGCTCGCGCAGCGGGGCTTCCCTGGCATCGTTCTGGTAAACAACCGCGGGCTGGCGCACCAGTGGAAGCTCAGCGCTATGAAGTTCTTGGACCTGGAGGACAAGGACATCGGGATGGTCACCTCCGGGCTATCCCACCGCGACGCCTACCACATCCCGGACAACCCGAAACTTCTCGCAAAAGCGCTCGTGGACTGTGACTCGGAAATGGTCCAACTGATCCAGCAGCTGGAAAAGGTTGCAGGCCCGGGGTTTAACCCCCTCTCCGGGAAGCACGTCCAGGCGCTGGTAAACCGCATCTGCACCCCCATAGAGCGGCTCGACTATGAGGCCGGGCGGGCCAAGTGTCTGCACGCCTGGGCAGACGAGGGTAAAGCGCCCTTCACCCTGCTGCGGGACTACCGGGAGGTGCTCTTCAAGCACCGGCTCCTTCGGGACCGCATCGACGGGGAGACATCTGTCTGGAACCGCCCGTTGGTCATCAGCACCATCCAGTCCCTGGTGAGCGGGCTCGACGATTTCCCGCAGTGGATACGACAGCGGTTCGGGTCCGTCTTCTTTGATGAGGGGCACCACCTCCCTGCTGCCACGTTCATTCGGGCTATCGATGTGTTCCATGGTGCCCGGTTCAGCCTCACAGCTACACCAGAGCGCGACGACGGGCTTGAGGCCCTCATGTACGCACACACGGGTGGGGTCATCTACGAGGACATGGAGCCTGAATATCCAGCGGCTCTTTACTTCAAGGACCTGCCCACCCGGCTGGCGACGGAAGACAAGGCTGTCCGCAAGGCTGTGTTCGACCGGCAGAGACGCATCAACCTCGGCATGCTCTACCAGTACCTCGCTATGGACCGCATCCGGAATCGACAAATCATCCGGCAGATGGTCATCCCCGCGCTGAACAAGGGCCGGGATGTATTGGTCCTGGCCCATGCGCAGGCCCACCCGGAGCAGTTGGCGAAGGCGCTGCTACAGGTGAGTCCCACCTTGGCGAAAGCCTCAGGGGTCGGAGTCATCACTGGAGAGACCTCCGGGATTGACCGTGTTCGGATCCTCGCAAGCTGCCGGGCATGCTTCGCCACAATGGGGGTTGCCCTGGAGGGGCTGGACGCGCCGAAGAAGGACACGGTCGTGATGGCGAGCGCCTTCACCTCCTGGCGAATGCTGGTCCAGAGCAAGGGGCGCATCGAGCGGCTCTTTGAGGGCAAGCCCCAGCCGCTCTACCTCATCGTCTCTGACACAAAGATAGACATCCTGAAAGGGATGTCCTGGGCACTGAAAAGGAAGCTACAGCGCAATGGCCTTGATTACAGCGGTTGACCCCCCGCTCTCTGACAAGCTGTGGGCGGTACAGAGGTGCTGGGCTAGTTGCGACAAGTGCGGGCTCTCGAAGTTCCGCTCTATGCCCGCCTACACCAAGGCGGAGCATGGGCCGCGCAAGCCAGAGCTTCTGTTCGTCACAGACCGCTTTGACCCCGCCGTTCTACAGACTCGTGAGTTCCCCACTGGAAACTACGAGGGGGTCTTACGCACCCTGCTGTCGAGCTTCGGCCACATCCCTGCGGACTACTGGTTCACGCCCGCAACCCTGTGCCCTACAACCGTTCCTGACCCCGACGACTGGCGGCCTCTTGAGTTGATGCCTGTCCCCAACCGGGCGCAAGTGTCGGCTTGTCGGCCGCGCCTACACGAGGAGATTCGGCTGCTCTGCCCGGAGATCATTGTGTGTCTTGGGAAGATGGCTGTTGAGGCTGTTTTCCCGAAGAACCCTCCCAAGTTTGTTCCCAACCTGGGGGAGATTGTAGAGCCACAAGTTTCTGGTGGTCTGTCCCCCATGGTAGTACCCTGCATGGTGACCTACAGCCTCAGTCATCTGTATCGAAATTGGGACATGTCAGAGGGCGGTTTGTGGAACACCGCCTTCAATCACATACAGCAAGCATCCGTCATCGCTAGGCACCTCCGCGAACAGCGGGGTGAAAATATTAGCGACTAATAATGGAGTCCGAAAATGCGTTCGACCCTTCGCCGCCGTCGTCTCACTCAGCCTGAGGTTGCGACCGTCACCCCCGTCGTCGAGACAGGCGCCATCACCGCCGCCGAGACCGCCGCCCAGGCCAAGATTGATGCGCGAGACCGCATCATCGCCGTGATGAAGGAGTTCATGGCTGAGAACCGGCCTGTCTTCACGCAGTTCATGGAGCTGACCGCCCGCGCCGAGACGGCAGAGGCGGAAGCCAAGGAGGCCATCCTCGCCATCGAGACCAGCGAGACCTGGAACTACAGCGAGACGACTCGCGGGGCCAAGCCCAGCACCCCGGTCTTCGACATCGCCCTCTTGCCCAACGAGGTCCTCCTCACCCCCGGCATCATCAGGAGCATCGACAACGTCAAGCTGGAACAGATGGCCACGGGTACCCTGGCGCACTACGCCCAGGAGCTGGCCAACGCCAAGAAGCCGAACCCCAAGAACCCCTCGGTCAGCTTCGCGAACAAGACGCCCGCGTCCAAGAGCCTGAAGAAGCTCCTCGACTAGGTGCTCCGCATAGAGGCTGTCTTCAAGGTGGGGCCGGTTCACATAGGTGACTCGGTCTTCCACCCACCCGACCTACTGCACCACATGACCGAGGAGCTGCCCGTGAGGAAGATGAGGAAGCGAGCTGCGCCCGACCCCCCAACGCGGCCAGAGAAGCACGCAAACACCCCCTGCTGGCATCCAGTGGGGGCCACCATGCGTGCTCGGGGGAGGGCCTCCGGCGCGACGCACTACGGTCCGGGGGCGTGGGACAAAATCCCGTACACCCTCGAAGTAACCGGAGAGGTCGAACTCTACACGCCGGCTGCGTACACCCTCGAAGAGGTCCGTGAGACGCAGGACATCGCTGCCCAGCTCGCGAAGGGAGCAGTCCTCCGACACCTGCAGCCGTTTCACGAGGACCTCGTCGAGCAAATCAGAACAACCCTTTTCCCGGAGCTATTCAATGGCCGATGAGCCTCTTGTCGAGATGCCGCAAGTGATCGCCAACGGGTGTCACCTGCTCAGCGTCAGCCTCGACTTCCAAAGTGGGGGCATGGTGCTGGCGGAGCCCAACATCACAGCCTTCGTTGCCCTGACACAAACCAAAGAAGGCGAGCAGCCGCGGGAGCTGGGTCGGATGGAACTTCGCGATGTCGGGGAGTTCGTTGAGGATGAAGCCCAGGCGCTGGTCTCCAAGCTCATCCCCACCATCATGGGCATCCTCGCCAAGGGAAATCCGGAGACCTGACGTGGCGGCAAACTGGGAACTTCAACTGGTGTCAGCCATCTTGTCCGCCGAGGACAGGAAGGAAGCGATGGCGTACGCGCTGGAGAATGGCATCAGGCTGGAGCTATTCGGCACCATGGCCCCGAGCACTGTGTGGGCCTGGATGCACAGCGTGTATACGAACCGGCGACGGTTTGGGGCTGTGCCTTCCCGCCAGAAGGCTTTGGAGCAGTTCAAAAACCTTGAGCTGCCTACGCCCATAGAGGAGCTAGAGACCCTTGTAGACTACGTCAAGTCCTCCCACATCCACCGTAAGACCACCTTGCTGGTGGCTGACTGGGAGGCCGAGGCCAAAGCCAACCCCATCCAGGCGCTCACGGAACTCAAGAGCAAGCTCGACACACTCACCGAAACCGAGATTAGGTCGGACGACGTCGTCTGGCGTGAGCGCGCGTTCACTGACCTACTGGAGAACCTTGGAGCGAAAGATGAGAACGCCGGCCTAACGGGGCTTCCTTTCCCGTGGGCGGTCATGAACGAGAACACCGGGGGACTTCAGCCAGGAGACCTTGTGCTCTTGTGGGCGCTGCCCAAGTCGAAAAAGACCTGGATAGGTCTCGTGATGGCGAACTACCTGATGGAGTGCGGGTACCGGGTCCTCGTCTACTCCAAGGAGATGGTGTGGGACAAGATTCGGGACCGGATTGCCTGCATCAAAGCGATGATTGGATACGCAGGCTTCACGAAGAACACCCTGCGTGCCGATGAGCGCTTCAGGCTGCTTGCGGCTATTGAGCAGACGGTCAGCGCTGAGTACCCCGGTGAACTCATCTTCACGAGCTGCGACAGGCCGGATGGGTCCGCTGGTGGCCCCGCAGAACTCCGGGCCAAGATCCAGACGTACAAGCCGCACTTCGTCTTCCTGGACTCCAGCTACATGCTGGAGCTACCGGGGGTCAAAGACGCGTACGACTGGCGGGCCATCGCGGGAATTACCCGCGCTCTGAAGCAAATCAGCAAGTCCACGGGCATTCCCATGCTCGCCATCATGCAGGAGAACGAGCGCCTCGCGCTGAAGTACGGGAACAAGGGCCGCGGCACGGCCTCCATCTCGATGTTCTCCAACATGATTCAGGACGCTGACGTTGGCATCCGGGTAGTCAACCATCCGACTCGCGATGAGACATCGCTGGTGATGGCCGCCTGCCGAGAGACCAACTGGCCGGGCTGTACCATCCACACCAAGCTCTGCCAGAACTTCGACTACGCGCACGACCATCTCTACGGTATCGAGGAGGTCAGCGATGCCGAGGAAGAGGGGATGCCCGACCCGCCAGAGGACCTGCCGGATATTCGACCTGGGGCCTCCTTCGCAGACCAGTACCTGAACCCCGACGCGGACTTCGACCTGAATCCCACCGAGCCTGAACCCGAGGCGTAGCCATGCTGCTGTTCGACACCGTTGAGCTGCTGCGGCCATACATGCGCTTTGGGCACTACGGCGAAGGTGCCCACGACCTTCCTGCCTACTGCCCGTTCCACGAGCGGAGTAGCCGCCCAACGCTCTACATCTACGTGGGGCCGCCCACTGATACCAAGTTCCCTGGGGCGGCGTTCTGCTTCAAGTGCAACGAAGGCTGGTCCCTCCCGGGCCTCCTCAGTGCAGTTGAGGCGCCGAGCAGCATCGTCAAGCAGGTCCGTGACCACCTGGGGCAGCTCCCGAAACCCAAGCGCGACCCTGGAAACCTAGTCGACCTGGAGATGGACACCCTGCCCGAAGCGCTGCTTGGGGCGTACGAGTTCATCCCCAAGGCCCTGCTCGACGACGGCTTCACCCGAGAGACCATCCAGCTCCACGACCTCGGGTTCGACCGGATGAAGAAGCGCATCACGTTTCCCATCCGAAACCACCATGGCCAGTTCGTTGCCCTGTCGGGCCGGGCGGTCCGTGAGTGGGACCCCATGCGCTACAAGGTCTACACAGGGAAAGACTTTGGCATCGGGCAGAAATACGACCCCCCGAAAGGGAAGGTGTTATGGGGGCTCGACAAGTTCTGGATGACCCGCCTCACGGCGGGAAAAGACCTGCCTCCCCTCATCCTATGTGAGGGGTTCAAAGCCAAGATGTGGGTCGAGCAAGCTGGGTTCCCGCACTCCGTCGCGTTGATGGGGACGTGGGTCACAAAAGAGCAGCTTTTCCTCTTGCAATGTATATCAAGCAGGATAATACTACTGCTTGACAATGACATCCCTGGCATCACCGCAGTCAACAAGCAAGCCGAGCGGCTCGTCCGCCAGGGGCTTGAACTGGAGTTTGGGAACTACGGCACCCGGGACGAAATCAGCCCGGACGACCTGAGCATCGAACGAGTGAACCAAGCCATCGATACGAGTCTCACTCTGCGCCAATGGAGAAACTTCCATGACGTCGAGCGGCCTCCGCTGAAGAAATACAATGAGTAAGGAAGGAGTCCCGTCCATGAGTACGTGGGCCGATTGGAGCGCGTCCAACAAGGATGCACAGCAGGCCGCTAAGGCCACCGTGAACAAGCGTCAAGGAACCCCGCCCATCTGGCGACTGCGTCAGGACTTGCGTTGGCGTCCGCAGGCTGACCCCGGGGCTGGTCAGCGGCACCCAAATGTAGCCGCCATCGAGTACGACCCCATCCGCATGCGCTTCGTCATGCAGGAGGATGGCCCCTGGACCCACCTGATGGGGAAGTGGGTGTGGGACGGCAAGCGTAACCGCTTCGTCATCTCCAACTCGTGGAACAACCAGAAGCCCGTCCCCTGTCTGCTCTGGTACGCCTGCGTCAGCGAGGGCGACGAGGAGGAGAAGCAGCGCTTCTTCGCGGACGACATGTACGCCCTGGAGGTCGAGCTTCTCGAAGACTTCCACGTCGAGCAGGTCCCCATGAAGAAGCAGGGCCGGTTCTACGAGAACTGGCACCGCTGCGAGGGCGTAGACGAAGACGGCAAGAGCCTCTGCAAGCGCTGCGACGATGAAGGCGAGACGGTCTTCGGCCGGAAGGTCTTCGTCCTCTTCTTCGACCGCTCGAAGAAGCAGTTCGAGGAGATGATCGAGACCAAGGGCGACGCCTGCGCTGGGTGCCAGGAAGGCACCATCAACGTCTACGGCTACGTCTGCTCCAACGAGGCGTGTGACCACGTCTTCGGGCACAAGAAGAACGGCCCGGAGTACACGGAGCACGAGGCGAAGGCGTGGGAGGAGAATGAGGTCAAGTGCCCCAAGTGCAAGGAAGAGGATTGGCCGACTCCGCTGTTCCGCTGCCTCCACCGGAAGGGGTACGGGAAGAACCGCAAGTGGGTGGCTGGCTGCGACGAGCCCATCTACGAGAACCCGTGGGCCTACACCTACCTCATCAAGACCACCAAGGCAGGGCGGTCGGACTCCTACGCCATCGAGGGGTTTGAGTTCATCGAGGACGGCGACCTGCCCGAGCTGACTGGCATCCCCGCGGCACTGCGGGAGCTGGACATGGAAGAGCTTCTGGGGCGCATCGACCTCAAGAGCCAGAAGTTCGCGCTCAACCTGGATTCCACCCCGTTCGACCTCGACGACGCACAGCAGGTGCTCGACCGCTTCTTCGCGGCCGATGCTGACGTCGAAGACGCGGACTCCATCCCCATCGAAGACGGCGACATGCCCGACATCGACGACCCGACCCCCTACTGACCGGAGTACCCCTTGGGTAAGTTCGCCGTCCTTCCTCCTACCATGCTCATCAAGACGCGGCAGGAGGCCGAAGTCGCCCTCGCCCAGCTGCGCATTGGGAAGGGCGGCAAGCGCTCTCGCGTAGTCGCGATTGACACTGAGACCACCGGCTTGAGCCGGCAACGCGACTACGCGCTCATCATGAGCCTTTCTACCGGGCCGAACCGCTACGCGATATGGCCCGAGGCGTTCTCCTACTTCACGGAGTACCTAGAAGACCCTGAGCTACAGCTGCTCATGTGGAACGCCAACTTCGACACCTGGATGCTGCGGAACGCCGGCATCGACATCTACCGCAACTGCGACCGCACGACCTACCGCGTCTTCGACGCCATGATTATGCACGCGCTGGATTACGACGACCGGCCGCACACACTGAAGTACGCAGCCAAGGAGATGCTCGGCATCGTTATGGTGGACTTCAAGGCCACCTTCGGCGCGCAGATGCGCACCCGGAAGCTGCACGAGATATTCCTGGACCCCGCCAATGAGCCTGTCGTGGCGAACTACGCGGGGCTCGACGCCTACTCAACCTTCGCCCTGGCAGTCGCGCTCCAGAAGAAACTATTAGCGACTAATACTGGTGTCGAGGAGTACCCCACCCTGTGGGACTACTTCCGGCACACCGAGGTCCCCTTCACCCGGGTCCTCTTCGAGTGCGAGAGCAACGGCATCGGGCTGGACAAGCACCGGCTCATCGCAATCGCGCCTGAACTCGACCGCAAGATGATTGCCCTCATGCGGTGGTTCGTGAAGAAGACCAAGAAGGTGGGCATCAACCTCAACTCAAACCCGCAGATGATTGAGCTGTTCTTTGGGGACCTGGGGTACAACCCCCCCTCGTACACCGAGAAAGGTGCCCCACAGCTCCCGCAGAAGTGGTTGTCGCGCATCGCTTCTGATGGTTGTGTCTACGCGGACAAGTTGCTCGCCTACCGCGACCTGAAGAAGAAGCAAGCCACCTACGTGCGTGGGCTGCTCAAGTTGGAGCACCGCGGGCGCATCCACACCACGTACAAGCAAGCTGGTGCTCGTACCGGCCGCCTATCGAGCGCGGATCCGAATTTACAAAATCAACCTGGGTACATCCGCTTCGCCTACATCGCGGGCGAAGAAAAAGTACTAATTGCTAGGGATTACTGCTTCGCAACCGGCACCCTGGTTGACACCCCGCTCGGCCCTCGGCCGATTGAATCTTTGCAGGTGGGGGACCCTGTCTTCTCCTACGACCCTGACAGGCGGGTTCCTGTAGTAGGTACCGTAGATGAGCACCACGCTGTCGGCGTTGAGCCCGTCGTTGAGATTGAGCTGGACAACGGAGAGCGGATTGTCTGCACGGGCGAGCACAAGTTCATGGTTTGTCCTGAGAAGTACGTGGCAGACCCCATTGGCGTAGAGGCGCAGGACCTAATCCCTGGAATGCGCCTGCTTCCTCTGCGGAGGGCGTACGGGGGGACGAACCGAAATTACGAGCATCTCTACGCCCATCAAGCGGTCGTTTATTCCAAGACGCACACAGAGGTAGCGGCCTGGGCGATGGGCGCCCGCCCTGAGGGCTACCACACGCACCACAAGGACGGAGACAGCCTAAACAACCACCCCGATAACCTGGAGTACCTGGACGCCCGCCTGCACCTCTCCGAGCACGCGAAGGAGTCTTGTACGCGTCAATGGCGGGACCCTGAGACGCGTGCAGCCATGCAGTCGGGTATCCGTCAGAGCATCGCCGACCGTGGGGGCTACAACGGGAAAAACAATCCCCGTCATGGCGACCGTAGGGGGCGGGTGTACACCGCCTGCCTGTTCTGTGACCAACCGATAGAGACATTCGCTTCTACGAAGAAGAAGTACTGCTCCCGTACCTGTTACTTCGACCACAAAAGACAGGGAGGAAACCACAAGGTCGTAGCTGTCCGGCAGCTGCAAGTAAACCAGCAGGTGTGGAGCATCGGAGTAGCGCCGCACAGAAACTACGCGCTGGCTGCAGGGGTCTTCGTAAAGAACAGCCAACTGGAGATGCGCATCGTCGCGCACTTCAGCCAGGAGCCCAATCTCATCCAGGCTATCCGTAGTGGGCAGGATGTCCACTGCTCCTGCGCCGCGCTCATGTTCAAGCTGCCTTACGACGAAATCATGGCAGCTCGGGCACGGGACGACGAGATCGACGAACTGAAAAAGGCCGGGCACCCGTACGAGCCGCTGAGTCCCCGAGAGATAGAGTGCCTCACGGCCCGGAAGGCGGCCAAGGCCATCAACTTCGGCCTGATTTACGGCATGGGTCCGCAGAAGCTCAGCCGAGAGCTGCGGGTCAAGGTGGAGGTCGCCAAGGACTACATCCGCACGTACTTCCAGCAGATGCCCGGGGTGCAGGACCACCTTCGTCGGGTCATTGGTTTAGCCGAAGAGTCCGGGGTAGTCACCACCATTCTCGGTCGGCGGCGGCAAATCCCGGGCATCTGGTCCCACCTACGCGGGGATATCGCCCAGGCGGAACGCCGCGCCAAGAACACTCCCATCCAGGGGACCGCGGCGGACGTCACCAAGATGGCCATGATTAAGACCTACGAGGATGACTGGCTCTACGAGATGGGCTACCGCATGCTCCTACAGGTCCACGATGAAATCGTCGGGGAGGCCCCAATCTCCGCGGCTCGTAATCCCCGTTTTGTTGGACGCCTCCAGCACCATATGGAACACTCGTTGCCATATGACCTGCTGGTCCCCCTAGACACCACCGGAAAAGACGCGGCCGACTGGGCTGGGTGCAAGTAAGGAGCCGCCCATGATGGGACGAGTTTGTGACATCTGCCATGGGGCTAGGAGCGTCCCGACAAATCCCGTCTGCCCTGCGTGCAATGGCACGGGGACCTCCGAGGCTAGGGGACAGATATCCCCGCTCCACACGATAGGACCGGGGGTTGGACGGATAGGCACAGTCTGCCCGACTTGCGGGTACGTCTCTGAGGTTGGCAGCGCCCACGTCTGTCTTCCGCTTGTCCTCGACATGATGAGGGCTGACCCCGCCTTCATGCGCGAACTCGCGATGATGGTCGACCAAGTCCGCAACGAGGAGCACATCGATGAGTGACTTGCCCGACCCGCCATACTCGATGGGCTGTCGAGTGGTGCCTACCACCTGCAGCCTTTGCGAGCGGGAGGTTACCCCTGGAAAAGAGGAGCTTCACCGGAGCCTCTGTGAGCTGACCGCGTCCCTGCTAACCGGCATGCTCAACCGCCCCAGCTACGCCCGGCAGATTTTCCCTGTAACGGAACTCCCGCCGGAAGAGCTTGTGGACCTGGAGGGGGTACATGAGGACGTCTGACTACCCGAAGGAGCCCTTTACCGCGCCGCCGGCACTCACCCTGCTCGACTACAAGGGGCGGAAGGTGGGTGTGCTCGCGGAGCTTGCGCTAAACCAGCGCTACCCCGACCCCATCTGGGGCCTGGGTACGGGGGGATTCATGCAACACCCCGCCCACACGAAGCCCGACACAGAGCTGCGTATCCAGCGGCTCATGATCTCTGAGAGATGGGTTCGTGGGCTCAAAGCCGACATCAAGTGGTTCCGCGAAATCGGAGAGAAGGCAGAAGCGGCGGAGATGGAGTCGGACGGCTGGGCTGGTGGGGCGCCCTTCAGCATCGGCCCAACGGATGCAGCGCACCCCACTGAGCTGGAGGGCTTGCTGCTCCTTCCGACGAGCTTCAACTACACGGTGACCACCAACGGCGACATGCGCATCATCGAAGACGTCAAATTCCTCGGGCTCAGACTCCCCGAGGCAATCCGCATGTCCACAGGCAACCCCCGTATGGCTCACGCCGTGAAGAGATTTACTGACGCCCTACTTCCGCGTAGGCCGTCCCTGGACGAGACGATGCACGAGGATATCTAGTGTGACCGAGAACAACCTGCGGATTCTGGAGATTGGCGGACGGCACATTCCTGTCACCACCACACGGGGCCGCGCACCCGGGAAGGAGCATTCGATGACTATGGAAAAGTACGGGGTCGACACCGAGAAGGCGGAAGAGCTGGTCCGGCGGAAGCTGGCGAAGGACACGTCTGAGGGCCTGGAGAAGGTCGCGAGCGGTGAGGCCGACAAGCTCATCGACGATGACAAGAAGAAGGACGACGAGGATGGAGACGGCAGCTGAGCGGAAAACCCGTGGGTGCACCCCTTGCACCGTCTGCGAGACGATGGACTGCATCTGGTTGGGTGGTTGGGGTGCGCCGAACGACCGTCCTGACCTGAGCGGTATCCGCCTCGACAAGATGGAGTACAGCGAGAAGTTCAACGGGTCGATTGTGACGGTCACCCCGACCACGGAAGACGGGGCGCGGTCCAAGCAGGGGCATTACCTCATCGGGCGGTTACTCCAGGAGGAGGGAGTCGAAGCAGTCATAGAGGTCCAGGCGGACGGTCGGCAGGTCCTCATTGGGCATGACGCCATCAAGCGTAGGGCGGACATGGTGTTGAAGCGGCGTGAGCGACGGAAGCGGCGACGGGTCCGCACCAAAATCATAAGGGGTTAAGTGTGGCGAAGGGTAGAAGCAAGTTCGACAAGCTCCGAGCGAAGATCGAGAAAGACATGAAGGGGGCCGTCCGCATCCAGGATGTAGAGGACGTCACTGCTCCTTTCCACCTTCGTCGGCCCAGCGGTGTCCTCAACCTGGACATCGGGACAGACGGCGGGATGCCTGGGGGTTCCATCGTCCAGCTCCATGGCAGGGACGGAGTCAGCAAGACCGGGCTCAGCTTCCATTATTGCGCCGAGAACCAGCGCGTCTACGGTGCGGAGTCCGCCATCTTCGTTGCGTCGTTCGGGTACAAGCCGGACCTGAACTACATGCGCATGTGCGGGATGCGGCTGGCTCTCAGTGACCAGGAGGTCCTTGAGGCCGGGTACACCCTGGAGGACGTGCCTGCTGCGGTCCGTGGGGAGACTATCGGGGAGGTGTTCTTCCTCGACCTGGGCTTGGTCAACATCGCCGCGGAAGCTCCTGCAGAGACAATCTTCGCCGCAGCGGCGTCGTTGGTGGAGTCGGGGATGTTCCAGCTGGGTGTCGTTGACGAGTTCGGCTCCGGTGAAACGAAGGACGTCGTCGTGAAGGGCCTGGAGGAGACCGTGAAGGTCGCCGCTTGGGCCAGCCTCGTCACCCGCTTCTGCCAGCGGATGTACACCATTCTCCGGATACCGCTGGAAGACGGTAGTCCGAACGCCACCACGCTCTTTGTCCTCAACCCCGCTCGCGCTGCAGGCGTTGGCGGTAGCGGTGGCAGGGTGAAGCCCGGGTATGTGCCCCCGGACAACATGACCTCCGGCTTCGCACTGAAGCACGCCAAGGCTGTCGACATCCTCCTCAAGAGCGGTGCCCAGGTAAAGCAGGGCAAGAACCGCGTCGGCAAGCAGGTGCACTGGCGCATCATCAAGGGGAAGCACGGGCTCCATGAGGGGCTCAGTGGTACCTACGTGTGGCTGGACGGCGAGGGCATCGACATGGTGACCGAGCTGGCCAATGCCGCCAAGACGTTCGACACCATCCATCGGGCCGGACGGTGGTGGCGCATCTTGGATTACGAGGACAAGATCGAGGGCGGCTTGGAGGGCGTGATTGACCTACTACGAGAAGAGCCCGAGCTGTATCAGGAGCTGTACGAGAAGACCATCGCAGAGGCCCAGGACTCGCTCATCCTGGACGACGACGACTCAATCCACGAAGACAAGTAGCCGACAGAGGGGGGCGCGGTGAAGGTGCTCATTCGTACCACCAAGGGTACAACGAAGCAGGTAACGGGCAGGCCCTTGGTACGCGGATTGGCGTTCCATCCTTCCCTCTCAAACACGCCGACCAACGGCAACCTGCACAACATCACACACTTGGAGAGCGGGCTATCCGTGCTCCACCAAGTTCCGCATGACGCGATACCCCGGATAGCTGAGATGCTCGCGGTGGTGAGCTGGGATACCAGCTCTTCCATCATCTTCGACTCGGCCGAGCACACCAACACCCTGGAAGACTGCCTGGAGTTCCTCGTGGCATACAAACATCGATTCAGCCAACGCTGTGAGGCGGATGTAGCCAAGGACCTGGGTGGCAAGGTCCAGCCTGCGAGCGGGTCGCTCCCCGGCTATAAGCGGGACATCCTCACCGCGGACATCCTGGCCGAGCACAAGACCTCCGAGCCGGGGTCGCAGTCGGCCGACTACCGGGATGTCGACCTGAGGGACCTTGAGTTCCATAGACGTCAGGCGCTCAGCATCGGCAAGGTGCCCGCCTACATCTTCGCCTTCGAGGGTCAGGACAGCATCGTGTTCCTCCCCGCGGATGAACTCGACGACGATTTGGCGGGCATGAACTTCCACGAGGTCGACGTTTCCTCGCAGGTGGTTTGGCGGCTGCACAGGGCGACCGGCCTGAAGCTGAACGAGACCACTTGGCTCAAGCTGATTCTCGCCAAGCGGGTCTGGCTGGGTGTGCCCTACCTGGACTTTCTGGAACTGGCGAAAGGCAACTTCTGATGGTTCAGATGTGCACCGGGGACATCTTCGCAAGCACCGCGGACGCCCTGGTAAACCCAGTAAACTGTGAGGGGGTCATGGGTGCCGGGCTGGCACTGCAGTTCAAGAAGCGCTTTCCCGAGAACTTCACAGCGTACGCCAAGGTGTGCCAGGACGGCGACCTCCACCCCGGTAAGCTCTTCACCTTCGAGGACCCCGCGTCGAACAGGCTCATTGTAAACGCCGCGACCAAGGCCGAGTGGCGTAACCCGTCGAACCTAGACTGGGTAGTCAGCCTAGGGGAAGAGTTGCGCCAGCTAACGGAGGAGCGAGACATCAAGCGGCTCGCTGTCCCGGCGCTTGGCACCGGTTTGGGCACGCTCCCGTGGCTCGCGGTCCGGGACATTTTGGCGGAGAGCCTTATGACCTCCTCCGTCGAAATTGAGCTGTACGAGCCGAGGGGCTACGAGCCGCCCACACTGCCCCAGGAGGGGTACTACGCCTCGGCCTGCCTCAGCCACACGGGGAAGCCCGCCGCCAACGCGGACTACTCTCTCGTCTCCTACATCCGGTTCTCCCGGGGAGACGACGCCAAGACCTACGACCGCAAGATTGGGTGCTACCACCCTTCCGCTGTGAGCCTTGAGGGATGCAACCGCGCCCTGGCTTACGAGCGGCTTGCGGTTACCCCGAGGCCCGTCCCCAGGACGCACGGCTTCGGAGTCAACGTCTTCGACCTCGGGGACGCAATCCACGACGCCATCCAAGGCCGCCTCTCCAAGGTGACCGGAGTTCATGGACAGCGTTTCCATCCTGAGGTCGAAATCAGCTACCCCCCGCTGGGGCTCTACGGACACTGCGATGGCGTGTTCGGGCAGCTGGTGGTGGAAATCAAGAGTGTGAGCAAGAACATCTTCAAGGGGCTCAAGGCCCCGATGGCTAGCCACATTCGCCAACTGCACTGCTACATGCTGGCTCTGGATATTCCATACGGAGTCATCCTGTACGTGTGCCGAGACAACGGAGAATTCCGAGAGTTTCCCGTCCACTTCAGGGCGGACGTGCTGGCGCGCATCGCCACCACGATTCACAACATCGAAGCCCACTTGCGACGCGGAGTGATTCCTGACCAGGAACCGAACTCGTTCATCTGTTCACGCTGCAAATTTCTCTACACGTGTAAGCCGGACCTAGCCAAAGATGAGTGAACCCGTAGACCCGTTCAGCGAAGCCGCTCGGTGGATCAGCGAACAAATCGCGCAGTACCCCAGCCCTGCTCTCCCCGACGCCATCAACGACCTGAGCCTCGTCGAGGTCAAGGCGTACTACGACGTGCTCATGCGGCACCATGACCAACTCTCAACAAAGCTTGCGGCCACGTTGGGAATTGCTGGTGTCTCTGAAGAGCGTCTGAAGGTGTCAGAAGCTGGGGCGCTACTCCGCACCAACAAGGACAAGACCCTCACAAACGCCGCCCTACGCGATGCAGCGGTTCGGTCGGATGGACACGTGGTCCATGCCCGACTGGACATGCTTCGCTCGGACGGCCTCAAGCGAGCCCTGGAGGCACTCAGAAAAGATACAAGCAAGCGCATGCAGCGCCTCGACCGAGAACTCTACGAGCGGAACGGCCCCAGCGGTCGTTCCTGGAATTCCTCAGGCACACAGACCGGGCGTACTAGGTCCGACCGGCCGAACTACTCGAACCCGCCGCGCTCCGACTCTACCCCAGCGACGGGGAAGGCGCCGCGGAGCATGATGCAAAAGGCGCGGGTCCAGGTGGCCCGAGAAGAGGTGGAGGACGACGAGTGATTATCACGGTAGGCATCGACCCCGGGAAGAGCGGCGCAATCGCGGTCGTGGCAGACGGCGCGCAAGTATTAGTCGCTAATAATGTCCCCACGGCCGGGAAGAATTACCTACCGGCCCAGATGGCTGCGCTACTGCTCCCCTTCGCCGCGTTGTGGCGGGAGCGGGACGCGCCTCTCCGACTGCTCCATACCTACACCGACCTCCTGGACGCCGTCAAAAACCCGGACATGCCGGAGGAGGAATTCGAGCAGGTCTACACGTGGAGCGAGGTCGCCCTGGCGGCCTACATGCAGCAAGACGACCGCGCCGTTCTGGCCATGGTCGAGAAGCAGCGTGGGAGGAAGGGTGAAGGCCCTGAGCGCCTCGTCCAAATCGGCAAAGGCTGGGGCCTGTGGGAGGGCATCTGCGCCACACTGTGCATCCCGTACGAGGAGGTCTCTGGCCCCAAGTGGGAGCGGGCTATGGGGTGCTCAACCGCAGCGTCGGTCTCGCTCACGCAGAAAGCCGGCGAGGAGGACAAAGCCTTCGATAAGCGTGAGAAGGCTGCCAAGGCCAAGGCCCAGCGAGACAAGAAACACTCCCACGTCGCCCAGGCGCAGGCGTTGTTTCCTGACTGCCTCATAAAGGCATCCGACGACGGGCTCGCCGACGCCCTCCTACTAGCTGTGTACGCCTTCAGGACCTATCAGGGTAGGGAGCAGTAAGCCCGTGCCTCAACCCCCGCCAAAGCTGCCTGACGCGCTGCTCTCCCTACCGCAGCACCGTCGCCGAGCAGAGCTGGCAGACATCATTTGGAGACAGATGGGAGTACGCGTCCACCCCTCAGTAGATGGGGATGCGGCGCTGAATCTACTGTGGTACAACATCGCTACCGACGAAGTTAAGCCCAACCTAACCAACCCGCTCCGCGACGAGTTGATGGCCTTCATCAAGGAATACCAAGACCAGCTGTCACTACCCTGTGACGGCAACTGTTACGGCCACACGGACGCCCGGGTGCTTCTCTGCTACCTGGAGTTCCAGAAAGACAACGAGGTGGCCGACCTGGACTTGGACATCCTCGGGGGGACCATGTAATGGCCGCGAAACCGAAGAAAGCCCGAATCACACAGAAGGCCCTCGGGGTCCTTCACCCAGCCGAAATGCGCTTCGCCGTCATTCATGCCGGCATCGCAGAGCAGCTGGACGCATTCCGTCTGGACCCCTCCCACTGGCAGAAGCTGCTGGCGGGAGACCCGGACGTTCAGAAGCAGTTCCTTGAGACCGACTTGGACGACCCTGAAATCAAGGTGTACGTCTACGGTCCCGCACCCGCTATCCGTGAGTCCGCTTACATGTACCTGCGCGCCCTTCAGGCCGCGGTTCTTGTCGGTGGACCTCAGCCGGATTTCATCGAAATTGCTCAAAAGCTTGAGCACAATTCGGGGGACGAACCCCTGAAGCAGCAGAAAGAAGACGCCACCATGCGTGGAATCAAGCGCCGCAAGTCCGCCAAGAAGCCCGCCGCAGACACCCCGGAGACGGAGGCAGCTCCCATCGAGGAAGAGGCCGCTCCCGTCGAGGACATCACCCCCGCTGACGGTGACAACGCTGGGGCCAACCTCAACGTCTTCGACGCTGTGGACGAGATCAGCAAGCAGGTCCAGTCCGCCCAGGAAGACACCGCCGCGGTCATCGTCGCGCTGGAGGCGAAGGTCGACAACATCACCGCGCAGAACACCGCGACCTTGTCGGTGCTCTGGAACCTGTTGGAGCTGGACCCCGCGGACTTCCCGGCGGACATCTCCGAGTTCCCGTCCGTCTCCGACATCGCGGAGTTCCTCGAAGACGCGCCCGAGGAGTAGCCCGATGCCGCACAGCATCGCTGTCCATGCCCCCATCAACGTGGCCGCGCTCGACGAGCGTGACCCGGAAGCGGGGAACGCCAGTCACAGCTACGCCATTCAGTACGGCGGGCCTGACGACGTCTGCTACGTCCAGTTCCAGCACGGCCCGCGTGGGGTGGAGGGATCGACCCCCGGCGTCTTCGACGACGCCCTGCTCGCCATCATCGAGGACCGGTTGATCGGGTTCCAGTCGGGTCCGTACGCGTGCCCGGAAAACCAAGCCGCGCTCAATGCTGTTCGGGATGCCCGCGCTGCGCTGAGTTCGCGCGTGGCCAACCGCATGGCCAAGAGCGTGCTCGGGGTAAACGCGGTCCACTGACCTCGTTGCAAAACGGGCATTGGTTTTTGAGATAGGAATTCCAGCGGCGTTCATACCCCGTCGCTGGAAGGTTCCCATGTTGGACGCCAAGCACCTCTCCAAGTCCATGCAGCACTTCTGCACGGCTCTCCCCACCCGCTTTCAGTGGACCCCCCACAACCTTTGGGCGCACCCCCTCTCCGAGCTGCTGTTCCAGCTCGGGTACGAGGACGAGGGGAACTGGGTACACGAAGCAACCATTCCCATCCACGAACGCGGTACCGGTCTGGGCTAGTCCCCGGCCCGAAGCGCCCCCTCCTGGGGCGCTTCTTCTTACCCTGCAAAAACCGCGCATGTCTGGGTATAAAGACAATGAAGGGACACGTATAGCTTCGGCTGTTCAGGGAACTTCTGGTTGTATGGAATCGTCAGGATAACTCGCGGTGACGCGGGGAAAGGTTTGGCCCGCTCCGGGTTGGACCACCGAGTAGTCGGCCCATCTATACAAGTCTGAGTCTGCCCTCGTGAGGGGTCGCTGGTGAAGAGCCGGTGGAGAATTGTGCAGGAGTGGTGGCCCCGCGGCGGCGGGATAAAGTGACCGGGCGGAGAAATCCGTGGTCGCGGAAGCTGGGCTGGTACCCCGGCTGCCATGCATCCAAATCCAACACAAGTGCTCGGGTAACAGATAGCGTACGTGAACAATCTGTGAGGAGGCAGCTCCAGGCAGGTCGTACGAAGTTCGATAGGGTGTGAGTTCTTTAGTCGGGAAACCGGCAGCCCTTGAAGAACCGATAAATCGGGTGACTGACCCGAGAATGTCACGAGATGGTGTGGGAGTTCCCTATGGTCAAAAGCCATGGGCCCGCTGGTAAGGCGCCATCTCTAGGAGAAAAACCGGTTAGGAGCCGGACTACGCATTTCACGCGAAGCTGCAATCAGCCCTTACCCGGGTACTGTCGAAAGATGCCTAATCGTCTGCCCTCCATGGGGAACGGACGCACCTAAAGCTCGCAAGGCTAAGGGTGTCAGTTGAAGAGCCGTAGGAGTGGGCCGCAAACCTATTCTGAGGGGACACTGCTGAGTAGACGTATCCGCTAATGGTAGTAAACCCGGCTTCGGTCGGCTCTACCGGCATTGTATGGCTACTGGGGAGACCCAGTGGATAGGGCCCTGAAAAGGGGCTCAAAGGCTGTACGCGAAAGGGGGTAATTCTCACCCTTTTCTTACCCCTATTATTAGCCGCTAATAACGTGCAAAACGGGTACCCCTTTAAGGGATAAGAACTATGAACAAGGAGGATTACATGGATTTCATTGACCCGAAGAAGTGTCCTTGGTTCCAGGAAATCTGGGACATCCTGGAGAACCCGAGGCCGGGCGGAGTGGAGCGAGTGAAGGAGCTGACCAAGCTCATCTCGGACCGCTCCAAGGTCCGGACGGAAGCGTACAACGCGGACTTGTCCGCTCGAATCGAAGCGATTAACAACCGGGGCTAGTCCCCCACCAAGCCCCGCTGGGGCAGAACGGCTGAGAGTTGAAGAAGTTCGTAGAGAAGTGCATTCCGATGGCCCTCGGGGCCAGCCTGCTCATCGTCGTCCCCGCCTTCCTGGCGTGGGGCAGGGCAGCGGCCCTCATCATGGGCGGAGGCTGAGATGGAGAGTCTGCTAGGGAAGCTCATCGCAGCCGGCATCGGTCTTGGCCTTGTGGCCGCCGAAGTCGGCATCTTCTGGCTCGGTTCGCTGCTGAAGTCCCTCCTGGGGCTATAGCAGCGGGCTGAGCGTCTTGGGGGGCATGTGCCCCCGTTCTTACGTATATACCCCCTAAACAGCCTCAAACAGGGCCGTACCCCCCCCTCCAAACTGCAAAAATGGCACCTTTTATAGGGATAAGAAGTATGAAGGAAGCATTACGCTCTCCTCCCACCCCAAGGCATCCTGCCTTTTGGTGGGATGAACACTTCGAGGCTGGAACCACGGTGCTGTGGGTCCGTAGGCTTTGGAGTCTTTAGAATACGCCTCATTGAGGCGGAAGGATTCGATATGTCTCGCCAGTTGGTAATTGGAAATCTTCGCTTCGGCCTGACCCCCGCGCGCCAATCGGGCAATGGTGCCCTGGCCGTCGTGGCCCTCGTCACGGTCATCACCGTCGTGGTGGCGGGGGGCGTGTACTACTTCGCCAACCGCGACACCGCGGACGCCTACGCTCACGCTCATGGCGGTGTGGTGGTGATGCAGGAGCGGACCATCGCCGCGAGCATCAAGCTCATCGAGAAGGCGTTCGACAACGCGGTCAAGGCCGTGGCGGCGTGCGAGAAGGCGTCGGAGTCGAAGGGGGACAAGGACCCCTCGGCGACGAGCGTGGCGAAGGCCGCGAACGCCCGAGACGAGAAGCTCGACGTGCTCGACACCGAGATCGGCCGAGCCCTCGCGCACGCCCCGGACGCCGGTGCCCGCTTCGACGGGTTCAGCCGGACGGCCGCTGTGAAGAGGGGTCTGAAGGTCCACGGGCGGGCGGCGAAGGCCGTCGCCGCGGGCAAAGCGGACAAGGACGCGGCGAAGGCCGCGGCCTAGCCGCACCCCTGAGGTGACCTGTCAGCCGCTCCGGCAGCAGGTAGGTCCCTCAGGTTCGAGTGTCTTGAAATTCTAACAACAGGCGCCCAGCCTGGAGCCCGCTGATTGCGGTAGCAAAGGGATAAAGAAGAGAGGGCGAGCACCCGCTCCTCTTCTTTTAGCTACACCAACTATTAGCCGCTAATAATTAGACGACGATGTTGTTGCCTATATCCGGGTTGGTCCCGGCGTCAGTCACTGCGGTGTCAACGATGTTGAACTGCACCACGTTGTCATTCGTAGCGCCACTCAAGTCCACGGTAGCCGTGGCGCTCGGCCCGGCACCATCGTAAACCAAGCAGTTGTGCACGATGAGGTTGCCGTCCGTGCTTATGGAGATGAGGCCACCAAGCGTGGTGTTACCCATGAGGGTGTTCTTGTCACCGGTGTTAATCACAATGCCCGAGGTCTCGTTGTTCCGGATGAAGCTTGAGTTGCCTCCGGTGTACAAGACGTTCGCGCAGTGGTTGTCACTGATGGAGTGCGCCCCGCCGGCTCCGCCAACCGTGATGTCGCCGGTCATCGTGTTGCCCTGAACGCGGTGACCGATGCCCCCGTTGATGTCGACTGTCGTGCAGATGTTGTTGTAGACGGAGATGTTGTCTCCCGACGTCACCTGGATTTCATCCGCAACGCGGCAACCCACCACCATGGAGCCATTGGCGCCAGCCAAGTCAATACCTGAACCGCCGCACACGCCAACGTCACAGTCCTTGACCGACGTGTCCGCGCTGGCAAGGTAAAAGCCTGTGCCGTCCGCCACGACGACGGTGCACCCCGTGAAGTGGATGTTATCCCCGATAGCCTGAAACCCCATATCGGCTGACGCCTGGACGACGCACCCCACTGCCCGAGACCCGGCACCGTTCAGAGAAATACCCACAAACCGAGCATCGCGGACCACTACGTTGCTGACGACGACGACCCCGGTAGGGTCAGTCTTCACGCCCATCACGGCTGCGTCAGGCGTCGTGCGGTCGATATGAATGAGGCAATCGGAGATGTGCACGGACGCGGTAGCCAGGGCGTCGTCTACCTGGATACCGTGCCCCAAAGCGTCAAGCACAGTCGCGCCGGAAACGACCCCGTGCTGCTGGAGGTCTTCCAGGAAGATCGACGCATCCGCGAATCCCTCAAGGATGCAGTCGCGGACGACCGCGGACTCGGCGAACTTAATCTTCACACCGTGCAGGTTATTCGTGTTGTTGTCCGTCCCCGACGCAAGGAACCTGCAGCGCTCCACCAGGACGTCCTCGATATCAACCCCGCCCGCGCCCTCAACGATGATGCCGGCACCGGTAAGCGCCGTACCCTGGCAGTCCCGAAACCTAATACGGCCGCCTACCGTAAGGTTGCGAAGAGTCGCAAAAGCGCTCCCGCCCGTAAGCACGCAGTCCTCAACCGACAGGCCGTAAAGGCTCCCGCTACTGGCGTCGAAGACGGAGGCCGTTGGCTCAGCTGGAGTGGCTGCGGCAGCCGCGGTACCTCCCCAGATAAAGTCGAGCCCCTTAAACTCCAACCCGCCTTTTCCGTTTAAGTCGAACAGCGCCGAGTCGTCTGCAGACCAAGTAATTCGTGGGCGGGCCGCGGTGAGCGAGCCCACAGGGCCTCCGCCAACAATCGCGATGTTGTCCACCGGAATAGCCAGGGGTACCGTCACGCCCTTGTTACCGTCCGACGCCTCCGTCGTTGAGCCCACCACCCTAATGCGCCACGCGAAATTGCCAACGGCTGACGAGCCGGTAGCGTCCACCTGGATGAGTTCAATCATCCGGAGGGCCTCACCGATGGTGGGAAAGGCGGCGCGCTCGTTATGGTACGCCGCGTCCAGGGCGCCCGCGCCCGTGAAGCTGCCCACGGTGATGTCGATGCGCTGGTCAAGGCGGCTAAGCGGCTGCGTGTACGCTGCAATCTGGGTAATGCTGGTGGCGTCTGTAGTCACCTTGGCCAGAATGACCCGGCCACCCGAACTCAGAACCTGCCCCGAGACATCCGCCTCTGCCGTAACCGTCCGCGTAGTTTCCGTCCACACCAAGTACTCGACAGCAGAAGGGGTAATGTCCACCGCCACTTCCGCCACCGCATACGCGGCGCCGTGCACGTAGACGAGGCACGCCCCAATAGCGGCCTTGAACGGGTTGGTGACCACGTAGCCAACGACGTCCGTGAGGTCCTCGTCCATCCCCGCATCGAGAACGGCATCAGCCGCGCCCACCGAACTCACCGCGGAGAAGTACCAAGTCCCCGACGCACGCTGAACGGCAATCACGTCGCCGTTCGCAAGGGGCACACCGTTCTCAAGGTCACCGGCGTCGTGGCGCTTAATCTTGTCGTCCGCCTCGGTGATGGTGAAGTTGAACGCCGACTTCACAGCCAGACCCAGCGAGAGCCCGGCCGTGGACATCGGGAAGCCAATCGGGTCGCTGGGACCGATGAGCCCGTCGCCCAGCATGCGCTGGCTAGAGCCCGCGCCCTGGAGCGCCCCCGTCAGCCCCTGCGTAGTGCCTGCCAGTATCGACTTAACCTGCAATGGCAGTACGTTGTGGTCAGCACTGCTGAACGGGATCTTGTTCCCCAATCCGGTGTGCCCGTCAGAGAAGCCGAATCCTGCGGAGCTACCCGTATTGGTCCAGTGCAGTCGCGCCTGCAGCGCACGTGCCTCGTTGGTCAGGCCCAGCGTGCGGTTGAGGGCTCCGATGTAGGCTTCGTCGTTAGTCTCGTGCGTACCGAACAGCGCGTTGATAACCGCAGCTGCATCACGGTCGCGAATGGTGATGGCGTCGACACCACCGCCCTGCTGGCGCAGCTCGATGCCCTCCTTCACCCCAGCACCCGAGGGCAAGAGCAACGTGAGCGGTCGAGACGCATGCATCTCAATGAAGCGACCGGCACCCTGGTACCGGGAGTATTGGTCTCGGTCCAGCAGGTTCCAATACGAGTCGTTCAGCCCGCCGGACAGAAACCGGTCGGCGCCAACATCGTCGTCTAGGATTGGTGCGTGCTCAATGGAGGTGACCCGAAAGGTGTCCCCGCCTGCAGAGAAGCCGGAGCCCTCCCCAACATGGCCACCTACAACAATCGGCGCAGACGACCAGTCATCCTCAGGTGCCCACTCACTGGCCGAGCCGAAGGTCTTGCGCACTCGCTGCAGGACCATCACGTTCCCGGCGACTGAGACTATGAGCGCCCGCGTAATCGGCGCGCTCGGCTCGTCCCGGTTGTAGAGCCCCAAGTTCGCACCGGCAGTCGCACCGGCAGCCTCAAGCAGGAGCGCTCCGTCGTCATTGGTAACGGTGACTTTCCAGAGGTCCTCGCCAAGCACGCGAGCCGTGGGAGCCATCGACGTGTTCACGCCGCCCACAAGGCTGGTGGCCGCAGCTTGGTTGCCGACCTTCGCGTCCTTCATCCACGTCCGCAGGCGCACCTGCTCCGAGCGGCTCAGCCCAAGACGGGTAGACGGGTCTTCCGACAGCCCCGGTGCAGCCGACATGCCCTGGCTCTGGAGGCGCTCACGGAAGGTAGAGAGCGTCCGACAGTCCACGCCGTAGTCGCCACCGATGAGGTCGCCGTAGGTGTAAATCAGCTCGGGGGACAAGGCGAACCCAGGCGGGCTGACGATGTAGACGTTCCCGGCCGCCTGATTCGGGTCGAACCGCACAGGCGAACCAGCGTGCTCGACCGCGGAGATGAGGGAGTTCGTCGTCGCCTGCGAGTAGAGCCGCGTGCCGTTGAGCAGGCCGTGGTTCTCCACGACGCCAGACTCTTGGTCCCACAGGCCGACCTGCCCCGACTGGAGGCTACCTGTGAAGTCCCCGCTGTCGTTGTTGACGCCAACCGCCTTGCCGTCGACCAAGAACTCCTCAGACGAAGACGCGGGCAAGAGCCACAAGTCATTGCCGACGATGTACACGCAGTACGCGAAGTTGTCCCGCTCGTCCGCCGTGGAGGCCGCGGCTTGGTTCGGGGGCGTCTGCCACTCGACCCGGTCGCCTGCAGTGAACTGTGTGCCGTCACCCACAGTCACCTTGTGCAAGCCACCGCGGGTCAGGACAGCCTTGTCCCCTGTGCCGGCAGCGCCTGTGTCCTCAGACGGCATGACGTAGGCGATGCGGTAGAGCCCTGCATTGCCGCCGTTGGCCGCCTCGACGTAACAGCCGGGGCGTGCATAGCGACTGGCGAACGTGGCCGCCTTGAGGCGCACACCGTCGTAGTCCCACGACGAGGCCGCGACGATACCGTTGTCCGAGTTACCCAAGTACGGGGGCAGGTCCGAGCCGACCCGCCGCATGGGCGCGCACGCCTTCGGGTAACGCCGCGTCGGAGAACCCGTGGTAGCAATCGTGCGAAAGACCGAGCTGGCTCCGCCGCCGCCCGTGTTGAACCGGACATCGACGGGCTCACGAATCTCCGTGACTCCGTCCGCGTCCTGGCGAACAAGCCGGATGCACTCAGACAGCTGCTCAGCGAACAAGCCGTGGTAGAGCCACACAGCGGCGGCGTCTATCCCACCGGACGCGTCACCGAGGTTGATGGCCGTCGCACCTTGCGTGACGCCCGCCAGAGCCTCAAAGCCGAACTGGTCCGCACCACCGTCAGTCTGCTGGGGCTCCAAGAAGTCGTCCCGCAGCACCGGGCTGTCGAGCAGGCTGGCGACGTAGTCATTATTAGCGGCTAATGCCGAGAGCGCTCGACTGACCGCGTCGTGCGAGAAGTTCTCACCGTTGGTGAACAGCTTCGCGCCCGGCGAGGGCGCGGTGAACGGCGTGCCCGTGGCGGCGGAAGGAATCGACGTGAGCGCCGTGTGCGCGTTGGTGTTCCCAGCGAGCTTACCGAAGTACTTCATGTCAGTTCCACACAGCCTTCTACCGCGTCCAGACTCATAGACGTAATTCCCAGTTCACCCGCAACACCGTGTTAGGCGTCACGGGTATGGCCGAGAAAGTGTTGTACGCCACCAACCGATTCACATCGGTCGGCGTCACCAAAGCCGGGTTGGCCGTCGACAGGTAGAGCCCCGCCTCAGAGACAGGCGCGTTCGTTCCAACGAGGATGCCCGACGTGTACGAAGTGCTCAGGGCGTAGGACACCTCCGACTCGACGAAGTCGGCGATGAAGGCAGTCCGGAAGTCCCCGGGAAAGAACACGTTGCTCGGGTAAGACTGGTCGAGCACCTTCTTCAACCACGTCTTGACCCCGCCACCCGTCTGGCTGACAGGGATGGGGTCTTCGAGCGCGGTGACCGTAACCGTCTCCGGCTGAGTGTTGGCGAAGTTGGCGTCCGTCTGAAGGGCGCCTCCGCAGCCCAAGCCGATATACGCCACCTTCTCCGTTGCGTGCGGCGTCGGCGGGTCGACCGAGTAGTCCGACGCGCCGAGCATCTTGGCCAGCCACGCACGGCCCGTGTTCACGAAGACGTTGTGGGACTCACGCGTGTGCGCCAGGACCCCGTCCTCGTAAGCGCGGACCACGACGTTGGCAGAGATGTTGAAGTTCTCTGTGAGCTTCACTTGAACGCGCCCCTCTCAAAATTACGCAACATGAGCCCAACTCCTACGCAAGATGATGTTGCGGGCCTGAACATTCGTGACACCGTACTGCCTACCCAGCTCTGAGTAACTCAGCTTACCTTCAGGGCAGCTCCCGGGCTTTCCCCACCCATGCTCAGCCCAGTCAGCGCGCATCGCTAGAACGACAGCTTCGGTGAGCTTCACCGTGTTGGAGATGTCAGAGCCGCAGGCCGTACGCTTCTTGGCGTCACGGTCACTCATGTTGTCCGCGGGAGTACCCAACCACAGGTGGTCCGGGTTCACGCAACCGGGGTTGTCACAAGCGTGGCCGACGAAGAGCTTCCCGGGCTTGCGCCCGTTGCCGAACTCGAAGGCCAAGCGGTGCGCCTTGTACGTCTTACCCCTGAAGCTGAGTCGGCCATAACCCTTGGTGTCGTGGCCACCCTCCCAGGTCCAGCAGTCTCCGGGGTTGTTACCGGGGGCTGCTCGATGCCGGAAGCGCGCCTCCAGAGATAGCTTTGCCCACCCGTCAGGTCGTGCCCCCATTACTTCCAGACCCCCGAATACTCCATGTGCATGTCGTCCGGCGTGCTCCACCGACCGCCCCACGCCCAGCCGGCTTGCTCGAAGGTTTCGACAAAGCCCATGTGCTTCCGCAGCATGGTGTCAGTCTTCCCGTACCCGTTGAGCCGTGCGTCGAAGTCGACCGCGATGCCCCAGGAATGCCTGGACAGCGGCTTCGTCGGATTCCACATCATGTGGCGCGGGACCCAAGAGCCAACCCGCTCGGGGACGTAGCCCCCGGCGGCGCAAGCGGCCCTGAACAGGTCAGCGAACCCGACTGCAACCTTCTTGTTCAGCCAGACATGCCGACCGATGTGGAGGTCTACCTTGACGATATTGGCATACGACCAACTCTTCGAGATGATGATGCCGCCCTTTTGGGCGGGGTTCTCCTTGTACTCGAAGTCGCCGTAGGTCCGCTTGACCACGTCCCTAGACAAGAGTGTAGGGAACGCCGACTCGGGGACCTCGACAGCAGACGGGACGACCGCTTCAGGTGCGATACCGCCTACCAGCGACTCAATGACCGAGCGGGTCATGGGGCCGCACAGCGAGTCGACTGTGAGCTTGTGTGCCTCCTGGAACTCCCGTGTGCCAAGGCCGACGAGGTACACCAGAGCGTCCTCGCTCAGCTCCTTGAGGGCTACCCGGTTGTACGCGTCCGCGTTCACCACGCTTGTTACCTCTGCAATCACATCCGAGATTTCAGACAACATACGCTAGTACCCCGGGACGGCGGCAAGGGATTTGAACGCGAGCATGTACACACGTGGCAGCTCAGCCGCCGTTTCCGAGTTTACCCGAACAGCCAGCCTGCCCGCAGTAGCGACCACCCCGGTGTACCGGTACATGAAGCTCGGTAGCTGCCCTGGCAGGGCATAGTAGACATCCAGGTCGGTGCCCGTCCGCTCCAGGAAGATGTCGTACGTAGTGCCCCGCCAGAACTCGATGCGCATGCTGGCGCCTGGGTTGGTGTCGTTGTCCCAGTAGTCGGTGGCTGTGACGCCGCTCATCGGACCGAAAGCGTAGTCGGCCGCTTCTTGGAGGTCGGAAAACAGCCCCCCACCGAACCAGTTGTCTGTATCCACGTCGGTGACGCCATTGAGGAAGGCGAAAGACGTCTGAAACCGTGTGGCGTTGTTCAGGTCAATGCCCTGCGGGAGCGAGACAGCGAGGCGCATCGCATACACGAAGTCCGTCGCGGGGGTGTTAGTGGTGTGAACCACCCCCTGGGCCTGCAGGGCGTCCGTCAGGACCATGCGGATGATCGTGCCGTTCACATCCACGGTGTCCCGTGTAGCCAGCGCCTGATCCCCACCATACCCGCTGGCGTCGGCCCACTCCGCCAGCACGGGCGTGGCGCCTGTGTACGCCCAGTCTCCGACGCCCACGCCATCGCCCGCCGCAGACGGGGTAGCGGGCGCCCAGCGCGAATTGCCGTTATCCCAGGCCAGCACCTGTGTGTCTGTCGGGGCGTCCGTGTGGACCGTACGGCCCTGGAGCTGGGTAGCGTTATGGACCAGCGTCGTCGGGTCCCAGCGCGTATTGCCGTTGTCCCACACCAACGCTTGGCCGTCCGTGGGTGCGTCCGTGTGAACGGTGCTGCCCTGGAGCTGCGTGGCATTGTGGACGAGGGTAGTCGGGTCCCACCGGCTGTTCCCGTTGTCCCAGGCCATGACCTGCCCGTCTGTGGGCGCGTCGGTATGAACTGCGTAGCCTTGTAGCTGTGTGGCGTTGTGGGTCTCCACCGCGTACGTGTCCGGAGCGCCGTCGAACCACACCATGCCCGCGGTAGCGGTCACCATGGTAGACGCCGCCTTCTGGAGGCAGTAGCCGACCTGCCGCGTGAAGTCACCGACGTCCTTCGCCATCAGCCCCCCGTTCGAGATGTAGACCGGGTCGTTCTCGGCCGTGTACCCCGACGTGTCCAAGGGGAAGTAGCCCCGCAGCATCAGCATGCCTGTGGCGCCGTTGGCGACCGTTCCCAGCCACGCACCAATCGAGGCATCCCCAATGGCCGCCTGTGTGCCGAGCGCCGTTCCCGTCTGGGCAACGATGTCCGTCAGGTGGGCGGACATGGCGTCACCGTCTGCGCCAGCCCCAGAGAAGCGGGCGTAGTCCGTGACCTGCGACAAGTCCCCCGCCGACCGCTCCGCGCCGGTACCGTTGATGGCCATGACAGCCATGCGCCCACCAAGGACTTGCTGGAGGCGGCGGAGGTGCTGCTCGATAGACCGGGACCAGCCTGTCTGGTCCGTGTACTGGCCGCCCTCGCGTGGGGCCGGAAGAGCCTCAGCCCCGTACCCGCTGGCAATCTCAAAGAGGCCGGAAAGAGTGACTTGGTCGCCGCCTGTCTCCGTCACGATACAGATGACGAGGTACCGCCCCGCTACCTTGGGCGTGAACGTCTTGTCCTCCAACGTCGAGGACAGCCCAGAAAGCCCCAGCCCGGCCGGGTGGTGTTCCGGCCCGTACAGGAAGAAACCCTCCCCATCACCGGGGGCGTCGTAGTCACCCCAGACGGCCCCAACCGACAACGCGACTGTTACCTGCACATTCGCGGGACGGTTCTGCAGGACCTGCTGAGGTCCTGTCGCGTCCTCCATCGTAAGCGTAGCCATCGTTCACCAATTATTAGCGGCTAATAGCCGCCAGCTTGTGGAGGACTGTAGCGCGTCGCTGGAGGGACATGCTGCCCTTCTTCTCCAGCGCCCTCTTCGTGTCCCGAACCAGTTGTGGGGCCGAGCCTACCAGCCACCCAGCGCCTCCGCCGGTAACGGCCCGCTCCAAAAGGTGCCAGAGAGCGCGGCGTTTCTTCAGCTTCGCCGCGACCCCGAGACCTCGCAGGGCCTTGGCGCTCTTGTAGGCTTTGCGCCCACCGTGCAGGCCGGAAGCAGCCCCAAGACCGGTGCCCAATGCGGTGCCCAATCCAGGCCCCGCATTCACCCAATTTCGCTTCTTCTTCTCCGCCATCACTCGCCTCCGAAGGGATCTTCCCCAAGAATACCACCACCCAACCCGGCTTCACCGGGCGGGGACAGACCGACCACGTAGGCAGCAGCGGCGACCGCCTCATCCATGTGGACCGGAGCGGGCGGGTCTGTAAGGGCCATCCGGTACGGCCGGTAGTTTCGGACAATTACGTCGTAGTACCCATCCGCCAACCCGGCGGGTGCGGTGAACTCAAGGATGTGTCCTGTGCTGGTCTGGTCGTTCCCATCGTAGCCGAGCACCACCTTGCCCGCGTTGTTGCCCGTCTCGAAAGTGTAGGCCACCACCGGGGTCTCCACCTGGGACTCTCTGTGCCGCAAGAACACCCAGCAGCCGCCCTTGATTCCGTCGAACGAATCCGGGTTGGCGGTAGGGACCGTCCCGCGCGTGTCATCGTCTGCAACGAAGAAGGAGCCCTCCACACGCAACACATTGGTGCCGTAGTCCACCGTGACGTACTGGATGTCTGGCGGCGGGATACAGAACTCCAGGAACCCATGGGTCTTGTGCCAGCCCTTGATGGCGCGGACACAGATGCCGATGTGGACGTTCTCCAAGTCGAGCTGCTCTACACCCGCGACTCTTGTGAAGTCCGCCAAAGCAACAGGGTCACCCAGCATTACGCCCTCGTCGGTGTAGCCCCAGCGGACCTTGGCGACGCCCTTATCCAGGCCGTTCCAGTCCGTGAAGAAGCCCGGACCAAAGCTGGGTACGAGCTGTTCATCCGGGTTCGTGACCTCGAATGCCGCGTCGTATGGGTACTGCTGCACCTGATTGTCGAGGACACCAGACGCAGCAAACTGCGGCCGGTCTTCGAGGCTGACGGGCTCGGTCTCCAGGTCCTCGATGAGCATGCCGCCCAGCGGGATGTACACCATGTTGGACAGCGACAGCACGTCCGCGGGCGCGAACCGCTGCAGCTTCCCAACGCTCAGGATGTGCTCCCGGTGGTAGAACTTGTCGTTGGCTGCATCGGCCGGGTCGTGGTCCGCCATGGTCACAGCGAGCGCACCGGACGTGGCGCCCTTCAAACTGCCGATGGTGGCGCGGAAGTTCCACAACGCGTAGAGCCTCTCCTCCGCACCGTAATTGCTGTAGTCCGCCGTGTTCGAGTTCTCGAAGCCGAGGATGAGGTACGTGAAGGGGTGCTCTGTTTGAGGGTTGAAGACCCCGAAAGGTAGCTTGGGGTGGACCCCCGCCCCAATGTACTCCACAACCGGGGGAGACTCGGCCCACGGGGTATCCAGTTCCGCTGTCAGGCCCACATCCCACAGCTCGATGGCCTCACCGACCTGAAACTCCAGCGAGACTTGGTCCCCTGTGGTCGTGCGCTGGATTGGGACCCACAGCTTGGACATGCACACGTCCAGGTCGGGCTCGACCTGACTGACCATGTGCACCACCCCTTGGTGCTCGTTCCAAGAGCCGTCGCCCGAGTAGCTGGAGACAACGCCCTCCGCGTAGCCCGACTCGTACTTGTCCTCAACGTCAGCGTCCGTCCACGCGCCGCCGGTACCGTCTGCACGACCCAGCGTCTCCAGCCCAGGCCAGAGCTTGGTCCGGTCTGCGCCGTCGTCCGCTCGGTAGCTGAACGGAGCGGTATGAAGCGTGTCTGCGAGGCGCATGGTCGGGTGGTACGTGGGGTTGTCCACCACCGAGATTTCGTCAGCGAAGTCCAGCGCGCCCAGCAAGAGGACGTTGGTGTGCTCGGGCTTGGCCTCGTCCAAGAAGCTCTGCAGCACAGCGAAGGGCTCTGTCGTCCCCGCGATGTCGAGCGGCACGCGCACAACGAACGTGTGGTACTGCCGGATGATGTCCTGCCCCGGAAGAAGCGTCGTCATCAGACCAGGGTTGGTGATGTAGTCATCTACCCTCACCACGTCGAGCAGCACGACATACGGGTCCAGCTGTGAGTCACGCCACGCCTCGTACAGCGGTGTGAACGCCGCCAGCGTGAGTTCCTCAGTCGGAATCGACTCCCGGTTCCGCTCCGCCCACACCTCGAACGACGCCTGCAGCTCTCCGTCGAGGAAGCCGACCGACGAGCCCCGGTCAATCGCTTGGAAGGGGCGGCTCGTCCGCGGGTTGAGCGCCCGCACGTTCGCGGAGAACGGGTAGGTGTACGTGAGTAGGTCGTCGTCCGGCGTGGCAATCACGATGCGACCCAGGTCGGTAGCGGAAAGGGGCTCTTCCCACACCACGATTTGCCCGGTGACCTCGGAGTACGGGAGGCCGAACATGGCCTGCGTCGCGAGCTGGGTGTTGCCCAGCGTCGGCCCTGAGGCGAACGCGAACATCATCCCGCGCACCACGGAGAGGTAGTCGACCTGCCCCCGGCTCGCCTCCTGCCACACTTCGTGCGGGAGACCCACCATCAGGCCGAAGTTGTTCTCGACCGTCTGCCAGTTGTCGAAGTACGCCAGCTCCGCCCACAGCCGCTTCGGCCCCGGGCGCAGCGCGCTCCACGGACAGATGCGTGCGGTCACCTCCCCCGAGATGTTGAGAGGGCGCTCCACCGTAACCGTGCGGCCCGACTGAGACAGGATGCGGTACGTCCCTGCGTCACCGTCGTTCAACACGAGCGCCACGCCACCTAAGGCGGCCAACTCAGTGAACGTGGCCTCTACCGCTTCTGAGTGCAGCCGCAGGAACTGGTCGAACACCACGTCCGCTGAGTCCGCAGTGGCAGTCGCCTTGCCCTCCCACAGCGGTGTGATAGCGACCTGCCCGTCCTTCACACGGAAGTCGAGTCTCTCCGTCAGCTCCTGGCTGTTTGGGTTCCCGCCCAGAACCGGAATAGCGACGAGGTCGTCCACCGCGGCGGTCAACCGCTCACGGTAAAAACCCATGACCGAGAGCGTCATCACCGAGAGCTGCTCCAGCCCCACGGTCTCTCGGTCTGCACCGGTGAGTTCAGAGACGACGTTCATTGCGTCGAACAGCGGCTCCCAGCCAATGAAGACCGCCTGCCCCTTGGTCGCCACGATGGGCAGATAGCTGACCACCTCGTCGCCCGTCGTCGGGTCAACCACGAGGACCTCGACGTAGTCACCCGTGGTAAGCCCGAGCGCCGCAACGTCGAAGTCAGTGCTCAGCGTCAGATACGGCGTAGCTCGCGCGAGGACCTTGCTGGGCGGGCGAAGGTGGTCCCACCAGAGCCTAACGCCCGTGATGGTCTGCTCCGACTCAGCGCCACCGAGGGCCAGCTTCCCCGGGCTGACCTGGGCAGACAGCGTCAGCACGGTCCCGTCCCGTCGTGCTTCCTCGTCGTAGACCCGAATGAGGTCGGAAGCCAGCACCGGGTCGAGATACGCCTTGTCCTCCAGGTGGAGCGTTGTGTCAGCCGCTCCCGCAGCGTCGTCAACCCACGCACCAGCAAAGCGCTCTGAGATGAGCTTGTATGCCGGGAAGGCGTCCTCCGCCGCGTAGAGGCGCCAGCCGGTCGTCTCTTCCAGCACCTGGATGACCTGCACGACCTCAGCCGGGAGGCCGTCCGCCAAGACGAGCATCAGGCCGGTGCCGATGGTAGGCGTCCCCTGGCCTGTAGTGATCGCGGACCCCGCCTTCGTACCGGACGTCAGACTCCCGACAGTCAGGTCCCATGAGCCCAGCAGGCTCGGCGTCACCAGCTCAGTAGTCACCCCCGTAGGCAGCTCCGTGTAGAGCGGGTAATGCGTCCACCGACGCTGGTAGCGCCTGCCCACGTCACGGATGGACCGAGCGAAACCGTGCTGCCACGTACTGAGCAGCTCAGCCGAGACCACCTGGGTCATCGCCGACCACAGCGAAGACAGGACTTCGCGGTCGTTCACGAGGTCCCAGAAGTCCGGGAGGTACTGCCAGATGTACCGAGAGTCGGGACGCAGCCCGAGCAGCTGGTCCGTCTCCTGCACGACAACGGTGTGCGTGTCTGCGAGGCTCCTGCCCACCCCGTTGCTGACCCGCAGGCGCAGGCCGTAGATGCCAGCGAGGTCTGGCAGCAGGATGGGGTTCATCAGTACCGACGCCGCGCCGCCACTGAAGAGCGTTGTCCCGGTAGGGACCACCCCAAGATTGGTGGCGTTCAGGTCCACGATGTCACCGCGGAACATCTCAGCAGCGGCTTCGACGTACCCCGCCGCACCGACACGACTGAAGGCATCGACCAAGTCTTGTGGTGTCGTGATGGCGTCGCCGCTCCCGTCCGATGCCAGGGCGACACGCAGCTCCTTCGCTGCCAAGTCCAGCACGACCGCCAGAAGGCTGCCTGCCGAGCCGGTGGAGACAATGAGCTTCCAGCTGTTCCCGGTCGTGTGCTCAGAACGGAAGGCCAGCTGAACTTGGTTATCCGCCGCCTCTGTCCCGAGCGCCACCTTCGATGCGATTCCGCCTGAGAGGCGCGCAACACTCTCCGCCGGGCGAGAGGTGATATCCCACTCGAACGTGAGTGCACGGCCCTTGACGTCTGACGAGCTGCGCCCGAACAGCTCAACGGTGGAGCCGACGAGGTCCTGGTACTCCCCGTCGATGACCGCGATAGGGCGGTCTTCCGGCACAACCAACGACGACGCCAGACGGATGGCCGAGACGCTGAAGGCGGTATTAGTCGCTAATACATTCTCCCCCGACCGGGCCAAGGCCGCGAGGATGATGGAGTC